>Ga0157369_10000147_pt1 | contig 100084 bp, 102 predicted proteins | sample C25metaG_FD_113461 | JGI IMG/M metagenome (GOLD analysis project Ga0157369, IMG submission 113461) | Corn rhizosphere microbial communities from Kellogg Biological Station, Michigan, USA - C2-5 metaG | ecosystem: Host-associated > Plants > Roots > Rhizosphere > Soil | place: USA: Michigan... | reverse complement strand
CGATCTGGCTTAAAAGCACGAATCATCGTCCGAATCCGGCGGTTCAAAGATCGCGAATTGATTCAATAATCCGACGGTATCCGCATTCCCCGCCTGGCGCATTCCACGTTAAACCCGCATAAGCGAAATGCGTCTTGAATACGCGCAGCGGGCGCCATTCGCTTCGTCAACGAAACGATAAAACCGATTCGAGATTCACGCTACCCAACATCAGGAGGCAGCATGCAACGCGCAGTCCACTCGCTCGCACCGCCCAAGCAAAGACCGATATCGCAGGCGTGCACCGTCATCGCCGCCGTATTTGCGACGATATCCGCCGCGAATGCGGGAACGCTACCGCAAGGCGGGCAGTTCGTGGCGGGCACCGGCTCCATCGCCACGAACGGATCGGCGCTGACCGTGAATCAAAGCACGGCGCGAGGGATCATCAACTGGAATAGTTTCTCGATCGGCAGCGGCAACCAAGTGACGGTCAACAACGGCAATGGCGCCACGCTGAATCGTGTTACCGGCGGCGGCGCATCTTCGATACTGGGCTCGCTCTCGGCCACCGGCAGCCTTTACGTGATCAACCCGCAGGGCATCGTGGTCGGCTCGACAGGCGTTGTTACGACCGGCGGCCGTTTCGTCGCCTCGACACTCGACGTCGATAACACCGCGTTCATGAACGGCGGTCCGCTCACGCTCACGGGCTCGTCGAATCAAAACGTCGTCAATCTCGGCAAGATCGGATCGACACAGGGCGACGTCTTTCTCGTCGCGGCCGGCAAAGTGGAAAACGCCGGCGCCATCAGCGCGCCGCAGGGCACGGCCGAGCTCGCCGCGGGGCGCCAGATTCTGTTGCAGGACTCGTCCACAGGCAAACAAGTGTTCGTGCAAAGCGGCAGCAAAGGCACTGTGCTGGACAGCGGCGTCATTGCCGCCGCACAAGTGAGCTTGCAAGCGGCGGACGGCAACGTCTACGCGCTGTCCGGCAATCACGATGCGATCCGCGCGACCGGGACGGCCACTCGCGACGGCCATGTTTGGCTCGTCGCCGATACCGGGACCGTCGAGATGCCGCAGGCGATCACGGCCACGAATGCGGACGGCACGGGCGGCGCCGTCGACACCGTGGCGGGCACGCTCACGTTCTGCAGCAATTGCACGCCGACCGTCACAGCCGGCATGTGGACCCTCACGACGCCGAGCTACAAGGTCGACGGCACCGCCGCAGCCGCGTTCTCGCGCAGCTTGAACGCCGGCACGTCGATCGATGTGCGGACCACCGGCGCAGCCGGGAGCGAAGGCGACATCAACGTCGTGTCAAATCTCGCTTGGAATGGAAACGCTTCGCTTGCGCTCGATGCATCTCGCGCGGTAACGGTCGGCAGCGGCAAGACGATCGCCAACACGGGCGGCGGCAATCTCACGCTGCGCGCCGATGCGACCGGCATCGACAACGGTGGGGGCGTGCTGAGCGTCGGCACGATCGATTGGTCCAAGAGCTCCGGCATCGTCGCTCTGTATTCCGACATGAACGGAACGTACGTGCCGGGGACGCTGGTGGGCAATCCCGGGTGGGTCAAGCCCGCGCTCGAAACCGGCATCGTGACGCAACTCACGGCGTATCGACTCGTCAACTCGGTGAACGATTTGCAGAACGTCTCGCAAAATCTCGCCGGCAACTATGCGCTGGGGCGCGACATCGACGCAAACGGCAGCACGATCGCGATCGGAAGCGCTGCATTCACAGGCCAATTCGACGGTCTCGGTCACGTGATCGACAGCCCCTCGACGGGCACCGCGGGCCTGTTCGCTCAGATCGGCGCCACTGGCGTGGTGCGCAACTTGGGCGTGACCAACGGCAACATTTCCTTCGGGCACTGCTACGCCGATGCTTGCACCACCGGCTTGCTGACGCAGGAAAACGACGGGCTCATCACTCGCTCGTACTCGACGGGTTATCTGTCGTTCAACGATTTCGGACCCGGCTCGACCTATTCCGCGGGAGGCCTCGTCGGCCAGAACAACGGCACGATCGCGCAATCGTGGAGCAGCGCCGGCATTCGCGGCATGCCCGACTTTTCCGGTGGGCCGGGATCCGGCGATCTCGGCGGCTTGGTCGCGGACAACAACGGCGTCATCACGCAGTCTTATGCGACCGGCGACGTGAGCGGCGGTGGCTGGGCGTTCGTGGGCGGACTCGCCGGCCGCGGCAGCGGCATGGTCACGCAGTCGTTCGCCACGGGCGCCGTCACGGGCGGCGGCGGCTCCTACTGGTACGGCCCAGGCAGCGGCGCAGGCGGTTTGATCGGAGCAGGCAGCGGTGGGGGCAGCAACGACTATTGGAATGCGCAAACGTCGGGTATGGCGACCGACGGCGGCGGCGTACCGGCACAAAACGGCTTGACCAACGCGCAGATGAGCGACCCAGCCAGCTTCGCGGGATGGGACTTCAGCGCGACCGGCGCCTGGGTCATGCCCGCCGGATCGACGTTCCCCGAATTGCGCTGGCAGGCTGCGCCACCGGCCCGGTCGGCATCGGTCGCGCAATCTTCGCCCACGCTTTAGGCGTCCGTCCCGCGCCACACTGAGCTGCGCCGCTTGCGCCTCGATGGCGGCGGCGCGGCTGTCGAGGACGCACGGCGCAGGGGAGCGACTCCCCTGCCCGCCGGTGCATCGCCCTGCCAGCCTCTGGCGCCGCCGCTCGCAGCGGACATCAGCACGAGAGCGCCACGCCATCTCCTCGCCGAGGTCGCGCTTCGATTCGGCCGCATCGCCTCGCGTTCGGAACCCGGTTTTCCCAGTCGCCTCAGTTCAGGCGAACTAAATCGCCCGTCCACGACCGTATCGGGACCAAGCGGTACGGCGTCCGCCGTTTTTACGCGGCTCAATTTCAAGGAACCAAGGGGAAAACAGATGAAGTGGTTGGATCTCAACGCTTTCATGGGGATATCGGCCATCGAGTGGTCTTACGCAATCGCTGCGGCGCTCGTTACCTACCTGGCGCTCAGTTGGGTCCTCCGGTTGTTCGTGGCTCGGCTGGCTGCAATCGCCGGACGAACGTCCACCCGGTTCGATGACATCTTGGTGCTGCTTAAAGGCACAAACCGGCTGACACTCGTTGCCGCTGCACTGCTCACTGGCTCGAACTTCCTCTCGATCCCGGACAGGTGGAGCAACCGGCTCGATCATCTGTGGTTTTTGGTCATTGGCTTCCAGATAGCGTCATGGCTGAACCGTGCGGTTACGTTATGGGCGCAGCAACGGTTGAGCCCTCAAGGCGCCATCACACACAATCCGGTCATCACGCGCGCGCGCACGACGAGCCCACTCCCATCGGACACGTGCGTTAGCTCGCCGCAGCAGCAGTTCTAACCGGAGCGTATCCGTTGCTCGAAGTGTCTTCGGGATTGCCGTGGCGTTCTGGCGTATGTCGGCGTGCGTGCGGCATCGGTCTCGGCCCTTATCGATTGGCTTACCCGTCTCGCAGCCGCGCGGGCGGCTTTCTCCACTGGGCTTCTCGGCGCATGTTCCGCGAAATACCAAGCGCCTTTTAAGTTTCGCTTAAGTCTCGCTATCTACGGTAGGCCCTTCCTTAAGATCTTCCCTGGCGACGCGCAGCTCGATGTCCGACGTACTTTCACCCGACTTCGCACGGCATTCGCTTCCCGGCGATTTCCTGCACGCGCAGCGCGAATAGCTGCCACCGCCACGCGCACCAGCATCCGCGCAAATTTCGTCTTCGCAAGCATTCCGGCTCCCGCACCGGACTCGATCGCCGGGGACTGGGTGTCCTCCGAGCCCGTCGCCGCTCCGCTCACCGTCATTCCCGTCGTCAACCATGGCCCTCCCTGCACTCGTCGTGCCCACGACGCGCATCGGCAAAGCCGTACTCATTTGCGCGTTCAGTTCAGCGTGCGTCGCTTTCCTGCTCTCGCCGTCCATCCGCGGCTCCCGTCCGGACGACGAGATACCGCCCGGCGCTGGGCCGTCGCCCGTTGCGCACGACGCGCACGACGCCGATACGCTGCGCGCGGCGCAGCCGGACGCAGCCTCGTCTGCGAGCACGCTATACAACGACGCGCCTTCCGGTCGTTCGCCCGCAGCCGGCACGCCCGCCGCGCCGCCCGGTCCGTTCGCTCGATCCGTCACCATCGATTCGAGTTTCGCCGAAGCGATGCGCCGCCTCGGCGTCGATGCGAGCGTGACCGCGTTGGTCGCGCACTCGTTCGCCGGGCAGATCGATTTTCGCCGCGATCTGCGCAAGGGCGACACGGTCAGCCTCGTGATGCCGCCCGCCCATGCCGTCGATCCCGCGAGCAACGCGCAAGCCACCGACGACATACCCCTCGCCGTGCGCGTCTCGCACGGCGACACGGATCACGATCTATTCCTGCATCGCGATCTGCGAGGCAAGCCGTTCTACTACACGGCCAAAGGCCGCTCGGGCGCGCCCGCGTTCGCACGCTATCCGCTTGCGTTCACGCGCGTGTCGTCGAATTTCGCCGCACGCCGTCTCGATCCCGTCACGCATCGATGGCAGAGCCACGACGGGGTCGATTTCGCCGCACCGGTCGGCACCCCGGTTCACGCGACCGCCCGCGGCACGATCTCTTACATCGGCTGGGAAACCGGCTACGGCAAGTTCATCGTGATCGACAACGTGCCGCCGTATCAAACCGCGTTCGCACATCTGTCGCGTTTCGCCCACGGGCTGCATCGCGGCGCGCACGTGCGGCGCGGACAAGTGATCGGCTACGTCGGCAAGACCGGCTGGGCGACAGGGCCGCATCTGCACTACGAAGTGCGCGTCGCCGAGGTCGCGCGCAATCCGCTAACAGTGACGTTGCCCGGTGATACACCGCTGCGCGGCACCGACCGCCAGCGATTCGCGCAGCGTGCGAATCGCCTCGCCGCGCTGTTTTGAGCGCTAGAGCGATACGCCTGTGGCCGTTTCTGTTCGTCGCGCTGTGCATCGCGCCGTTCGCCTGCGCCGATCATGCGTTCGCGCGAGCACGCGCGCACCGCCATCGGCCCCGCCCCGCAGTGCTCGCACGCGCCGCGATGGTGGTCGATCTCACGACCGGACGCACGCTTTACGCGAAGCACCCCGACCAGCGCCTGCCCATCGCGTCCCTCACCAAACTGCTGACGGCGATGGTGGTCATCGACTCGAAGCGCTCGCTCCTCAGGCCCTCGCGCATCACCAACGCCGACCTCGACCGGCTCAAGCGGTCGCGCTCGCGCCTGCCGGTCGGCTCGCTGCTGCTCCGGCGCACGATGCTGCACATCGCGTTGATGTCGTCGGAGAATCGCGCGGCCTTCGCGCTCAGCCGTGACTATCCCGGCGGGCGGGCCGGATTCGTGCGCGCGATGAATCGCAAGGCGAGACGCTTGCACATGCGGCACAGCCGCTTCGTGGATCCCGCCGGGCTGTCGCCGAGCAATGTGTCGACCGCGCGGGACCTGACGAGACTCGCGCGCGCCGCGTACCGATACCGGCGGATACGCTTGTATTCGACGTCGCACCGCAAGCTCGTGCTGGGCGGTGCCGGACCGCTGATGTATCACAACACCGATCCGCTCGTGCACCATGTCGCATGGCACGTCGCGTTGCAAAAGACGGGCTTTACCAACGAAGCGGGGCACTGCCTGATCGTCATGACGCCCGTGCATGGACACATGATGCTGATCGTGCTGCTCGGCGCCCCCTCCCCTCGAGCACATTTTCAGGACGCCATCGATCTGCGGCGCTGGTTGCTCGAAGGCCGCCATCGTTGAACTGCCGTCGGCGCGCGCAGGGTCGAACAAGATTGCACGAGCTCGGGCGAATGGCCGTTTATGTCACACTGTGATTCGGTTCCATCGATGGTTTCGACATCGGGCCGCATTGCATCGGGAGAATGAAATGAACGGTTGGCACATGGCAATGGCAGCGGCGCTTTGCTTGCTGCTCGTGGCGTGTTCGCGCCGCGAAAGCGTCTTCTCGCTCGCGCCGGTCTTCACCGCGAAATCCAGCATTCCCGCGTCGGCGGTCGCGGGTTGCGTGGCGCATCGCTGGAAACAGGGCACGCGGCGCCTGCATCGCGGCGAACGCGGCGGGGCCATCACGCTGCGTGCCGAATCGTGGTTCAGGGGAGCGCCGATCGGTCTGCGCGTGGTGCCGGACGGACGGCAGACGCGCGTCGAATACTTTCGCAAGCGCCACGTCGACCCGCTTTACTGGTCCATGGTGCGCGGGTGTCTCGATCCGGACACGGGCGAAGACGACACGCCGGACGCCTCCACGTCATGAATCGGCCGCGCAACACGCACGGCTTCAAGCAATCGGAAGTGCTGGGCGAGCGGCTGTACCTGCGATTGCGATTACGATCGGCGCTGTTGGGCGCAACGTTCGCTCTGGCCTTCTTCACGTTGATCGCACGCGCTTTCTGGGTGCAATGCATCAATGACGGCTTCTACCAGCTTCAGGGCGATATTCGGCAGATCCGCGACTTCACCGTGCACGCGGCGCGCGGCCGCATTCTCGATCGCAACGGCCATATTCTCGCGATGAGCCTGCCTACGCGCGCGCTTTGGGTGGATGCGCGCGACGTGCCGAAAGTCGCGAAGAGCAAGCTGGCGTCGGTGGCCGCGCTGCTCGGCATCGACAGCGGCCGCGTCGAGGACGTGTATCGCGAACACCGCACGTTCGCCTATCTACGACGCCAGGTGCCGCTCGCGACCGCCGCCGCCGTGATGCGGCTCGACATCCCAGGCCTGTATGCCGAGCGTGACTATCGGCGGTTCTATCCGGAAGGCCAGATTGCCGCGCACGTGACCGGGTTCGCGGGCGTCGACGGCAAGGGCCAGGAAGGCATCGAACGTGTCGACAACCGCGTCCTCACCGGTATCGACGGCAACCGGCGCGTGTTGCGCAATGCGCGCGGCCAGATCATCGATACGCTGGATTTCGTCGGGCCGAAGCCCGGCCGGGACATCCGGCTGTCCATCGATCGGTCGATCCAGTTCGCCGCCTTCCGGGCGGTGCGGGATGCGGTGCGGCGCACCGGCGCGAAGGCGGGTTCCGCCGTCGTGCTCGACGCGCATACCGGCGAAATCCTCGCGATGGCGAACTGGCCCACCTACGATCCGAACCGGCGCGCCGCGCGCAGCGGCCCACAGATCCGCAACCGCGCGGTAACGGACGTCTTCGAGCCGGGCTCTGTGCTCAAGCCGCTGACGATCGCGCTTGCGCTCGAGCGCCGAATCGTCACGCCCGATTCCATCGTGACCACCGACGGCGGCCGCTTGCGGCTCGATCACTCGGTGATTCACGACGATGCGGATTTCGGTGTGCTGACGGTTTCTCAGGTGATTCAGAAATCGAGCAACGTCGGCACCACGAAGATCGCGCTGCAGCTCAAGCCGCGCGACATGTGGCGCAACTTCCGCGCGGTGGGCCTGGGGCGTGCGCCATCGGCGGGGCTGTCCGGCGCGGCGGCTGGCAATCTCCGCCCGTATCAGCACTGGCGGCGCATCGAACAGGCGACCATGTCGTACGGCTACGGCCTGTCGGCTTCGCTGCTGCAGCTCGCGCAGGTGTACACCATCTTCGCGAACGACGGCGTATTCGTTCCCGCGACGATTCATGAGCGCGGCGCCGCGCGCGTCCGTGGCCGACGCATCTATTCGGCGCGCGTCGCGCGCGAAGTGCTCGCGATGCTGCAAAGCGTCGTGTCGAAAGACGGCACTGCGCCGCAAGCGCGGGTTGCGGGCTACACGGTCGCAGGGAAGACCGGCACTGCATACCGCTGGACGGCGAAGGGATACGACCACAGCCAGTATCGCGCGTCCTTCGTCGGGATCGTGCCGGCGATCACGCCTCGCGTGATCATCGCGGTCTCGATCGACCGGCCAAGCAAAGGCTCGCACTTCGGCGGCGCGGTCTCGGGGCCGGCCTTCGCCGATATCGCCGCGAGGACCATGCATATTCTCAACGTCTCGCCCAGCGAGCTCACGGTCAACGACCTTTCTTCCGAAGCGCCAGCCACCTGATCGCGCGAGCGCGTCGCCTCGTTCCATCGGCCCGCGCGAGCCGCCCAACCCCAAAAGATGTGGATCATGAACCTGGTTTGGCCGGTGACAGCGGTATTCGGCACGTTCGTCTGACTTGGCGCCGACTACGCTTGGGGGCGCAACTCATCGGGCGGCGGCCAAGGAAGTACGGGAAGTACGAAGCCGCCGTTTGCGGCGATGGTGCTGAAGCGAACCAGCCATCGCGGCGCCGGCTGTGCGCTTGGCGACCTCATCGCCGAATGGGCCGCGTTCATCTTTCCCGTTGTGGCCATGTGGTTCGGTTGGCACACAGCGTTCGCGGAAAAAACCTTTGCCGTCTGGACTCCAGACTTCCTCTTGGCTTTTCTGCTCGGGATCGTCTTCCAGTACTTCACGATCAAGCCGATGCGCGACCTGTCACCGGGGCAGGCGTGATAGCGGCGCTGAAAGCCGATATCGCGTCGACAACAGCGTGGCAGATCGGCATGTACAGCCTGACGTCCATCATTCAGTTCTCATGGTTCAAGCCTGCCTACGGGGCATCGCCAACGTCGCGAGCCCCGCGTTCTGGTTCGCGATGCAGCTTGCCATGCTGGCGGGATTCGCGACCAGCTACCCGGTCAATTGGTGGCTGATACGGAAAGGCCTGAAGGAAGAGCGGTGAGCTTCCCGAAATTTCGCCTTCGAACGGCGCGCGCTATAAACACGCCCCGATTCAAGATTCAAGCTGTACGCGCAGCATCCTCGCTGGGCTCTGTCCCTTCCAGTGCGGCCAAGAAACTCGAGCTCCACCAATGGACGTCGAACTGGCGGATTCGACCCATGAGCGCGGCGTGGCGATTGATACGCTCATCCGGCGACATCGTCAGTGCTCGCTGAATGGCGTGCGCCGTCCCTTGCGTGTCGTAGGGATTCACCAGCAGTGCTTCCTTCAGGTGCTCCGCAGCGCCGGCGAACCGCGACAACACCAGCATGCCCGGGTCCGCGGGATCCTGGGCGGCGATAAACTCCTTGGCGACCAGATTCATTCCGTCACGTAGGGGCGTCACGAGCGCAACGCGGCTTGCACGATACAAGCCGGGCAACCGCTTCCGAGCGACATTGCGATGGATGTAACGCACCGGCATCCAATCCAGTTCGCCGTAATCGCCATTGATCTCGCCGCACAAACTATCCATCTGACGACGCAGGTCGTCATAGGCGCCGACATCTTCGCGGCTCGGCGAGGCAATCTGGATCAACGTCGCGCTGCCGCGATTCTCGGGGTAGGTGGCAAGGAGTTCGCGAAACGCGTGGACGCGTTGCGGCAGCCCCTTGGAATAATCGAGCCGGTCGACACCGAGCAACAGACGCCGTCGCGAGTACTCTTCGCGCATCCGCATGAACATGTCGATTCCGTCCCGCCCACTGGCGAGCTTGTTGAATTCCTCGACGTCGATACCGATCGGGTACGCCCCAACGCGCAGCGTCCGATTGAACGCCCGGAGACGGCCGTCGGCTAAGCTCTCGGCGCCGGCCTCCGATTCCACGTAGTGTGCAAAGTGCGTTACATCGACTTCGCTCTGGAAGCCAACCAGGTCATACGCAAACAGCGAACGCATCAACCATTCGTGTTCCGGTATCGCCGCCATGATCAAGGGCGGCGGCATCGGGACGTGCAGGAAAAAGCCGATGCGGTTGGCACACCCCATTGCACGCAATTCTGCCGCGAGGGGGATCAGATGATAGTCGTGAATCCAGATGACATCATCCGGCCGCAATAAAGGCAACAGCTTATGGGCGAATAGCCGATTGACGCGCCGGTATCCAGCGGCAAACTGCACGTCGAAGTTTGCGAGATCGAGCCGGTAATGAAACACCGGCCACAATACCCCGTTGGCATATCCCAGGTAGTACGCGTCGTAGTCCTGCTGGGTAAGATCGAGGGTAGCGAGGTGTACGTTGCCGACCGCCTGCAATTTAACGTCGCCGTGATCGGCACCGCCAGGCGTCTCTCCACGGATTTTCCCGCTCCAACCAAACCAGAGGCCACCGGTCTGTTGCAGGCTTTCCTTGACGGCGACCGCAAGCCCTCCTGCCGCAGCTTTGCTCGGGTCGGCAACACGATTCGAAACAACAACCAGACGACTCACTGGATCCCCATGTCAATTCACGCTGGGTGAACAGATCGACATAGCTCGTGGGGTGAATGCCATACCAACTCCCATTTTCTAGGACGGAATGTATTCGATCGTAACATATGCGTTCCACCCCACTACCGAGTGGACGGGCTTCGCGCTGCGGCGTCCGTTTCGGCGTCGTGCGGCGAGACGCCAATGCGATGGGCTTGGCGGCGCAATCTGCCCACTCCGCTTCCGGGGGAAACGAAGCAGCGGCAACCTTCATTTGATTTGAGCCGCGGGCGATCAAATCGCGTCGAGTGGAATCTTCAGATAGCGCACGCCGTTGCCTTCGGGATCGGGCAGATGCCCGGCACGCATGTTGACCTGCACCGCGGGCAGCATCAGCACCGGCATGTCGAGCGTCGCGTCGCGCGCGGTTCGCATCGCGACGAACTCATCCTCGGTGACGCCGTCGCGCACATGCACGTTCGCGGCCCGCTGGTCTGCGACCGTGCACGCATATTGGACATCGCGCCCCCCGGGTTGATAGTCGTGGCACGTATAGAGACGCGTGTCGGGCGGCAGATCCAGCAAACGCGAAATAGAACGGTACAGCTCACGCGCGTCGCCCCCTGGAAAGTCGCAGCGTGCCGTGCCGTAATCCGGCATGAACAGCGTATCGCCCACGAACGCCGTCCGCTCGATGCCACCGTCGACGAAGTAGGTCATACAGGCCGGCGTATGGCCCGGCGTGTGAAGGGCGCGAATCGACAACGCGCCAAGCGGCAGAAGCTCGCCGTCGTCGAGCAGCCGATCGAAGGGATTCGCGTCCGTTGCGATACCCCGTGGTTCGTTGAACAATTGGGCGAACGTGTGCTGCACGCGCCTCACTTGCGCGCCAATTGCGATCGCGCCACCAACGCGACGCTTCAGATAGGGCGCAGCAGAGAGGTGATCCGCATGGACGTGCGTCTCCAACAACCAGCGGACCGTGGCGCCGAGTTCCGACACGCGCGCGATGAGTCGGTCGGCGTTTGTCGTTCGGGTACGCCCAGATCGCGGATCGTAGTCGAGTACGCTGTCGATCAGCGCACAGTCGCGACTCGAGGTATCGAACAGCAGGTAACTCACCGTGCTCGTGGCTGGGTCGAAGAAGCCTTCGACCGACATGACCGGCATCCTGCTCATGGCAGCGTCCTCGATTCGGTGTTGGCTATTTACGCCGCGTTGCCGACATACTCCACAGCAATTCCGCTCGCTTTCCCGTCCGGCAATACGCCAACACCGGCTTGGGCAACGTCTTTAGATACATGGCAAACGCCGTGAGATCCGATTCGCTGATTTTGCCGGCAGCCACCGGTAGATAGCGAGCCTCGATATCGAGGCGTCCGGCAGCCTCGGCTATCGCTGCGAACGCAGGCTGCCCGGGCTCCTCACCATCCGGCCGGTTGCAAATGACTGTCCTGAAGCCCTCGGTACGCACGACTTCGAGGTCATCGCCCGACAACTGAGGCGCGATGGCAAACTCAGGCGATATCTTCGTGAACCGCATCTCCCCGGTGCGTCCGGATGCTTCGCGCGACATCGGCCGACCAGCAACCGTCTCGCTCTGGCGGCATGCGCGGACGACTCGCTGAAAACACCCAATGGCAAAATCGACGTCTTCTTGCGTGGTGTACCGGCCAAGGCTGAAACGTACTGTGCGACTCGCCGCATCGGCATCGAGACCCAGCGCAGTGAGTACGTGAGAAGGGGTTCCGGCGGCAGAGTTGCAGGCCGACGTCGACGACACCGCCAGTTCGTCTCCAAACAGCGCCGGAGAAAACCCCGGCAAGCGGACCGTCAGGCTCAGCGTATGCGGAATGCGGCGTGCGACGCGCGCATTCTGCGTAACGCCGTCGAGCGCCAGCACCGCGTCCAACAGCCTTGCACTCAGTCTGCCGATACGGATACTATCCGCGGCCATGGTGGCCGAGGCCAACTCGCATGCCGTTCCCATACCGACGATCTGATGCGTCGCCAGCGTCCCCGACCGAAGCCCCGACTCATGACCGCCCCCATGCATCTGCGGGGCAATTCGCTCGGCCACCTCGCGACTGACGTATAACGCGCCGATGCCTTTCGGTCCGTACACCTTGTGAGCGGACATGGACAACAAGTCGATTCCGAGCGCCTTGACGTCGATCGGCGTCTTACCAAGGGCCTGTGCGGCGTCGACATGCAGAAGCGCGCCCGCCGCGTGAACGACCGGTGCGATGGCTGCAACATCGGTCAACGTGCCGAGTTCGTTGTTGACGAGCATCAGCGACACCAGCCCCGTGTGCGGGCCTACCGCCGCGGCGACCGCGTCCGCTGTAATTTCCCCGTCCGCTGTCGGTCGGATGAATGTGACCGACAGCCCGCGTTTTTCGAGGCTGGCCATCGTATCGAGAATCGCCTTGTGCTCGATCTGGCTCGTGACCAGGTGCCGCCTCGACGCGGCCATTTCGGCATAGCCCTTCAGGGCGAGATTGTTCGACTCCGTCGCGCCGGATGTCCAAATGATCTCTTGCGCATCCGCGCCGATCAGCTGAGCCACCTGCTGTCGTGCGTGCTCGACCCTATCGCGAGCGGCCGTCCCCGCAGCATGTGAACTCGACGCGGGATTGCCGAACACGCCGTCGATACCCAAACACTCGGACATCGATTCGATCACCTGCGGGTCGGCAGGGGTAGTTGCCGCATAGTCGAAGTATCGAAGATTGCCACTCGTACTCATGATGATCCAATTCCTTTTTCTTTCGTTCAATCAATCGCGATGGGCGGCGTGAGCCGTCACTCATCGATACACGCCTTGCGATAAGCGAACAACGCGGGCGCCCACCGGCATGCTGGAACACCGCCCAGCGTGTCGTGCCTAATGCAGAATCTTGTCGAGGAAATCGCGCGCGCGCTCCGAGCGCGGTGTATGGAAGAACGCGTCGCTCGCCGCATCTTCAACGATCATGCCGGCATCCATGAAGAGCACGCGGTTTGCAACCTTGCGCGCGAATCCCATCTCGTGCGTGACGCACACCATCGTCATGCCTTCGCGCGCGAGTTCGACCATCACATCGAGTACCTCGTTGATCATCTCCGGATCGAGCGCGGAGGTCGGCTCGTCGAACAGCATCGCGATCGGATTCATCGACAACGCGCGAGCGATCGCCACGCGCTGCTGCTGCCCACCCGACAACTGCCCCGGAAATTTCCGAGCATGCGCTTTCAGCCCGACGCGCTCGAGAAGACGCAGGCCAATCTCGTGAGCTTCGTCTTTCGAGCGCCGCAACACCTTGATCTGTGCAAGCGTGAGGTTCTCGAGTACGCAGAGATGGGGAAACAATTCGAAATGCTGGAACACCATGCCCACGCGAGCGCGCAGTTGCGCGAGCTTGACCGTCGGATCGTCGAGTCGAGTGCCGTCGACTGTAATGCTGCCGTGCTCAAAAGGCTCAAGGCCATTTATCGTCTTGATCAGCGTCGACTTGCCCGAGCCGGACGGGCCGCACACGACCACCACTTCGCCTTTCGTGACCGACGCGCTGCAATCGGTCAGGACTTGATGCTTGCCGTACCACTTCGATACGTTATCGAGAGTAATCATGTTCGGAGTCTTGATCGGTAATAGAACGCTTGGCTTCAGCGGATTGAACATCAGCCAATGCATATTCAGTGCGACGGCATCGCGCAGCGCTTTTCGATGCGGACTTGGACGCGCGCCAGCAACGTGCTCAGTACCCAGTAGATTGCCGCGGCCGCCAAGTACAACGGCAGCGGTTGAAACGTCGATGCGACCGCGAACTTCATGGTGAACACCGCCCCCTGCAGTAGAAGGGGCAAGGTATGTGCGACCAGCGCTAACGCTTGCATAAGCTTGACTCCGGGCGGCGGCCGAGCGCGTCGGCGACAGGATGGGCGACGGCGCGCTCGATTGAGAACGGTTAGTGCGCGGCGGGAACCGTGATGTCGGTGCCGAACCACTGCATCGAGATCTTCTTCAGCGTGCCGTCTTGCTTCATCGACGAAATCGCATCGTCGATCGCCTTGGCGAATTTCGGATTACCTTTGCGGAACGGGATGCCCATTTCCGTATCGCCACCCTTGACCGTCGCGCCCGCCTTTAGCGGCAGATGCGCGTTCTTGATCAGATACGGGAGCATTACGCGGTCATCCATGCTGACATCGACGCGCCCCGAGGCGAGGTCGCTCAATTTTTCCGGAGCCCCGGGGTAGGTCTTCACCTCCACGCCCGGCAGCTTTTTCGCGAGGTCGGCGTAGTTGGTGCCGAGCGTGACGCCCACGCGCTTACCTTGCAAAGCGCCGGTGGCGGCGTAATCGGTCTTGTCGCCCTCACGCTGGATCAGTTGTGCCGACGAATACGTGTAGGGTTGCGAGAAATCGAGCACTGCCTGGCGCTGGGGCGTAATGCCGACTTGGTTGATGATCACGTCGAACTTGCCCGCTTGCAGGCCGGCGAGAATGCCGCTCCACTCCGTCGTGATGAATTGAGGCTTCACGCCGAGGCGAGCAGCGACCGCCTTGGCCACGTCGACGTCGAATCCCACGAGTTGGCCATCGGTGTTTCGGGAGTCGAACGGAGGGTAGGTGCCTTCGCAGGCGATCGTCAGCACACCCGTCTGCTTGACCTTGTCGAGCAAGTCCTCCGCGTGTGCGGCCATGGTCGCGACGCCAAGTACCGCAGCGACGAGTCCAGACACGAACATCGGCTTGAATGCCTTCATCTTTTGTCTCCTGTCATTAGATAAATATCCTGCGTGTTCGGACTGGTTTTGATCAGTCGATCGTCAACGCGCGGGTGGCATCGGGCGGGCTTCGGGACCGTTGCAGGGCCTTGGGGGGTCCGCACTTGCGAGAGAGCCACCGACTGCAAGCTTAAGGGTGTCGGAATGGAAAGTGCTTCCAAAGATATGCCGTCGATCGGGTATTCAGGGGAATAATTTTCTGCATTAGCGCGAAAATTAAAAAGATAACTGGCGCAGAAGGCGTTGGGGAGCAGCGTGGGTCGGGCTTATCGGCGGATCATGCGTCGTTGTGCCGTCAGCCGGAACACCGGAACGGAGCCCGCGGCGGTACACGTACCGGTGGCCGAACTAGTGGTCGGCTATCGCGTTGGAGACCATAGGAAATCGAATGACAACTCACCATCGATCACCAAGATCGGGCTTAGCGGAGTTCGGGTCGCCTTCACGCGGAACCTCGGCGCGTTCGTCGGGCGATCGATTCCGGTCAACCCGGAAGGTCAGCAACTGCTGTCATCGTTCCTGGGGTTGTTCTCGAAGCGGTTTCGCAGGCCGGCGCTCGTGCCGCTGACGTTGGGGATGTTGGTCGAGGCCGCACGTCGTGGACGATGGGATACCGCAGAGATCGAGGTGAGTGCGATTAGGGACAGTTGAAGCGCGAAACGCGCGCGGTCCAGCCAGCATCGGGACAAGGTGACAACATCGGCGCTAAACCGTGCCAATTCGCGCCCAACGCTACAAGACATTCGGGCTGCTATTTAACGCGGCCCACGATCGAAAAACACGAAGGGGTTACGCAAACATCGCGTAACCCCTTCCTTATTTGGTGCCGGCTGCAGGACTCGAACCCGCCACCTGATGATTACAAAGCTTCGACAAATATCAAATAAATCAGACATTTGCCCAATTTATCGATCTACAAAGACGCTGCAACACCCTCCCGCGAAAGCGCGTCCTGGCTCGATCTAGTTCTCGATTGTAGAACGCGGGGCCTAGTCCTCCCCCTTTGCCCATTTCCTGCACGCCTCGGCGTGGCCGGCGAATTCATCTCCCCGCTCTGCCAAGGCTAGCGCCCATGCAGCCACTTCGTCCGGTGATGGGATCATGCTCGACGGGCATTCATAAAAGAAGAACGCGAGCATCGCATCCACCGTCTTTGAATCGCCTTCAGAGATGAAGCTGGGGAGAGGGGTTGTACTCATGATGTAGCTCCTGCCTGTGGGTCAGGCATTACTACCTCACTGGCGCGCGTGCAACAAGTGCGACTCGGTGCTCGGGGTTATTTGGTCGCGCGTCGCCTCTGATCACCGCCGACAACGCCGCTGTTCCGTGAGGTTATTTGGTCGCGCACCCGAATAAGGCGCTTTGACTGTCGTCAATCGATGCGACGTCTGGGGTTATTTGGTCGCCCTGGCACATGCCCCTGGCAGCGCTCTCCGACCTGTCACACGCGGGGTGATCTGTTCGCACACCATGCAGCAGGGCTACATGCCAGCCGATAGGTAATTGTTGAGGTTATTTGGTCGCGCGGCAACCGAAGCATCCGCGTTTGGCACAGCGTCAAACCCGTGAGGTTATTTGGTCGCGCTTCGTGGGACGGCAATAGCTCAGATGTCGATGTCGGGCGGCATCGGATTGAACGCTTCCGTCGAGGCGGCCTGCAACATCGCTTCAGCGCGAATCTGCTCGGCATAGTCGAGCAGTGGCTGCAACATGTCCAAGGCATAACCTGCTCCGTTGTGCTTTCGAAGGAACTCAGCAAGAGCAAGCGCATGCTGCACGATCGAATCGCTCTGCTCGAAAATCGGATCGATGGAGGGCTGTGTATCTTCGATCGCGGCGAGCCGGATCTTTCGCTGGAGTACAGACGTCATCTCTGGAGATAGCAATCCCGCCCGCACCGCAACGCGAATCTTCTGCTCAAGGGTAGACAGCGGCCATGTCCTGTCGCCTCGACGATATGCGTTCCACGTTCTGCCCGTGGGCTCGGTGATACCGAGTAAACGCTCGATCTCTTTTGCGCTGACCTTCCCCAGCCGCACGGTTACGGCGGCGCGCTTGGAGTCCTGTGCGGCTGCTTGCGTCAGGCAATGTGCCTCGACCGCGCAGACGAACTGCTGGGTCAATTCAGCCTGCGCACCAAGTGCTTCGGCCGCTTTTTTCGGTCGTCCCATAGGTATCAAAAAACCTCTATTGAGTATTTTGCGACCCATTATAGGCCGTCACGTCTGCAATATGTGCGCACTCGCGCTGTTCTACAAACATTACCCAACAGGCAATTTTTGCGAGTGAAAACCGACTGATTTGTTGAACCGGAATCGGAGAAGAACGATGACTTCGAAGCAGAAACTTACCATCCTTGCCATCAATGAACGTAGCGGAATCTCCGCGAAAACTGGGCGCCCGTGGGTGATTCGCGAGGCGCAATCCATCCTCGAGCAATCATCTTCGGACGGAGCCAGTATCGTGGTCGGAGTGATCAACCTGCCTCAAAGCTTGGCAGATACGCGGCCAGGCGACTACCTCGCCGAATTCGCGCTTGCACAAGGCAACGGCCAAGACGCCGGTCGCCTCGTGCCCCGCATCGTCTCTCTTTCCCCATATGGACTTCCCCGTGCACAGCCGAAAGCTGACGCCAAGGTGGCTTGATCGATATGGCTGCGGGTTCCGTTCAGATCATCGCGGTCTGTGGGCCTACGGTTGGGGCAATCAACGCAGCGGGACGTTCCATCTCGTGCGGAACCGATGCGAACGGCAACCCGCTTTACCTGACGACGTTGCAAGCATATGTGCTCGATCCGTCGAGTGCTTCATACATCGATGCCGTTGCACAGCCGTTCGACTACGTGCAGGCGGCTGGGTTTTGGGGGTTGGCGTTCACCACCGTCATTACCTTGTGGTTGGTGAGCCATGGCGCAGGCGCGATTGTCAACTTCGTACGTCGGGCCTGATTTTTTGCGGGTGAAACCGCTTCTTTAGGAGCATTGAAGGTGAAGAAAAAACTGCAACAACTCAAGAAAATCTGTGTGCGTTCGGTGGTCGTTGGAACCACTGCCGTAGCGGTGGAAGCGCATGCGGCGGGTACGGACTTCTCGACGCTCACGAGCGGTATCGACTTTTCGACGGTTACGACGGACGTTCTTGCCGTGGCTGCCACGCTCATCACGGTCTACGTCGCGATCAAGGGCGCGAAGATTCTGATGAGCATGGTTCGCGGCGCGTAAGCGGCGGCCCCGCGGCTATCGCGTACGGGGGCTGCGGCCCCCGGTTCTATTTTGGAGGTGCCGTGGATGCAAACAGCGCTTGGTATCTGGTGATGTTCGTCTTCGGGATGGTCTGTGCCTGGGCTGTAATCGTCGGCTTTAAGGAGTCGTGATGCTCATCGGAAAAGTTGCTCTCTTCTTCTCGCTGAGTTGCATGCTGGGCGCTCAGGTTGTACATGCTCAAGCGCTGCTTGCGCCGGCGGAGAACCTTGTGATCAATCGTGCGGAGGCCGCCATCATCTCGCGCGTTGCGGTTGCGCGCGGATTTGCGGCGAATGATCCGCGTATTGCGGCGACGCTGACCAGCATGGGGCAGGTCTCGACGGCGCTTAATATTGTGAGTACGGGGGCTGCTGTGGGTCTAGGATTCGCTGGTGCGCCGGTGTGGCTGACAATTGCGGCGGGAGTCGGCATCCTCGCTGCCGGTTCGGCTTTGTATGCGGGCAGCGTATCGTTGTCCCGCTCGTTTGATGGCAAGACGATCACCGCGCAGCAGCCGCTGCCGCAAGGAGTCGGCACAGGCTACATGGCGACGCCAGCGCCCGACCCCGGCGCGAGCAACATGGTGAACCCGTGGACGTGGGCCGCGTCCGTCGGCATCCCCGTGTATCACACCTCGTCGTGCATGCCGTCGAACCCATGCGCCGCGCTTCCGGCCGCGCCGACGAGCGGGCAAAAGAACTTTGATTGGGTGGCGGGTGACATGGAGATGATCCCCAACACGTTGAGTCAGGTGCAGCAGTTCGACCAATATCTGGCGACGTACGGGGCACAGAGCGGTTCGGCGGTTCCCCCCAATGGGGCGGATCAGATCGTGAGTGTGAACGTCTTTTGGCAGCCGAACGTGGACGGCACGCAGCAGACGCTGACGCAAACAACGCTCTATAACCATTGCGGCTCGTTCGACAGCAGCGGCAATTGCATTTACTCGATGCAGTCGAGTACGCAGCCGCTGACGAACTGGACCATTGGGCCGGGCGTACAGCCGATCAGTGGTAGCGATCTGTCGCAGATCTACCCTAACCTTTCGTCGTCCTCGATTGCCACGCCGCTCGATCCCAATACGCTTGCGCAGCTCACGAATCAGACGTGGCAGCAGGCGGCCAATCAGCCCGGTTATCAGGGTCTGCCGTATTCGGTCACACAGCCACTGACGGCAAACGATGTTCAGCCGTGGGCCAGTGCGAATCCTACTGCGATGCCGAACGTCGGGGACCTGTTCCGCCCGGCGACCGATCCGGGCGGCACGACCGTGATCATTAGCCCGACCGTGCAGCCCGGGGGCGCATCAGCCCCTAATGCGGGGAGCAGCCCGAGCGTGGGTAACGGGACGGACGTGAATGTGGTCAACACGCCGAACGTCAACGTGGTCAACAAGGTGTCGGTGGATCTAGGCACTGATCCCGGCGTGGCGTCGCCGACGCTGGAATCGACACCGACCATTTCAATGATCCTATCGCCGGTGCTGGACCTACTACCCGACCTGAAGCATTGGGCGGTGCCAGCGCATGGCTCGACGTGTCCAGAGCCGTCGTTTTCCGTGATGGGGCATTCGTTCACGCTCACGGCTCAGTGCGACCTGGCCGAGTCCAACCGCACGGCGATCTATACCGCGTTCGCGGCGATGTTCACGCTTGCGGCGCTGTTCGTCGTGCTGCGCGCGTAAGGGGACGGGCGTGTTCGCGATTCTCGTCTCTGCGGCCAATGTTGCGCTCGGCTTCCTCCTGCGTTCGGTCGTCGCCAAGTTCTTTTTGTATTTCGCGCTCTATTTCTTCGTAACCGAGGCCGTTTCGTTCCTCCAGTCGTCAGGCGTACTGCCGTCGGCGGCGTCGTTGGCCGGGGCATTCGGGTCGATCGGCAACGACGTTTGGTTTTTCCTGGACCTGTGCGCATTCAGCTACGGTGCGCCGCTCCTGGTTTCGGCCTACGTGACACGGTTCATCATTCGGCGACTGCCGATCATCGGGTAACGCGATGGCGATCAATGCGTATTGCGGCGTGATGGGCTCGGGCAAGTCGTATGAGGTCGTGCAGGGGCCGCTACTCGACGCGATTGCCAGTGGGCGGAGGGTCGTGACCAACGTGGACGGCATCAACGAGGAGCGCATTCACGAGTATTTGGTCAGCAAGAAGCGCGGCGATCACATGAAGTTTGGTGCGGTGGTGCACGTGCGTACCGATGACTTCAAGAAACCAGCGTTTTTTCCGGTCGAGCATGAGTCGGCGGAGGGCGCAACCGTCACGCCGGGTTTCGTGCAGCCTGGCGATCTGCTGGTGGTCGATGAGGCGTGGAAGCTCTGGGCGCGGAGCATGAAGGTTTCCGCCGAGCATATGGCGTTCTTCCGCATGCACCGCCATTTCACGCACGCCGATACCGGTGTGGCCTGCGACGTTGTATTGATGATTCAGGACATTGGCGGCTTGCATCGGGACGTGAAAGAGGTGGTAGAACTGTCGTTCCGCATGCACAAGCTCAAGTCGCTGGGGCTGTCGTCCGGCTATCGCGTCGAGCAGTACGAGGGCTGGAAACAGAACAGCAAGACGCGGGTCGGCACCTACGTACGCAAATACAGCAAGGAGGTGTTTCCGCTGTACAAGAGCTACGCGGGCGTCGGCGGCAAGGAGGCGGTGGTCGACAAGCGGCAGAACGTGCTGCGCAACAAGCGGTTGTGGCTGATCGTCGCCGTGATGGTGGTGATGCCGATCATGTCGGTGCGGTTCCTATGGACGTTCTTCCATCGAGCCGCGCATAGCCCTGCGGCGGCGGCTGCGCCACCTCTTTCCGCTTCGTCGGCTGCTGAGGGCTCGGCAGCATCCTTCGGGCGCGCTGCGGTCGGTTCTAAGCCCTCATTCTCGGAAGACTGGCGCATTGTTGGAAGCTACAGCGGGCCGGGCCGGTCATGGGTGGTGGTTGCCGATAGCGTGGGGCGGCTGCGCATGGAAAGCCCATCGATGTTCCAGAACACGGGCGTGGTGCGCGTCGGCATGATCGACGGCGAACAGGTCTCGACGTTTTCCGGTGCGAAGCCTGAGACCGGTGTTCGCGGTGGCGCGACGTCGGCGGGCTTGGGCGGGGTGGCGAGATGAAGCAGCTTGCGGTTGCGCTTCTGCTCACGGTCGGTGTCGCCCATGGCGCTGAACCTGCCGCGCCAGCGTCGATGCCGGGCCTCCCTCCTCTGCCGCCATCGCTGTCTGCGCCGTTGTCTGGCGCGGTAACTTCGAGTCCACTGCCTGCGCCGCCTGTGGTGCCGTTAAAAATGGGCAACGCGAAATCGGTGGATCTGCGGTTCGTCAACGTCGCTCAAGTGATCGATCTTGTGTATGCGGACATGCTCCAGTCGCAGTACGTGATTGCGCCCGAAGTGTTGGCCGACACGCGCACGGTGTCGTTCCGTTTCGACCGCACGAAGGGCGACATTCGCGACGTGCTGGGCGATTTTCTCGCATCGCTCGGGTTCGGCGTAGCCACAAAAAACGGTGTCGATTATGTTTTCAAGCGCAAGGACGACGACAAAGCGGAGCCAGACAAGCAGGTGTTTGTGTATTCGCCCAAGTATCGGACTGCGGACTATCTGGCGCGGCTGGTTCAGCCACTCTTTAACGGGCAATTCACGATGAACCGCGCCGTGCCTGCTACGGCTGGGTCGCGTGCGCGCGCCGATGCGTCGCCTACCTCGGCGGCGGCAATGGTCGACCAGTCGTCGGACACGATGGTGTTTGTCGGCTCGACCAAGGAGATTGCCATGCTCGAGTCGGTGCTTCCGCAGGTGGACACCAAGACGGGCGAAGTCGCGATCCGTGCATGGGTGTATGAGGTCTCGACAGAAAACGACAGGACGACGGGCTTTCAGTTGGCGGCGAGCATCCTTGGCGGGCGGCTGGGGATTTCGCTGGGCGCCGGCACGGTGGACGACAACGCGAACGCGCTGCGGTTGCATATGGGGTTTCTGGATGCCGCGATTGCCGCGCTCGATTCCGACAGCCGGTTCCACGTAGTCACGTCGCCGAACATACGCGTGGCCTCCGGCAAGCATGGGCGGCTCAACGTCGGCCAGTCGGTGCCGGTGATTGACTCGGTGTCGTATCCAAATTCAAGCGCGGCTCCCGTGCAGTCCGTGACGTACCAGGACGCGGGGGTGATCTTCGACGTACAACCGACCGTGAAAGATGACGTGATTGACACTGATGTGACGGTCGAGATTTCGGACTTCCAGAAGACCAGCACGGGCGTGAATAACTCGCCGACCAAGAACACGCGCAAGTTGGAGACCAGCATGACGCTGCGCGATGGCGACGTGGTTGTGATGGGCGGATTGAGCGAAGGCAAGGACTCAATCGTGACTAGCGGTATCCGCTGGCTTCCGTCATTCATGGACGGGCGAAGCCTGTCGGGTTCGCGCTCCGACATTGTGCTAGTGCTCCAGGTCTCGCGCATATGACTGCCGGACCATGGGGCGTATATCGCAGCTACGACGGGCTGCGCCCGTGTCAAGGCTCGGCGTAGCCGACCGCGTAGCGGCGTGGCCTTGATTCGGGCTTACCGCCGCACGCTCTGGAATGGGTTGCGTCGGCCATAGGTCGGCGCAACCCATGCCAGCTGCCTTGCGGTCTTTCAGGAGAGGGGTATGTACGTGATGGATGTGATGGGTGCTCGGCGCGTGCGCATCGCGGTCGGAGCGCGACCGGTGCGGGTAATTCAGCGTGGCGATCGGACCATCGTGCTATTGCGCCCTCGTTTGGCGAGGCTATTCGGTCTCAGGGCGGGCGGCTTGGTATCCGTGGTGGCGTCGGAGCATGGCGGGCTGCAATTGCGGCTTGTTCGCGGGGTGCGGACGAGTGCGCGCTTTGACGCCCGTCTGCCCGCAGCGAGAGCGAGGACAGCCGGGCGCGCGAAGCGCGCCTAGATTTATATCAGGGACACTTAACGTAAGAGGAGCGGAACACAGCACCACAGGCGTACGGCATAGCCGCCGAAGAAAAGAAAAGCCCCGACCGTTGCAGCGGTTCGAGGCTTTGCACAACAGCATTACAAGGACAGTTGCAATGCACGACGACAGTATAGGCGATTTCGCGAGCTTCCGAAGAGAGTGGGTCATCCGTGGACGGAACTTCGGCGACGGTCAGGTTGAGGTCACGGCCACTCGGTTCGATAGGTACATGGGCGCGCTGGCTCTCAGCGCACTTCCACGTGCGAAGCGGGGTGAGTCAGAAAACACGGAGCAAAACCAGATGGATGCCGCGAAGCGGGCCAAGAAGCAGGTCCGTCTTCGATGCAAGGCGATCGGCGCAGATCGAATGATCACGCTCACTTATCGCGAGAACATGGTCGACAAAATGCGATTGAAGAAGGACTACGATGCACTGCGCCGACGGCTCGGCAAGTTAGGAGATTTTCACTACGTTGCAGTTGCGGAGCGACAAAAACGCGGGGCGTGGCATCTACACGTCGCGGTCAAGGGGCGGCAGAACTATCGCGTCCTGCGAGCGATCTGGCACAGCATCGTCGGGCAGGACAACGGAAACATCGACGTAAGAAATCCATTCAGGGAAAAGGGCCTGCGACACAAGTTGGCTTCGTATCTGTGCAAGTACATGACGAAGGATTTCGCAGAGCACGCCATTAACGAGAAGCGGTACTGGACGAGTCGGGGGATCGTCATTCCCGATGAGCTGCCCATCGATCATCTGTTGGAAAACAACGCTGTTGAAGCGATCAAGTGCGTATTCGCTGCCGCGCTCAAGGTCGGGTCGTCACTGGATCGTTGCCAAACATACTGGAACGAGGCGTTGGGGTGCTTCTGGTTATCAACTCGGGAGGCATGAAGTCAATGGATATGTTTTTGTCTCCGGATGAGCTGGCGGTGCTGACCGGTCGAAAGGTCAAGTCGAAGCAGGTGGAGGCGCTGCGAAGAATGGGGGTGCCGTTTTTTGTCAATGCCTGCGGTCGCGCTGTCGTCGCTCGTGCTGTTGTCGAGGGGCGTGCGCAGCTTGAGCGTGCAGCGCCAACGGATGCTCGTTCGCGTTGGAATTCCGCTGTGTTCGGAGGCTGATGGATGGGGCGTAAGCCGACGAAAAATCTGCATCTGCCACCGAGAATGCGGATCAAGAAAACCTTGCGTGGGAAGACGTACTACTACTACGACATGGGGGGGAAGCCGCGTCGGTGGAAAGCGCTTGGAGGCGACTTTGTGGAGGCGTTACGCCTTTACGCTGACTTGGAGCAGTGCAACGGCACGGCAGGGGCCCTCTTAACGTTTCGCCACGTAGCACAGCGCTACCTGACAGAGGTGTTGCCAAACAAGGCGGCTGAAACTCGGCGGACCAATCTATTGCAGCTTGAGAAGCTGTATTCATTCTTCGACTCACCGCCCGCGCCATTGGATGCGATCAAACCGATCCATATTCGACAGTATTTAGACTGGCGGAAAGCATCGCCGATTGCGGCAAACCGTGAAATTGCCTTGTTTTCCCACATCTTCAACAAGGCTCGTGAGTGGGGGGCAACAGACCGGCCAAACCCTTGCGTTGGTGTTCGTAAGCACAGGGAAACGGGCCGCGACGTATATGTGGGCGATGACTTATATAAAGCGGTATGGGACAAGGCCGACATGCCATTACGAGAGGCGATGGATCTCGCGTACCTGACCGGGCAACGGCCCGCAGACGTGTTGAAGATGGACGAGCGCGACGTTCGAGACGGTGTTGTTTCGGTTCGTCAGAACAAGACGGGGACGCGGCTTCGTATTCAGGTTGTCGGGGAGCTTGCACAGCTTCTTGACCGATTGGCGAAGAGGAAGGCCACGCACAACCCACGCTCGACGCATTTGATTGTTGACGAGAACGGCAGACCTTTAGGACGTGCCGCTTTGAGATTTAGATTTGACCGCGCGCGCGAAGAGGCAGGCATCGCGAAGGATGATTTTCAGTTTCGCGACCTGCGAGCAAAAGCGGGCACCGACAAAGAATCTGCGGAGGATTTGAGATCCGCGCAAGCTCTTCTTGGCCACGGCAACGTTTCGATGACGGAGCATTACGTTCGCGCACGCGGAAAGAAAGTAACGCCAACGCGTTGATATTCTTCCGACCCGCGTTGCGTTCAAGGCTGCAAAACATTTTTGTAAGCGAATTGAATTTGTTCAACTGCTAGAATCGTCGAGGTCTGGAAGCCACGTTGCCCGCTCGCTCGATTTTGCGTCGACACTGGCTTGATCTCAAAGTGACCGGACTCTGAGTCTCCCGCAGTGCATCACACGATACCTCACACGCTGAACAACAACACAAAACATGAGCAAAGATACGGAAACTGTTGAGCTGCTTATCTCAAATTTGCGGAAGTCAACCAAATTTGGCTACGTTAAGGCCGTTGTCGAGGGCGACGGCGGCATTCCAAACCGTAGCTGGGATCTCTTCCGAAGAGACGTCCTTGCCGGAGTAATTGGGTTGCCGCTGGCAAAGCTCAATCCTCTGTTGGGCGGACTGTACTCGGATCAGTTGGTTGGCGGGGAACGCTACATTCGTGTGCATCAGCCAGCAAAAGCCGATCGCGAAGCCCTGTGGAACCTGGTGAGTAAGGCGAAGCCTGCGAAGACCACAGCTTCGCAGCGGTTTCCCTATTTCCTGTCCGATTCCGAGCTCGCAGATATCCCCTCTCGCCCTACGTTCACCGGCAGGTCGGAGCTCGACGATGGCTCAATCGCGTTGACTTTTCTGTCTGGCCGGTACATTGATGAGCGTATCAAGTACAAGCAGGACGAGGTGTCAGAGGCAGTTCAAAAGGCGTTCGCCGGGTTCGATGAGTTCATCGTCGTTCGTAAGATCTTCAAGCAGTGCGCTGACGCGGTCGTGATCTCACCGAATGCGAAGAGAGTGGAACTCCGACTCGACGTGCCGAGCACCAACAATATTGAATTTGGCGAAATCTGCGCTCAACAGCTCACCAACGAATTTCATGCGCTCGTTCATGGCCCGGGTGGGGCTCCGTTGCTAGGCCATCGGGTGAATTTTTTTCCCGCGATCCATAGCCTATACTCGGATGCGAAGGCAGGTCGCGTTGTCGAGCTTGGCTTCGAGACCCCAACGAACTCCGTGAAGACCGAGCGTATGCGCGATCGGGATTCGGACCTGCGGAAAGAGCTGTTCCATAAGGGTGGTAAGGTAGCGGTCCCGAACATCACGCCGTTTAAGATCTCGGTCAAGTTCGGCGACTCTACTAAGAAGTTTGGCGAGATCTTGCCTGTGCTGTCGCTCCCGGGAAACTTTCGGGAGCTTTCAAAACCGAAAGGTGAGCTGTACCTCGCTGTTGTGGACGGCTGCCTTACAGAAGATTTGTTCCGACAAACCATCGACACACTGCTCAACCATTGCTGACCATCATGCGAGTCGACGAGGCGCTAGATCGCGTTAAGGACGTCTGGCAGGACCGCCCTGAGGCCGTCCTGTGCGTCGCGCTGGTCGATTTCCTCGCGCACCGCGCTAGAGAGACGAGTCGTATTTCGTTTGGGCTCATCCAGCAGATGGCAGAAAAGCGTTCAATTGCCGACCAAACCGTAGTGGCTGGAGTTGTTCAGTACCTGATTGGTCACGATCTTCACCTGCTCGATCCGGTCTATGAATACATAGACGAGGACGACCAGGTGTTCGCGCTTCCCAACGCCGAAGTTAAGCATACTCTTAACAACGGAGAGTTCTTCCACCCCATGACCGGTGAGCCAGACAGGGAGTTCGAAACTCGAATCTTCCTTTCCTTTGCTCCGTCTGACCTCGCAAGGGAGCTTACCGCATCGGTATGAGCGACGAGCAATCTACAGACGGGCAGCGTGTAGATGTGCGGACTGCCCGAGCACTCTTGCGCCTCGCGTCCTACGGAGATCGTGCGCTGGAACGGGCGGCAGCGGACACATACGCCGAATTCGTTTCGGTGCTATATGACGATCTCGATGAGATCTTTGGTCGCATCGAGGACAATAAAAGTCACTATTCCGAAGCAAGCGAAGACGCAATCACGATTGCAATCGTGGGCCAGCTCAAGACGGTTGGGTATATTGCGAACCACGATCCAGATAATGGTGGCCATTGTGACGTTGTCGTTGAAAGTCGCTGGAAGCCGAACTTCAAGTGGTTGGGCGAAGCGAAGATCGACAATGGCCCTGCGTACCTGTGGGGAGGATGGTTACAGCTCACGGAGCGCTACAGCAATGCCCGCCCCGAAAACAACAAGGGCGGGATGTTGGTCTATGTTCAGTCAAGGAATGCGGTCGATCGCATGAACTCGTGGTCTGAGCATCTCCATCAGAACGGTATCAGTGCCGCATTCGAGTGGTCAGGTATGCGTCAACGGTTGGTCTTCGCAACCGATATTCAGCACACATCAGGGCAGAACTACGGCGTGCGGCACATGGCCCTGAACGTTTATCACAATCCGGTAAAGTAAGGTTCGCGTCCACCTCGCGTCTGGCCGTCACACTTGGGGACGTCGAACACTGAATTTGTAGAACAGTGCGACCGTTGTAGAACAAAAAAAAGCAGGCCCCATCTCTGGGACCCGCTTCTGTATTGGTGCCGGCTGCAGGACTCGAACCCGCCACCTGATGATTACAAATCAACTGCTCTACCAGATGAGCTAAGCCGGCGTGAGTCGGCGATTCTACTTCATTTCACGACCTTGAGGTGGCCTTTCCCGCCGCCGCCTTTACCGCCGTCGTCGTCCGGGCGCGAAGGCTTGCCTTCGTCGCTCGCCGCCACCGGCGCACCGTCTCCGCTCTGCGGCGAAGGCTCGGATTCCAACAGCTGCACATCCTCCACTTCGCTGCGTGCCACCGGCGCATCGCTTACCGCTGCGCCCGTCGCAGGCTCGACGGGGAACGCCATTCCTTGCCCATTCTCGCGCGCATAGATCGCCAGCACATTCGCCACCTGCACCTCGATCTTGTGCACCTTGCCCGAGAAACGCGCGCTGAACTCGATCCACTCGTTGCCCATCTGCAACTGGCTCGTCGCCTCGAAGCTGATGTTCAGCACGATCTCGTCGTTGTGCACGAACTGACGCGGCACGCGCGTCTGGCTATCCACGCGCACAGCGATATGCGGCGTATAACCGTTGTCCGTGCACCATTCGTACAACGCACGCAGCAAATAAGGCTTAGTCGAAATCTCTTGCATCAACTGTCCTCGTACAAAGTCCGGCGCGCCGCCCGCCCATCACAACCGCGCAGGCGCGCGCCCGAACCCAATTTACCGGCGCATAACCTTTTCCGACGGCGTCAGCGCCTCGATGTAAGCCGGGCGGCTAAAAATACGCTCAGCGTACTTCATCAGCGGCGCAGCGTTCTTCGACAGCTCGATACCGTAATGGTCCAAGCGCCACAGCAACGGCGCAATCGCCACGTCCAGCATCGAAAACTCTTCGCCGAGCATGTACTTGTTCTTCAAGAAGATCGGCGCGAGCTGGGTCAACCGGTCACGAATCGCAAGACGCGCCTTCTCGTGGTTCTTCTCCGCCGCCTTGCCCTTCTCGTTCTCGAGCGTGCCGACGTGAACGAACAACTCCTTTTCGAAGTTGAGCAGGAACAAGCGAGCCCGCGCGCGCTGCACCGGATCGGCCGGCATCAACTGCGGATGCGGAAAGCGCTCGTCGATGTACTCGTTGATGATGTTCGATTCGTACAAGATCAAGTCGCGCTCGACGAGAATCGGTACCTGCCCGTACGGATTCATCACGGCGATGTCTTCCGGCTTGTTGAACAGGTCGACGTCGCGGATCTCGAAGTCCATGCCCTTTTCGAACAGTACCAGCCGGCAACGCTGGGAAAAGGGGCAAGTTGTGCCGGAATACAAAACCATCATGTCTAAAGTTTCCTCAAAAAGCTGAAGGGCCGGCACGCCAAAGGGCTCGCTCAAAGAGCGAGCCCTTCTCTTGCACCGGCCCCACACCGTGTTACGGCGTGTTTATTTGACGTCCTTCCAGTACGCCGCGTTGAGCCGCCAGGCGAAAAATGTCAGTACGCCCAGGAAGATCAGCACCCACACGCCAAGCTGCCGGCGGGTCTGCTGGTTCGGCTCGGACATCCATGTCAAGTACGCAACCAGATCGGCCACGGCAGAATCATAATCTACCGGCGACATCGTCCCCGGTTTTACGACTTGGTAACCCGTGAACTGATGCGTCGTCTCCCCCGTTTCCGCGTCCTTCACATCTTCGAATTTCGCCGTGCGCACACCCTGCAACTGCCACAACACATGGGGCATGCCGACGTTGTTGAACACCATGTTGTTCCAGCCCGTCGGCCGCGTATCGTCGCGGTAAAAGCTGCGCAAATACGTGTACAGCCAATCGCTGCCGCGCGCGCGGGCTTCGACCGACAAATCGGGCGGCGTCACGCCGAACCACGCCTTCGCATCGTCGGGCCGCATCGCCACCGACATCGGGTTGCCCACTTTGTCGGTCGTGAACAGCAGGTTCTGCTCGATCTCCTTCTTCGAAATCCCGATCTGCTCGAGCGAGCTGTACCGCACCAAGTTCGCACTGTGGCAGTTCAGGCAATAGTTTACAAACAATTGCGCCCCATGCTGCAACGACGCGATGTTGTGCATGTTATCCGGCGCACGATCGAGCGGGATACCCTCTTGCGCGTGCGCCGTTCCCAGCGCGGCCGCCAACGTCAGAATGCTCGCCCCGCCGATTCGCGCGAGCCTGCTCAGCCAAGTCTTCATGTTCTTTTATCCTCGCTCGCGATTAATGGGGCTTGAACCGAACGCGCTCGGGCGGCTGCTTGAACGTACCGAGCCGGGTCCAGAAAGGCATGCCCAAGAAGAACGCGAAGTAGATCAACGCGCAAATCTGAGCGATCAACGTAGCCACCGGCGACGGCGGCTTCGTCCCCAAATACGCGAGCGCCAAGAACGCCACGACGAAGATCCCGTAGAAGACCTTGTGGAAGAACGGACGATACCGGATGGACTTCACCGGGCTGCGATCGAGCCAAGGCAGGAAGAACAGCGAAATCACCGCCGAGCCCATCACCACGACGCCCCAGAACTTCGCTTCCGTCACCGCCATGAAAACGATCAAGAGCGCGGCCAGCACCGGCAGGCCGATGCGCCACTTGCCGCGCGCACGCGCGAGGGCCAGCAACCCCAGCAGGCCCACCACGATCATCAACACGATCTTGAACGGGTCCGTGGTCGCACGCAGCATCGCGTAGAACGCCGTGAAATACCAAACCGGCGCGATTTCGGGCGGCGTCTGCAGCGGGTTCGCCGGGATGAAGTTGTTCGCTTCGAGGAAGTACCCGCCCATCTCCGGCGCGAAGAAGATGATCGCCGCGAACACGATCAAGAACACGCATACGCCGAAGAAGTCGTGCACCGAATAGAACGGGTGGAACGGGATGCCGTCGAGCGGCTTGCCCTGCGGATCCTTCTTCGCCTTGATCTCGATGCCGTCCGGATTGTTGGATCCGACCTCGTGCAAGGCAACGATGTGCACGAACACGAGACCGAGCAGCACGAGCGGGATCGCAATCACGTGGAACGCAAAAAAGCGGTTCAGCGTGATGTCCGAGACGACATAGTCGCCGCGAATCCACAACGACAGATCCGGGCCAACGAACGGGATCGCCGAGAACAAGTTGACGATCACCTGGGCGCCCCAGTACGACATCTGCCCCCACGGCAGCAAGTAACCGAAGAACGCTTCGGCCATCAGGCACAGGAAGATCGCGCAACCGAAGATCCACACGAGTTCTCGCGGCTTACGATACGAGCCGTACATGAGCCCGCGGAACATGTGCAAATAGACGACGACGAAGAACATCGACGCACCCGTCGAATGCATGTAGCGGATCAGCCAGCCCCAGGGCACCTCGCGCATGATGTACTCGACCGACGCGAACGCAAGCTGCGAATCGGGCTTGTAGTTCATCGTCAGGAAGATGCCCGTCACGATCTGATTGACGAGCACGAGCAGCGCGAGCGAGCCGAAGAAGTACCAAAAGTTGAAGTTCTTCGGCGCGTAGTACTCGGAGAGGTGGGCTTTCCACGTCGAGGTCATCGGGAAGCGCCGGTCGATCCAGCCGGCCAAGCCCGTCGATTCCACTTGGTTTTCCGTTGTCGCCATTTACGCTTCTCCGTGTTCGTCTTTACCGATCACGACCGTGTTGCCATTGTTCGTGAACATGTAGGGGGGAACGTCGAGGTTCTGCGGCGCAGGCTTGTTCTTGAAGACGCGGCCGTCCAGATCGTAGGTGGAGCCATGGCACGGGCACAGGAAACCGCCGGGCCAATTGTCGGGAAGATTCGCCTGCGCACCCGGCGTGAATCGCGGCGTAGGCGAGCAGCCCAGGTGCGTGCAGACAGCGACGACAACGAGGATGTTCTTGTGATCGGCGCGCGCGCGGTATTCGTTGTTGCAGTAGTCCGGCAGCGGCATCGAAAACGGGTTCTTCGATTGCGGATCGGCCACCTCGCCGTCGGCCTTCTTCACCTCGGCCAGCATGTCGTCGGTTCGATTCAGGATCCAAACCGGCTTGCCGCGCCAGGACACCGTCATCATCTCGCCGGGCTTCAAACCGCTGATGTCGATTTCGACGGGCGCGCCACCCGCCTTGGCTTTCGCCGATGGCTCTAAGGAGTCCACGAAAGGCACAACGGCGGCTACGCCTCCAAAGCCGCCCATTACGGATGTCGCAATCAGCCAGGTACGACGGCTGCCGTCGACGCGTTCCTCTTCTTTATCTCGCATCACACGCCCCACTTCTAAGTTGGATTTTCCGTCCGCATTTGCTGCCGCCCGCTAGTTTGCGCGAATGGAGTCGGCATTTACAAGAGCCGTCGGACAAAAACCATGCAAAGCGCTAATTCTTAGGGGTTTCCCCCCATCACGGAGGCGACGTTTCGTCTCACTTTTTCGTTAAGCATTCCCTGTATCGGCACATTTATTGCGCAACGCATGACCCGAATCACGCAAAACGCAAAAACACACCGAAATCGACCGAAAATGCGCCGAAATTGCGGCACTGCGTCACACCGGATTATCGATGTCGATAAAGAGGTGCTCGACGTCGAAGCGCTCCGAGAGGTGAGCACCGAGCGCCTGAACGCCGTAACGCTCGGTCGCATGATGCCCCGCGGCCAGGAAGGCGACCCCGCTTTCGGCGGCGATGTGCGTGATCTGCTCGGAGATTTCGCCGGTCAGATAGACATCCGCCCCCTTATCGATCGCCGCTTCGAAATAGCCCTGCGCGCCGCCCGTGCACCAAGCGATACGGCGCAACTCGGCATCGGCGTCGCCCAGCAGCAGGGGCGCGCGGCCCAGCGTCTGCTCGACCTGCGCGGCGAAATGCGCGAGCGTGATCGGCATCGGCAACGTGGTCATCCAGCCGATCCCGTCCGCGCCGAAGCGCGCATCGCCGATCAGCCCCAGCCGCGCCCCGAGCTGCGCATTGTTGCCCACCTCGGGGTGATCGTCGAGCGGCAGATGATAGGCGAACAAGCTGATGTCGGCGTCCATGAGCGTCTTGATGCGCCGGTACTTGCGGCCCGTGATCTGCTGCGGCTCGTTGCGCCAGAAATAACCGTGGTGAACGAGGACCGCATCGGCGCCCCACTCGCGCGCCGCCTCCAAAAATGCAAGCGACGCGGTGACGCCCGTCGCGATCTTGTCGATCCGGCGGCGGCCTTCGACTTGCAGGCCATTGGGGCAGTAGTCCTTGAAACGACCGATATCGAGCATGTCGTTCAAGTACAATTCAAGTTCGATCCGATCCATAGAAACCTCGATTCTTCAAATGCTTAGACGCTTCTGGCTGCTGTTCGCCCAAGCGGTGACGGTGCTGCTCGCACTGCTGTTCATCGTCGCCACACTCAAGCCCCAATGGCTGCAGCGGCAAGGACAATTCGGCAAGCAACTCGCTTCCCCGATCGTCGCACTGCGCGAAGTCGCCCCCGGCTCCAGTTCGGGTGCGGCGACGGCCTCGTACGCCGACGCGGCGCAGCGCGCGATGCCCGCCGTCGTCAACGTATTCTCGGGCAAGGGCGGCGCGGCCCCGCCCAACCCGCACGCGAAAGACCCGCTGTTTCGTTATTTCTTCGGTAATCCCAAAAACCCGCAGCAGCAGCAACAGCCGCCGCAGGACGAGGCGGCGACGAACCTGGGCTCGGGCGTCATCGTTAGCTCGGAAGGCTACATTCTAACGAACGAACATGTCGTGGACGGGGCCGACGAGATCGAGGTCGCACTGCCCGACGGCCGCCGCACGAATGCGAAGGTCATCGGCGTCGATCCGGAAACGGATCTCGCCGTGCTCAAGATCGGCCTGACCAATCTGCCGACCATTACGCTCGGCCGCGTCGAGCAGGCGCGTGTGGGCGACGTCGTGCTCGCCATCGGCAATCCGTTCGGTGTCGGCCAAACGGTCACGATGGGGATCGTCAGCGCGCTCGGGCGCAATCATCTCGGCATCAATACCTTCGAAAACTTCATTCAGACGGACGCGCCGATCAACCCCGGCAACTCGGGCGGCGCGCTCGTCGACGTGAAAGGCAATCTGCTCGGCATCAACACGGCCATCTACTCGCGCTCGGGCGGCTCGCTCGGCATCGGCTTCGCCATCCCCGTATCGACCGCTCGCAGCGTGCTCGAGAGCATCATCACGACCGGTTCGGTCACGCGCGGCTGGATCGGCGTCGAGCCGCAGGACGTCACCCCGGCGATCGCCGAATCGTTCGGGCTCGAGCAGCGCGGCACGATCGTCGCGGGCGTGCTGCAAGGCGGGCCGGCGGACAAGGCGGGCATCAAGCCGGGCGATGTGCTGCTCGAGGTGAACGGCGAAGACATCACCGACACGACGCGGCTGCTGAACCTCATCGCGCAGATCAAGCCGGGCACTCAGGCCAAGGTCAAGCTCATGCGCAAGCGCAAAGAGATGGATGTGGTGGTGACCATCGGCAAGCGCCCGCCGCCGCCGAAACAAGCCAACAACGACGACGACAATAGCGACTCGCAGCAGCAAGAGGAATGACCGAGGGACCCGCTCGCGCCGACCAGCAACGGGCGATTGGGATCGTCAACCAGCAGCGCGAAGACCGCCGGTCAATGATGGGAGGCGCCGGCTTAGGAGGTCGCGCCTTCTTCGTCTGCCACGGGCTCGGGATCCTTCCCGATGATCAAGCGCGCCGCGATGATGCCCGCCTCGTAAAGAATGATCAGCGGCAACGCCAGGATCAATTGGGAAAACACATCGGGCGGCGTGACGACAGCCGAAACGATGAACGCGCCCACCACGACATACGGCCGGATACTGCGCAGCTTCTTGAGCGTGAGCACCTTCATGCGCACGAGCAGCACGACGATGATCGGCACCTCGAAGGTCACCCCGAACGCAATGAACATCGACAGCACGAAGCTCAAGTAGTTGTCGATGTCCGTCGACATCTGCACGTCCAGCGGCGCGTTGTAGTGCGCCATCACGCGGAAGATCGTCGGAAACACGACGAAGTAGGCGAACGCCATCCCGCATAGAAATAGCAGGTAGCTGCTGCCGACCAGCGGCACCACCAGCTTTTTCTCATGCTGATAAAGCCCCGGCGCAACGAACGCCCAGATCTGATAAAGCACGATCGGCAGCGCGATGACGAGCGCAACGAGCATCGTCACTTTCACCGGGACGAAGAACGAACCGGTCACGTCGGTGACGATCATGCGCCCGCCCTTGGGCAGGTTCTCCATCAACGGACGCGCGAGCAGCTTGAAGATGTCCGTCGCCCAGTAGACGAGCGAAAGGAACACGACGATAACGGCGATACCGGCTTTGATGATGCGGTCGCGCAGCTCGACCAGATGCGAGATGAACGACTCTTCTGGGCCTTCGCTTGAGTTTTGCTTGGGGTCGCTCACGCCGGCCCTCTTAAGATGGAAATCGGCGCGCACCGCACCCGATGACTTGGAAGATGAAAAACCTCGGCCGCGCGCACGAACTGGATCAAAGGAACCGCCGCTGCTTGCGCAGGCTTGCCGGGGTGTAGCGCGCCACACGCGCGGCCCCCGATTGCACGTGGGTGCGCCGGCCCGTGGCCCGCTTGTACCAGGTGGGCGCCGCCGCTTGCTTGACGCGCCAGTTGACGCGCTTGCTCGTGGCGCGCGGAGAGACGCTGCGCCACGACGAGGGAGACGCGCTGTCGCTCGTGCCCAGGCCGCCAGCCGCATCCTCCGCGGCCGCGGCGCCGGCAATGCTCGGGGACACCGACGAACCGGAGCGGAAGGCGTCGTTCAACTCGGCCTCGTGCTTGCGCACGTTGTCGTGGATGGTGTTTTCGACGTTGCGCGCCGCGGACTCGAATTCGCTCTTCATCCGGCGCAGTTCGTCGAGTTCGATTTCGCGCGAGACTTCGGCCTTCACGTCGCTGATGTAGCGCTGCGCACGGCCAAACAGCGCGCCTGCCGTGCGTGCGACGCGCGGCAGGCGCTCCGGCCCGAGCACGACGAGCGCCACGACACCGATCAGCGCCATCTTCGTCAGTCCGAGGTCAAGCATGTCAGTGGCCTAGTGGTCCATTATCGGTTATGCGTTCCAACTCACGCGTCGTTCGCGTCCCCAGGCGCCGGGCCGGGACCGGCGCGCATCGCGTTCAACGGTAATCGTTCGAGCGCGATTTTTCCTTGGCCTCGACGTCGATCGTGCCCGAGCGCGGCAATTCGCGCCGCTCGGCCTCGGCCGGGGCGGAAGGGGAAGACGGCGGCGCATCGGCGTCCTTGACGCCTTCCTTGAACCCCTTCACCGCGCTGCCCAAGTCGCTGCCGATGCTGCGCAGGCGCTTCGTGCCGAACACGAGCGCGACGATCAAAAGCACGATCAACCAGTGCCAAATGCTGAATGAACCCATGAGAACCTCCCGAGGTTTGCCACCGCGCATTCACAGCGGCAAACAATACCGGCCTTGCGACCGTAATCGGAGCGCGCGCGCTCCCTGTCGATCGATGCGAAACGGGTGCGCCGCGCTATCAACCCATCCGCTTCCACGGCCGCGGACCGGCGAGTATATGCGCATGCAAGTGATAGACCTCCTGGCCTCCACCCGGCCCCGTGTTGATGACCGTGCGAAACCCCGTATCGCCGCCGGTGTACGCGCAACCGAGCTGCTCGGCCAGTCGCGCCACCAGAACCAACATTTTACCAAGCAGCGGCGCTTCACTTTCGGTGCAATTGGACAAGGTTTCCACGTGTTTTCGCGGAATCACGAGGATGTGCGTATCTGCCGCAGGGTGAATATCCTTGAACGCGACGAAATCTTCGTCCTCGTGGACCTTCGCGCTAGGGATCTCGCCGGCGGCGATTTTGCAAAAGAGGCAGTTGTCGTGACTCATGGTTTTCCTGGTTGAAAGGCGAATGCGCGGCGCGCGCTCGGATCAAAACCACGCGCGCGAATCGAGCGGCTTGTTGTCATAAAGATACAGCCAGCCTTTCACGATACGGTACAGCATCCAAATCGACACGGCGGTCAGCACGGCGAAGCCGATGACGACGAACACCAGCACGCCCCCGATGATATAGCCGACAAGACCCATCCAAAACGTGCGAATGAGCCACTCGAAATGCGGCTGCGACGGGGTGCCCGCCGCGTCGTCGCGCTTCAGGTAAGCGATGATGACGGCGACGATGATCGAGATACCCCCCGTGAACCAATGCAGGGCGTAAAGCCCATAGAGGATGTGCGTGAGCGGGCGCAGGTCGCGGGCGCGGCCGGCGTCGGATCCCGGGTACGGCATGGGCGCTTCGGGTCGCTGTTCCATTCTCGTTCTCCTGTCGACCGAGGGTTGTGCTTCGGCTATCGATTGGCGCTACGCGCTCCGGCACGTGCGCCAACCTCATGCAATGCGGGCCTCGAAGGCGCCGAGCGTGGGCCCGGCGGGTTCAACCGCCATTTTCTTCGCGCTCGCGCCGCTTTCTGAGCGCTTTCTCCTCGATGCCGGACATGCCCTCGCGCCGCTCGAGCTCGGCGATCACGTCCGCGGGGCTCAGATCGTAGTGCGACAGCATGACCAGGCAGTGAAACCAAAGATCGGCCACTTCCCCGACGAGCGCGCCGGGCGCACCGCCCTGGCGCACGTCCTTGGCGGCGAGCACGACTTCGGTCGCCTCTTCCCCGATCTTCTTGAGGACTGCGTCGTCGCCCTTGTGAAACAGGCGAGAAACGTAGGAGACCTCGGGGTCGCCCCCCTTGCGGCCGTCGATGATGGCGGCAAGCCGCAGCAGCGTATCTTCGGGCGTCGAAGCGGCGGCGCCCGCGGCGCCGGGTTGCATAGATTGCGTGGATTGCGTCATCGGTAGATCTGTTCGGGGTCTTTCAGCACGGGATCGACGGCAACCCACTCGCCTTCGTCCACCGTACCTTCGAATTTCTGGAAAAAACAGGAATGGCGGCCGGTGTGGCAAGCGATGCCCGACACCTGCTCGACTTTGAGCAGCACGACATCTTCGTCGCAGTCGAGCCGCACCTCGCGCACATGCTGCACGTGGCCCGATTCTTCGCCCTTGAACCATAGACGCTGGCGCGAGCGTGAGAAATACACGGCGCGCCCCGTTTCGACGGTCTTGGCCAGGGCCTCGCGATTCATCCAGGCGAACATCAGCACGTCGCCCGTCGTCGCTTCCTGAGCGATGACGGGGACCAGCCCGTTGGCATCCCATTGCACTTTGTCGAGCCAGGGTTTCTCGGCCGGGGCGCTCATTCGGCCTCCGCGGGCGCCGCTGCGAACGCGGCCATGCCGCATCCGAGCCAGACGGGATAGGCAACAGAACGTAGGAACCGTTTCATCATTGCCTCACAGGAATGCCGCGCTCGGCCATGAAACGCTTCGCTTCGCCGACCGTGTGCTCGCCATAGTGGAAGATGCTCGCGGCCAGCACGGCATCGGCGTGGCCCTCGGTAATGCCGTCGGCCAAATCCTTCAGCGAGCCCACGCCGCCCGACGCGATGACCGACACCGGCACCGCGTCCGACACCGCGCGCGTCAGCGCGAGATCGAAGCCGCTTTTCGTGCCGTCGCGGTCCATGCTGGTCAGCAAAATCTCGCCCGCGCCGTACTCGGCCATCCGCTGTGCCCACTGTACGGCGTCGAGCCCGGTCGCTTTGCGGCCGCCATGCGTGAACACCTCCCAGCGGGCCGGCTCGCCCTCGCCCGACACGCGCTTGGCGTCGATCGCGACGACGATGCATTGCGAACCGTACTTCTGCGCCGCCTCGCGCACGAGTTCGGGACGCGCGACGGCCGACGAGTTCATGCTGATCTTGTCCGCGCCCGCGTTCAGCAGCCGGCGAACGTCCTCCACGGCGCGCACGCCGCCGCCCACGGTCAAAGGGATGAAAACTTGCGCCGCCACCGCTTCGATGATGGGCAGGATCAGGTCGCGCTGGTCGGAAGTGGCCGTGATGTCGAGGAACGTCAGTTCGTCGGCCCCTTGCTCGTCATAGCGGCGCGCGATTTCGACGGGATCGCCGGCATCGCGCAATTCGACGAAATTGACGCCTTTGACGACGCGGCCGGCGGTCACGTCCAGGCAAGGAATGATGCGTTTAGCTAGAGCCATGATGGTGCAAATGCCGCTAAGTGGGCCGCCTGCGCCAATGCAGGCGGCATGATGCCGTAACGATGCCCTAACGCCGCCACGCGCTAACGCGCGGCCCGCCTTGGCCATACGCCCCGCACGGCCGCCGCGCAGGGCCGGCGGCGCCCCGGGGCCGGGCCTACGGCTACGGCGCGTTCGCCGCGCGGCGTGCGTTAGGCGTCGTCCGATTCGCGCAGCGTATCGGCACGTGTTTGCGCGGCCGCGAAATCGAGATCGCCCGAGTAGATCGCGCGCCCGCAAATGACGCCCTCGATGCCCTCGTCTTCGACTTCGCACAGCGCGTCGATGTCGGCCAGGTTCGAGAGCCCGCCGCTCGCGATCACGGGAATCTTCACCGCGCGCGCGAGGCGCACCGTCGCCTCGATATTGATGCCTTGAAGCATGCCGTCGCGGCCGATATCGGTGTAGATGATCGATTCGCAGCCGTAGTCTTCGAACTTCTGGGCCAGATCGACGACTTCGTGGCCCGTCAGCTTGCTCCACCCGTCGGTGGCGACTTTGCCGTCTTTCGCATCCAGGCCGACGATGATATGCCCGCCGAACGCCGTGCAGGCGTCTTGCAGAAAGCCGGGATTCTTCACCGCCGCCGTGCCGATGATCACGTACGACAGGCCGTCGTCGAGGTAGCGCTCGATCGTTTCCAGATCGCGAATGCCGCCGCCGAGCTGCACGGGGATTTCGCTGCCGACTTCGTCGATGATGGCGCGGATTGCCTCTTCGTTCCTCGGCTTGCCGGCAAAAGCGCCGTTCAGGTCGACGAGGTGCAGCCGCCGGGCGCCACGGCTGACCCATTGCCGCGCCATCGCGGCAGGATCCTCGGAAAATATCGTCGCCTGGTCCATATCGCCTTGTTTAAGGCGCACACACTGACCGTCCTTGAGGTCGATGGCGGGAATCAGCAGCATAGCAATCGCGTGAAATCTGGGAGGTTGAAGGTGGGCGGCGCATCGGGCCGGGCGCGCAAGCGATCCCGACGTCGGTGAGCCGTGTCGCTTAGTTTAGTACAACTCTTTCCGTGTTCCGCTCGCTCGGGGCCCGGAATCGGACGCGGTGCGCGAGCGGCGGCACCGCGTTCAGGGGTTCCAATCGACAAAATTACGGTACACGCGCAGCCCTGCGGCGGCGCTCTTTTCTGGGTGAAACTGCGTCGCGAACACATTCTCGCGCGCGACGGCCGAGGTGAAGGTCGCGCCATAATCGGTTTCGCCGACCGTGTGCTCCGGGCTCTCGGGAACGACGTAGTAGCTATGGACGAAGTAGAAAAAGGCGCCGTCCGGCACACCGGCCCACAGCGGATGGGCACGCATTTGACGCACGCGGTTCCACCCCATTTGCGGCACTTTGAAGCGCGAACCGTCGTCCTGCAGCCGGCCTTCCAGTTGAAAGCGGACCACCTTGCCCGGCATCAACCCCAGGCCCGGCGTCGAACCTTCCTCGCTCCAATCGAACAGCATTTGCTCGCCGACGCATACGCCCATCAGCGGCTTGACGCGCGACGCTTCCAGGACGGCCTCCTGCAACCCGGATTCGCCGAGGCAGCGCATGCAGTCGGGCATCGCGCCCTGTCCGGGCAAAACGACGCGTTCAGCCGCGCGAATGCCTTCCGGGCGATCGACGATCGCCACGTCCGCTTCCGGAGCAGCCTTTTTCAGCGCCTGATACACCGAGCGCAGGTTGCCCATCCCATAATCCACAATCGCAATCTTTTTCATAGCAAAAAGGGCCTTTGCCCTTCATCGCAAGTTAGGCAGCAACGCCTTCAATCCATCGACGATGAACTCCACCGCCAGCGCCGACAACATCAAGCCCATGAGCCGCGTGCCGATGTTGATGCCCGTCTGGCCCACCCAGCGGGCAATCGGTTCGGCGAGCCTGAGCGAGCCGAAACAAATCACGGCGATCGCCGCGCCGATCGCGATCAGGCCCACGCGGTCGTACCAGTGGTGCGCGCTCGCCGCATAAACGATCACGGTGCTGATCGAGCCGGGGCCCGTGAGCAGCGGAATCGCGAGCGGCACCACCGCAATGCTGTTCTTCGATTCGGCCTCGTCGCGCTCCTCGGCCGTGGCGCGCGTGTTGCCGATTTGCGCGTTCAGCATGTTGATGGCCATGAGCAACATGATGATGCCCCCGCCGACCTCGAGCGAACCGACCGAAATCCCAAAAAAACTGATGATCTGCTGCCCGAGCAGCGTCGTGATCGCAATCACGCAAAACACCGAGATCGAGGCGATGCGGATCGTGCGGCGCCGCTCCACATCGGACTGCTCCGATGTGAGACTCAGGAAAAACGGCACCGCGCCGACCGGGTTGATCAGCGCCAGCAGCGAAATAAACGATTTCAGAAGATCCATCGCAAGCCGGCGCCCGCCTTGGGCGCGCCGGTCCGTCGGTCGAGGTCTAGGTCCAGCGTCAGAGACTGCCCTTCGTCGACGGAATCTGCCCCGCCGCCCGCTCGTCGAGCTCCACGGCCATGCGCAGCGCGCGACCGAACGCCTTGAATACCGTTTCCAGTTGATGGTGCGCGTTCAATCCGCGCAGATTGTCCACATGCAGCGTCACGCCCGCATGGTTGACGAAACCGCGGAAAAACTCAATCGACAAGTCGACGTCGAACGTGCCGATCCGCGCGCGCGTGAACGGCACATGGAATTCGAGGCCCGGCCGCCCGGAAAAATCGATCACCACGCGCGAGAGCGCCTCGTCGAGCGGGACGTAGGCATGGCCGTACCGGCGAATGCCTTTCTTGTCGCCCACCGCCTTGGCCACCGCCATCCCAAGCGTGATGCCCGTGTCCTCGACCGTATGATGATCGTCGATATGCAGGTCGCCTTGCGCCTCGATGTCCAGGTCGATCAACCCATGACGGGCGATTTGATCGAGCATGTGGTCGAGAAACGGCACACCAGTGGCCAGCCGCTGCTTGCCCGTGCCGTCCAAATTGATCTTTACACGGATCTTCGTTTCGCTGGTATCGCGAAACACTTCCGCTACGCGCATGGAAAACCTCGAAGTCACTTTATTTCAGCGCAAGCGCCGCCAGCATTTGTGCGTTTTCCTCGGGCGCACCGACCGTCAAACGCAGGCAATTGGCCAACAATGGGTGCATTCTACCCACGTTTTTGACCAAAACCTTCGCATTTAGCAGCGTATTGAACGCGGCGTCCGCATCGGGCAGCCGCACGAGCAGGAAGTTCGCCGCGCTCGGAAACACCGTGACGCCCGGCAATGCCGCCAGCGCCGCCGACAATTTCTCGCGCTCGGCGCGCAACTGAGCGGCTTGGGATTCAAGCACGTCGACGTGATCGAGCATGAATTGCACGGCCGCCTGCGTGAGCACGTTGACGTTGTACGGCGGGCGCACCTTGTCGAACTGCTCGAGCCAGACCGGCGCACCGGCCAAGTAGCCGAGCCGAATCCCCGCCAAGCCGAGCTTGGACACCGTGCGCATGACGACGACGTTGTCGTAGTCGAGCACGCGGCCGATCCAGCTCTTTTGCGCGAACGGCTGGTATGCCTCGTCGATCACGACGAGACTGCCCTTCGCGCTAGCGACGATGCGTTCGATGTCGGCGTCCGGGTAAAGCGTGCCCGTCGGATTGTTCGGGTAGGCCAAGTAGATGACGGCGGGCTTGTGCTCGGCGATCGCGGCGAGCATGGCCTCGACATCGAGCGTCAAATCGGCGCGGTGCGGCACGCCGACGAATTCGAGCTGCGCGAACTTGGCCGACATCTGGTACATGACGAAGCCCGGGATAGGCGCGAGCAGTTTCGCGCCCGGCTTCGCACAGGCCACGGCGATGATGCTGATGAGTTCGTCCGAACCGTTGCCGAGCAAGAGATCCGCGCCGGCGGGCACGCCCATCACGCGCTTCAGTTTATCCACGAGCACGGCCGGGCGCGGGTCGGGGTAGCGGTTCAAGGCCACGCCCGCCAAGACTTCGCCCAATTGAGCAGCCAACGCGGGGGGCAGCGAGAAGGGATTTTCCATCGCGTCGAGCTTCACGAGGCCCGTCGCGTCCGCCACTGCGTACGTCGTCATGGCCAGCACGTCGGGGCGGATGATGTCTTGCGGTGTTGTCGTCGTCATGGTCAGCCGCCTTGTTTCATCCGGTATTCGGCGCTGCGCGCGTGCGCGGGAAGCCCTTCGCCATAAGCCAGTTCGGCCGCGATCTCGCCGAGGGTCTGCGCCCCTTCCGCGCTCACTTCGATCACGCTCGAACGTTTGAAGAAATCGTAGACGCCGAGCGGCGACGAGAAGCGCGCCGTGCGCGAAGTCGGCAGCACGTGGTTCGGCCCGGCGCAGTAATCGCCAAGGCTCTCGCTCGTGTAGCGGCCCATGAAGATCGCGCCCGCATGGCGAATCTCCTTCGCCCATTGGTGCGGGTCGAGCGCGGAAATTTCCAAGTGCTCGGGCGCGATTTGATTCGCGATCGAGCATGCTTCGGCCATGTCGCGCACCTTGATGAGCGCGCCGCGGCCCACGAGCGAGCGCTCAATCACTTCGCGACGCGGCATGGTCGGCAACAGCTCGACGATCGCGTCTTCGACACGCGAGATGAACGCTTCGTCGGGGCACAGCAGGATCGATTGCGCCAGTTCGTCGTGCTCGGCCTGGGAGAACAAATCCATCGCCACCCAGCGCGGGTCGGTCGTGCCGTCGCACAGGATCAGAATCTCGGACGGCCCGGCGATCATGTCGATGCCGACCGTGCCGAACACGCGCCGCTTGGCCGCCGCCACGTACGCGTTGCCGGGGCCGCAGATCTTATCCACGGCAGGCAGGCTCTGCGTGCCGTACGCGAGCGCGCCGATCGCCTGCGCGCCGCCGATCGTGAACACACGGTCGACGCCGCCCAAGAGCGCGGCGGCCAGCACGAGCGGATTGCGCACGCCGTCCGGCGTGGGCACGACCATCACGATTTCGCGCACGCCCGCCACCCGCGCGGGAATCGCGTTCATCAAGACCGAGGACGGATACGCGGCCTTGCCGCCCGGCACGTAGATGCCGGCGCGATCGAGCGGCGTGACTTTCTGGCCGAGCACCGTGCCATCGGCTTCGGTGTACTGCCAGCTATGGCTGCCGCATTCGATCTTCTGCTTCTCGTGATAGGCGCGCACGCGTGCCGCCGCGGCTTCGAGTGCGGCGCGGCGCTTGGGCTCGAGCCCTTCGAGCGCGGCTTCGAGCTCGCTCGTCGGCAGCTCGAGCGCAGCCAAGCTATCGGCGCTCAGGCGGTCGAAGCGGTTCGTGTATTCGAGGACGGCGGCATCGCCGCGCGCTTTCACGTCGGCCAAAATCTGTGCAACCGAGCGCTCGATCGCCTCATCCTCGCTCGCCTCGAAGGCGAGTACGCCGGCGAGCGCCGCGCCGAAACCGGCGTCGCTCGAATCGAGTTTGCGAATCGTAAGTGCCATGCTGGTATCCGTTTCGGTAATGCGCGCACCGGGCGCGTCAGGCGCTGCCCGCCGTGCGCTGCGAAGCCCGCTCGAATGCGTCGAGCAACGGCTTGAGCGCGGCGCGCTTCAATTTCAGCGCCGCTTGGTTCACCACGAGGCGCGAGGAGATTTGCATGATCTCCTCCACCTCGACCAGGTTGTTCGCGCGCAACGTGCCGCCCGAGCTGACCAGATCGACGATCGCGTCGGCCAAGCCGACGAGCGGAGCAAGCTCCATCGAGCCGTACAGCTTGATCAGGTCCACATGCACGCCCTTCGCCGCGAAATGCTCGCGCGCGGTTTGCACATACTTGGTCGCGACCCGCAGGCGGGCGCCCTGCCGCACGGCATTGGCATAATCAAAGCCCGCCTTGACCGCCACCGACATCCGGCAACGGGCAATGTCGAGATCGATCGGCTGATACAGGCCCGAGCCGCCGTGTTCGAGCAGCACGTCCTTGCCGGCGACGCCGAAATCGGCCGCGCCGTATTCGACATACGTCGGCACGTCGGTCGCGCGCACGATGATCACGCGCAGGTTCGCCGCGCTTGTCGGCAAGATCAGCTTGCGGGAGGTTTCGGGATCCTCGGAAACCTGCACGCCGGCCGCGGCCAGCAGCGGCATCGTTTCCTCGAATATCCGCCCCTTCGAGAGGGCGAGCGTCAAGGGCGGCGTGGCATTCGTAGGGGTCGTGCTCATGCGCGTTTCTCCGACACGCGGCGCACGCGTGCGCCGATCGCCGACAGTTTTTCTTCCATGCGGTCGTAGCCGCGATCGAGGTGATAGATCCGGTCGACGAGCGTTTCGCCGTCAGCCGTGAGCCCCGCGATCACGAGGCTCGCCGAGGCTCGCAGATCGGTGGCCATCACGGTTGCGCCCGACAGCCGCGGCACGCCCGTCACGAGCGCCGTATTGCCGTCGATCGTGATGTTCGCGCCCAGACGATTCAGTTCCTGCACATGCATGAAGCGGTTCTCGAAAATCGTTTCGACGACTTGCGACGTGCCTTCGGCGATCGCGTTGAGCGCCATGAATTGCGCCTGCATGTCGGTGGGGAACGCGGGATATTCGGACGTGCGAAACGACACGCAGGCGGGACGCCGGGCCATCCGCACACGGATCCAGTCCTCGCCTTCTTCGATCGTCACGCCCGCCTCGCGCAGCTTCATCGTGACCGCCTCGAGTGTGATCGGCCGGACGTTGCGCAGCGTCACATCGCCGCCCGCCGCCGCCACGGCGCACAAGAACGTGCCCGCCTCGATGCGATCGGGAATCACCGCGTGGCGCGCGCCGTGCAGCCGCTCGACGCCATGAATGACGAGGCGATCCGTGCCGATCCCGTCGATCCTAGCCCCCATGCGCACGAGCAATTGCGCGAGGTCGCTGACTTCGGGCTCGCGCGCGGCATTCTCCAGCACAGTCTCGCCCTCGGCCAGCACGGCCGCCATCAGCAAGTTTTCCGTGCCGGTGACCGTGATCATGTCCGTCATGATGCGCGCACCTTTCAGCCGCGTGGCGCGGGCCTCGATGTAGCCATGCTCGATGCTGATCTCGGCGCCCATCGCCTGCAGGCCCTTGATGTGCTGGTCCACCGGACGCGCGCCGATCGCGCAGCCGCCGGGCAGCGACACTCTGGCATGCCCGAAACGCGCCACGAGCGGGCCGAGCACGAGGATCGAGGCGCGCATCGTCTTGACGAGCTCGTACGGCGCGACGGGATGGCCCACGTTCGCCGCGTCGAGCGTCAATTGCGCCGCCTCCCCGGCCCCGCGCGCTTCGCGCACGCCCATCTGCTCGAGCAGTTTGAGCATCGTGCGCACGTCCTGCAGATCGGGGACGTTATCGAGCTGCAGCGGGTCCGCCGTCAACAGGCTGGCGCACAGAATCGGCAACGCCGCGTTCTTCGCGCCCGAGATGCCGATTTCTCCGGCAAGCGGCCGGCCGCCTTCGATCACGAGCTTGTCCATGCTGGTTTGCGCCGCGCGGGCGTCCGTGGCGGCGCCGCTGCCGGCGTCGCGTGAATCTTGTGTAATGCGCACTCTTAGAATCTCGAATTATCCGTTCTGCCATTCGGCCGGCGTGAGCGTCTTCATGCTCAGCGCGTGAATTTCCTGCCGCATGCGCTCGCCGAGCGCCGCATACACGAGCTGATGCCGCTGGATCAGGCGCTTGCCCTCGAACGCCTCCGAGACGATCGTCGCAAAAAAATGCTGGCCGTCGCCCTCGACTTCCAGATGCCGGCAGGCAAGGCCGGCTTCAATGTATTGCTTGACCTGATCGGGGGTCGGCAACATGGTGAACGCTCCTTCTTCCAATTCAATAGCGCAGTTTGTAGCCCGACGCGAGCAAACGCATCGCGAGGGCGGCAATCAGCGCGAAAAATCCGCCGACAACGGCCAGACTCGTAAGCGGGTTGATATCGGACACGCCGAAAAACCCGTAGCGAAAGCCGTCGATCATGTAAAAAAACGGGTTCAGCCGCGACACATGGCGCCAGAGATCGGGCAGCGAATGCGTCGAATAGAACACACCCGAGAGAAACGTGAGCGGCATGATCAAGAAATTCTGGAACGCCGCGAGCTGATCGAACTTCTCGGCCCAGATGCCAGCAATGAGTCCGAGCGTGCCGAGAATGGCCGATCCGAGCACGGCGAATGCGATGATGTAGAGCGGCGCCGCGAAGCCGACCGGAATGAACCAGATCGTCACGACGAACACCCCGCAACCGACCGCGAGCCCGCGCGCGACGGCCGCCAGCACGTATGCGCCAAACATTTCCCAAGACGTGAGCGGCGGCAGCAAGACGAACACGAGGTTGCCCGTGATCTTCGATTGAATCAACGAAGAGGAGCTGTTCGCAAAGGCGTTCTGCAGCACGCTCATCATCACGAGCCCGGGAATCAGGAAGCTCGTGTACTCGACGCCCGGGTAGACTTCGACGCGTCCGCGCAACGCATGCCCGAAAATCGTCAGATAGAGCAGCGCCGTGACGACGGGCGCGAGCACCGTCTGGAACGCCACCTTCCAAAAGCGCAGGATCTCTTTGTAGAACAGGGTGCGAAAGCCGCTCATGCCAGCCCCTCCACCACTTCCGGCGTATGCATCAACTGCACGAAAACATCTTCCAAATCGGCCTTGCGCACATCGATTTCCTCGAAGGCGCAGCCCGCCGCCCGGCACTGCGAAAGAATGCGCTCGACGTCGTCGTAGCTCGACAAGCGCAGCAGATGCTGGCGCGCGCCCGGCGCCGCCGGCTCGATCTCGAGCGCGCGCAATTCGGCGGGCAGCGCGCCCGCGGCCAGGCGCACGAACAATTGCATACCGGCGAAACGCTGCAACAAAGCGCTCGTGCGATCGAGCGCAACCACCTCGCCGCGCCGTAGCATCGCGAGGCGATCGCACAGCGATTCGGCCTCTTCGAGGTAGTGCGTCGTCAGCACGATCGTGTGCCCTTCGCGGTTCAAGCGCGAAATGAATTTCCACAGCGTTTGGCGCAACTCGACGTCCACGCCGGCCGTCGGCTCGTCCAGAACGATGACGGGCGGTCGATGCACGAGCGCCTGGGCCACCAGCACGCGCCGCTTCATGCCGCCCGAGAGCGCGCGCATGTTCGCATCGGCCTTCTCGGTCAGATCGAGGTTGGCCATCACTTCGTCGATCCAATCGTCGTTGCGGTGAAGCCCGTAATAGCCCGATTGGATGCGCAGCGTTTCGCGCACGGTGAAGAAAGGATCGAACACCAACTCTTGCGGCACGACGCCGAGCGAGCGGCGCGCTTGCCGGAAATCGGTGACGACGTCGTGCCCGCGCACCGACACGCTGCCTTCATCGGCGCGCGCAAGCCCCGCGAGAATGCTGATGAGGGTCGTTTTGCCCGCGCCGTTGGGGCCGAGCAGGCCAAAAAATTCGCCTTCCTCGACTGTCAAGCTGACGCCCTTGAGCGCTTGCAGCGCCTTGTAGCGCTTCTTGACGTTGCGGATTTCTATCGCTGACATGGGTGTGCGCGGCGTTCTCGACGGCGCGCCTTTTGTTAGACCTAATCGGTGTCCGTTCGCGGACATGGGCGGCGGTGACGTCGCGCCGCGCCGACGGCGAGGCGAAGTGCCAGCCGGCTGTCCGGAAAAACGGTTGATTATAGGCTAAGTCGGGGCGGCTCACCGGCCGCCCGATCCCGCTTCAGCGCGGCACCGCGGTGTCGGCGGACGGGGAGGAAACGTGCGGGCCGAACAGCGCGTCGACGCCGTAAACCTGGGCGAGACTCGCAAGAGCGGCCGGTACGTTCAGAATCTCGACGGGCTTGCCCCGCGCCTGGCCGGCGCGGCGCCATGCCAACAACACGGCGAGCGCCGAGGAATCGAACTGCGCGAGGGCCGAGCAGTCGATTACGGTGGCGCCGGCTTCGATACGAGAGAGGCCGGCCGCCAGCGCGGTCGTGGCGCTGGCGTGCGTGAGCGTCGCGCCCGTGGCGAAACGGCTCGTATCCGGGCTCATGACGGTTGCTTGCCCGCAGCGAGTTGCTCGTTGCGCTGCGTGAGGAACTGCAGCAAGCCATCGACGCCGCCTTGGTTGATCTTTTCCGCGAACTGTTGCTGATACGCCTGGATCAGCCACGCGCCGGCGACGTTCAGATCGTAAACCTTCCAACCCTGGGCCGTCTTATAGAGACGATAGTCGAGCTCGACGGGCTGGCCGTTGTTCATGACCACCGAGCGCACGACGACATCCGTTGCCCCCGGATCGGCGCGGAACGGCTTGAATTGCACGGTCTGATCGCGCACCTGCGAGAGCGCGCCCGAATACGTGCGGATCAAGAGCATCTTGAATTGCTCGACCATTTGGGTTTGCTGCTGCGGCGTCGCCTGCCGCCAGGCGCGGCCCATCGCGAGCTGCGTCGTGCGACGGAAGTCCGTGTACGGCAGAATCTTTTCGTTCACGACCTGCGTGATCTTGTTGATGTCGCCGTTCTTGATGCTCGCATCGCTCTTGATCTGGTCAAGCACTTGCCCCGTCACCGTCTTGATCATGCTCTCGGGCGAACTGGTGTCGACCGACTGCGCGAAAGCACCGCCAGCGAACGAAAACAACCCGGAAACCAAAGCTATCCAAAAGAATTTTTTCATCATCGATCCTTAAATTTCGAGGAACCCGAATTCGAGCACACCATGCCACGCAAGTTCGAGGCCGGTCCATCCCCGCGCGGCAACAGTCGTTTCGAATCGTTACTACGCTCAGCGCCCCCTCGCGCGGCTCAGCGCGGCAAGTGAATGCCGGGGAACCCGCCGCGCGGCGGCACATACTGCTGCCCCGGAACCGTCTGATCTTCGCCGTTCCCGTCGCCGGCCGGCGCCGATGCCCCGCTCGCGGGCGCCGCGGGCGTAGCAGCCGGGCTCGACGCGGCGGCCGGGCTGGAGGCGGCGCCCGCAGCGGAAGCCGGCGTCGCGCTCGAAGCTGCGGCGGGCGCGGCAGCCGCGCCCGCCGCGTCCGATGCCCCGTCGTCGTACTTCGGCAGCGAATCGTCGTAATTTGGCAACGCGTCGGAACCATCGGTACCCGAAATCAGGAACCGGCGACGCTGCAAATAGGCATTGCGAATGAACGAATACTTGTCGATCGCCGCGCCCGATAGGACATCGACCGTCGTCAGCAAATTGGCCCGCGTATTCACGAGGTTGACGCCGTACAGCGCCCACGTGACGCTCGAGGGCTGGATGTAGCTGAGCGGGTTGCCATAGTAATCGACCGCAAGCCCCGTCGCATCGCGCATCGTGCTCGGCCCGAGCAGCGGCAAAACGAGGTACGGCCCCGACGGCACGCCGTAGTGCCCGAGGGTCACGCCGAAATCGGACGAATGCTTCGGCAACTTGGCCAGCGTCGCCACGTCGAACAGGCCCCCAACGCCGAACAACGTGTTGATGACCACGCGCATGACATCGCCCACGCCGTCGGCGATTTTCAATTGCAGCAGTTCGTTCGCGGCAATGTAGACATCGCCCACATTCGAAAAGAAGTTCGTCACGCTCGAGCGCACCGGCTGCGGCACCGCCCATTGATAGCCCTCGGCCACCGGCTTGAGCGCATAAGTATCGACCGTATCGTTGAATTTGAAGACGGTCCGGTTCAGCCCCTCGAGCGGATCGCCCGGCGTCGGCGTCTGGACGGACGCGCAACCGGTCAATGCCGCAATGGCCAGAGCAAGCGTCGCGTTTCTGGCGCGCGTGGTTCGCATTATTGTTCTCCGTTGGCTCTCACTGTCTGTGATTCGGTCAGCTGCCGGCGCTAGCCGCCGCCGGCGAGCTAGCCGCCGGTGCGCTCGGCGCAGGCGCAGGCGTGCCCGGCGCCGGTGCGGGCGCACTGGGCGCCGGTGCGGCTTTGGCGCCGCCCGCATCGGCGGCTTTGCTGTAAAGGAATTGTCCGATGAGGTTTTCGAGCACGATGGCCGATTGCGTCATCGAAATGGTGTCGCCGGCCTTGAGCATTTCGCTGTCGCCGCCGGCCTCGAGCCCGATGTATTGCTCGCCGAGCAACCCCGAGGTCAGGATCTTCGCCGAAGTGTCCTTAGGAAACTGATATTGCTTGTCGATATCGATCGTCACGAGCGCCTGATAGGTGTTCGTATCGAAGCCGACCGACGACACCCGGCCGACCACGACGCCCGCGCTCTTCACGGGCGCACGCACCTTCAAGCCGCCGATGTTATCGAACTTGAGTTTAACGGGATAGGTCGCTTGGAACGACAGCGAGCTCATGTTGCCGACCTTGAGCGCGAGAAACAGCACGGCGATCAAACCCAGCACCACGAACAAGCCGACCCAAAAGTCGAGAACAGTCTTTTTCATCGTCATTCCAAAAGACAACAAAGAGAGAATTGCGCAACGCCGCGAAAGCATCGCGCGCGGCGAACACGCTCCGCGCGGCGCTTTCGCCGAAAGTGTCAGCTGAACATCAGCGCAGTCAGCAAGAAATCGAGCCCGAGCACCGCGAGCGACGCGAACACGACCGTGCGCGTCGTCGCGAGCGATACGCCTTCGGGCGTCGCCTTGGCCTCGTAGCCTTGAAACAGCGCGATGAAGGTCACCGCGAAACCGAACACGATGCTTTTGATGACGCCGTTGCCGATGTCGCTCCAGACATCGACGCCCGCCTGCATTTGCGCCCAGAACGCGCCGGCATCGACGTTGATCAGCAGCACGCCCACGACGTAGCCCCCGAGCACCCCTACCGCACTGAAGATCGCGGCCAGTATCGGCATGGCGATGATCCCCGCCCACATCCGCGGCGCAAGCACGGTGGCGATCGGGTCCACCGCCATCATTTCCAGCGCCGTCAATTGTTCTCCGGCTTTCATGAGGCCGATCTCGGCCGTCAGCGAAGTCCCGGCCCGCCCGGCGAACAGGAGCGCGGTCACGACCGGCCCGAGCTCGCGCACGAGCGAGAGCGCGACGAGCAGCCCCAAGGCCTGCTCCGAGCCGTAGCGATTGAGCGTGTAGTAGCCCTGCAGGCCCAGCACGAAGCCGACGAACAAGCCCGACACCGCGATGATGATGAACGAGTAGTTGCCGACGAAGAAGATCTGCTTGATGACGAGGCTGGGCCGGCGCAGCAGACGCAGCCCCTCGAGCACGACGCGCAGGAAGAGCCGCGTGGCGTAGCCCGTTCGCACGACACGGCCGATGACCCAATGTCCCAGTGCGCTGATCATGCCCGCTCTCCCAAGCCGAAATCGGCGGCGAGCGTCGCTTGCGCCGGATAGTGGAAGCGGAACGGGCCGTCCGGCGCCCCGTCGATGAACTGCCGCACGGTCGGATCGACCGATTCGCGCAACTGCGCGGGCGTGCCCTGCGCGAGCACCGTTCCGTTCGCCAAGAAATAGACGTAATCGGCGATCGCGAACGATTCGGGCACATCGTGCGTGACGAGAATCGAGGTGGCGCCGAGCGCCCGGTTCAACGTGCGGATCAGGTTCGCCGTGATGCCAAGCGAAATCGGATCGAGTCCCGCGAACGGTTCGTCGTACATAATCAATTCGGGATCGAGTGCAATTGCGCGAGCCAGCGCCACGCGCCGCGCCATGCCGCCCGATATCTGGGACGGCGCGAGATCGCGCGCTCCGCGCAGCCCCACGGCGTTCAGTTTCATGAGCACGAGGTCGCGGATCAGCGCTTCGGGCAGCTCGGTGTGCTCGCGCAGCGCGAAGGCGACGTTCTCGAACACCGACATATCGGTGAACAACGCCCCGAACTGGAACAGCATGCCCATCTTGCGGCGCATGGCATAAAGGCCTTCGCGCGTTTGCTTGCCGACGTCGCGGCCCTCGAACAGCACCTCGCCGCGACGCGCGCGCTCGAGCCCGCCGATCAACCGCAGCACCGTCGTCTTGCCGCCGCCGGAGCCGCCCATGACGGCCACGACCTGGCCGCGGCCGAAGCGCATGCTCAGGTTCGAGAGGACAAGACGGTCTTCGCCATAGCCGAAATCGACGTTGCGAAGCTCTAAGATGGACTCGGAGGATGAAGGCGGCACGAAGCGGACAGTCCTATTACGCGTTTACGCGGAAGCGGAATTATAGGGCCTCAGCCGTAACGCTGTCGTGACGTCACCGTTACCGTCCGGACAACGCTCTGTTGCTACGCGCCAAACGCCCGCTGCAATTCGGCGATAGCGCGCGCCGGATCAGGCGCCGCGGTGACCGCGCTCACGAGCGCCACGCTGCCCACGCCGGTGGCCGCAATCGCAGGCAGCCGAGCCAAATCGATGCCGCCGATGGCGACCAGCGGCACGTGCTCGCCCAATAAGCGCACGTAGCGTTCCAGGCGGGCGAGCCCCTGCGGCGCGGTGGGCACCGTCTTCGTGCCGGTGGGGAACACCGCGCCGAAGGCCAGATAGCTGGGCCGAAAGTGAAGCGCGCGTAACATTTCGTAATAGCCGTGGGTCGACAAGCCGAGCCGCATTCCCGATTGCCAGATCGCCGACATATCGGCCGCTTCGAGGTCTTCTTGCCCCAAATGCACGCCGTATGCGCCGGCCTGCGCCGCTTCGCGCCAATGATCGTTGATGAAAACGCAGGCGTCATAACGGCGGCCAGACGCCACGGCCTGTCCGATCTCCGTGGCAAGTTGCTCGGGCGTCGCGTCCTTCAGACGCAGCTGCACGGTCCTCATCCCTAAAGCCAAAACTCGCTCGACCCACTGCGCGCTCGGCAAGACGGGGTAAAGCCCGAGCCGCCGCTCGCATGCGGGAAACGGCTGCGCCGGCGCGGGAGGCAAGCCCGCGACGCGCGGAAAATGCGCCAGATCGACGGGCCATGCGTCCTCGCCGCGCGTCTCTTCGCCGTCGCGCCAGGCGAGCGCGAGCACCAATGCATCGTGCAACTCGAAGCCGCAGTCCAGAAACGCAGCCAGCGCCGCGAGCCAATCCTCGGCAAGCGTCCCCTCGAAGGCGTAGCGCGCCCCGGCGGCCGTCGTCAACGCAACCTTGCCCGCATCCGCCTCGATCACGCCCGCACCGGCGGCGCGCCATGCCCGCGCTTCATGCTCGTCGGCCGCCGCACCGATCGCGACGATCACATCGCCCGCTCGCGCCGTTTCGGGCGCAGCGAGGCAAACGCGCCAGTCGACCCGCGCACGCGGCCAATCGCCGAGCCGCCCACGGATGCGCTCGGCCGCTTCGATCAGCTCGTCGGCGGGGGGCCAAAACAAATCGCGATCGGCAAAAGCGAGGGTTCTCATGCGTCGCTCCCTGCGCTCCCCGCGCTACATGCACCAACGGCATGGCTGCGCCGCGGCCATGCCGCGAGGTCCGTGCGCGAAAGCGAGCGCGCCGCGCTCATCGACCGTCCTGATGCCAGAACGGCATGCCGACGACCGGCGTGCTCGCCTGGGCGCTGTCGCGCTCGGCCATCGGCCCCGCCTTGTACGCCTCGCGACCGGCTTGCACCGCTTGGGCGAAGGCATGCGCCATCACCGCCGGGAGCGTCGCTTGGGAAACCGCCGTATTGAGCAGCACGCCGTCGAACCCCCACTCCATGACCTGGCACGCGTGCGACGGCACGCCCAGCCCGGCATCGACGATCAAGGGCACATCGGGCAGCCGCTCGCGCAGCACGCGTAGCCCATAGGGATTGACGACGCCTTTGCCGGTGCCGATCGGCGCGCCCCACGGCATCAACGCTTCGCACCCGGCGTCGAGCAGCCTGCGGCCGATCACGAGATCCTCGGTGCAATACGGCAGCACTTTGAATCCGTCTTTAACGAGCCGCACCGCCGCTTCGATCAAGCCGACCGGATCGGGCTGCAGGGTGTAATCGTCGCCGATCAACTCGAGCTTGATCCAATCGGTCTCGAACACTTCGCGCGCCATATGCGCCGTCGTCACGGCTTCGGCCACGCTCTGACAGCCTGCCGTATTGGGCAAGAGCGGCACGCCGCGGGCCTTGAGCAAATCGAAGAAGCCGGCTTCGGCCGACTGCTCGTTCATTTGGCGGCGTAAGGCGATCGTCACCATTCCCGGCCCGGCGGCGTCGATCGCATCGGCCAGCGACTGCAAAGACGGATAGCGCGACGTGCCGAGCAGGACACGGCTTGCGAAGGTTTCGCCATAAAGCGTGAGTGCGTCGGCAGCGGCGGGGACTGCGGGATAAGCGGAGGTCATCGGATGTCCTGAAAGGCTCGAATGCTCGTAAGTCGAAAACTAGTTGATGCTGTGAATCGCGCCGGCCGCACCATCGGCCAGCAAGGCCTCTGCCTGGATCCTGGCGGCGCGCGGCGCGTGGGCCGAGAAAGCGTTCAGCCGCCCGCCACCGGATGAACGACGTCGATCCGGTCGCCCGCGTTCAACGTGCGCGCCGCGTGCTGTCCGCGCGCGACGAACTCGCCGTTGACCGCCACGGCAAACGGCGGCCGAGCGCCGAAGGTGGATAGCGCATCGGCGAGCGTGGCGTGCTCGGGCAGTGAAAGCGGGGTTTGATTGACTTCGATATCCATGATCGGTGAGACGTTGGCGAGTTGACTATGACTGCGGAGTCGCTTCGGCCGCGCACTCGCGCGACGCCGTGCAATGGAGCATCGACGACCAAGGCGACGTTTCGCGCAGGGCCGCGAATGCGCCGGCATCCTTGCACCGCCCCGCCAACAGCGCCTGCGCCAGCTCGGACGCCGTCGCCGACACTTCGGGGGCGATCATATAGCCGTGACGGTACAGCCCATTGACGCGCAGCGTGTGCGCCCCGTCCCATATGACGGCGGGACGATGGTCGGGCAGCGTCGGGCGGCACTGCGTATTCAATTCGAGGATGCGCGCCTCGCCGAACCCGGGGTGAACCGCGAACGCCGCGCTGAGCAGTTCCAGCGCCGAACGCACGCTGACGGGCGACATGTCTTCGCCCTCGATCTCGGTGGCGCCGATCACGTAGACGTCGTTCTCTTTGGGCGCGAGGTAGATCGGATAGCGCGGATGCAGCAGCCGCACCGGCCGCGTCAAGCCGATGCCGGGCGCTTTGATGCGCGCCACTTCGCCGCGAATGCCGCGCAGGGCCGGCAGCGCGGGCTTGGCGCCCAGCCCTCGGCAGTCGATCGTCACACGCGCGGGCGGCAGCGCCGATTCGTCGATGCTCGTGTGCCAATGCGCCGCGACGCCGCGCTCGGCGAGCCCTGCGGCCAAGGCGCTCAGTACCTGGCGATTGTCCAATTGGCCCTCGCGCGGCAGCAACCACCCGCTGGCGAAGCGGCCCGCCAGCGCGGGCTCGGCGAGCGCGAGCCCGTTCGCGTCGACGGCCGAGACCCCACCGTCGGCCAGCAACGCCGCCGGCGCATTCGCTCGCACGCGGCGCTCGAACAGTGAAGCTTCCGCGCGATCGTTGTGGTGCCAAACGACGAGCGTGCCGTTGCGTTGGAAGAACACGGGCTCGGGCAAGGCGGCGAGGATGCGCGGCCAGTCGTCGAGCGACGCCGCGCCGAGGCCCACGATCAGCGGCTCGGCCACCGCCGCTTCGGCGAGCGGGGCAAGCATCGCGGCGGCGACCCATGCCGCGGACGAGGAACCGGCCGCGTCGCCGCGCTCGTAAAGGGAAACGCGATGGCCGGCCCCGGCGAGGCGCCAGGCAATGAGCCGACCGCACAGCCCGCCGCCGAGAACGGCGAAATCGGGTGTCGACGGTGCAGCGGGTGAAACGACTGAACAATGAGCGGACATCGGATCGATCCTTTTCGTACGGCGGTGCGAACCGCAAACATTCGTACACAAGGACGAAACCGGCCGGTGAGGCCGGCCGGACGCGCGACGTCGAAAAGACGCGGACGCGACCCGGCGGGGAAGGACGCCCGATAGGGAGCGTCCCACGCAAAGCGTTCCCGAAACTTCCCGCGCCGGTATTACCCGGATCGGGTGCGAAGGGTCTCTCTCAGCCTCGCGGCGGTACGGCTTGGCGCCATACTGCCCACCTGCAACGTGCGAAGCACCCCTGTTTCGTCATCGGTCATTAGACCATAAAAGCCCGAGCGGCCGCAAACGCCCGGCGGCCGCGACCGGCCTTTGCGAGCACATTGATTCAGGCGCAAGATGCCGGTCGGGCGCCTCGTCGCCGCGCTCTGGCACAATGTCCCATCGCCCGCTCGGCGGGGCGCGCGCCGCGTGCGGCACGTGTTCTGCCTGCACGCGTCGTTAAGACTGTTTTAAGAGGCTCGGGCAACAATGCGCGGCAATCGAGCGCACCTTGCGGCGTGACGCGCAACGGCGCCGCGCCCGTGCAACCGGCCAGCTTACGCACGATGCTTTCCGCTCTCCCTACGACAATACTATGACTGCGTCCCTCAATCCCGTCCCCACGCGCGACGACGCGCCGCTTCAGATTCGCTCGATCACGGCCTGGGGTCTCATCAAGCCCTACTGGGTGTCGGAGGAATGGAAGATCGCGTGGACCTTGTTGCTCGCGATCGTCGCGATGAACCTCACGCTCGTCGGCTTCAGCGTTTGGTTCAACCAGTGGTACGCGAAGTTTTACAACGCATTGCAAGCCAAGGACTTGACGCAATTCTCGCACCTGCTGCTGCAGTTCACGTTGCTCGCGTTCGTTTTCGTCGCCCTCGCCGTGTATCGCGTCTACCTGCGGCAAATGCTCGAGTTTCGCTGGCGGCAATGGCTGACGCATCGCTTTTTGCGCGCGTGGCTCGGCGAACGCGCGTTCTACCGCATCGAACGCGACCGCCTCGCCGACAACCCGGACCAGCGGATCACGGACGATCTCCAATCGTTCGCTACCAACACGCTCTCGCTATCGCTCGGATTTTTGTCGAACATCGTGACGCTGTTCTCGTTCGTCACGATTCTGTGGGCTGTCGCCGGACCGCTGACCGTCAAGCTCTCGGGCGCGACTTGGACCATCCTCGGCTATATGGTCTGGGCCGCGTGCATCTACGCCATCTGCGGCTCGTATTTGATCTATCGAGTCGGCCATCCGCTCGTATCGATCACCTACCAGCAACAGCGCGTGGAAGCCGACTTCCGCTTCGGGCTCATCCGCGTGCGGGAGAACGCCGAGCAAATTGCCTTCTACGATGGAATGAACACCGAAAACGCGAATGCGCGAAACATCTTCGCGCGCATTCGCGACAACTGGTGGCTCATCATGAAGTACACGCGACGGCTGAACTTCGCATCGAACTTTTACGGTCAAGCATCGCTCATCTTTCCGCTCGTGCTGGCGGCGCCTCGCTACTTCGCCGGCGCCTTCGCGTTCGGCGTGCTGATGCAAATTCAGAACGCCTTCAATACGGTCAGCGAATCGTTCTCCTGGTTCATCAATAATTACTCTTCGCTCGTCGATTGGCGCGCCACCGTGAATCGTCTGCGCGAATTCAGCCGCGTGATCGAAAGCACGCATATGGGCGAGACGCTCTCGCCTGCCACCGAGCACGGCGGCATCAATCTGCACTATGTCGACGCGGACACGCTCGTCACGCACGACCTGCGCCTAGCGCTGCCCAACGGCACGCCGCTCGCCGACATCGCCGACATCGAGGTCAAGCCGGGCGCCCGCTGGCTCGTGCGCGGGCCGTCGGGATGCGGCAAGAGCACGCTGCTGCGCGCGTTCGCGGGCCTCTGGCCGTTCGGCGACGGCGCGATCGACGCCCCCGTCGGCGCACGCTCGATGTTCGTGCCGCAGCAAGGTTATTTGCCCATCGGCACGCTCAAAGCCGCTCTCGCCTATCCGTCCGCTGCCGATACGTTCACCGAGGACGCCTGCCGCGACGTGCTGCGCACCTGCCGGCTCGAAGGCTACGTGCAGCGGTTGGCCGAATCGGCGCATTGGACGCGCGTACTCTCTCCCGGCGAGCAACAGCGTCTCGCGTGCGCGCGCGTCTTGCTGCACAAGCCCGATTTCCTGTTCCTCGATGAAGCGACGAGCGCGCTCGACACCGAGAACGAAGCCAACGTCTATCGCTTGCTGATGGAGCGGCTGCCGAACACGGCGATCATCAGCGTCGCCCATCGCGAGTCGCTGCTTGGGTTGCACGAGCACGTGCTCGACATCGCGCGGGTGGAGGAGCGCGCCGTCGCGTAACCGGTCACGCCGGCGGCACCGCGACCGACGCGAGCGCGCGGTAACGCGCGCCATGACGCGCGAGCGTGCTCGAATAGAGCGTCAACGTATCGAAGCGAGGGATGGCGGAAAGCGCTACTCGGCCGGGCGGCACGCTGGCCGGAGCAAGGCCGACACCGGCCGTCGTCCCGTGGCTTCGAGGTGGCGCGCGGCGTCCCGGCTCGGCCGACGCCGCTGGCCTAGCCGAACGCGCGAATCGCGCGAGTGTGATGTGCGGGCGAAATGGGCGATGCTCGTCGATCGGCAACCCCAGACTTGCGACGAGCTCGCGCACGCGCGCTTCGATCTCGCCGAGCCCCGCACCCAAGGCGAACGGCACGACGACGAGACGAGGATGCGCGACGCTCGGCCAGTATTGAACCGGCTCGGCCCGCTGCGCCGCCAAGGGCGCGACGACCGTCGCCAGTTGCGCCCCCAGCCGCGCGCCCTGCTGCGGCGGGACGGTGCCGAGAAAAGCCAAGGTCATGTGCAGTTGCTCGGCGCCGACGCGGCGAGCCGCCGCGCCGACGGGCATCGCCGCCAGCGCATCGCGCGTGGCCGCATCGGGCACGAGCGCGATGAAACAGCGATGCCAATCGTCGTCGACGATCTCGCGCGCGGTCATACGATCAGCGCGGCAACTCCGAGGCGCCCATCAAGAACGCATCGACGGCGCGCGCGCATTGGCGGCCTTCGCGGATCGCCCATACGACGAGCGATTGACCGCGCCGCATATCGCCCGCCGTAAATACCTTGTCGACCGACGTGTAGTACGCGCGCTCGCCCTCGGTCGAGGCGCGCACGTTGCCGCGCGCATCCTTGTCGACGCCGAACGCGTCGAGCACGGGGGACGCCGGCTGCGTGAAGCCCATCGCGAGCAACACCAGATCGGCTTTCATCTCGAACTCGGAGCCCGGCACTTCCTGCATCTTGCCGTCCCTCCACTCGACGCGCGCGGCGACGAGCTTCTCGACCTTACCGTTCTTGCCTTCGAAGCGCTTGGTCGCCACCGACCAGTCGCGGCTGCATCCTTCTTCGTGCGACGACGAAGTGCGCAGCTTGATCGGCCAGTATGGCCAAACGAGCGGCTTGTTCTCTTCTTCCGGCGGCTGGGGCAGCAGCTCGAATTGCGTCACGCTCTTCGCGCCATGGCGGTTCGAAGTGCCGACGCAGTCCGAACCCGTGTCCCCGCCGCCGATGACGACGACGTGCTTGCCCTTGGCGAGCAGTTGGTCGGCGAGCTTATCGCCCGCGTTGACCTTGTTCTGCTGCGGCAAGAACTCCATCGCGTAGTAGATGCCCGCAAGCTCCCGGCCGGGCGCGGGTAGATCGCGCGGCGTCTCGGAGCCGCCCGCGATCACGACCGCGTCGAACTGCTCCTTGAGCGCTGCGGGCGAAATCGTCTCCTTGGCCGTGTTGCCGATATAGGCCGGCAGCGCGTCCTCGCCGACGAACACGTTGGTGCGGAAAGTGACGCCTTCGGCCTCCATCTGGCGCATGCGCCGATCGATCAGCCACTTCTCGAGCTTGAAATCGGGGATCCCATAGCGCAAGAGCCCGCCGATCCGATCGTTCTTCTCGAACACCGTCACTTCATGCCCTGCGCGCGCAAGTTGCTGCGCGGTCGCGAGCCCCGCCGGCCCAGAGCCGACGACGGCCACCTTCTTGCCGGTCTTCTTCTTGGGCGGCAACGGCGCGACCCAGCCTTCGCTCCAAGCCTTGTCGATGATGGCGTGCTCGATCGACTTGATGCCGACCGGTTCGGCGTTGATGCCGAGCGTGCAAGCGGCCTCGCACGGCGCGGGACAAATGCGGCCCGTGAACTCCGGGAAGTTGTTCGTCGAATGGAGCACGTCGATCGCGCGCCGCCAATCTTGGTGATAAACGAGGTCGTTGAAGTCGGGAATGATGTTGTTGACCGGGCAGCCGTTGTTGCAGAACGGAATGCCGCAGTCCATGCATCGGGCGCCTTGAATCTTCGCGTCCTCGTCGCTGAGCGCGAGAACGAATTCCTTGTAGTGCTTGACGCGCGCGAGCGGGGCTTCATACGACTCGTGGCGGCGCTCAAACTCGAGAAAACCGGTTGCCTTGCCCATAGGGTGCTCTTCTTTCCTAAATCGTCGGTATCGGGGGGGCCGGCGCGGGCCGCGCACGCCGATCGAAGTTCAGTCCGATCGGGGCGCAGCCGCGCGCGCCGGCCGCTCAGGTGAGGTCAGGTCGCGGCGCGCGCTCGTTACAAGCGCGGCGCCGCTCATGCGTTGACCGCTTACGCAGCCATCGCCTCCTTGGCCGCTTTTTTGGCGGCCAACTCGCCGAGCGCTCGCTTGTACTCGGTCGGGAAGACCTTGACGAACTGACGGCGCGACGCGTCCCAGTTCTCGAGCAGCGCCTTCGCGCGCGGCGAACCGGTGAACTGGAAGTGCCGCTCGACGAGGCCCTTGAGCAGCGCTTCGTCGGTCTCGCCCATATGCCAGAGGCCGCGGTCGATCGTGCGCTCCTGCTCGGCCTGCTGCAGCACCGGCTCGAGCGCGACCATCGCCTTGTTGCACTTGCTCGCGAAGGCGCCGTCGGGATCGTAGACAAACGCGATGCCGCCCGACATGCCCGCCGCGAAGTTGCGCCCGGTCTCGCCGAGCACGATGACCGTTCCGCCCGTCATGTACTCGCAGCCGTGATCGCCCGTGCCCTCGACAACCGCGCTCGCCCCCGAGTTGCGGACGCAGAAGCGCTCGCCCGCGACGCCGCGCAGATACGCTTCCCCTTCGAGCGCGCCGTACATCACCGTGTTGCCGCAGATGATGTTTTCTTCGGACTTGCCGCGGAAGTCGTTCGTCGGGCGAATGATGATGCGCCCGCCCGAGAGCCCCTTGCCGACATAGTCGTTGCCGTCGCCGACGAGATCGAGCGTGACGCCGCGCGCGAGGAACGCACCGAAGCTCTGACCGGCCGTGCCCTTGAGCTGGATGTGGATCGCGTCGTCGGGCAAGCCGTCGTGGCCGTGCTTCTTCGCGATCACACCCGAGAGCATGGCGCCGACGCTGCGATTGACGTTGCGCACCGGCTGAATGAACGAGACGTGCTCGCCGCTCTCGATCGCGGCGCGCGCCTTCTCGATCAGCGTGTGGTCGAGCGCGCGGAACAAGCCGTGATCCTGCTCTTCGACGTGCTTGCGTGCGACCTCGCTCGGCACCTTCGGCAAATAGAAGATGTTCGAGAAGTCGAGTCCTTTGGCCTTCCAATGCTCGATGCCCTTCTTCATGTCGAGCAGGTCCGCGCGGCCGATCAGGTCCTCGAACTTGCGGATGCCGAGCTGCGCCATGATCTCGCGCACTTCCTCGGCGACGAAGAAGAAGTAGTTGACGACGTACTCGGGCTGACCCTGGAACCTCGCGCGCAGCACGGGATCTTGCGTCGCCACGCCGACGGGGCACGTATTCAGATGGCACTTGCGCATCATGATGCAACCTTCGACGACGAGCGGCGCCGTCGCGAAGCCGAATTCGTCCGCGCCGAGCAGCGCGCCGATCGCGACGTCGCGGCCCGTCTTCATCTGGCCGTCGGCCTGCACGCGGATGCGCCCGCGCAGGCGGTTGAGCACGAGCGTTTGCTGCGTTTCGGCCAGGCCGAGTTCCCACGGAGTGCCGGCGTGTTTGATCGACGAGAGGGGCGAGGCGCCCGTGCCGCCGTCGTGGCCGGCGATCACGACGTGATCGGCCTTGGCCTTGGCGACCCCGGCCGCCACCGTGCCGACGCCCACTTCCGAGACGAGCTTGACCGAGATGCTCGCTGCGGGGTTGACGTTCTTCAAGTCGTGGATGAGCTGCGCCAAGTCCTCGATCGAATAGATGTCGTGGTGCGGCGGCGGCGAGATGAGGCCCACGCCCGGCACCGAGTAACGCAGTTTGCCGATGTATTCGGACACCTTATGGCCCGGCAACTGCCCCCCTTCGCCCGGCTTCGCGCCCTGCGCCATCTTGATCTGGATTTGATCGGCCGACGCCAGGTACTCGGCGGTCACGCCGAAACGGCCCGAGGCGACCTGCTTGATCCTCGAGCGCAGCGAATCGCCGTCCTTCAAGGCGATGTCGCGCACGACCTCAGGGCCGATGACCGAGGCGAGCGTATCGCCCTTCTTGATCGGAATGCCGCGCAACTCGTTGCGATAGCGGTTTTCGTCCTCGCCGCCTTCGCCCGTATTCGACTTGCCGCCGATGCGGTTCATCGCGACCGCGAGCGTGGCGTGCGCTTCCGTGCTGATCGAGCCGAGCGACATCGCGCCCGTCGCGAAACGCTTGACGATCTCCTTGGCTGGTTCCACTTCGTCGAGCGGAATCGCCTTCGTCGGTTCGACCTTGAACTCGAACAGGCCGCGGAACGTCATATGGCGGCGCGTCTGGTCGTTGATCAGATGCGCATATTCCTTGTACGTCTGATACGAATTGCTGCGCGTGGAATGCTGCAATTTCGCGATCGCATCGGGCGTCCACATGTGGTCTTCGCCGCGCACGCGGTAGGCGTACTCGCCGCCCGCATCCAGCATGCCCGCGAGCACGGGGTTTTCGCCGAACGCTTCGCGATGCAGACGAATCGCTTCCTCGGCCACCTCGAACAGGCCGATGCCGCCGACCTTGGACGCCGTGCCCCTGAAGTACTTCTCGACCAGATCGCTCGCGAGGCCGACCGCTTCGAAGATCTGCGCGCCCGTGTACGACATGTAGGTCGAAATGCCCATCTTCGACATGACCTTTTGCAGGCCCTTGCCGACCGCCTTCGTGAAGTTGTAGACGGCTTTTTCAGGCGAGAGATCGCCCTTTATGCCTTGCGTCAACTGCGCGAGCGTCTCCATCGCGAGGTACGGATGGACGGCTTCCGCGCCGTAGCCGGCCAGCAGCGCGAAGTGATGCACCTCGCGCGCCGAACCCGTCTCGACGACGAGGCCCGTGCTCGTGCGCAGCCCTTGCGACACCAAATGCGTATGGATCGCGGCGGTGGCGAGCAGCGCGGGGATCGCCACGTTGTCGCGATCGGTGCGCCGATCGGACACGATCAGCATGTTGTAGCCGGACTTCACCGCATCGACGGCTTCGGCGCACAGCGAAGCGAGCCGCGCTTCGATGCCTTCCTTGCCCCAGGCGACCGGATAGCAGATGTTGAGCTCGTAGGAACTGAACTTGCCGCCCGTGTATTGATCGATCGCGCGGATCTTGGCGATGTCCTTGAAATCGAGCACCGGCTGCGACACTTCCAGCCGCATCGGCGGGTTGATGTTGTTCGTATCGAGCAGGTTCGGCTTCGGCCCGACGAACGAGACGAGCGACATCACCATGTTTTCGCGAATCGGGTCGATCGGCGGGTTCGTCACCTGCGCGAACAACTGCTTGAAATAGTGATAGAGCGTCTTGTTCTTGGTGGACATCACCGCGAGCGGCGAATCATTGCCCATCGAGCCGATCGCCTCTTCGCCCTGCTGCGCCATCGGCGCCATCAGGAACTTCACGTCTTCCTGCGTGTAGCCGAAGGCCTGCTGGCGGTCGAGCAGCGCGGCCGCTTCCCGGCGCTCGGTCGCGACGTCCTCTGCGTTGGGCTCGATCTCGTCGAGCTTGATGCGCACCGCATCGATCCAGCTCTTATAGGGCTTGGCGTTGGACAAATTGTCCTTGAGCTCCTTGTCGCCGATGATGCGGCCATGTTCCATGTCGATGAGGAACATCTTGCCCGGCTGCAGGCGCCACTTCTTGACGATCTTCGATTCGGGGATCGGCAGCACGCCCGATTCCGACGCCATGATGACGAGGTCGTCCTCGGTGATGATGTAGCGCGCCGGACGCAGGCCGTTACGGTCGAGCGTCGCGCCGATCTGCCGCCCGTCGGTGAAGGCGATCGCCGCGGGACCGTCCCACGGCTCCATCATCGCTGCATGGTATTCGTAGAAGGCGCGCCGGTTTTCGTCCATCAGCGTGTGTTGCTCCCACGCTTCGGGAATCATCATCATCACGGCGTGCACGAGCGGATATCCCGCCATCACGAGCAGCTCGAGACAGTTGTCGAACGAGGCGGTGTCCGACTGGCCCGGGTAGATCAGCGGCCACAGCTTGGGCAGATCGTCGCCCAGCACGGCGCTCGCGATCGCACCCGTGCGTGCGTTGAGCCAGTTGACGTTGCCCTTGACCGTGTTGATCTCGCCGTTGTGCGCGATCATGCGATACGGGTGAGCCAGTTCCCAAGCCGGGAACGTGTTCGTCGAGAAACGTTGATGCACGAGCGCGAGCGCGGAAACGACACGCTCGTCTTGCAAGTCGCGGTAATAGACGCCCACCTGCCCCGCCAGCAACAACCCCTTGTAGACGACCGTGCGCGCCGACATCGACGGCACGAAGTACTCCTTGCCGTGCTTGAGCTTGAGCGCCTGAATGCGGTGGCTCGCCGTCTTGCGGATCACGTAGAGCTTGCGCTCGAGTGCGTCGGTCACCATGATGTCGCGCCCGCGGCCGATGAAGATCTGGCGGATGACGGGCTCGCTCGCCTTCACGGCCGGGGAGATCGGCATCGCGTGATCGACGGGCACGTCGCGCCATCCCAGCACGACCTGACCTTCCGCCTTCACCGTACGCTCGAGCTCTTGCTCGCAGGCCAGACGCGACGCGTGTTCCTTCGGCAAAAAGATCATGCCGACACCGTACTCGCCGGCCGGCGGCAGCGTCACGCCTTGGCGCGCCATCTCTTCGCGATAGAACGCATCGGGAATTTGGATCAGGATCCCCGCCCCGTCGCCCATGAGCGGATCCGCGCCGACCGCGCCCCGATGGTCCAGATTCTCCAGAATTTTCAACCCTTGCTGGACGATCTCGTGGCTCTTCCGGCCCTTGATGTGCGCAACGAAGCCGACGCCGCAGGCGTCGTGTTCGTTGCTCGGGTCATACAGACCTTGGGCGGTGGGTACCGAGTGGCTCGGTTGGTTGTCGTTCATGGGGGACACCGTCTTAAGAGGCCTTTGCGGCCGTTCGCATGGGAGTTAATGCAGTGATCGCCGCCAATCGCCAGCCGCGGCGGCACTTGGCGGGGAACACGGCACTTGTCGCGGCGAGCTGGGTGGTAAGGCGCCGCGCCGGCAAGCTGGGCTTATGGCCACGGCGCCCGCCGAAATCGGAATATACGCGACGAATCAATGGAATAGCAAACAAAACGTGATGTTCGAACCCCAATAAATGCGATGCACTGAATCTGAGCCAATTTATTGGGGCCGTATCGATATGGTGCAAATAAAAACGGCTCTCATCTGAAAGCCGTTGGTCACGACGCAACGCGGCACGGACCCGTACAGGTCCGTGCCTGCCCGCCGTGCGCCGCACTCTGTTATTGCTGATGCGGCGTTTGAGGGTTCTGTGACGCCTGCGAGGTCTCCCGCACCTTCCTGGGCCGGCCGCGCGGCAGGGGCGAGACGCGCCGGTTGGCCGCGCGCGCGGCCCACTCGCGATACGACTCGCCGCCGAGCACCCAGCCTTTGAGCGTCGCCTGCTGAAGCTCGTTGGCCTCGCGCTCGTCGAGCGGTTGCTCGCACAACTCCTTGTAGGCCCGCTGGCGTTCGAACGGCGTGTTGCCGAGCGACCAGTAAAGCGGGTGATCGGTCACGAGGCTATCCACGGTGAGGCCGATGTGATGCCGGTAGCTCGACCATCGATAGTCTTCGGCCGCACTCACGAGCTGCTCCCGTACGGGACATAGCTCGATCACGCGGCTCGCGAGCAGGAAGTAGCGCTCGCCCTCGATCACCGTCGCTCGGTAGCGCCCCTCCCAGAGGGTGCCGCGCCGGGCATAGCGCCGATTGAAGTGCGCGACGTAGCGGCGGCCCACGGCTTGCATCGCCTTGGGCAAGCTCGTCTCGTCACTCGGCGTGACGAGCAGTTGCACCGCGCCCGGCATGAGGACATAGGCGTGGATGTCGAGGTGATGGTCGCGCGAGGCGGCCTTCAAGCAATCGACGAATAACTCGTAATCCTGCTCGTCGACAAAGGCGGGCTGCTGATCGAGTCCGCGCAGGATGACGTGCTGCGGCTGTTTTGGGACGTAAAGACGTGCGAGCCGTGCCATGCTGGATTCCGTATAGTGCGTTGGTGATTACCCCAAGGGACGATGCGTCGCTTCGAGCGTTGACGAAGACACACGTGGTTTTTCGTGAACATACGCCACGCTTAGGGAGAATGCTCTAGCGTGCGCGCTTGGTTTGTTTCAAACCTTCTACTCATAATAGTCGGGCCTTTCATGGAGGAGCACATAGATGAAATTAAAACAGGCCATTACAGGGGCCGTGGCGGCGCTTGCTTGCGCACAAGCGGCTCATGCCCAAACGGCCGGGACCTTTTACGTGGCGTCGGGGTGGTTCCACTTCGCCCCTCAGAGCAACAGCGATCCGCTCGAAGTGCTCAGCATCGGCGGCACGACGCTCAATGCATACCAGCCCAACACCGGCGCTCGCATCGATAACTCCGACACGTTCGGCTTCAGCGCCGGTTACTTCGTCACCGATCACATCTCCACGGAGTTGGAACTCGGAATTCCGCCGAAGTTCGACATCAACGGTAGCGGCCAGCTCGGTCAATTCGGCAAGCTCGGCAGCGCCAAGCTCTGGTCCCCGGCGCTGCTGCTCAAGTGGAACTTCATGAGCCCGACGGACAAGTTCCGCCCGTACGTCGGCATCGGCGTGACCCGCGTCTGGTTCACCGACGCGCAAATCACGAACGGCGCCTTCCAGCAAAATGTCTTGCACGGTCCGACCTCCGTCTCGACGGATCGTTCCTGGGCCCCTGTCTTCAATGCGGGCTTCAACTATTCGTTCAATAAGCATTGGTTTGCCGGCCTGTCGATTTCGTACATCCCGGTGAGCGTGACCGCCAATTTGACCTCGACGAACGTCGGGCCGTTCGGCTTGACAGTTCAATCCCAAGCAAAGATCAGGCTCAACCCGATCGTCACCTACGCCAAGGTCGGCTACGCCTTCTAAAGCCTAGGTCGAAATTCGACGCGTGCCTATACGTCGCCGCCCTCATGGGGCGGCATTGTAATTTCGACCGCCGAGAAGTCGCACCGATAACGTTTCTACGCAGGGCTGAGTCGCCCTCGCCCGCTCAGGCGGACGTAGGGCGATCCCGCTTCATGCACGCCCGTGCACGCCCGCTGGAGCGAGACGCGGTCCGTGGCGAACGCGCGTCGCCGCCGATATCGTCGAGCGCGCCCACCAGCGCGCCGCCGCCGACTGGCATCGAAGTTGCGACGATAGGGTTCCTCCCCGCATCGGATCCGCGGGTTCGTTCTTCCCGTTATATATCGTTGACGGAGCGACCATGACCGCACTACCGAACACGCGAGACGCGCTCGAAACCTCGTGGAGCACCGCCGGCCGCCACGCGCGCCGCATTGCTCGCCACAGCCGCCACGCAGCCGAGGACATCGGCAGCGAAATGCGCGAACTGCTCTCGGAGCTCGAACAAACGCTCGCCGACGGCACGCAAGCCGACGCCGCCGTCTTGCGCGACCAGATGAGAAAGCGCTTGGATGTCGCCCGCGCACGCTTGGACGGCGCGCGCGAATCGATTCGCGACCGCGCCGCCGCCACGCTTAGCGACGCGCAGGGCTACATTCGCGAAAACCCCTGGGAGACGATGGCCGTCGTCGGCGGGCTTGCCCTGCTGACCGGATGGCTGCTCGCTCGCAACCGCTGATCGAGCGTTAGTCTCGGGTTTGCGTGCAAGCACGGGACGCGGTCTCGCGGCGCGCAGTTAACCGAGAAACGCGGCGCCCATCAGATCGATGCGATCGGTGCAGATCGCGTCGACGCCCCATTGCGCGAGCATGCGCGCCCGCTCGGGAGCGTTGACCGTGTAAGCCAGGATGCACAGGCCCGCCGCTTTGATTTCTGCGACCAACGCCGCGTCGAGCTTGCGATGATCCGCATGCAACGAAAGGCAGGCGAGCGCCTGCGTGCGTGCGTGCCAGTCTGCGGGCACGGCCCCGAACAGCAAGCCGCGAGGCAGATCGGGCTGTGCGTCCCGCGCCGCTGCGAGCGCCTCGTGCGAAAACGATGACAACAGTGGTGCAACTTCGGCATCGCACCACAACCGGGCCGCTTCATCGGCGACGAGCCGCCCCGTTTCCACCTCGCACCCCGGACTGGGTTTGATCTCGATATTGGCGGCCAGACCGAGGGCTGCGCAGCGCTCATGCACTTGTGTAAGCGTCGGCATGCGCTCGCCCAGAAAGCGCGCATCGAACCAACTACCGGCATCCAGTGCGGCCAGTTCCGCGTAACGCTTGCGCGCAGCCGGGCCGCGACCGTTGGAAGTCCGCTCCACCGTGTCGTCGTGTAACAGAAAAACCACGCCGTCTGCCGACAACTTCGCGTCGAACTCGATCATCTTCAAGCCGAGCCGCGCGCCCGTGTCGATCGCGGCCAGTGTGTTCTCGGGAGCAAGCGCGCCGCCGCCGCGATGCGCGACGAGGCGCGGATATGGCCAAACCGGGACCGCGCGCGCGGGGGTGCCAGAGGTCGCCGTCATCGTCGAATCTCCTTTTCAAAACGACTGCCCGCGGGCGTCGGCCCGCACGCGGCCGTGATTCAGCCCGCACGTTTGCCCGATGCCGGATCGAAGAAGTGCAGATGCTCTGCCGGCAACGCGGCCGGCACACATTCGCCGCGCCGCGGGCGGTTCACATGCGCCAGCCGCACGGTGACGTCATGCGCGCCCCAACGGCCGTGCGCCAGGTTATCGGCGCCCAGCAGTTCGCACGAGTCGACCACGAGCGGCGCCTGACCGCAGCCCGCGCGCGGTGTCATATGCTCGGGACGAATGCCGAGAATCCATTCGCGCCCGCCCGCGATTTCGCGCCCGACGCCCGCCGCACCCGCGACGGGCAAGACGGGGCCGCCACCGGATACCTCGAACTGCGTTCCGTCCTCGCTCAATTTGCCCTGCAGCAAGTTCATGGCAGGCGAACCGATGAAGCTCGCAACGAAGACGGTGGCCGGGCGCTCGTACACTTGCGTCGGCGCGCCGATTTGTTCGGCGTGACCGCGGTTCATCACGATTACGCGCTGCGCGAGCGTCATCGCCTCGATTTGGTCGTGCGTCACGTACACGCTCGTCGTGGCCAACCGCGCGTGCAGGCGCTGGATTTCCAGGCGCATTTGCACGCGCAGCTTCGCGTCGAGATTGGACAACGGCTCGTCGAACAAAAACACCGCGGGCTCGCGCACGATCGCACGACCCATCGCCACGCGTTGCCGCTGGCCGCCCGACAGTTCGCGCGGCTTGCGCCCGAGCAGCGGTTCGAGTTCGAGGATCTTAGCGGCGGCGGCGACACGCTCGTCGATCGTCTCCCGGGCGAGCCCGCGAATTTTGAGCCCGTAAGACATGTTTTCCTTCACGCTCATATGCGGGTAGAGCGCGTAGTTCTGAAACACCATCGCAATGTCGCGATCCTTCGGCTCGAGCCGGTTCACGACGCGCTCGCCAATGACGATCTCTCCTTCAGAGACGCTCTCCAACCCCGCCACCATTCTCAACAGCGTGGATTTGCCGCAGCCCGATGGCCCGACCAGCACCACGAACTCGCCGTCGGCCACCTCGACGTCGATGCCGTGCAGAACGAACTGCTTGCCGTCGTACGTCTTACGCACGCGCTTCAGTGTCAAGCCAGCCATACTCAGTGGTTCCTTTCGATTATTTTTCCGCATCGACGAGGCCGCGCACGAACCAGCGCTGCATCGCGACGACCACGACGAGCGGCGGCAACATCGCCAGCAGCGTCGCCGCCATGACGAGGTGCCATTCGGTGGCCGTATCGCCGCTCGCGATCATCGTCTTGATCCCGACGACGGCGGTTGTCAACGATTGCTCATTGGTGATCAGAATCGGCCACAAGTACTGATTCCAACCGTAGATGAACGTAATGACGAACAGCGCCGCAATGTTCGTTTTCGACAATGGCAGCACGACGTCGTAGAAAAATCGCAGCGGGCCCGCGCCGTCGATGCGGGCGGCATCCATCAACTCGTCGGGCAGCGTGAGAAAGAACTGGCGGAACAGGAATGTCGCCGTGGCCGAGGCGATCAACGGCAACGTCAGGCCGGCGTAGGTATTGGTCAAATGCATCGACGAGACCACCTGCACCGTTGGAAATATCCGCACTTCCACGGGGAGCATCAGCGTGACGAAAATCAGCCAAAACGCCGTGTTCCGCAGCGGAAAGCGGAAGAAGACGATCGCGTAGGCGGAGATGATCGACACCGCGATCTTGCCGAGTGCAATCGCGAGCGCCATGACGAAGCTATTGAGCAGCATGCGCCCGAACGGACTCGCGGCGTTGCCGCTGCCGTGGGACCAGACATTGGCGATGTTTTCGAGCAGATGCGTGCTCGGCACGAGCGAGAGCGGCACCGTGAACACTTGATGTTCGTTCATGGTGGCCGCGCAAAACGCCACGTAGACGGGAAACGCGACGAGCGCGATGCCGACGATCAAAACGGCATGACAGAACAGATCGAAGCCCTTGCGATTCTCGATCATGCGTATTGCACCTTGCGTTCGATGAAGCGAAATTGCACCACCGTCAATGCTACGACGATCGCCATCAGCACGACCGACTGCGCGCCCGAACTGCCGATGTCGAGGCCTTGGAAGCCCTCGGCGAAGATCTTGTAGATCAGCGTCTTCGTGGCCTGCGCGGGGCCGCCGCCCGTCGCGGCATCGATCACCGGGAAGGTATCGAAGAACGCATACACCACATTGACGACGAACAGAAAGAACGTGGTGGGAGACAACAGCGGCAGCGCGATTCCGACGAAGCGCCGCACGGGTCCCGCGCCGTCGATCGCCGCCGCTTCTATCAAGGAACGCGGAATGGCCTGCAGGCCGGCATAGAAAAACAGAAAGTTGTAGCTCACTTGTTTCCACACCGAAGCAAGGACCACAAGCGTCATGGCTTGGGTGCCGTTCAGCGCATGGTTCCAGACGATGCCGCCCTTGGCGAGCGCGTAGGTGACGAGCCCGATGCTCGGGTTGAACAAGAATGCCCACAGCACCGCGGCAATGGCCGGCGCCACCGCGTAAGGCCATATCAGCAGCGTGCGATAGAGCTTGGCGCCACGCGTGACGCGATCCGCGCATGCGGCGAGCAGCAAAGAAACGAGCAGGCCCGACACGGTCACGAGCGCGCTGAAAATCAACGTCGTCTTGAACGAATCGAGATACAGCGGATCGGCAAACAGATGTGAGAAGTTCGCGAGTCCGACGAACTCGCTCGATGTGCCGAAGGCATCCTGGGTTTGCGTCGATTGCCACAGCGCAACGCCGGCCGGCCATAGGAAAAAGAGGCCGGTGATGAGCAATTGCGGGGCGATCAGCAGGTAAGGCAGCGCGCTCGCGGCAAAACGGGAACGTTCGTGCATGAATGACGATTCGCTCGATTATGCCGCGCCGCCGTCAGGCGAAGACCCCACGAAGAACGGCGGCGCAACGGGTCATGGTGCGAGAAGCGCCGCTCGCACGGTGCGAGGGCGCTGGATCGCTCGGTCCTCGGCCGCCTTCGCTGCGGCGAAGGCGGCTTCGCGCACCGCGCGCTTTACTGTGCCGATTGCTGAAAGCGTCGCAACAACTCATTACCGCGATTGACGGCCGAATCGAGCGCTGCCTGCGGCGTCTTCTTCTGCGCCCAAACTTGCTCGAGTTCCTCGTCGACGATCGTGCGAATCTGCGGCATGTTACCCAAGCGCAGCCCCTTCGTGTAGGGAAGCGGCGGCTTGTTCAGCATTTGCTTGATCGCCGTGTCGGCCCCGGGATTCTTGTCGTAGAAGCCCTGGCTGCGTGCAAGATCGTAAGCGGCCGTCGTGACGGGCAAGTAGCCGGTATCCTCGTGCCACTTGGCGGCCACGGCGGGCGAGGACAGATAAGCGAGGAATTTGGCCACCCCTTTGTACACATTCGGATCCTTGCCCGCGAGCACCCAAAGGCTCGCGCCGCCGATGATCGCATTTTGCGGCGCCCCCTTCACGCTCGCGTCGTACGGCATCATGCCCGTGCCGAAGTCGAACTTCGCGTACTTGCGAATCGTCGCGAGCGAGCCCGACGAGTTCGTCAGAATGCCGCAGTCGCCGCTATAGAACTTCGAGACCGCTTCGTCCTTGCGGCCCACATAGGTGAAGGTGCCCTGCTTGGCCATATCTTGCAGAAACTTGATATGGGCGACTTGTTGGGGCTTGTTGAACTCGAGCTTGGCATCGAGCCCATCGAAACCGTTGTTCTGCGACGCATACGGCAGGCCATGCCAAGCGCTGTAATTCTCGAGTTGGATCCAACCTTGCCAGCCGGTCGTGAAGCCGCAACTCATGCCCGACGCCTTCAATTTTTCCGCGTAGACGCGCACGTCGTCCCAGGTCTTCGGCGGCCGATTCGGATCGAGCCCGGCCTTCTTGAACGCTTCTTTGTTGTAGTAGAGCACCGGCGTCGAGCTATTGAACGGCATCGATACGAGTTCGTCCGTCTTCGCGTCGCTGTAGTAGCTCGCGATCGTGGGCACGAAGGCCTTTTGATCGAGGGGCGTGCCCGCTTGCTTGAATACTTCGGTGACCGGCACGACGGCCTTCTTAGCGGCCATCATGGTGGCGGTGCCGACCTCATAGACTTGCAGGATAGCCGGTGCGTTACCGCTGCGGTAGGCCGCGATACCCGCTGCAAGAGTCTGATCGTACGTTCCCTTGAAGACGGGCACGATCTTGTAGTCGCTTTGCGATCGATTGAAATCGCTGGCGATGTCGTTCACGCGCTCGCCGAGCGCGGCTTCCATCGCGTGCCAAAATTGGATCTCCGTCGCGGCCCATGCGGCTTGACTCGCGCCGACGAGCAATGCACACCCGAGTACCAGCGAACGAACCAGTGGCTTGCAACCGTTCATTTAGTTCTCCTAAGTAGACATGCGCCGAGCGACGCGCCACACTGCACCGCACCGCCCCGGCAGAACGCCGTGCGCCCTGCTGGGGCAATAGCTTAGTTATCGTTGATGACAAATAGACGTTGATACTCTTTCAACGCGTACCGGTCCGTCATGCCGGCAATGTAATGCGCGATGAGACGCGGTTGCGCCGCCTCGTTCTCGGCCAAATAGGCCGGGGGCAGCAACCGCGGATCCTCGCTGAACGCCTCGAACAGCCCACCGATGACGCGCCGCGCCTTGCTCGCCATGCGCATGACGCGGTAATGCCGGTACAAGTTCTTGAACAGAAAGCGTTTGAGCTCGGCCGCCTGCGCCGCCACGGCGCCGCTGTGCGTGACGAGCGCCGGCGCGGTCCGAACCGCTTCGAGCGACTGCGGCGCACACTCGGCAAGATTGCGCCGCGTCGTCTCGATGAGATCGACGATGAGCGTATTGATCATGCGGCGCACCGTCTCATGCACCAGGCGGCGCCCATCGAGTTGCGGATGCTCTCGCTTGGCCTCGTCGAAATGCGTCCGCCAGAGTTCGACCTGGGCCAGTTGGCCGATCGTCAGCAAACCGGAACGCAAACCGTCGTCGACATCGTGATTGTTATAGGCGATTTCGTCGGCGATGTTCGCAATCTGTGCTTCCAGGGAGGGGCGCTTGCCGGTCAAGAAACGCTCGCCGAGCTCGCCCAGCTTCAGCGCGTTTTCGCGGGAGCAGTGCTTCAAAATGCCTTCGCGCGTTTCGAAACAGAGATTGAGTCCGTTGAAGCCGCCATAGTGCTCTTCGAGTTCGTCGACGACGGCCAGGCTTTGCAGATTGTGTTCGAAGCCGCCATGTTCGCGCATGCATTCGTTCAGCGCGTCTTGACCGGCATGGCCGAACGGGGTGTGCCCGAGATCGTGCGCCAGCGAAATGGCTTCGACGAGATCCTCGTTCACGCGCAGATTGCGGGCCACCGACCGAGCGATCTGCGCCACCTCCAAACTGTGCGTGAGCCGCGTGCGGAACAGGTCGCCTTCGTGATTGACGAAAACTTGCGTCTTGTATTCGAGGCGCCGGAACGCCGTGGAATGCACGATGCGATCTCGATCGCGCTGAAACTCCGTGCGCGCCGACGGCGGGGCCTCGGGAAAACGGCGGCCGCGCGACAGCGCCGAGTGCGCGGCGTACGGTGCGAGATGAGCTTCCAGCATCTCTGCCGTCGGTGGGGTGACGATCGAGCCCGCGTTCGGCTCGCGGCTGATCGCGCTGCCCTGCGTCGAGTCGGCCCTCTCACTCATCGTTTCCCCTTTCGCGTCAGATTGCTCGCACGTTCATCGCATTGGTTGGATTCAAAGGCACGCTGCGAGCGTCGCCCGCAATGCATCGCCAGGCACGCTCGTCACCACCGTTTCGCCCAGCTGCTTCAACAAAACGAATTTCACCGCCCCGGCTTCGGCCTTCTTGTCGACTTTCATCAGTTCGATGTAGCGCGTATCGCCAAGCGCCGGCGCATGAACCGGCAGACTAGCCGCCGTGATGAGATCGACGAGCCGCTTGCGCACCGCTTCGTCGAGATAGCCCGTCCGCACGGAAAGATCGGCCGCCATCACCATGCCGCACCCGACGGCTTCTCCGTGCAGCCATTGCCCGTAGCCCAGCCCCGCTTCGATCGCATGCCCGAACGTATGGCCGAAGTTCAGAATCGCGCGTAGGCCGCCCTCGCGCTCGTCCGCCGCCACGACCGACGCCTTCAGCTCGCACGAACGCTTGACGGCATGCGCGAGCGCCGACGGCTCGCGACGATTGAGCGCCTCTATGTTCGCTTCGAGCCATTCGAAAAATTCCGCGTCGGCAATCGCTGCCGTCTTGATGATCTCGGCTATGCCGGCGGCGAGTTCCCGCTCGGGCAGCGATCCGAGCGCGCCGATATCCGCGATGACCGCTTGCGGCTGGTAGAACGCACCGATCATGTTCTTGCCAAGCGGATGGTTGATGCCGGTCTTGCCGCCCACCGACGAATCCACCTGGGACAGCAATGTCGTGGGCACTTGGATGAACGGCACCCCGCGCATATAGCAGGCGGCGGCAAAGCCCGTCATGTCGCCGATCACGCCGCCGCCGAGTGCGATCAGCGTAGTTTTGCGGTCGGCCTGCCCGGACAGCAGCGCATCGAAGATGCGATTGAGGGTTTCCCAGTTCTTGAACGCCTCGCCATCAGGGAGCACGACGGTGGAGACCAGCTTGCCGAGCGGGGCGAGCGCGGCGCGCAACGCTTCGCCGTAAAGCGGCTCGACCGTCTCGTTCGTGACGATCGTGACCGAAGCGCCGGCGATGTGCGACGCGAATAAGTCGGTGCGGCCGATCAGATCGGCGCCGATACGGATCGGGTAAGAGCGTTCGCCTAGATCGACGTTGACGGTAATCATGACTGTATCTGCTTGGTAATGCCGGCCATTTCGAGTTGCATGAGCACCATATTGACTAGCCCATTGACCGACGGCCGCCCGGTTTCGACGATGAAATGCGCGCACTCGCGATAAAGCGGGTCGCGCTCGCTGTACAAGGCCTCGAGCTTCGCCTTCGGATCTTCCGTCTGCAGCAGCGGGCGGTTCTTATCCTTGCGCGTGCGTAGCCACAAATCGTGCGGATTGGCCCGAAGATAGACGACCAGCCCGCGCTCGTGCAGCAGCGCTCGATTCTCGGGACGCAGGACCGCCCCCCCGCCCGTCGCCAAAACGACGGCCTCGCGAGCCGTCAATTCCGCGATGACCTGCGATTCGCGCTCGCGAAAACCGGCCTCGCCTTCCAGTTCGAAAATGACGGGAATGCGCGCGCCCGTGCGAGCCTCGATTTCGTGGTCGCTATCGAAGAACGGGCGACCGAGCCGGCGCGCCACGGCGCGCCCCACGGTGGTCTTGCCCGCCCCCATGAGCCCCACGAAAAAAATATTGGTGTTGGCGCCCCGCTCTTGCAACGTATCCTCTGTTCAATCGGCTATGGTTCGTGGCGCAGCTTACTGGCAAAGCCGCCGGCTTGTCGAGTGCGCACGCTCGCCTGCTTGGCCCGGCCAAGCTTGCCGCTCAATCGATCGCGACAATGCGCGGCGTGATGAAGACGACGAGTTCGCTGCGCTCTTTACGCACCGCTCGGTGGCGAAACAGAGCGCCCAGCAGCGGTATTTTGCCTAACAGCGGCACGCGCGTCACATCGTCGCGATCCTGGCTCTCATAAATGCCACCGATCGAGACGGTGCCCCCATCTTCCACCTCCACCCGCGTGCGCACGTGCTTGGTGTCGATTGCCGGCCCGGCAGACGTCGGTTTGCCGACACTATCTTTCGAAATATCGAGATCGAGAATGACGCGCCCGTCCGGCATGATCCGCGGCTCGACTTCCAGCTTAAGGCTCGCGCGGCGAAACTGCACGCCCGAGACGCCGTTGCGGACCTTGGCCTGGTAAGGCAGCTCGGTGCCCTGCTCGACCAGCGCGCGCGTGCGGTCCGCCGTCACCACGCGCGGGCTCGACACGATCCGCCCGCGTCCTTGCGCCTCGAGCGCGGATAGCTCCGCGGTCACGAGCCGCGTCGCCCCCGCCGCGAACAGCGTCAGCCCCGCCGTCGCGGCCTCGAAGCCGGCGATAGCCCGGGCCGATACGTCGTGCACGACGCCCTGAGGCCCGCCCGCGAGCCCGACGGACGGGGAATCCGCGTCGGTTGCGCCGCGCGCCGACCGCATCGACAAGCGAGCCCCCAACTCGCGCGAAAACCCTTGCGCGCCCTCGACGATACGCGCTTCGATCAGCACCTGGCGATTCGGCTGATCGATCGCGGCGATCAGTTGGGCCACTTGCTCGAGACGCGCCGCCAGATCGGTGACGAAAAGCAGGTTCGTGCGTGCATCGGCCATCGCCGCGCCGCGCTTGGACAGCACACGCTGGGCGCCGAGCGCGGTCAGCAAGCGCGCGACTTCGTCGGCGCGCGGATAGCTGAGCGCAAACGTGCGGCTCACCAGCGGCTCGAGATCGGCCGCACGCGCATGGGCTTCGAAGCGCTGGCGTTCGCGCGCCGCCAATTCGCTGAGCGGCGCGACCCAGATCACGTTGCCGCGCCGGGCCATCGCCAAGCCGTGCGCATCGAGCAGCGTGTCGAACGCGGTTCGCCAAGGCACGGCATTCAGACTGAGCGATATCCGGCCGCGCACCCGCTCGCTCGCCACGATGTTCAGGCCCGTAAAGCGAGAGAAGGCATCCAACACGTCCGCGAGCTCCGCGTTCTTGAATCGCATCGTGATCGGCCGCTCGTCCGGTGCGTTGCCCGCCGCCGCGGACGCGAGCGCAGACTCGTCGCTCATTCGCGCCGCCGGGGCGAGCGGCACCGGAGGTCCTTCGAGTGCCGACACGGGCGCGGGCACGGGCGGCCCGCTTGGGAACGATACGCCCGCGCCGCTCGTCGCCGGCCCCGTCGCCGGGGCGTTCGGCGCGCCGGCGACCGTGGAAGGCATGTCGCCGGACACGTCCTCGATAGCATCGGCCTCCTCGCCGCCAAGCGGCGGTTCTCCGACGCTGGGCCAAGCCGAGGCGGTGTGCTCCCGAGCGCTGTCCGCGAGCAGTTCCGCGGGCAACGGCGGCAACGAGGCCACGCCCTCCGCGGCTGGACTCACCGAAACGAACAGCGCGATACCGAAGCCAAAACACAGCCCGCGCATCGAAGCGCCTCGTCCACGCGTAGGCGAGCTCATCGGTCATCGTCCTGCAGCGAAATGCGACGGACCCCGTGGCGACTCTCCAAGGTCACGCCCCGGCTATCGATACCGAGCACCTGCTCGGCCCCCAGCGATTGACCTGGCCCCACTACCGCAGCCTGCGTTCCGCTCGCGCCCTCGAGCAGCGCGAGCGAGCGCTGTCCATCCTGTACGAATCCGACTAGACGGGCCCCGGCCAGGCCCGACACCGAATCCGCTTGCGCTACGCGGAACGGATCGGCTGGAGGCTGCCGCTTGCCGCCGCCCGTGCCCACCGAAGCAGCTCGCGCATATTGCGCGCGTGGTCGAGCCGACGATACGTCGAAGACGGACAACGTTCCCGCGAATGCCAGCGCGCCCTGCTCCCGCTTGATAGTCAACGTCTGCGGGACCACCCATACCGGCAGCGCCGAAAGCCCTTCCAAAAAGGCATATAGACCCGCGAAATCCGAGCGGCCGTCGACTCGCAGGGCGCGCCCGGCGCGATCGCCGCCACCGCCCGCCGATCCCGCTTGCGACGCCGGTTCCAGCATGCGCAGTGTCACGCCGGTCTTGGTGGCAAGCTCGGCCAACGCGGGCAACTCGCCACCCGCCGAGCGGTTCGGCGGCACGCCTGCGTGCGTGAGCGAAGCCGCTTGCAGATCCGGCATGCGCGCCAACCGAGCGCGCCCCTCTCGCAGTTGCCGTTCGAGCGCGTCGATCGCGGCGGCGCCCGTCGCCCGCCCGCCGTCGAGGGTGCGACAGGCGAAGCTGGCGAGCGCAAAAGCGACCGCCGCCAGCGCGGTGCAAGCCATCAGACGGCGCGTGACGCTCCATCGTTGCGCCGGCGCCCGCAGCAAGCCGCCTCGGCGCGTCGAGGGTCGCGCCGCCGGTAGACGCATGCACCTGCGCCGTATGCCGGCTAGTGCACAAAGCAACGCCCGCTTCATCGATCCCTCCTGCCGCGGGCGCCGTCCGCCGAGGCCGCCGTGCTACGCGCGGTGCGCCGTAATGGTGACGCCGGCTGCGCATCCCGCCATCGCACGCGCACCACCGCTTCGATGGCTCGCCGCGCCTCACCGCCGGCGGGCGTTGCAATCAGCTTGAAGTCCACCATTTCGGCTGATTTCGCGCCGGGCAAGCGAGCCAATCGCTCGGTCCAAGCGGTACCTACCGCGCTGTCGGAGGCATGCAACTGCAGTTGAACGTCTTCATCGCTCAGTTGCAGCCGGTTGACCGTCACGCCGGCATGCGTCTCCGCACTCAACGCATCCAACAGCGACATCAACGCAACGTACGGCTGAGAGCGTGCCGCGGCCTGCGCTGCATTCGCCCTCGCGCTTTCCTGCGCGCGTTCGAGCCGCGCAAGCTCGACCAACGCCGGCGCCTGTTGCGCCACTTCGCGCTCGAGTTGCATGCGTCGCTCGTCGGCGGCGCCCATCGTCTCCCATCCGAAGGCCGCAAGCGTACCCGCCAAAACGGCCGCCGCGCCTTCGCATAGGCCGCGGCGGCGCAGCGAGCGCGCGGCTCGAATCCGATGCGGCAGCAAGTTGAAGCCGGATGCGCATGGCGCTGCCCCTTCGTTCGGACATTGCGTTGCGGCGGCGCTCATTCGAACACCCCGCGCAACGCCAAGCCGAACGCGACGGCAAAGCGCCCAGCTTGCTTCGCATCGGCACGCGGGGCAAAGCGGCCGCCATCGAAACAAAACGGCGCGCAGTCGAACGGCTCCGCCGCACAGCCGAGGCGCTCGCCGATGTCGGCCATCGCGAGTCCCAGCCGTTCGAGCACATTCACGTCGCCGCCGATGAGTGCGCGATCGAGCCCAGCGCCCGAGGCGAGCGATCCGAGGGCCGCATCGAGATCCGCATGTTCGCCGATAGGGAAGCGAATGCTTGCCTCGACGGCGCCTTCTGCGACGCGCCAGCCGTACACGCCGTCGCTGCCGGCCCAGATCGCAGCGTATCGATCGGCGCGGCGCAGCGAATGCTCGGCCGCATAGGCAAGCGCGCGTAACGCGGCGAGCGGTTCGCCATCGATCGCGGCCAACGCAATGCCGGCCGCGGCGGCCGCTTCGACACGCGCCTCCAAATGCCGGCGAGGCGCCGCGGCGAGCGTCACCCGGGAGACATCGGCCGCGCTGGCCGCGCCCGGAGCGGCGGCGCAGTCGGCGGCCCACCAATCGATCGACAAGGCGTCCCGCTCGAGCCCGCACAAGCGCTCGGCTTGCTCGAGCAGCATCGGCTCCATCTCGTCGATTGCCTGCGAATCGCGGCCGTATCCATCCGGCGCTTGCGTGACGGGAGGCATGTCGAACGTGGCGATGGCCGTCGCGCCGCCTGGTATGGCCATTGCGCAGGGCATCGCACGCAGGGCGCGGCGGCGCGGCCAGCGCGCGCACAGCGACGACAACGCGGCGGCCACGGCCGCTCGATCGATCAGATGCGCCCCGGACATCGCGTCCGGGTTCAACGGCGCAGCACCGAGCCATTCCACGCGAACGGGCAGATTCGAACGGCCCTTGCGGCTCACGATGACGAGCCGCACCTCGCGCGGACTCACGTCGATGCCGGCACCAAAGCGGCGCGCGGCGGACAACAGTTTGTTTCTCATCAGCATGACGTTTCCCCGCAGCCGCCGGGCCGTCGACATGAGCGGCCAAAACGGCGTGCTGCAGCGAAATTGTGCGAATTACGCCGCCGCGCCGATATTCGACCGAACGGCCAACGTTGCGAGGGGAGCGGGCGCAGTGCGTCGTTTCACATCGACATCGACCGTTAAGCCAAACGAAAGCTCGCCACCGCGCCGCTATAATCCCGGCCATTGCACTTCGCCTCGCTATGGATTCCTCCCTGCCGCCACCCACCCCATCGCCCTCAGGTTCCCCCGAGCCAGCCAAGCCGCCCAAACGCCGCACGCGTTGGATGGTCAAGCTCGCGCTCTGCTGCGCGGGGACGATCGCGGCCGTGGGCGCTTGCGCCGGACTACTCCTGCTTTACGGGCTGCTCGTCGCCGCCCCGCTTCTGCCTTCGCTCGATGCGCTCACCGACTATCGCCCGAAAGTTCCGCTGCGCATCTATACCGCCGATCACGTTCTGATCGGCGAATTCGGCGAAGAACGGCGCGACGTGGTTCGCATCGAGGACGTCCCCGTCTTTTTGAAACAAGCCGTTCTCGCAATCGAAGATGCGCGCTTCTACGATCATGGGGGAGTCGACATCGCCGGCGTGGTGCGCGCAGGCATCGCGGCGTTGACGAACGGACGCGCGACGCAAGGCGCCAGCACGATCACGATGCAAGTCGCGCGCAACTTCTTTCTGTCGAGCGAGAAAACGTACACGCGCAAGATTTACGAGATGATGCTGGCGTACAAAATCGAGCGCGAGTTGACGAAGGATCAGATTCTCGAGGTGTATCTGAACCAGATCTACCTCGGGCAGCGCGCCTATGGCTTCGCATCGGCAGCGCGCATTTATTTCGGCAAGGACATCGCGCACATCACGCTCGCGGAAGCGGCGATGCTGGCGGGCTTGCCCAAAGCGCCTTCGGCATACAACCCCGTCGTCAACCCGACGCGCGCCAAGCTACGCCAGCAATACATCCTGCAGCGCATGCTCGCGCTGCACGACATCACGCGTGCGCAATACGATGCCGCACTCGCCGAGCCGCTCGCGCTCGCCGGCGCGCCCGCGCAGCAGTTCAGCGTCCATGCCGAGTACGTGGCGGAAATGGTCCGTCAAGCGATGGTCGCGCAATATCACGACGAGGCCTACACCCGGGGCTTGAACGTCGTCACGACGATCGATTCGGGCGATCAAGCCGCCGCCTACCGCGCGGTACGAAACGGGCTGATGAGTTACGACGCGCGGCACGGCTATCGCGGCCCCGAGGGTTACGTCGCGCTGCCGGCCGCGGCCGACGCGCGTGCCGATGCCATTTCCGCGGCCCTCGGCAAACATCCGGACAACGGCGAAATCGTCGCGGGTGTCGTGACTGCCGCCGATACGCGGCAAGTGCAAGCAGTCCTGTCCGACGGCACGCTGGCCACGGTCAGCGGCGAAGGATTGCGCTTCGCGTCGGCTGCGCTCATGCCGCGCGCGCAGGCAGCGGCCGGCATCCGGCCGGGGGCCATCGTGCGCCTCGTCAAAGACGACGCGGGCGCCTGGTCGATCGTGCAATTGCCGCAAGTCGAAGGCGCTTTCGTTTCAATCGTGCCGCAAGACGGCGCGATTCGCTCACTCGTCGGCGGGTTCGATTTCAGCAAGAACAAATTCAATCACGTGACGCAGGCATGGCGTCAGCCGGGCTCCAGCTTCAAGCCCTTCATCTACTCGGCATCATTGGAAAAGGGCCTTGGCCCGGCAACCATCATCAACGACGCGCCGCTCTTTTTCAGCGCGGCGGAAACAGGCGGTCATCCCTGGGAGCCGAAAAACTACGGTGGCCGGTTCGACGGTCCCATGACGATGCGCACCGCCCTCCAAAAATCGCGCAACCTCGTCTCGATTCGGATTCTTGCGCACATCGGCACGCACTACGCGCAGCAGTACATCACGCGCTTCGGCTTCGACGCCGATAAGCATCCGGCCTATCTGCCGATGGCGCTCGGCGCCGGTCTCGTGACGCCCCTGCAGATGGCCGGCGCTTATTCGGTCTTCGCCAACGGCGGCTATCGCGTCAATCCCTATCTCATTTCGGAAGTGACCGATCAAGACGGTCTCGTGCTCGCCCGCGCGCAGCCGATCGTCGCCGAAAACGATGCGCCGCGAGCGATCGATGCGCGCAACGACTTCGTGATGAACAGCTTGCTGCAAAGCGTCGCGCAACGAGGAACAGGGGCGAAGTCGAACCAACTCGGACGCAAGGATTTGGCCGGCAAAACCGGCACGACAAACGATTCTCACGACGCGTGGTTCGCCGGCTATCAGCACACGTTGGCCGCCATCGCTTGGATCGGCTACGACTCGCCGCGCAGCCTCGGGGATCGTGAGACGGGGGGCGGGCTCGCGCTGCCGGTCTGGATGGACTACATGCGGCAAGCGCTAAAGGGCGTGCCCGAGTATGAAATGCCGATACCCGCCGACGTCACGTCAATAGAGGGCGAACTGTACTTCGACTCGTTCCTGCCGGGACATGGCTTCGTCCATACGGTCGGCATCGCCGAAGCGGCCGTGCAGGCGGAGGCGAACGCCGCGGATAGCGAAGGGGGAACAGGGAATCGAGGCGCTGCGGCGCCGACGAACGCCGCCACCGAACCGGGGGGCGTGCCGCAGCCTACGGCGCCACCGGTCCCGGTGCAGTGATCCGCCACCGGTGTCAGCCGCTGCGGGCAGATGGTTGTCGATGGATCGCTGCGCTGCCGCAAAACGTCGAGCGCACTCGCCCGCGCAACGACAACGCGCCTTCGCGCCCAGAACGACCGTGCAAGCGGATGCGTCGCGCCTCACGCCGCGAATCGCCTAAGCCCTAAGCCCTAAGCCCTAAGCCCTAAGCCCTAAGCCCTAAGCCCTAAGCCCTACGCCCTACGCCGCGAATTGGACGCGCTCGCCAGCTTGCTGCGTGGCGTAATCGGAGAGGGACTCGAAGAACTCGCGGCCATTACGCGTGTCCAGCCACTGTCCGTCGACGAACTTGAAGTGAAAACCGCCTGCTTTGGCTGCGATCCAGATTTCCTGCATCGGCGGTTGCAGATTGACGATGATCTTCGAACCGTTCTCGAATTCGAGCGTCAACACATTGCCGCTACGCTCGATCTCGATATCGGCGTCGCTGTCGTCGGCAGCTTGCTCGATTCGCGTGAGAACGGCTTCTGCTCGGCCAAGGTAGTCGCTGTCGGTCATGCTAAACTCCGCCGGTTAAACACATCACAGCTCTTTAGGTCCTAGAGGCAGTCATGCGAGTCGTTTTCAGGATGAGCGCGATTGTAGCGGCTTTGGCCGTTGCGACAAGCGCGGCGCTAACCGCCTGCGGACAACGCGGGCCGCTTTACCTGCCGTCCGTCCCGCCGCTGCCTGAAAAGCCGGTGCTTCACACCGGGCCCTCCGCGCAAGATTCGGATAGCGGCTCGCAAGCGTCATCGGACGAGCCAGGGCATGCACCGCTCACCCTGGCTCCGGCCGATGCGCTCGGCACAGCGCCGAACGCCCAACATCCCACGCCTGACGCCGGTGCGGCGTCGAGCCCCGCCCCCGATCAATAAACGCAGGACTCCCGCATGTCTCACTCCGCCTTCGCCTATGTCGACGGCGTGCTGCACGCCGAAGGCGTCAGCGCCGTCACGCTCGCCGAACAGTTCGGCACACCGCTTTTCGTCTATTCGCGCGCGGCGCTGACCCAAGCCTATCAAGCGTATGCGCATGCATGCGCCGGCCACCGGGCGTCGGTGCATGTCGCCGTCAAAGCCAACAGCAACTTGGCGGTGCTCAATGTCTTTGCACGCCTCGGCGCCGGCTTCGATATCGTCTCGGGCGGGGAGCTTGCGCGCGTGCTAGCGGCAGGCGGCCAGGCGGAAAACATCGTATTTTCGGGCGTCGGTAAGAGCGCGGCGGAGATGCGCGAGGCGCTCGAAGCGGGCGTCAAATGCTTCAACGTCGAATCGATCCCCGAACTCGACCGGCTCAATACCATCGCCGGCGAGTGCGGCAAGAAAGCGCCCATCTCCCTGCGCGTCAATCCTGACGTCGATCCGAAGACTCACCCCTACATCTCCACGGGGCTAAAGGCGAACAAGTTCGGCATTGCATTCGACGAGGCGCGCTCGGCCTATCGCGCGGCGGCGGCATTCGAGCATCTCGAAGTGTTCGGCATCGATTGCCACATCGGCTCGCAGATCACAGAAATCGCCCCGTACCTCGATGCGCTCGATAAATTGCTCGATCTCGTCGAGCAAATCGAGTCGGAAGGCATCGCCATCCGCCACATCGACGTCGGCGGCGGGCTGGGCATCACGTATTCGGAGGAAACCCCGCCGGACACCGGCGTATTCGTGCGCACACTGCTCGAGCGGATCGCGGCGCGCGGCCATGGTCATCGTGAAGTGTATTTCGAGCCGGGTCGCTCGGTCACGGGCAATGCCGGCATCCTGCTCACACGCATCGAATTCCTGAAACCGGGTGCGGAAAAGAACTTCGCAATCGTCGACGCCGCGATGAACGACCTGGCGCGACCCGCCATGTACCAGGCGTATCACGCGATCGATGCTGTCGTACCGCGCCAAGATACGCCCACGGTCTACGATGTGGTCGGGCCCGTATGCGAAAGCGGCGACTGGCTGGGCCGCGATCGCGCCCTCGCGGTCAAGCCGGGCGATTTGCTCGCGATCCGTTCGGCGGGCGCCTATGCGTTTGCGATGAGCTCGAACTACAACACGCGTCCGCGTGCCTCGGAAGTCATGGTAGACGGCGACCGCATCCATCTCGTCCGTGCGCGCGAGACCGTGCGCGAGTTGTTCGCGGGCGAATCCATCCTGCCGGCCTAATTCCGGCGCAGCGCCGGTTATCCCATCGCCGCCGGGCAGTTGCGCGCTCGGCGGTTTCTTCTGCTATCGGCTATCTCGCGGGCTTGGGCTTCGACGCACCGACACTGCGGCCGGCGAGTTTGCCGCGCGCCCACACGGCCACGCGCCATCCGAGCAGCACGATGACGACCGCGCCATAGATCTTGGGCAAGATGAGATCGTGCTTGCCCGCCTTCATCCACCAAAAGTGCAAAATCGCGAGCGCGGCAATGGCGTAAATCGCGCGATGAAGCGTCAGCCAGCGCCGCCCCAATCGGCGCACGGCGGCGCGCGGCGAGGTTGCGGCCAGCAGAATCAACAGCAGGAATGCAGCGAATCCGACCGTGATGAACGGGCGCTTGCCGATGTCCTTCACGACTTCGGCCACGTCGAACCATTTGTCGAACCAAATATACGTCGTGAAATGTAGCGTCGCGTAAAAGAACGCATAGAGTCCGAGCATGCGGCGAAACCGCAACAACGCATTGACGCCGCTCAACCGGCGCAGCGGTGTCACCGTCAATGTGATGCACAGGAAAACGAGAGTCCAAAGCCCCGTCGAGCGCGTGATGAATTCGATTGGATTGGCGCCAAGCCGGTCGGTCAAGCCGAACAGCACGAGGCGCACGAGCGGCGCGAGCGCCGCGATGAAGACGCCGATTTTCGCGGGTGCGATCCAGCGGTCCGCAGCGCCGCGCGAGCGGGCGTTTCCAGCTTGAGTCGAACGAGTGGGCCGCCGGCCGCTTTGACCGCGACCGGTGTCCCCGCCCGTCAGCGTTTGCGTATCGAGTGACATGAAATGCGCTCCATCGAGCCTGGCGTCAGAAGTATTTGCGCAAGTCCATCCCTTGATACAGGGACGCGACGAGATTTCCGTACCCGTTGAACATCAACGTCTTGCGCTTCGGTGTGAAGAATCCGTCCTCGCCGATCCGCCGCTCGGTGGCTTGACTCCAGCGAGGGTGATCCACCTCGGGGTTCACATTCGAATAGAACCCATATTCCTTCGGCGCATAGGTATTCCAACTGGTCGGCGGTTGTTTTTCGACGAACCGGATTTTCACGAGCGACTTCGCACTCTTGAACCCGTACTTCCAAGGAACCACGATACGAATCGGCGCACCGTTCTGGTTCGGCAGCACCTGGCCATATACCCCGACCGTGAGCAGCGTCAACGGATTCATGGCTTCGTCCATGCGCAGCCCTTCGGAGTACGGCCAATCGAGAATCGGCTCCGCAAGCCCTGGCATCTGAGACGGGTCCGCGAGCGTGATGAACTGCACGAATTTGGCGTTGCCGGTCGGCTGCACGCGCTTGATGAGTTCGGCGAGCGGGTAGCCCACCCATGGAATCACCATCGACCACCCTTCGACGCAGCGGTGCCGATAAATGCGTTCCTCGAGCGGCGCGAGCTTGAGCAGTTCGTCGATGTCGTACACCTTCGGATTCTTGACCTCGCCTTCCACGCTCACGCGCCACGGATGCGGTCGTAGGGTCCCCGCGTTGTGGGAAGGATCGCCTTTGTCCGTGCCGAACTCGTAGAAGTTGTTGTAGGTGGTCACGTCCTTGTAAGGCGTGACCTTATCGGTGACGACGAACTTCGGATTGGCCGCGGCTGCGAGCTTGTGCGCTTTGGGGTCGGGTGAAGCATACGCGCCGAAAGCAGCGCGACTGACGCCGAGCGAGCCGCCAGCGATGGCAAGTCCCGCAGCGCCCGCTGCCTGTAGCACGCGCCTCCGATTTTCGAACACTGCGCGCGGCGTAATTTCGCTAGCGGCGATGTCCTCGCCGGTCAGTAGCACTCGCTGCTCTCGGTTGATCGACACGATGCTGCTCCTCAAAAAACCCGGGCCGCTTGTTCATGGCGTCGGTCGCACGCCTTTCGGGCCCACACACGATGAATACGTGCACCGCCTGCGCTCGGATGCATCCATCAAAGAAAAAACCGCCGGATGGCGCGACCATGCGGCGGTTTTTATTACAAACATGACTAGCGCGCTCGATATCGGCGCCGGCGCATCGGTTACAGCTTGCCGTAGCTATGCAGGCCCGACAAGAACATATTGACGCCCAGGAACGCGAATGTCGTGACGAGCAGGCCGGTGAGCGCCCACCACGCAGCGGCCGTCCCCCGCAGCCCCTTCATCAAGCGCATGTGCAGCCATGCCGCGTAGTTGAGCCACACGATCAACGCCCAGGTTTCTTTCGGATCCCAGCTCCAGTACCCGCCCCATGCTTCGGCCGCCCACAATGCGCCCAGTATGGTCGCGACCGTGAAGAAAGCGAAGCCGACGGCAATCGACTTGTACATGACATCGTCGAGCACGGCCAGCGGCGGCAAACGATCCGTGAAGACGCCGCGTTCGCTGAGCAAATAAGCCACCCCGACCATCGCCGAGAGGGCGAACGAGCCATAGCCGATGAAGTTCGCGGGCACGTGGATCTTCATCCACCAGCTTTGCAACGCCGGTACGAGCGGTTGGATCTGCTGTGCGTCGCGCGCGACCGAGTACCACATCAAGAAGCCGACGGCAGCGCTGATGACCAGTAGAACGAAGGCGCCCAACGCGCGCGTGGCGTAGTGCTGTTCGTAATAGAGGTAGAACAGCGCCGTGATCAGACAAAACAGCACGAACACTTCATAGAGGTTCGAAACGGGGATATGCCCCACGTCGGCACCGATCAGGTACGACTCGTACCAGCGCACCATCATGCCGGTAAAGCCCATCAGGACGGCAAACCAGGTCAGCTTCGAGCCGATGGCGCCGCCCGACGGCGAGCGCGACAGCATGCCGATCCAGTAAAACAGCGTGGCGAGCAAGAACAGCGCGCTCATCCAAAGAATCGCCGACTGGCTCGACAAAAAGTACTTGAGCAAGAACGCCGAGTCGGCCCGGGACAGGTCGCCGTGGTAGATCTGCAGCGACAGCAGCGCAAGCGCCGCAATGCTCACGGCAAGCAGGCGCACCGGCTTCCAGCGCCAGCCGAGCACGATGAGTGCGGGCGTGGCGCACACCAGCACGAGCTTATCGTAGTAATTCATGAACCCGTGGTATCGGGTCAGCCCAAAGCCGGCGCCACCCGCAACGGCCAAGGCGAAGAGCCAATCGAATACGCCTAGACGGCGCAGGAACGAGCGCTCGTCCAAGGCGCCCGATTGCGCGGAAGCGGCCGGGTCAGAGGGGGAAACGTGTGTCAGATCCATGATGATTACCGAATATCAATCTTGCGAGTCGGAAGACGACGCTATCGTCGCGGGGGGCGCCTCGGAACGAGCGTGTTCGCGCGCAGTGTCACGAGAGGAGGCCGCCGCGTGTGCGGATGCACCCAGCACGGCACCGATGGCGTCCCGCACCTTCCCGAATTCTTTCTCGAAGTCGAGCGTCTTGCGCGCCGTCGACATCGCCATCACCACCGATGTGCCCGCGGCCGCGTCCTTCAACCAGAACCAAAGGCGCCGCTCACGGATATAGAACATCGAGAAAATGCCGGCCACGAGAAGCAGGCTGCCAAGATACACCACTTTCTTACCCGGCGCGCGCGTAAGCTGGAACACCGACGCCTGCACCTGCTTGAACGAATCTAGCTGCAGATAGACAGGGGATCCATACAAGAAGCTGTCGGAAAGCGCGTTGATCGAATTTTGCACGAACCGGCTCGCGTTGGGGTTCGCAGGCGCGTCGGCCTCGCCGGCTTGCTCGCGAGCGAGCTGCCAAAGATCCCACATCGATCCCTCGAGCATACGCAGCAATAGCGATGCCGCCTTCTGCTGCTCGCCCTTCGGCACCGAATGATCGATGAATGTCGCGATGGATTGGAAGCCACCGGCGCGCTGCCCGGGCGGTAGACCGCCCGGCACCGTCTCGGCCCCCGAGAATAGCGACAAGACACGCGTCGCGCTTTCCTCCAAATGAGCGCGCAACTCGGGGTTCGAATCGGAGATCGAACGTTGCGCGAAGCGCTGAGCGGCCTGCGCCCGCAGCTTGGGATTTTCCAGCGCCGCGCGCAGCATCATCCACTCTTTGACGCTGCCTTGCTCGTCGGCTGGAATCCGCAGATATCGGAACGGATCATTCGGCGTCGTGCGCATGCCGGCGAGGAAGAAGCGAGCGCCGTCGACTTCCACGGGCAACATGTAGTTGTTGAATTCGCGCGCTTGGCCGTCCGTGCCGCGAATCTTGTACTGGACCGATGGCCCGACGTTGTGCAGATCGCGCGGCACCGACGATTTCGCCCCGGACCCCAGCCGCTCGTCGAAGACTTCTTTGAGCGATTGGTGCGCCGCTACGCCGCGCGCATCGTTCTGCCCTTTGCCGTTCGTGATGTTCTCGACATTGATGGCGCGGAAATCCGCGAATTCGACCGTCTGCCCATTCACGCCCGGCATCGAAGCCGACAGCGGCGCCGAACTGCCGATCGCGCCATTGACGGACATGGTTTTGGCCGAATCGCTCGTCATCGGCCAAGCTGTCATCGACATCTCCGAGCCGCCGTCCTGGAAGCTGGATTGATAGATCGACACACCGTCGTACTCGAACGGTTTATTCACTTCGACGCGGGCCGGGACGCGCTTGCCGGTTTCGTGATCGACCACGACGATGTCGCTCGCAAAGAGCTTGGGCATGCCCGTCGAGTAATAATCGACGATGAACTTTTTGAGCTCGATCGAGAACGGTAGGTCCTGAATCAGCGAGCCGTTGGGCTCGTTGAGGATGGCCGTCGAAACGTGCTGCCCCTCGGGCACCCACGCGTAGCCGCGAAATGTCGGATTGGACTGGGAGAGGCGGTGCGCCGGCGAGATGTCGTTGATGACGGCGTTCGTCGAGATGGGCGACTTGCCGAACAACCACATTTGGAGCTTGATCGGCAGATTGCTGTCCATCAAACCGCCGATGCAGATCACGACGATGGCCAGGTGCGCGAAGATGTATCCGATCTTGGCCATGGCGCCGCGTTTAGCCGCGATCAGCGTAGCGCCGTCCACTTCGCGTACGAGATAGCGATACCCGAGCTTGCCTGTCAGCGTGGAGAGCTGCGCCGCGGTGTCGGCGCGCGAAGCACGGGCTTCGTATTCGGCCTTGTGATGGAACGCGCGCAAGCTGCCTTCACGCACTTTGACTTTCCAGCTTTTGATGTCCGCGATCATCTTCGGTGCGTTGCGTATGATGCAAAGCGAAATCGAGACGATCAAGAAGCCGAGAATCAGCATGAACCACCATGCGCTGTAGACCGTGTACAGGCTCAGCGCGCGGAAGATGTCCGCCCAAAACGGGCCGAATTGGTTGACGTAGTTGGGATAGGGATCGTCTTGCGTGAGCACGGTGCCGACGATGCTGGCGATTGCGAGCACGACGAGCAACGCGATGGCAAAACGCATCGAGCTCAGCAACTCGACCGCGCTTTTGAGCACGCGCCGGTTGGACTTCACTTCGTAACCCGAGGTGGTAACGCTCATTCAGACTCCTGTCGACCCGAGTTAGCGCTTTAGCGGTTGCTCGGGTCCCATGCTTCGCGGTCGATCCGAGTGAACGCTTTCGCGCTTACTCGGGCGCCATTCACAGCAACACAACAAAAAAGGGTGAGGGCCGACCGCCGATGGCGGTGGCGCTCCCACCCTTTTCTTTTTCTCGCCGGAAAACCCGGCGGTTATTCATTCGCGGTGGCGCTCAATGCAAGCCGGCGACGTAATCAGCGACCGCTTTGATGTCATTGTCCGACAACCGCGACGCGATGCCGTGCATCGCATCGTTGTTGTTCCGAGCGCCGGGACCTTGCGCAAAGGCATGGAGCTGAGCAACCGTATAGTCGGCCCACTGCCCCGAAATACGCGGGTACTGCACCGGGATGCCCATACCCGTCGGCCCATGGCAACTTGCGCAGGCCGGCACGCCTTTCTCGGCGATACCCGCACGATAAATCTTTTGCCCGACGGGCACCGTGGCTGCGTCGCGCGCGACGCCGGGCTTGGGCGCTTGCGCCGCGAAATACGCGGCCACGTTGACCATGTCGCTATCGGAGAGCGCCGCCGCCATCCCCGCCATGATCGGATTGCTGCGAGCGGCGGCCTGCGCGCCCGCTTGCACTTTGAAATCTTTCAACTGCTTGACGAGATAGGCTTGATGCTGCCCCGCCAACTTCGGAAACGACCCGCTCGCACTATTGCCATCCGCGCCATGGCAAGAGGCGCACACTTGCGTCGCAATCGCCTGCCCCCGATTGATGTCCGGCTTCGGTGAATCCGCCGCTCGCGCTTGCGCTGCCCACCCCAATAAACTTGCTGCTGCCACGACCTGAAGCACCTGCAAAGACTTGCACAGTCGATTCATTCGCACACCCGGTTTCTGTCTTGTGAGAATAGAGTGCCCTCAAACGCCCGGTTTCCGGGCCCGCCCGAATAGGCGGCAGGCTCGCCAAACGGCCCGGCGATGCCCCCGAGAGGTCAATGCAAAAACGGCGACCCGTTGCCGCTAAAAGCCACGCGGCTAAAAGCTCGAAGCGCTTGCTTGATGCGGGCAAACACAGCGGCCGGTCGTCAGTAAACCGTCGTATTGTACAATAACTCGCTAACCGCCAAGACGCCAGTCGGGCATCCCCCGGCGCTCATGAGCGCCGCCACTCGGGCGTTGCACACGCTCTCCTTCCTGTCTCGCCATGGCCTTCCTGTTGCATCAAGCCCGCTTCTACACGACCGTCAATCACCTGCGCGACCTGCCCGCCACGGTCCAACCCGAGATCGCCTTCGCGGGCCGCTCGAACGCCGGCAAGTCAACGGCCATCAACGTTTTGTGCAACCAAAAGCGGCTCGCGTTCGCGAGTAAAACGCCGGGGCGCACGCAGCATATCAACTACTTCAGCGTGGGGCCGGAAATCGAGCCGGTCGGCTACCTCGTCGATCTCCCCGGCTACGGCTACGCAGAGGTGCCCGGCGCAGCCAAGGCGCACTGGGAAGCGCTGCTTTCGAGTTACCTGCAAAGCCGCGCCCAGCTTCGCGGCATGATCTTGATGATGGACGCCCGCAGGCCGTTGACGGAGCTGGATAAACGCATGATCGAATGGTTTGCGCCGACCGGAAAACCGATCCACAGCTTGCTGACCAAATGCGACAAACTGACGCGGCAAGAATGCACGAACGCACTGCGCGCGACGGAAAAAGGCTTTGCCGAATATCGCGCCGCGGGCTACGCGGGCGAGCTCAGCGCCCAATTGTTTTCGGCGCTCAAACGCGTGGGGCTCGATGACGCGCACGCCCGGATCGAAGGCTGGTTGGCGACAGGCGCGACGAGCGGCGCGACCGAGTGACGCTCGTCGCACGAGGCCGGTGTGCGCAGAGCGCGCCGCATGCGACACATCGCCGCGGCAGATGCGGCTAAAACGCGGCTAAAAACCACGGAAAAGCGCCATAAAAAAACCCGCCGAACATCGGCGGGTCAAACAGCCTAATCGAAAAACGACAGGCACCCGCTCAGGGAGGAGAAGCGGGGAGGTCCGCCGCGTGTGCCTTTCGGCGGCACGCGCTTCACTCGATCGCTATCATATACCATTGTTTGCAAGAGCATTTGCGCCGGCTGCATCGGCGTTTTCCGCCAATCCGATAGCGATTCCACCCTATGAGCTTCTATCCGCATCACCGCCCGCGCCGCATGCGCCGCGACGATTTCTCGCGCCGCCTCATGCGCGAAAACACGCTCACGACGAACGACCTCATTTATCCGGTCTTCATCGTCGACGGCGCCAATGTACGTCACGCGGTTCCCTCCATGCCGGGCGTGGAGCGCGTATCGGTCGATTTGCTGATGCCTGTGGCCGAAGCCTGCGTCGAGCTTGGCGTACCCGTTCTGTCGCTGTTTCCGGCCATCGAGCCTTCGCTGAAGACACCCGACGGTCGCGAAGCCGCTAACCCGGAGGGCCTGATTCCGCGGGCGGTGCGCGAGCTCAAGCGGCGATTTCCGGAACTCGGGGTGCTGACGGACGTAGCGCTCGATCCCTATACGAGCCACGGTCAAGACGGCGTCCTAGACGAGGCCGGTTACGTCCTCAATGACGAGACGGTCGAGATTCTCGTCGAGCAGGCGCGCGCGCAGGCCGAGGCGGGCGTCGACATCGTCGCTCCGTCCGACATGATGGACGGGCGCATCGGAGCGCTGCGCGAAATGCTCGAGAGCGAGGGGCACATTTACACGCGCATCATGGCCTATGCAGCCAAATACGCCTCGGCGTTCTACGGGCCGTTCCGCGATGCGGTGGGGTCGGCGACGAATCTCGGCAAAAGCAACAAGATGACGTACCAGATGGATCCGGCCAATTCGGATGAAGCGCTGCGCGAAGTGCGGCTCGACATCGAGGAAGGCGCCGACATGGTGATGGTCAAGCCGGGCATGCCGTATCTGGACATCGTCCGGCGGGTGAAGGATGAATTCAGGTTCCCGACCTATGTCTATCAGGTCAGCGGCGAGTACGCGATGCTCAAGGCGGCCGCGCAAAACGGCTGGCTCGATCACGATAAAGTGATGCTGGAGTCGCTGCTTGCGTTCAAGCGAGCGGGCGCCGACGGCGTGTTGACGTACTTCGCGCTCGACGCCGCGCGACTGCTGCGGGCGCAAAAGTAGGCAAGCCGAGCGCCCGACATGACGCGATGCGGCCTTGCCTCTTGCATGCATTGCAGGCAAGGGCCGCAAGCAGGTACTCCGACGCCGTGTCACCCAGCCGGGCGATGAATCAAGGCCGTCGCATCGCGGCGCATCGGACGGTGCCCGAGGGGCGTATCTTCCGGAGTGATTTTCGACATGGCCGCAAAATAGCGGCGGACGGGTTGATCGGCCAATACGACGGTGTTGCCGAGAAACCCGAGCGACGGCGGATGCGCGCCCAGTCTCGTTAACTGAGCGCGGACGCGACTCGATCGAGGCGACGCAAGAAGGTATCGGCCGACTCATAGCCGACGACACGCAACACTTCTTTCCCGTTTCGATCAAAGAAGATAATGCCCGGCGGGCCGAATAGATCGAAGCGCTTCAGCAACGCCCGATCGTCGACGTTATTCGCTGTGACATCTGCGCGCAGCAGTTGCAATTGCGCTAGACGCGCTTGCACACGTTTATCGGAGAACGTGAAGCGCTCCATCTCCTTGCAACTCACGCACCAGTCCGCATAGAAGTCGAGCATGGCTGGCCGAGCTGCAGTCTTGAGCAGGGCATCCAACTTCGCCGAGGATGGGACGGGAGCAAACGCCCCCTCGGTCGGCACGGCCGCAGCCACCGTGGCGGATTCGCCGCCAACGCGCGCGGCCAACACGGCCAGCGGCCGCACGGGATCGTTGGAACCGGCGGCAAGGCCAACGAGCAGCACGGCAGCCCAAATGGCCAGCCCGGCGCCCAGGCCGCGGCCTAAGCGGCGCCAAATCGACGCCCCGCCCGCATGCGGCGTGAACAAGCCCAAGGCGGCGGCCGCCACCAACAGCCATACGGCCGCGAGCAGCATCTGCGGCGTTGCGGGCAAAACCGGCCAAACGATCCACAGCGCCGCCGCCAACAGCACGACGCCGAAAAACACCTTCACGCCGTCCATCCACGCGCCGGCACGCGGCAGCAGCGTACCCGCGCCGAGGCCGATGATCAGCAGGGGCACGCCTAGGCCCAGCCCCATGGAAAACAAGGCAAACCCGCCGAGGACCGCGTTGCCCGTATGCGCGATGAACGCCAAGACCGCGAAGAGCGGCGCCGTCATGCATGCGCCGACGACCAGCGCCGAGAGCGCCCCCATTGCCGCCACGGCCGCGTAGGTGCCGCCTGAGCGACGGCTCGAAACCTGCGATACGCCGTCCTGCCAGCGCTGCGGCAGCACGAGATCCACGCCCGCGATCAACGTCAGCGCGAACGCCGTCAACAACGCACCGAAGGCGCCCAGCACCCACGGATTCTGCAGCCATGCGCCAAGCGATTGACCGACGAGCGCCGCCGCGATGCCGAGTACGGTGTACACCAGCGCCATGCCGATGACATACGCCAGCGATAGTGCGAAGCCGCGGCCATGCGACACTTTGCCGCCCTGCCCGATGATGATGGCCGACACGATCGGGATCATCGGATAGGAGCAGGGCAGCAGGCTAAGAACGAGGCCCGCCACGAAATAGAGCCCCACCGTAGCGGCGAAGCTACCGCCTTGCAGCAGCGATTGTGCGTAATCGGCGCTCGTTACGCGCTCATACCACGAGCCGGGCCGTGCGTCGGATACGGGCGCTCGAGCGCTCCCGCCGGAGTCTGCGTCGGTGCGCAGCGCCGCGCCGCTCACGCGATAGACGTGCTCCGCGGGGGGGTAGCAAATTCCCGCGTCGGCGCAGCCCTGAGAGGTCACCACCAGGTCGAAGGGTCCGGAGGCGGCCTGCACGGGCACACGAACGGTCAGATCGCCGCGGTAGGTTTCGACGTTCTTTTGAAAGGTTGGATCGAACTTGATGTGGCCGGCCGGCAATTGCGCAGGGCCAAGCGTAGCTGCGCCGCCCTTGACGGCGAACTGGAACCGCTCGCGATAAAGGTAATAGCCGTCGGCGATCTTGAAGTGAACGTCGACTTCGTGCGGAGCTTCGTCCGCATTGAAGCGGAACGCCACGGACGGGTCGAGGAAATCATCGGCGTGGGCGGGGCTCGCAAGCCCCGCCCCAAGACAAACGCATGCAATGACGAGCAATACCAGGCGCGAGAATAGTCGCGTCGGATCGAGAAGCGGCCTAAACATGTGTTGCTCTATGCGTTTCGGTCTCCACCCATTGCGCGTAGCCGCTCGACGCGGCAGCCTGCCACGAGAGGACTTCGGGTGTTTCGTACGGATGGTTTGCAAGAATAAGTTGCTCGAGTTCATGCGCCCGCACAGCGCTCGTCTTGAACAACAACTGGATTTCCTCGGCCGTTTCAACCTGCCCCTTCCAGTGATAACGGGAGCGCACTGCGCCAAGCTCAGTCACGCAGGCGCAGAGACGCTGGTCGAGCGCCATCTGCGCAAGCCGTTGCGCCGATTCATTGTCGGGTACGGTGGTGAGCATCAGCACGACGGGCATCGACACGACGGAGCACCTCGGAAGCGGTGAATACGCCGCTATGCTATCACCTACGCTGCGCGCACCGCCCGCGCCGCGATCGCCGTCGCCAAGGCCTTTTTCGGCCGCCGCACCCTCGGCTCGCGCAGCCCCCGATCAATTGGAATGCGTCCTAGATATACAAAAGGGCCAAGCTCGCGCTTGGCCCTCTTATTGAATAACCCGGTCACGCGCCTAAGCGCGCTGCACGGCTTATTCGGCGTCTTGCACTTCTTCCGCTTCCACCGGTTCCGGACGATCGAGCAATTCGACGAGCGCCATCGGTGCATTATCGCCAACGCGGAAACCGAACTTCAGGATACGGAGGTAGCCACCCGGACGGTTCGCGAAACGCGGGCCCAAAACGTCGAACAGCTTCGTGACCGAATCGCGGTCGCGCAGGCGGTTGAACGCCAGACGACGGTTCGCGAGCGAGGGCTTCTTGCCGAGCGTGATGAGGGGCTCGACGACTTTACGGAGTTCTTTTGCCTTCGGCAGCGTCGTCTTGATGACTTCGTGCTCGATGAGCGAGTTGGACATGTTACGGAGCATTGCCAAACGGTGGCTGCTCGTGCGGTTCAGTTTCCGCAGACCATGACGGTGACGCATTTCAGTTCCTTGATTCGAAGTTTTGATCCAGCTCTTCTATCGTCCCACCGCGAAACGCCGCTGGCGATGAAGACACGGGCCGGTATGAAAAAAGACAAGACGCGGATTTTAAAGGAAAATCCGCGTCTTCGCCAGACGTTGGAGCGCTCGCGCCCCAGCGCCGTTACTTGTCGAGACCGGCCGGCGGCCAGTTTTCGAGCTTCATGCCAAGCGTCAAACCGCGCGAAGCGAGCACTTCCTTGATCTCGTTCAGCGACTTGCGGCCGAGATTCGGCGTCTTGAGCAGCTCGTTTTCCGTGCGCTGGATCAGATCGCCGATGTAGTAGATGTTCTCTGCCTTCAGGCAATTGGCAGAGCGCACCGTCAACTCGAGATCGTCGACCGGGCGCAGCAAGATCGGATCGATCTGCGGCGCACGCGACGGCGCTTCCGCAGCGGCTTCCGTGCCTTCCAGCGCGGCGAACACCGCCAGCTGGTCGACGAGAATCCGTGCCGATTGACGAATCGCTTCCTCGGGCGAGATGACGCCGTTGGTTTCGATGTTCATCACGAGCTTATCGAGGTCGGTACGTTGCTCGACACGCGCGCTTTCCACTGCGTAGCTCACGCGGCGAACCGGCGAGAACGACGCGTCGAGCACGATGCGGCCGATGATCTTGGCCGTTTCCTCGCCGTAGCGACGCACATTGCCCGGCACGTAGCCACGGCCCTTCTCGACCTTGATCTGCACGTCGAGCTTGCCGCCCTTGGACAGATGCGCCACGACGTGATCGGGGTTGATCACTTCGCAGTCGTGCGGCAGTTCGATGTCGCGAGCCGTCACGAGGCCTTCGCCTTCCTTGCGCAGCGTAACCGTCACTTCATCGCGGTTATGCAGCTTGAACACGACGCCCTTCAGGTTCAGCAGCAGGTTGACGACGTCTTCCTGCACGCCGTCGAGCGTGGAGTACTCATGCACAACGCCCGCGATCGTCACTTCGGTCGGCGCATAGCCGACCATCGACGACAGCAGGACGCGCCGCAGCGCGTTGCCCAAAGTGTGGCCGTAACCGCGTTCGAACGGTTCCATGACCACCTTCGCGTGGCTTTCGCCCAGCGATTCGACAGCAATGATTTTGGGCTTCAACAAACTGGTTTGCATAGGTTTTCCTTTTCAATACCCTCGGCTCGTTACACCGATAAGGCTGACCGGTAACACCCTAAAAATAAACAGCCGAGGTACACCCTTGCGCAACGCAATCGAGGTACCCCGGCCGTAAATACAATTAGCGCGAATACAATTCGACGATCAGGCTTTCGTTGATGTCGCCGGCGATATCGCTACGTTCCGGCATTTGCTTGAACGTGCCTTCGAACTTCTTCGCATCGACCGCCACCCAGCTCGGCAGGCCGCCTTGCTCGGCAAGCGACAGCGCTTCGAGAATGCGGGCTTGCTTCTTGGCTTGCTCGCGCACGGAAATGACGTCGCCTGCCTTCACTTGCAGCGAGGGGATGTTGGCAACCTGGCCGTTCACCGTGATCGCCTTGTGGCTCACGAGCTGACGCGCTTCCGCGCGCGTCGAGCCGAAGCCCATGCGATAGACGACGTTGTCCAGACGCGACTCGAGCAATTGCAGCAGGCTCTCACCCGTGTTGCCCTTGCGGCGATCGGCCTCGGCGAAGTAGCGACGGAACTGACGCTCGAGCACGCCGTAGATGCGCTTCACTTTTTGCTTCTCGCGAAGCTGCGTGCCGTAGTCGGACGTACGAGCGCCCGAGGTGCGGCCGTGCTGGCCCGGCTTGCTATCGAGCTTGCACTTGTCGGCGAGCGAGCGACGCGCGCTCTTGAGGAACAGATCGGTGCCTTCACGGCGGGACAACTTGGCTTTAGGGCCGGTATAGCGTGCCACTTTGCATTCCTTCTATGTTTAGTCACGCAAACTTGCGTCTGCGCTAGTTCGTACCCGGGTGGGTCGAACGGTGGACTTAGTCAAACAATCAACATACGCAAATAGCCTGCTGGCGCACGAATGCGCCAGCAGGCGTCGTACTGGCGCGCGTCTTAGATACGACGGCGCTTCGGCGGACGGCAGCCGTTGTGCGGAACGGGCGTCACGTCGGAGATTGCCGTGATCTTGATGCCAAGACCATGCAATGCGCGCACCGCCGATTCGCGACCGGGGCCAGGGCCCTTGATCCGCACTTCGAGGTTCTTCACGCCGTATTCCATCGCCACGCGACCGGCCGACTCCGCCGCAACCTGAGCCGCGAACGGCGTCGACTTGCGCGAGCCCTTGAAGCCCTGGCCACCCGACGTCGCCCAAGCAAGCGCATTGCCTTGACGATCGGTGATCGTGATGATGGTGTTGTTGAACGACGCGTGAACGTGAACCACGCCCTCGGCGACGTTCTTCTTGACCTTCTTGCGAACGCGTTGCGCCGCGGTGTTGTTCGAAGCCTTAGCCATT
>Ga0157369_10000146_pt1 | contig 100176 bp, 91 predicted proteins | sample C25metaG_FD_113461 | JGI IMG/M metagenome (GOLD analysis project Ga0157369, IMG submission 113461) | Corn rhizosphere microbial communities from Kellogg Biological Station, Michigan, USA - C2-5 metaG | ecosystem: Host-associated > Plants > Roots > Rhizosphere > Soil | place: USA: Michigan... | reverse complement strand
GGTGACGGCGAGGCGGATGGAGGTGTCAGCGTTGCGCACTGGCTTTCCGTGTCAATCGTCGCCGCAACGTCGATGTTCTCAATGGTCCCGAGCCTCAACAGCACAGACAAGAGTGTCTGTGCCACATTGATCCTGCCGTAAACGCGATTGCTGCTGCAGGCAAAGCCAGTGTGGCACAGACACTCTTGTCTGTGCTCTGGCAAGCTGCAACGCCTGACGTTGCTAACCCGGCGGACTGGCCAGGTAAAACCTGCCCCGAATCACTTCTACTCCATCGATGGCGCCGCTTCCGCTGAAGCGAAACGTTCCGCCGAAATTCGCATCGAGCGTGACCACGAATCGGATCACATCGCCCGGCTCGATCGCGCGATCGATCTCGCAGCGATCGATGCCGGTCAGGAACGCCTGGGAAGTAAACGCCAGTCCGCCGCCGAGTTGCGCCATCGCCTCGACCGCCATCACATTCGGCGGCATCAGATCGTCGGCCGTGCAAACGTAGAGGCCCTCGATCGTCTTGTCGTCGATGCGTGTGGCGGCGGACGCCGCGCGAAACGGAATCTGATGCGGAAGGCTGGCCAGCCAGCTCACACCGGCGCCTGTTGCTGGTCGGCCAGGCGATGCTGCACGAAGTCGGCAAGCGACGCCACCGAGTGGAAGTTGTCGCGCGCGGCCGATTCGTTCTTCACCTTGATGCCGAACTCCGTCTCCAGCATCACCACGATCTCCAGCGCATCGATCGAATCGAGGCCGAGGCCGCCGGCGAAAAGAGGATCGTCGTCCTTGATGTCGTCGGGCGTCATGTCTTCGAACTTGAGCCGCTCGATGAGCAACTCCTTCAGTTTTCGTCTCAGGTCATTCATGGGCTGCGGCATTTTCACACACTTGCCGGGCCCGGCAACTCTTCCCAGCGAATCGGCGCCGCGATCCGGCCGGACATCTTCTGCATGCGCACGAAAAAGAAGAAGAGCGCGAGCTTTAGCCGGTTCTGCGTTTCGAAGATGTTGCCGGCCAGGATGCCGGTGATGACCGGGATCAGGCCGAAGTCGGTCTTCGGCTGCAGGAAGACTTCCAGGAACTCGCGGCGATAGAAGTTGTCGATGAAGCGGAAGTACTTGTTCATCGCGCTCTGGAACGAACGGCCGTAGCGCCGGAGCAGCCGCATGCTGCCTTTGCGCAGGCGCTGTTCGATGGCGTCCGCGGCGAGGTCGGCCGACTTCATGGCCATGAAGACGCCGGTGGAGAAAATCGGATCGAGAAATCCGGCCGCATCGCCGATGAGCGCGAAGTTTTTTCCGCTGCGGCGTTTCACACTGAAGGAGAAATCGCGGCGGACGTACACCTGCGTGACGCGATCCTCTTTCTTCACCCGCTCCGCCAGATACGGCGCGCCTGCAATCGTCTGATACAGCAACTCCTCGGCACTCAGTCCGCAACTCTTCAGATGATCGCGCGAGACGACAAGACCGACGCTCATCGTGTCCGCGCTGACCGGAATCAGCCAGAACCACGCGTCGCGCAGGACCACGATCATCGTGTTGCCCGCGTCGCGCCCCTCGGGACGCGGAACGTTTTTGTAGTGCGCGAAGATGGCGACCTTCTTCAACGCTTCGACGTCTTCCTTGCCGCCGATCCGATTGCCGAGAAACGCGCCGTGGCCGCTGGCATCGACGACGAAGCGCGCTTCGATCCGCTCGCCATTCGACGTCGTGACGATTGCCCGCTTCGGATCCGCAAGATCGACCGCCGTCACCGCCGTTTCCTCTCGCACATCGACACCATTCGCCGCCGCATTGCGCAACAGCAGCTCATCGAACTCGGCCCGCTTGACCTGAAACGAGGAGTGATACGCCTCCGGCAGATTCTCGCGAAATCGAAACGTGTACCCGAGCGCGCCGTCCGCAGTGACGAATCCCGCGCCGTACTTTGGCGTGAACGTCCCCTTCGTCATCGGCACCGTGACGCCGAGGCGCTCGAAGAGATCGTTGTTGTACGGCAGCAGCGACTCGCCGACCTGAAACCGCGGAAAGCGCTCGCGTTCCAGCAGCGTGACGGAAAACCCTTTTCTTGCCAGCAGCGTCGCGGCGGTCGAACCGGCCGGGCCGCCGCCGATGATGAGGACGTCAATCATGAGCGAGCGATGCTAACGCACGCGCGCCCGTCCCGATTTCTCTCCGCGTTTCCGCGCCTCCGCGTGAAATCGTCTATCCTCCACGACCCATGTTGGAGCGCTTCCTTGCGCTGGCTGCCGCCGCGCCCCAGTCGGCAGCGGTGATTGAGGGCGAAACGGGAATGGTGACGTCGCGCGCGCAACTCGCCGCGCGAATCGACGATTTCACCGCGCGACTCGGCGATCTTCGCGAAAACGACGTCATCGCCATTCAGCTGCCGAACTCCGTCGATTTCATCGCAGCCTTCGGCGCGATTCTGAAATTGAAGCTCGTTGCCATTCTCATCGATCGCGATGCGACGGAAACGGAAGTCGGCAATGTGCTTGCGCACTTCAATGCCCGAGGGTTGGTCCATCGAAACGGCCTGTCGAAACGTTCGGCGGCTCGTCCGAACCTTCCCGAGAACGCACGCTTAATCAAGTTGACCTCCGGATCGACCGGCATGCCGAAAGGCATCGTGGCGACGGAAGAGAACCTCATCGCGGACGCTGTGAACATCTGCGCGACGATGGACATCCGCCCCGACGACATCAACCTCGGCGCGATTCCGATGTCGCATTCCTACGGCTTCTCGAACCTCGTCTCGCCGCTCTTCGTGCAGGGGACGGCGGTGGTGATTTCAAACGATTACCTGCCGCAGTCGGTGGTAACTCTCTGCAATCGCTTTTCGTGCACGGTCGCGCCGCTGATTCCGATGGTCTTCGATCATCTGATTACTGCCGGAGCGGGCGAGTTCGAAACGGTGCGGACGTTTCTCTCTGCCGGTGCGCCGCTGCCGCCGGCCGTTTCGCGCAAGTTCCGCGAGCGCTTCGGAATCCCGATCCATACGTTCTACGGCTGCAGCGAATGCGGCGGAATCACCTACGACCGGGAAGGCGCGGCCGTGGAGCGCGGAACTGTCGGACGGGCGATGGAGAATGTGACGCTGACCTCCGAACTCGGGCGCCTCGCCGTCCGCGGCGACAATGTCGCCCTCGGCTATCTTCATGACGCGAACACGTTCCAGCCGTTCGATGATCGAGTCTTCATCACCGATGATCTCGTCGATGTTCGCGACGACGGCGAGATCGTCATCACCGGCCGCGCCAGCGAATTGATCAACACCGCCGGCAAGAAGGTGAACCCGCGCGAAGTCGAGCAGGTGCTGCTGCAGATCGACGGCGTTCGGGAAGCGAAGGTTTACGGTGAGCCGGCCGGCGCGCGCGGCGACGTCGTCGCGGCGGCAGTCGTAGCCAGCCCCGACGTCACGCGCGAATCAATCCGCACGTTCTGTCTCGCGCATCTCTCACCGCACAAAGTCCCGCGCATCGTGAAACTGATCGAATCGATCCCGGTCGATGAGCGAGGGAAGGTGAAACGCGCCGCGCTGGCCGCACTTTGAAAGGCGTATCACCGTAGAGGCGGGCCGCGAACGCCGCGTCTGTTACGACGCCGTTTTCGTCGCTGCACCAGAATGGCGATCGGACATGACCTGAGCATCAAGCGTGCTTCCTCGCCACGAGTAGCAGCCGCGGATCGCCGAGGCGGAACGGATCGCCCGCCGGCGACGAGCAGAGTTGTTCGACGATGAGTCCGGCGCTTGCGAACAATTCGCGCAACTCAGCAACCGTGTAAATCCATGTGTGCGCCGTGGCCGACTCGCGAACGGAGCCGCGCACGAACGAGTAATCGACGTCGAGGCGGCTGGCCGAGGCGTCGTACGTGGCGCTCGAGAAAAAGAGAATGTCGCCAACTTCCATCCAGCGCCGCGTCTGCAGCGTCGGCAGGAGCGACTCCGCGCTCGCGCCGGTTTCCAACACAAACGCGGCGCCCGGCTTCAGCGACGCGCCAAGGGTGCGAACGAACGCGCGCGTTCCGTCGCGATCGCAGTAGCCGAAGCTGTTGCCGAAACACAACGCGCCGTCAAAACGATCGCGCCACGGCAGCTCACGCATATCGCCGTGGTGCCATTCGATCGACAGCTCCTCGGCATCCGACCGCCGCCGCGCCTCATCGAGAAACGTCGCCGAAAGATCGACGCCGGTGACGGCGTACCCGTGCCGCGCCAGCGCGATGCTGTGCCGTCCCGCGCCACACGCGACGTCGAGAATCGCGCCGCCCGGCGCGCCGAAAGCCTTCTCCAGAAACGGCAGATCGGCATCCGCAAACGACGCAACCGCAACCCAGAAATCGACCGCGAGGCCGTGAAAAAAATCTTCGAACCAATCGTTGGTGATCATTTCGTCTCCATCGTTCGCGGGGACACACATCAAGCGGTCCCGGCGTCAGCGGCAGGAGGTGGGAGACGAAATCAGATATCGGCGGTGAGTTTCAGAGGCGAATCCGGTAGGGATGATACGGGAAGTTCATCCTGCGGCGAAGCGCGCAGGATCTCCGGTGGAACGGTTTCGGCGATTTTTCTCGGAGATCCTGCGCGCTCCGCCGCAGGATTGAGTCTTCAATTCCGGATCGCCGCGATGATGTCGTTCGGCACGATCTGGTCGCGGAAACGACTCCAGATGCCGCCCTGACCGTAGTTGCCGGCGGTGAAAGCGACGGCGAGATCGACCTCCGGTACGACGATGAGAAGCTGGCCGCCATTGCCGGTGGCCGCGTAGCAGCGATAGGTGCGATCGCCCGACTTTAGATCGGACAAGTGCCACGCGTAGCCGTCGTCGCCCTCGCCGTAGAAGTTGCCGAAATCCTTGGGATCGATGCCGGTCGTGGCCGGGCTGATGTGCATGTGCGGCGCGGTTGACGTCGCGATCCACTCCTTGTCGACGATCTGACGTCCATGCCACACGCCGCCGTCGAGATAGGCCTGTCCGACCTTGAGAAAATCGCGTGGGAGCAGGTACGCGCCGCCGCCGAGGTAGCCTTCGCCGGTTGGCATCAGGTTCCAGTAGTGCGGTCCGAACTGCAGCGGACGCGCGACGGTGCGCTCGAACAATTCCGGCAGCCAGGTGTGCGTGGCGGTGGTGAGCGCGGCGCCGGCGAGATTGATGTTGGCCGAGCAGTACGCGTAGCGCGTGCCGGGATCGTGCGCCATCGGCAGATCGAGCGTGTACTTCCACCAGTCGCGCTGCTGCGTCTGCATCTGCATCGTCCCCTCGTTGCCGGGCGACGCGGGATCGTTGTCGTCGCACGCCAGCCCCGAGGTGTGCGTGAGCAGGTGCGCGAGCGTGATCTGCGCCTTGCGCGGATCGGGATTCGCAAACGGCGCCTTCGCCGCGAGCAGCGAATAGACCGGCGTTTCCGGCGCGATCTTCACGCCATCGCGCATCGCCGCTCCGAGCATCATCGAGGCGAAGGTCTTCCCCGCGGAGCGAAGATCGTGCGGCGCGTTGCGATCGAATCCGAAAAAGTACTCCTCGAGCACCAGCTTCCCTTTGTGCGCGACGAGGATTGAGTGCATGAGAGGCGCGCGGCGGATGGAGGGATCGGTATCGATCAGGCGCTGGATCAGCTTCGTCAGCATGGTTTCGTCCATGCCGACGTCGCGAGCGCGTGCGGTTGACCATCCGTCGCCGGTCGCCGGCGGCTTTTGATACGTGTACGTTTCGCCCGGAGGCCTCGGAAAATATCCCGCCGCCTCGGCCGGCGCACGCCGCGTCAGTTCAACGACGCGCTTCATATCCGGCCAGAACATCTGCAGCCGGTCGTTCACCAGCTTCGCGGTCAACCGCGTATCGCCAGCGCTGAAACTGACGACGTCGCCGTCACGCGTGACCTTGAACTGCATCGCGCCGCCGTTCGATCCCTGTTCCGGATTCCGAAACGCGCCGAGCAACGACCCATCCGGATTGGCGAAGACGCGCAGGTAAAGCGTGAACGTCTCCTCCAGCGGATGGACGTCACCTCGCCAGATGCCGTTCGCCATCTGCCGCAAAACAACGGGCGAAGCGAAGGCCTGACTCGCCCCCGACGCATTCGGCGCCGATGCCGTGATGCCCTCCGGTTGTATCCAGAAACCGGAAATGCCGTTCGCCTCGATCCGTCCGCGAAACTCTCCGCGCTTTCCGAACGCAAAACGGACTTTGCCACCGTCGACCGTGAACGAAGTCTTCGCATCCGCGATCGTGGCCGTCCACTGCGAACCCGTTCGGACGATGCGCAACTCCCCGCGCAACTGCGGTCCGAAGTGCGACTCGCTCGACCAGAGGCCGATGAGATCGGACGGCTGCGATGTGGCCGGCAGCGCCACAAATGACAGCAACGCCACAAACAGCAGTCTTCTGATCATCGATCGTCCCCGTTCGCGCTCAGACACTATGGACGTACACGCGCGCGGAAGGTTGGCACGGCCACGCCACAATTTTCTCCGGATCGTGTCCTCTGTTCGATGAGCTATTCACGAACGATTTTCTGCGCAGTGAGTTTCGTGTCGGCGATGTCGCTGCACGCGCAATGTGGCACTGATCGCTGGCCTGTCAAAACGGGCAGCGATCCTGACGCATCGTTGGTGAGCAGGCAGGTCGTCCCGACGACGATCGCCTACCTTCGCAGCATTCCGGCGCCGCGGCCTCTCCCGCAGACCGGCCGGCTTGCCCCGGTTGAGGAAACGATCTATTCCGTCACGGCGACGCTCATCGCCTTCAAATCCGACAGTGATTCCGACTACCACCTCGTTCTCGCCGATGATGAAGGACGAACGATCATCGCGGAGATCCCGTCGCCAGCATGTTCGAACGGCGGTGTTTTCAGTCCGGATATCGCTACCGCCCGCGCAGTATTCGAATCGAAGGTCACGGCGACCAGCCAGTTCAAGACCGTGGCTATCCCGGTCGAGATCCGTGGGGTTGGCTTCTTCGATTTCCTTCAAGGGCAGCTGGGCGTGGCGCCGAACGGGATCGAGCTTCATCCAGTGACGGCGATCAACTTTGCGCCGATCGCGGCGCCGAAAAGCCGCCGATGGTAAGCCGGCGTCGCGCGGTGGCGCCGGGGGTGTCCGGATCATCCGGAGCGTGCGTGCTGCCGAGGCTCACGCTTTCGCTGTCGAACAACAATGTCTGTTCGGGCACGCCGGTCACGCTGTCGTGGCAATCGTCCGATCCAAAAGCGTCGGTGGCGATCGATGGGGTGGGCGTTTCGTTGCCCGCCTCCGGCAGCACGACCGTAGGTTCTACGAGTCCCATCGTCTACTCAGCGCGCGCGGTAAATGCCTGCGGCGCCGGCGAGGAGGCGGCAGCGGTCCTGAGCATCGCATCGGGCGCGTCGGCTTCGATTAGCGGTCCGTCCTCCGTGCAACAGGGCGCCGTCGTGACGCTCACCATCTCCGTAACGAATGCCAGCTCCTGGTCGCTGACGTCCGCTCGCGGCAATCCGATCTCGCCAGCGGCCGGATCGAATACAGGAACCTTCTCCGTCCAGTACACAGCCTCGGCCAGCGGAAGCGACATCGTTACTCTTACGGCCATCGGCGCCTGCGGCTCGATTCAGCGAACGCTATCGATCACCGTGAACGCCCCGCAGCCTCAGCCTCAACCGCAGCCTGGAGGTACGTTGCGCTGTTGCGATGGAACGTTTTCGCCAACCTGCACCAACTGCGCGAAAAAGCAAGGTTGTTGTTCTTCGCACGGGGGCGTCTGCGGCTGCTGAACGTCGAGATGTTCGCAGGACCACACGATCAATACATTCTCGAAGACATCGATCGGCAGAGGCCTGACTTGCGCCCCGAACCGTTCGGCGCCGAGCAGGTATCGGAGCGTTCTAGTTAGCCAGCTGTGAGAAAGAATTTCGAAAGTAGCCGGTAGTACGATGATGATGTGACGGTGATCGCATACCTCGACATCTGCTGTTTCAAGCGTCCCTTCGACGACGCCACAGCGGACAGAATCCGTAGGGAAGCCGAGGGTGTGGCCACGATTCTGGAGCTGACCCAGGCTGGCGCCCTGAAATTGGTGCACTCGCCGGCTCACGACTTCGAGAACGATCGCAATCCGCGTGAGGACCGGCGGCTTGCAACGCGGCTGTGGCTTGAAACCGCCGCGGTGTCGGTAGCAACAAGTAGCGCAATCGCCGACCGCGCTCGTGCGCTGGCTACGCTCGGATTCGGTCCGCTCGATGCCCTCCATCTTGCGTTTGCGGAAGCTTCGTCGGCACGATGGTTTGTGACCACCGATGACCGACTGCTCAAGCTGGCCGCTCGTCATCGTGAGGAGTTTCGTGTCGTGGTCGTGACGCCGGACCAACTGGCGATCGAAGCATTCGGAGATCAGTCATGAGCAACTCGACGGCGATGTCGCTTTACCAGATCCGAATGGAGGGCTGGAAGGCTCTGACCGAAGCTCTCGGTCCCGCCGGTGCCATGCGATTTATGATGCAGTACGACCCGGGCTACGGCGACTACACGCAAGAACGCCGGGAGATCTTCGCGGACCTCACGATCGATACGCTTCTCGAGGACATCGACCGGCAGGCGCGTCCCGAACGCCGCCGCTGAGTCTGACCCTCCAAAACCTGAAACCCTCACGTTGCTCGCTCGTAGAAAGCCCTTGCATCTGATTAGGTGTTGTAGTTAACTACATCACCTCAACCGAGCTTCTGAATGGAACGTGAATGGAACGACAGTCAGCCTATCTACCGCCAGCTTCGCGATCGTGTCGTCGCACTCATCCTCGACGGCGTTCTGAACGAAGGCGATCCGTTGCCGTCCGTCCGCAACGTCGCCGCCGAGTACCGGCTCAATCCGATCACCGTCCTGAAGGCCTACCAGGAGCTGGTCGACGAGCAGCTCGTCGAGAAGAAGCGCGGCCGCGGGATGTACATCAACGCCGGCGCGCGCGAGCTGCTGCTGAAGGCCGAGCGCGAGAAGTTTCTGGCCGAACACTGGCCGAGGGTTCACGCGACCATTCGACGGCTTGGGTTGACGCCGGAAGACCTGCTGGACGGCAAGAAGGAGGAGCGTTGACATGGCCTGCATAGAAGCACACGGCCTCCGCAAAGCGTACGGCGCCACGGTGGCGCTGGATGGCGTCGATCTCCAGGTGGATGAGGGCCGCATCCTCGGCATCATCGGTCCCAACGGCGCCGGCAAGAGCACAGCCCTCCACGCCATTCTCGGCCTCACCCCCTATCAAGGCGAGCTGAAGGTCCTCGGCCGCGACCCATGGAGCCAACGCGATGAGCTGATGCGCGACGTCTCCTTCATCGCCGACGTCGCCGTGATGCCGCGCGGGATGCGCGTTTCGCAGGCGCTCGACTACGTGGCCGGCGTTCATCCGCGATTCGACCGCGCGAAGGCCGAAGGGTTTCTCGCGAAGACGAACATTAAGCGCACGAGCAAAGTCCGCGAACTGTCGAAAGGGATGGTCACGCAGCTTCATCTGGCGCTTGTGATGGCTATCGACGCGAAATTGCTGGTACTAGATGAGCCGACGCTCGGTCTGGACATTCTCTATCGGAAACAGTTCTACGACTCGCTGCTGAACGACTACTTCGACCGCAGCCGCACCATCGTCGTCACGACGCACCAGGTCGACGAGATTCAGGACGTTCTCACTGACGTCATGTTTATTGACCAGGGACGCATCGTGATGGAGTGCGGGATGGAGGAGTTCGAGTCGCGCTATGTGGAATTGATGGTGCGCCCGGAGAACCTGGCCGCCGCGCGCGAATTCAAGCCGATGCGCGAGCGGCAGGTGCTCGGCCGCAGCATTCTGTTGTTCGATCACGCGAATCGCGATGAGCTGGCTGCACTCGGCGATCTGCGCACACCGGGCATCGCCGATTTATTCGTTGCTGTAATGGGCAAAGACGGAGGAAATCTATGACCACGATTGATTCCGTCGAAGCCGCGCCGCAACTCTCGTCGCCGACGCGACCGATGTATTGGTCGGTCCGCCGCGAAATCTGGGAAAACCGTTCGATCTATGCCGCGCCCGTAGTCACCGCGTGCATCATGCTCTTCGGCTTCTTCATCAGCGCCTTCACGTTGCCGCATCGCATGCGACTGGCGATGAACGATCCCGGAAAACTTCACAGCGTGGTGGCGATGCCGTATGACACGACCGCCGGCCTGATTCTCGTCACGGCGTTTCTGGTCGGCTTTTTCTATTGCCTCGACGCGCTGCACGGCGAGCGCCGCGACCGCAGCATTCTGTTCTGGAAATCGCTGCCCGTTTCCGACCGGACCACGGTATTGGCAAAAGCGGCAATTCCTCTGGTGGTCCTGCCGCTCTTCTGTTACGCGCTGATCCTCATTACGCAGTTGATCATTCTGATCGTCAATACGGTCGTTCTCTTGGGAAGCCCGGCTCTGCTCGCCGCGCTCTACCAGAATCTGAAATTCGTCCAATTATCAATCGCGCTGCTATACGCAATCATCACTATCGCGCTCTGGCATGCGCCGGTTTATTGCTGGCTGCTGCTGGTCTCCGGCTGGGCGAAGCGCGCCACGTTCTTATGGGCGGTGATGCCGTTTCTGGCGATCGGCATCTTCACGAAGATTGCCTTTGGCAGCCAATCGTTCTTCACATTCCTTGGGGATCGGATCGGCGGCTGGTTCAGTAAGGCATTTATCGTCCCCGTAAAGGGAGCGCCACATCTCGACCCGCTGGCGGCGCTGACTCCAGGCAATTTCTTCAGCACGCCGTCACTGTGGATCGGTCTCATTTTCGCGGCGCTCTGTCTGGCGGCAACGATTCGCATGCGCCGCTATCGCGAACCAATCTGACCGAGGATAACTCCATGACCTACACACCGATGCTCATCGTTCATATCGCCGGCGGCATCATCGCCGTCCTGACCGGATTCACGGCCTTAGTGGTCAGAAAAGGCTCATGGCTGCATCGCCGCACCGGTGACGTCTTCACCATCGCGATGCTGTTCATGGCCGCCGCCGGCGCCTACATCGCGCTGAGGAAATCACAGCCCTTCAATGTGTTCGCGGGGACGCTCACGTTTTACCTCGTCGCCACGGCCGCTCTCGTGGTGCTGCGCAAGCCGAAACAGAACGGACGGCTGGAGCTCGTCTTCACGCTGGTCGCGCTAGGAGCGGGAATCACCGCCCTCACCTTCGCGCTGCGAGCACACGACAAAAGCTCTGTCACCGCATACAGCATCTTCGCGGCGATCGCGCTCCTCTCCGCCGCCGGCGACATCCGCATGCTCCTCCGCGGCGGCGTGGCCGGCGTGCAGCGCCTCGTGCGCCACCTCTGGCGCATGGGCTTCGCCCTTTTCGTCGCCGCCGGCTCCTTCTTCCTCGGCACCGCCGGCGATCCCGTGATGCGCAAGAGCGGCCTGCGCGCAACGATCTTCACAAAGGAAGTCCGCGCCACACATCTCCCGCAGGTTCCGGTACTCATCATCGTCGTCCTGACGATTTTCTGGCTGATCCGCGTGCGGTTCCCCAATGCCTATCGGAAAGTTCAGCATCGGCATCCGATCGAGCCGCTTGCTCAGTAAGGAATCGTCATGAGCAGCATCGTATTGGCTGGCAGTGTCTCTCCCTCGGTCAGCGCCGAAAAGACGCTGAGCATCGCGGCACGCCTATGGTTCGTCGTGGCCGTGGCCGGCCAATGGATGTTCGCGTACTACATCGCCGCGCTCTACGGCGGCTCCGCAATGCGAGGCGATTGGACGGCGTGGCACGAACGGATCGCGCACGGCCACGGCCCCGTCGCGCTCGGAAATGCAGCAATGGCCATCCACCTCTTTCTGGCGGTAGTCATCCTGATCGGCGGACCGCTGCAACTGATCCCGCGCTACCTCTGGTTCATGCTTTATTGGGCGGGCTGGACGCTGCTAGCTCCGCCGCCGCGCTCCATCCTTTCATCGATGGAACGGCCGCGTGTACGCGTTACCCTGTTCATCGCCACCATCGCCGCTCTCTACATGGTCTGGATCCGCGGAACCGCCGGCGATTTCCCGCAACACGCCGGCGTCAGCCTGGACGCCGTCCTGATCATGATCTTCGCCGTCCTCGCCGTCCGCCACGCCATCGCCCGCGACTTCCAAACGCACCGCCGCTGGACCCTCCGCCTCTTCATGGCCGTCAACGGCGTCTGGTTCTTCGGCGTCGGCATGATGCTCTGGCTCATCATTAACCGAGGCCCCGCCGGCTTCAACCCGAAGATCTTCACCAGCCCCTTTCTGACCATCTGGTCTTCGCCAACTACCTCCTGCCCCTTGCCATCCTCTAGCTCTACCTCCGCACCGAACGCTCAAGCCCATCCGCCCGGACAGCAATAGCAACTGGGACTCTTCGCCGTAACATTAGGAATGGGCATCGGCATCGCCGTGGCGACGAAGGTCATGTGGCTGCCACGGCTGAGGTGATTAGCCAATCACACCGCATCGTAAGCGAGAACGGCTATGACGTCTTCAAGCCCGTTTCTACAATTTGGCCCCGCGACGAAGGGTATAGCGCGTCCGGCTGCGCCCAGGAACACGGTTGCTACTCTATAGGACCAGGCTGCACTCGCTCGCCAATTAAAACTCACACATGAGTACGTGGCAGCGGCTTGATTTGATCCTTAATTATCTGATTTCGCCGCCCTGAAACGTCAATACGATGTCTCTGCACAAGTTCCTTTTCAAAGGGCGTCATATCGTAAGCGTTGTAGACCAAATCCAACTCCTTCAGCCATGTGTCTACCTGTTCGACTGTGGGCGCGGTGCTCAAAAAGTAGTCGCCCCACACTCGTGTATCCCGAATGAAGCTCGGTACCGTTGGATAGCGTCGCAATGACTCTTCAAGCTGACTACGGTGTACTTCCGCATTTTCTCGATCCTCCTCGGCTATGAAGTGATAGAAAAGTGCGTTGCTGATCTGCGCGCGCAATTTTGTGTCTTCGGTTGCGCTCCACGCCCTGCTTAGGGTGTCTGTTATAGCCGACGGCGAGGGACGAGAATCGCGCAGGGCGCTATTATCAGGGCTGCTAGCAATCTGGCGCCATTCGATGAGCAATGCCCCTTGCTCCTTTAGGTATCGAGCATCAATTGCCTCGCCTAGTGCCCGATACCTTTCAATCGATGCCTTATCAATTTCGTCGATCGCTTTTTTGATCCTCTCCACGCTGGCGTGAGGCGGTTCGTCGCGAACAGAGTTTTTTCTAACACATACAGCATGCCAGAAATATCCTTCGTACAGCTGGCCGCCGTCCTGCTGACCCAGTTCTAGTGCATACGCAGCGTAGTTTTCGGCGACTTCCCACAAGCCGAGAATGCCGAGACTAACTGACATCGCCAAGAGTTGCTCATACTCATCGTCGGTCGCGTTCGCAGCCTTTTCGACAAGTGCCGAAGCAGCATCCAGATTGACTGACCAATGCCGAGCGAGCTCTACGACATAATCTTCTAGCTCCTTACTCTGGAAATGAATGGGATAAAGCAGATTCAAGTATTCTGTCTGTAACGGCGCCGCGCTCTGTAGTTTTACGCCGAGGACATCCCGCTGTCTGCGAACGTCGTCAATAAGCTTCTGAATATATTGTTTTGCCTGACGTGCCAAATTGCGCGTGTCGTCTCGCAGGAATTCAAGCAGGTGATGTGCGATCACCTTCGGAGACCCGGGATCAGCACCCGGATCGACTTTAATCTCACCAGCTCTGATAAAGGCGGCGGACATACCTTCGATGTTTGCCCAGTCTTTCCGCATTTTGTCCAAAAGCTGTTCCGCCTCAATGATTTGCTGCCCGTCTGTCTCTTCGTCAGGGTTTAGAGTTGACAAGCTTTGTTGAAGACGAGCAAGACTCTCTTGTACGGCCTTTGCAAACAAATCCAACGACTGTTGGCGTCGTCGAAGATCACTGATGGAGCGCTCGTCGTGCCGTTTTTCCGGCGTGTACGCAGTCGAGAATATCCGCGGATGCCGGATAAAGGCATCAGATGGATGGTCCGAATAACGTCGGCATGCACTCATCATCACCGAACTCCTGCTTACCAGGAGAATCTTGCGTTTATGTGGAGCAAGGATCTTATTCGCAACGCGAATCTGTTCCATAGCCAATGCATCGTTGTAATGCGATTGTGGGTTCGAGGCCAGAAGGCGATGCGCCTTAAGAAACTCGCGCAAACGGTTTACGCTGTCGTGGTCAACGCCGTCCGCTGAACCTACGGCCACTGACTCCAAGTCAACAAATGGCCGGCTTCGAAGAAGTCGCTTCAATAGATCCGCAGCCGGAAGATCTGCGCCGCGCACGAATGCTACGAGAGCGGGCGCCTGAGCTTCAAAGAATGCAATGATGTGCTTTGTTTCGTCCTCTGTCAAAGGTCGGTCGATGCCCGCAAGTCGCTCTATTTCAGCGACAGCTTTTCCCTCAAGTACTCGACGCAGTTCGCTTAACGCGTCGAGGAAAAGCTTTGCGGCATTGCCGTACATATTGGCGAGCAGCCATTCCATGAAGGCACGAAGCTCCACGGCATACGGTTCTGGCAGGATGATGTTCTTCTGGGCAAAGAATCGCGACAGTACAAAGAACTGTAACTCGGGATCTTCTCCCCATCCATCCGACAACGGCGAATGCTCCGGTTTCCACGCCGGCAGCACGAAGTTAAAGATCTCCGAAAAATCAACAGCGTAGTGGATCGTCCATTTATTCTGAAGGGCTTCGTGGTCGCTGATTACGTGATCAATATCCCGGATCAACACCTTGCAATGCTTCACATACTGTCGTAGGGTGGTGTCATACGGATGCTGCGCTGGGATCGAAGGCGTCGTGCCTGTGCCCTTGCTTCCTTCTTCCATCGGAGCCTTCCGTTCACTGCGCGAGCGCATAGACTTTCTCCAGTGCGGAGAAGGCGGTATTTTGTGCTTCGCCCTCGTCATTCAAGTGAGTCGCGGACCGTTTAGCCTCATTCAGAGCGATTTCATAGCGCATACGCAACTCGGCGGAGTTATCGTCGCCACGCATGGGCCACGTGTAATCGGGAAGGTCTGTACGCCCGAGTAGATCAACGCTGACGATTGACGCGAGCGGGACGATGTAGTCATCGCTACTGTATCGCTTCGTCTTAACGCCGACGCGCATCCAATGCTTGTACGCTGACCACGTCAAAGCATTCACGCTTTCTTCGATCACTTTCCGGGGCACCGCCTCGGCGAATGCAGCAACCACGTCGCTATCGGAGAAGTATCCTTGCGGAACCCGATCCCGGAGAAGGCAGTAACGATTGAAGCACCTAGCGAACGCTTTCGGGTCGGATGTCGAAATTGCTACGCCCAGCGTTGCAGAGAGCGTAGGCGTCACACTGTCGTCAAAGAGTAGGTCTTCGAACAGCGTCTCGATGCGCCCGTCGCGGTCTGGGACGAATCCGGCAAGGATCGAGATAATGTCATCGGCAGCCGCGAGGCTGTCATCTTTGCCTGTAAAAAGGACAGAGCGATAGTCCTTCAAGATCTGCAACAGCACGGGGACCGCTTCGTTTGCACGAATCTGCGCGGCTACCCAAGACAGTCCCCGAAGGGTCCCGTATGAGTGATGTTCTTGAGTCCAACAGCGCATCGCTAGGGCGACGCCGAGCCGCATTTGGTAACGCGAGCGTTCATGCAATATGACATATACGTCTTCAGAGGCATCAGCGATCCGTGCGTCTGGGTGGAGGCGGAGCGGCTCAAAAGTGCGCCTCTCGCGCTCGTCGAGCGCTCCGAGGAACCAGGAAGCCCATTGGCCGTCCGTCCAAGAAGTGGCTGTTTCAGCGTTATATTCGGCGCGCGTCTGCTCGCGGTCGTTCGTTGTCACTTGATATATTTCTCCAAGGCGTCGGCATCTTCGCTCTTCCACTGACGGGGGCAGGCTAGCTGAAGCGTCGTGGAAGAACAGACACGTGTGGTTCTTACGACGCCGAGGGGGCGCAGCCTAAATGCTGCAGTAAAAGTAACTGGAGTATGTACCGCCTCCGGACCGCCTGCATAGTGGTTACCGTCTTCTATGTTGACTGCTCGGCCCCAACCATCGTCATCCACGTTCGACCGATATACCTCCCGGCAAGCGCCTTCGATAAATGTCGGTGCGGCGACGCGTGTACTGCTGAGTACCCCGAGAGGATAACGCATCTCGAAAAGCTCTCGTTTAGCCGAAAGGTGATCGAGACCGAAGTAGTCGCGCAGTCTTGTCGCAAAGTTGTCCCCAAGCTTTTTCGCCAACAGGTCGTTCTCGATCTCCGTGACAGTGGATGTTTTCGTGATCCACGCCACCGGTCGGCGCCCCCTAACCTTCACCGCCGGCTTGATGCGATCCCGGGTCAACTCTATGAGCGCACGGGGACGCGTAGGGACGTGAGGTCTAATCGCACGTGCTAGAAATGTGTTGCGGACGTAGAACTCTTCCAGAGACCCACGATCGATGACGCGCGATGTTGACTCATCCACTTTCACTGCCGGGCCGCGGCAGAAGAGATCCTCGTCAGCCGAGTCAAGCGTAATCGAAAGCAGTTCGGCTGCGGCATCTCCAGAGGTCGTTTCAACAGCCACATGTTTGTTCCAAAGCGCCATGACTCGTTTAACGATTTCGCGAAGTACGAGAGGGGGAACGGATCCCTTCTCCAAGACATCGTACGCTACATTCGAAAGTGTGATCATCGAGCGCGGCGCGTTCTCCATCGCTGCACACCAAGTGCGAAATTCCGTCATCATCTCTCCAAATTGTTCGGCTACCTATCTTCGGAGTGACGAAGCGACGGAAATCCCTACCCGTCACGGGTCAGAAAGTTCCTAGTGGTATCTGCTTTCGGTGAACGGATGGCGAAGAGTAGGAAAGAGTGAAGTTCGGACAATTTGGTGGAGGCGGCGGGAGTTGAACCCGCGTCCGAGAGCAGTGGTGCCTGGCTACTACATGCTTAGCTCTCCTTTTTAGTCTCGTCCTCATTCTGCCCGGAGAGCGGGGAACGGATGTGGACCAGCCTCTGCGGTTTTCGACGTCTGCGCCGAGACGGTGCGCGGACGCTTAGCTCACATTGATGACATCCGGACCCGACGGCGTGAGCAGCCATCGGGCGGACGCTCACGGGTTTTTAGGCCGCGAGGGCGAGTTCGCTGTTGTTCGCAGCTACTCAGTTTTGATCAGATTTGCGAGGTAATCAGCTCGGCATGCAACCATGACCCCGACGTGTCCCCGTCGAAGCCGGTACGCCCCCAAATTGTCAACGATCGAGCTTTTGAAAACGCCGCGATGCATGGCAGCATTCCTGTATGACTTCCGCCGATTTTCAACGTGAGATCGATCTGACCGTCCGCCGCGCGCTCGACGAAGACCTGCCGGACATCACCAGCGAGGCCATCTTTGAGTCCAGCGACCGAGGATCGGCGCGGTTTCTGATGAAGGCGTCGGGCGTGCTGGCGGGTTTGGCATTCGCGGAGCGGACGTTCGCGGCCATCGATCCGACGGCGTCGTTCGTGGCCAAGAAGAAAGACGGCGATGACGTCGCTGCCGGTGATGTGGTGGCCGAGGTGAGCGGGAGCGTGGTGGGGCTGCTGGCGGGGGAGCGGACGGCACTCAACTTCATGCAGCGCGCGTCGGGCATCGCCACGGCGACGCGGCGCTACGTCGATGCCGTGCGCGGGACGAAGGCGGGGATCTACGACACGCGCAAGACCGCGCCGGGGTTGCGCGCGCTCGACAAATACGCGGTGCGCTGCGGCGGCGGACGGAACCTTCGCATCGGGCTGTACGACCTGTTCTTCATCAAGAACAACCATGTCGATCGCGCCGGCTCAATCACCGCAGCTGTCGAACGGATCCGTTCGAAGGGAATGCCGCAGCAGATCATGGTCGAAGTGCGCAACCGCGCGGAGCTGGACGAAGCACTGGCGCTGCGGCCCGATTTCATCCTGCTCGACAACATGTCCACTGCGGAGATGCGCGCCGCGGTCGAACACGTCGCCGGTGCGGTGCCGCTGGAGGCATCGGGCGGAATCACCATCGACAACGTGCGCGAGATCGCCGAGACCGGCGTCGATCAGATCTCGATCGGTGCGTTGACGCATTCGGTGGTCGCGCTCGACATCTCGATGCGTGTGATGCAGGGATAAGGGACCAGGGACGAGGGACGTCTCCTTTCTTCATCGCGACATCAGAAAACTTTGAACAGTGATGGTGGGCGGAGCCGGAGGCAACCGACGCCGCCGGCCGTGCCGGCCTGGCATTGCGTTTGCGGCTACGCTCGCTCAATGTCCGATCCTCAGCCGTTTCAGGTTGCTGTCGTCGATGACGATCCGGCCATCCGCCGGCTCGTGCGGCTGCTGCTCAAACGCAGCGGGTACGAGAGCATCGAATTCGGGATGGGAGAGGAGGCGCGCGAGCAACTGACGAAAATCGCGTGGGACCTGGCCATCCTCGATCGCCGCCTGCCCGACATGGACGGCGTCGATCTCTGCCATCAGCTCAAGTCCGATCCCGAGCTGCGCAACCGCTACATCATCATGCTCACCGGCGAGGACGATCAGGAGGACAAGATCCAGGGCCTCGACCTCGGCGCGGACGACTACATCACCAAGCCGTTCCAGTATCCCGAGTTGATGGCGCGCATCCGCGCCGCGAAGCGGATCGTCGATCTGCAGAAAGAGCTGCTCGAGACGAATCATCGACTGGAGCTGCTGTCGATTACGGATGGACTGACGAAGCTCTACAACCATCGCCATCTGCAGGACGAACTGGCGCGCGCGTTCGAAGAGTCGGTGCGGTATCAGCGGCCGCTGTCGTTCGTCATCGTCGATCTCGATTTTTTCAAGAAGGTCAATGACACGTACGGGCATGCCATCGGCGACGAAGTGCTCAAGGCCATCTCCGCCATCTTCAAACAATCGATCCGCACGACCGACCTCGCGGCGCGCTACGGCGGCGAGGAGTTCGCGCTGATGCTGCCGGAAACGATGCTGGAAGACGCGCTCACCTTCGCGGAGCAGATCCGCGCGAGCATCGAGGCGTCGCCGGTGCAGACGCATGCGGGCTCGATCCCGGCCACGGTCAGCATCGGCGTAGCCACCGTGCCGCACGCGCGCATCCACTCGGCGAAGGAGTTGATCGTGGCCGCGGACAAAGCGCTGTATCGCGCGAAAAAGAACGGACGCAATCAGGTGCAGGCCGCGGAGCCGAGTCGTGCGCCGCGCACGAAGAGCACGGACGCCGCGTAGCTGGATCGCCGACCTGCGTCTGCTCAGCGTTCCCGAGCCTTACTCGCACAGCGTGGCGTAGCAGCCACGAAAACATCTTCAATCGAGAGTCCCTCTCCCCGCGTCTTCTTGCGGGGAGAGGGAGACACGAAGTGCGGGTGAGGGGCGTTTTACGAGGCTCGATCTGCCAAGCGCCGCCCCCTCATCCGCCTTCGGCACCTTCTCCCCCGCAAGAAACCGCGGGGGAGAAGGACTCTCGATGGAGGAACGCGCGAGAACGCTCAAAGAAATCTTCGCGCTGCGCGCTGAATCGAGGGGTTAGTAGTAAGCAGAGAGAGATGTCTGCGTCCTATGGGCGGCGCCATTGATTCATCGCACGTGCACGGTCGCAGCCGCGACGATCGCGAGTGTGTTGCGATTCTGCACGAAAGCCGTGGCGCTGAGGTCGTGCCAGGCTGGATTGAGCGGAATGTTCATCGTCGTCTGATCCGGCGTTACGCGGATCAACTTTCGGACGATGGCGTCGTTTGTGAGCGTTCGTCCGGCGTTTTCGCCGTGTTCGATTTTCGTGGTGACGCCGTCTTCGACGATGGCGAGCATGAGGTCGTCGTTTGCGGCGACATTCGCGTGGATATTCGCGATGAGTGAGTTGCCTTCACGGCGGGCGGTCAGCGCGATCTCGCCTTCCTTTTCGTTCGAGGCTTTTTCCAGCGCGGCATTCATTGCCGCACGGTTGGAGCCGACGAACTCGCGGGTGCCGTTGACGACGGCCTGCGGTGTGTAAGCGGAGGAGAGGCGCATCGTGCGGGCGTAGCGGGCCTGGCGCTGCGTCCACTCGGCGGAGGAGAAGGGATCGCGCCAGCCTAGGGCGTCCCAATAGTCGACGTGGAAGGCCAGCGGAATCACGCGTCCGCGCAGCGCGGGATCGTTGGCGATGTCGTGGATCAACGCATCGGCGGGCGGACAGCTCGAACATCCCTGCGACGTGAAGAGCTCGACGACGACCGGACTCGGGCCCAACTTCGGCGGCGCGCCGTGCATGGTCAGCGTGAGTGCAGCGAGGATGGTGATGGCAGCGACGACGAGTGCGAGCCGCGGGCGAAACATCGCACGAGTTTACGCTGCCCTCTGCCGCGGCGCTTCGCGCGAAATCGTGACGTTTCGCTTCGGGCCGCGGCCGCTCTGGACCATCGCTACGCCGCCCAGGATTACGGCCATCGCGATGATCGAGACCCAGGTCAGTTGCTCGCGCAACACGAGCCAGCCGAGGATCACGGCTACGACCGGGTTGACGTAAGCGTAGAGCGACATGTTCGTCGAACGCAGGTGGCGCGCGGCGTATGTGTATGACGTGTACGCGAGCACGGAACCGAATAGCGAGAGGTAGGCGAGCGCGGCGAAGGTGCGCGGCGTCGAATGGAAATGCGGAATCTCGCCCAGCCCGACACCGGCGATCGTGACGACGAAGCCGCCGGCCAGCATCTGCAGCGCGGACGACATCAGCGGCGGAATCGAGGCCAGCGCGTACTTGCCGCGGATCGTGCCGTATTGCCAGGCGATGGAGCCGAGCTGGATGACGAGCGCGCCGATGACGAAGCGGCGGTCGAAGGCGTTGCCGGCGCCGCGCGGGGTGACGAGCATGGCTACGCCGGTGAAGCCGATCAGCAGGCCGATGGCGGCGCGGCGCTCGATGCGTTCGCCGGAGCGACGCATCAGCTCGAGCAGCGTGGCCCAGAACGGCGCGGTGCCGACGAAGAGCGCCGCGAAACCGCTCGGCACCCACTGCTCGGCCCAGACCACGGTCAGGTTTCCGATGGCCACCATGAGCACGCCGCACAACACGACGTCGCCGAGGACGCGGCGGCTCTTCGGAATCGCATCGCCGTGGATTTTGGCGATGATGAAAAGCACGATGCCGGCGAAGAGGTAGCGCGCGCCGGTAAGGAGGAACGGCGTCATCGTCGTCACGGCGATGCGGATGGCGAGATACGTCGTTCCCCAGACGATGCAGACGACGGCGAACGCGGCGTAGGCGAGAGTGCGGTCGCGCTTCATCGATCCCCCAACGTAATGCCGCCGATCTTCTCGCAATGCGTCTGCATGACGATGGTGGTGCGCGTGGCCAGCGACAGTGGCGGCGCGGTCAGCCTCGACACGAGCGCGTTGAGCGAGGTGATGGAATCGGTGCGGACTTTGATGAGGAAACAGTCGTCGCCGGCGACGGTGTGGGCTTCGACGACTTCGTCGCTTTGCAGGATCGTCTGAAATGCTTTCAGCCGTTTCGCGTCGAGTGTCTCCCCGCGCGCGGCGATGAAGGCAGTGATGGCGCGGCCGAGCGCGGAAGGTTCGACGACCGCGGTGATGCCGCGGATGACGCCTTCGCGTTCGAGCCGCGCGATTCGATCGGCTACCGCAGGCCTCGAAAGCCCAACTGCGTCGGCAACCTGCTGCGCGGGAGCACGGCCGTCGCGAAGGAGGTGCGTCAGGATTTTTAGGTCGAGAGCATCCAGATCGGCAGCCATGACGGGATATTACTCCCGTTTCGAAGGCCAATCCAGCGATCTACTTACGATTCGGTAACAACTATCGCGCTTGCGCGAGCGGCGCGAAGGCGGCGGGCATGTCCTTGCGGACGATGCTCTTGCGCGGGTACGCGTACTCGATGCGCTGCGAGGCGGCGGTGCGGAGCTCGCGCTGGAGGTACTCGATCTTCACCGCGCCAGCCGGGTCGTTGAGGAGCCGGCGCAGGGCCCAGCGGCGGAGGACGATGGAGCGCAGCTTTATCCCGGCGGCGCGGATCGAGAACCGAATCGAGTCGCGGTCGTCCGAGCAGACCCGTACCGCGTCTGCTTCCAGCGCCCCCACAATCTCCTCGGCAAGTCTCGTTTCGTCCGTCGTTTTGATGGTGCTGCTCATTGGTTCCTCCGTTGGTGTTGCATGTATAGACGCCGCGAAGCGCCGAAAGTTTCGCCGGGCAATGCGAAAATCGTCTGAATGCGCGTGACGTTCACACCGCTGTGCAGCTCCGCCGAGGCGCGGGAGAACGAGACCGTGCTCGATGCGGCCCGCCGCGCGGATGCGCCGATCGGCAACTCCTGCGGCAGCGTCGGCGTCTGCGGACGATGCGTCGTCCGCGTCATCGCCGGCGCGGAAAACCTCAGCGCGCCGACGATGATCGAGCTACGCGTTTCGGCGCAACGCGGATTTGCCGCGGACGAGCGGCTGGCCTGTCAGGCCGTAGTGACGGGCGACGTCGAAGTCACGACAAGCTACTGGTGATTAATCCTCATCATCGGTCGCTGCAGCCGTCGCCCTTCCCCACGAATCGTTGCCCGGCAGTTCGAAATAGAACGGCTGGCGCGTGTGCGGATGATTGCCGATCTCGTTCATGGTCATGGCGTCGAAGATGCGGCCGTTGGCGATCGTGTAGCGGATCGATTCGGAGTTGTGGATGTCGTCGAGCGGATTGGCGTCGAGCACGAGCAGGTCGGCGAGCTTGCCCGGTTCGAGCGAGCCGACGTCTTTGTCCATGCCGATGTAGTGCGCGCCGTTGAGCGTCGCGGCGCGGATGGCCTGCAGCGGCGTCATGCCGCCCTGGACGAACATCCAGAGCTCCCAATGCGCGCCGAGGCCTTCGCGCTGGCCGTGGGCACCGAGTTGGACGGAGACGCCGGCATCGTTGAGTTTCTTCGCCAGCGCGGCGTTGCTGAAGTGATTCCACTCGTCGTCGGGCGCGAGCGTGCGGCGGCGCGCGCGCGAATCGATGACGCGCCGCGGGACGAAATTCAGCAGCCGCTTGTCCTCCCACACGTTCGTCTTCGCGTACCAGTAGTTCTCGCCCCACAGGCCGCCGTAGCCGACGATGAGCGTCGGCGTGTAGCCGCTGTGCGACTTCGACCAGAGCTGCGTCACGTCGTCGTACGCCTTGGCCACAGGAATCGAGTGCTCGACGCCGGTGTGGCCGTCGACGACCATGGTCATGTTGTGCTCGAAGAGCGAGCCGCCTTCGGGGACGACCATCATTCCGGTTTCGCGCGCCGCCTCGATGACCTGCTGACGCTGATCGCGGCGCGGCTGGTTGTAGCTCTTCACGCTGATCGCGCCGATCGCTTTCATGCGGCGCAGGTGGAAGAGCGCGTCGTCGAGATTGGCGATGTCCGCTTTGAACGGAGCCTTGGCGCCGTAGAGGATCGTGCCGGTGGAGAAAATGTGCGGCCCGAGGATTTCGCCGGCGCGCTGCATCTCGGCCGAGGTGAAAATTTCGGAGGAGTTGTTGGACGGATCGTGCAGCGTGGTCACGCCGAACGCCAGCGCGGCGTAGTTGATCCAGCTCTGCTGCGGAATGATCTCGTCGGCGCCCATCGAACCGTGCCAGTGCACGTCGACGATGCCCGGCATGATGGTCTTGCCGGCGACGTCGATGACCTTCGCATCGGACGGAACGGCGGTGCTGGCGCGCGGACCGACGGCGGTGATGCGATTGCGGTCGATGACGACGGTGCCGTCGTCGATGACGTCGTCGCCGTGCATGGTGATGATGCGCGCGCCGGTCAGCGCGAGCTTGCCGGTCGGGACGTCGGACGGTTGCGTGAAGCTGATGTTGATGCCGGTGGCGGGAGCGGCGGGCAATTTCTCCGGCGCGCCGGCGATGAAGGCGAAGGAGTCTTTGAGATCGCGCGAGAAAAGTTCGGGGCCGAGGGACCAGTAGAGGCGCGATCCGTCGCCGGCCCAGTGCAGGTACTCGCCCGCTTCCTTCGTCACTTTCGCCACCGGGATCGACTTCGTGTCGGGACCGATATCGATGGTCTTGCCGGTGCGGATGAACGGCGCGATGTAGGCGTTGAACTTCTCGCGGAAGGCCACCCACTTCTCGTCGGGCGATAGCGCGTACTCGGTGGCGAAGGCGGAGAGGAGATGGGCGCGCTCGTCGGTGCGATCCAGTCCGATTGAATGAAGGCCGCGCTTGTCTTCATCCTCGAAGGTCATGAAGAAGACGCGATCGTTCGAGGCGCCGAACTGCGGCGACGCGCCTTTCTTCGTGATCAGTTTCGACGCGCCACCGGCCGCGGGAACGACGTAGATGCCGGTCTCGCGCGACCAGAGCGCGGAACGAAGATAGCCGTCGCTGGTGGTGCGATAAACGACTTTCGATCCATCCGGCGAAAAGGCCGGCTCGAGATAGTGGCCCGGCTTGTCGGTGATGACACGCCCTTCACCTCCAACGGCCGGCGCGATGCGGATCGTGCCGAGGGTCTGGTCGTTCCAGGTCGTGTAGACGATCGATTTTCCGTCGCGCGACCAGGCCGGATAGAACTCGAAGTGATCCGTTTGCTTCGTCAGGCGATGCGGCGTGCCGGTGGGCAGATCGCGAATGTAGAGATAGCCGAGCGCGCCGTAGACCACCTGCTTGCCGTTCGGCGAGACGGTGCTCCAGCGCAGCATCTTCACCGGATAGCTCGACGGCGCGACTTCGATCGGAACGCGCAGCGCTTCCTGGATGCGCCGCGATGCGTGAACGTGAAACGGGATCGCAGTCACGGCTTTCGACGCGACGTCGATGCGGCTGATGTGGCCTCCGGCCCAGAAGACGATCGACTTGTTGTCAGGCGTCCAGCTAAACGTCGGATAGAGGCCGTGGATGGCCCACGTTTCCTGCATGTCGCGATCGAGGCCGTCGTAGATCGGCGTCTCTTTGCCCGACTCGAGGTCGAGGATGAAGAGCGTCGATTTGTAGCGGACGCGCCGGATGAACGCGAGCGACTTGCCGTCCGGCGACGGCGTCGGCCTCACCGATCCCCCAGGCCCCGTCACAAACGCCTCGGTCTCGCCCGTTTGGCGATCGAGGCGTTGAATGACGTAGATCTGCGTGTTCGGATCTTTGTTGTACTGATAGATCGCGCCGGGCGTGGTGTCGTCGCTGTAGTAGAGGTAGCGGCCGTCGGGCGAAAGCGCCGGCTCGCCGGTGTCTTTCTGATCGGTCCGTTTTTTGGTGAGCTGCAGACCATCGCCGCCGCTGCGGTGATAGAGCCAGACTTCGCCGGCGCCGAGGGAACGCTCGGCGGTGAAGTGCTTGCGCGCGACGAGGTACTCGGAGTCGGGCGACCAGTACGGTTCGTTCAGCAGACGGAAGGTTTCCTTCGTCACCTGCTGCGGCTTGGAGCCGTCGCGATTCATGATCCAGATGTTGTCGCCGCCGGCGCGGTCGCTGGTGAAGGCGATCCACTTTCCGTTCGGCGAGTAGCGCGGCTGCATGTCCCAGGCGATGCCGGTGGTGAGCGCCTTCGCCTCTCCGCCACTCATCGGAATGGTGTAGATGTCGCCGAGGAGATCGAAGGCGATCTCGTTGCCGTCAGGGCTGACGTCGAGCGAGAGCCACGTGCCCTCTGTGACGTCGATCGGGACGTCGTACTGCGGCCCGGGCGGGTTGTTGACGTCCCACTTCTTGTCTTCCTTTTTCTCGGCCGCGCCTTCGGCGGTGATCGGATTCGGCGAAGCCTGCGATGCCGACGGCGGCAGCGCGTCCTTCTTCTGCGAATCCTGTTTCTGCTGCTCCTGCGACGCGGGCCGCGGTTCCTGCTCCGCCTTCTCCGGCTTCTTCGGCTCGGCCTTCTTTTCGGTTGGAGGAGCCGGCGGCGTCTGCGCCGGAACGGCGGAGATGACGATCAATGAAGCGAGGAGAGAGAAGAGGATGCGTTTCATCAGATCCTTTCGTCGAGGAACATGCAGTCGCCGTAGCTGTAGAAGAAGTAGCGGTGAGCGATGGCTTCGGAGTAGGCGCGGCGGATGGTACCGATCCCCGCGAAGGCGGAGACTAGCATCAGCAGTGTGGACTCGGGCAGGTGGAAGTTGGTCAACAACTTGTCAACTGCGCGGAACTGAAATCCGGGCGTGATGAAGATGTTCGTTTCCGCGCTTCCGGATTGAAATCGCCCATCGCCGGCGCGAATCGCGCTTTCGAGTGTGCGCACCGAGGTGGTGCCGACGGCAATGATCGTTCTCCGATCGTCGAGAGCACGATTGAGCCGCGATGCGGCGTCGGCGCTGATTTCGTAGCGCTCGAAATCCATCTGATGCTGCGCGATGTCATCGACTTTCACCGGCTTGAACGTGCCGATGCCGACATGCAGCGTGATGCGCACGATGTCGACGCCGCGCGCTGCGATTCGATCGAGAATCTCGCGCGTGAAGTGCAGCCCGGCAGTCGGCGCGGCAATCGCGCCGCGTTCGGCGGCGTACACGGTCTGATACGCCTCGCGGTCTTCGTCGCGCGGCGTTTCGCGCGCGATATACGGCGGCAGCGGAGGAATTCCGATTCTCTCAATCTCCTCGGTGTCGCCTTCGAAGGCAATGGTGACGGTGCCTTCGTCCTTCTTCAGCACCTTCGCGCCCAGTTGGTCGCTGAAAATCAGCTCGTCGCCGATCTTCACTCGCTTGGCCGGTTTGCACCACGCTTCCCAAACACCATCCGCGGTTTGGCGCGTCAGCAGAATCTCGATCGGCCGCGACATGCCCGCCTTCGGCTTCGCGAACAGCCGCGCCGGAATCACGCGCGTGTCATTGATGACGAGGACGTCGCCGGCGTTCAGCCGCTCCGGAAAATTCGCGAAGGAGTCGTGCTCGATGCGGTCCTGATGCACGACCATCATCCGCGACCGCCCCCGCTCGCGCGGCTCTTGCGCGATCAGCTCTGGCGGCAGGTCGTAGGCGAAGTCCGTGCGCAGCATTGGCTCGAATCTTATCTGCCTCATCCGCAGATGCCGCAGATGAACGCAGATAGAATCCGCGACGTGCTAAAGGCGCGCGTCATCACCTGCTCCGATGCGGCCTCGCGCGGCGAGCGCGTGGACAAATCCGGACCTGCGGTTCGGCAGATCCTCGCGGCGAACTATGACGTCGATGCGGTGATCGTCGTCTCTGACGACGTCGATGCGATTGCCGAGGCGATCGAGGCGGCCACGGGCGATGGCGTGCGGCTCGTCGTCACTACCGGCGGGACGGGAATCGCGGCGCGCGATGTCACCCCCGAGGCCACGTTGCGGGTGTGCGAGAAAGTCATTCCGGGGTTCGGGGAAGTGATGCGCGCGGCGTCGCTGGCGAAGACGGCCATGGCGCCGTTGTCGCGCGCCATGGCCGCCACGCGCGGGACGGCACTCATATTGAATTTACCGGGGAGTGAGAGCGGCGCGCGGGAGAATCTGCAGGCTGTCCTGCACCTCATTCCGCATGCGCTGCAACTCCTCGAAGGGAAAACAGAACATTGACGATCGTCCGGCCCGGACTGGAAGTACTTCTCGATGACCCCCGCCCCATCGCGGGAAAGAATATCGGCCTCGTAACGAATCAGAGTGCGGTGACGAGCGATTTGCGCCACGTCGTCGACCTGCTGCATCGCGGCCGCGGATGGAAGCTGACCACGCTCTTCGGTCCCGAGCACGGCATCTGGGGCGAAGCGCAGGACATGGCTCACGTCGATCACTCCACCGATCCGATGACGGGGCTGACGGTCTACTCGCTCTACGGCGCGAGCGAAAGCGATCTCGCGCCGCGTCGCGAGCTGCTGAAAAATCTCGATGCGCTCGTCATCGATCTGCAGGACATCGGCTCGCGCTACTACACCTTCATCTACACCATGGCGCTTTGCATGCGCACCGCTGCCGAGGCGGGCGTACAGGTCATCGTGCTCGATCGTCCCAATCCGATCGACGGCGTCCATCTCGAGGGCAACATCCGCGAGGAGAAGTTCTCCAGCTTCGTGGGGATGTTCCCGCTGCCGACGCGGCACGCGATGACCGCCGGCGAGCTGGCGCAATACTTCAACAAAGTCTTCCAGCTCAATTGCGATCTGATCGTGATTCCGATGCGCGGCTGGCGGCGGTCGATGTGGTGGGGCGACACGGGACTGCCGTGGGTGATTCCGTCGCCGAACATGCCGACGGTTTCCACGGCCACGGTTTATCCCGGCATGTGCCTGATCGAGGGGACGAATCTGAGCGAGGGACGCGGGACGACGCATCCGTTCGAGCTGTTCGGCGCGCCGTGGCTCGATCCGTTCAAGCTCGCCGAGAAGCTCAATGCCATCGGTTTGCCGGGCATCCGATTCCGCCCGCACTATTTTCTGCCGACGTTTCAGAAGCACGCGGGCAAGGTTTGCGGCGGCGTGGAGCTGCACGTGACCAACCGCGCCGAGTTCGAGCCGTATCGCACCGGATTGTGGTGCGTGAAAGTCGCGCGCGATCTGAATCCGGAGAAGTTCGACTGGCGCCGCGAGACGTACGAATTCGTCTCCGACCGTCTGGCCATCGATCTCTTGGCCGGCAGCGCGCGCTACCGCGAGCTCGTCGAAGGCGGCGGCAACATCGACGAGTGGGTGGCGACGTGGGAAGAGCCGCTGCGCGAGTTCGCAAAGACACGCGAAGAGTTCCTCCTCTATCCCGCTAACGACGCGGACTGAAGACTTCGTCGCCCACGGGCACGTTGAAGACGATTGAATTGACGACGACTGTCGAGGTGCCGAGGTTGTCTTCGATGGTCCAGCGGAACGGGACCATTTCGCCGTCGATGTTGCGGTAATTGTCGAACGCGATCGTCTCGCCCTCTTTTTCGCGGCCGGTGACGAGCGCGGTTTTGCGCGAGACGAGAAGGCGCGTGTCGCCGAGGTCGAGAATCCAGGTGTCGTTCTCGCCGGCCCGGACGTTGATCGCTTTGCAGAGACTTCTGATCGCGAGCAGCTGTGCGTATTGGCAGCGGTCGCGCGCGTTTGCGGCGTCATCGTTGACGGCATCCTGGCCGAAGGTCGTCTCCTGGCCGCCGCGAGTGCCGTCGAAGTAGACGCGCAGCCGACCGATCTCACGATTCGCCGCCGTCCACACTTCCGTTTCCTCGTGCAGATCAGGCGATTTCGAGTGGATGGTCAGATCGGCGAAGACGCCCTGGTTGTCGTACGACTTTCGCGCGTGAATCGAGAGTGAGTTGTGGCCACGGACCGTGGCCTCGCCGCCGGCGGCGCCGATCATGCGGGCGAGGAGTGCGTCGACCGAGGGAGCATCGACGGCTGCCGGCGCGACCACCGGTTTCGATGCGACCACTGCTGCCGGTTTCGGCGGAGCGCTTTGTCCGAGAAGCAACGGGTAGAGGAGCGGGCCGGCTCCGCTGCCGACTTTCGTCATTGCATTCGGCGACGTGTTGGCGAGGAAGACGAAGCCGAGGCGCTTTTCGGGGATGAAGCTGGCGATGGCGCTGATGCCTTCGGAACCGCCGTTGTGCTCGATGACGCGCAGCCCGTTCCAGTCGTAGACCGCCCAGCCGAGCGCGTACGAAATCGTGGGACTAACGGAACTGAGCGGTGTGGTGAGCTCGCGAAACATCGCCGGCGAGATGAACGCACGTCCGTCGATGCGGCCGCCGCCGGTGAGCATGCGCAGCCACTGGGTCATGTCGCGTGCGCTCGATGCGATCGCTCCGGCCGGCGCGAGCGCGGTCAGACTCTTCGGCGCGGGAACGGCGCGATACGACTTGTCGAAGACGTAGCCGGTCGCGTGATCGGGCGACTTCAGCATGTCCGTGATGATCGATACGCTCGACGTCATCGCCAGCGGCTTGAAGATATCGTTGGCGATGACCTCCTCCCACGTTGCGTGATTGACGCGTCCGGCGATCTCGCCGGCGGCGACGAACATCGCGTTCGAGTATTGGAACTTCGTCCGGAACGGCACGGCCGGCTTGGCCGACGTCGCGGCGCGAACGTACTCCTCGCGCGTGAGCACGCCCGGCTCGGCGGCGAGATCGGCGTAGGCCTTGAGGCCGGTGCGGTGACTGAGCATGTCGCGGATGGTGATCTTCGCGTCGGCCTCGGCGTCAGCGAGTTTCAGATATGGCAGGAACTTGCGCGGATGATCGTCGAGCGAGAGCAGGCCGCGATCGGCGCTGCGGGCGATCTCCATCGAGGTGAATGCCTTCGTGCACGATCCGATCGGAAAAAGCGTGTCGGGCGTGACCGGCAGGTTGTGCTCGACGTCGCGCACGCCGATCGGCTGCATGTAAATGACGCGATCGTCGCGCACGATGGCCAGCACGGCGCCCGGGATGTGCTGGCTGCGCATCTGTTCTTCGACGATGCGCCGGATTTCCGCGGACGTTGCGGGCTTCAGCGATGTCGCACAGCGTGAAAACAGAGAAAGAGCGAGGAGACCAAGAAGAAAGCGCCTGGGCATCCGCCGTTTTACGAATCGGCGCCGCGGTTGTTCAAAAAAAGAGTGAAGGGTGCAGAGTGAAAAAAGGGAGGCTTTCTTTTTCCCCCTTCACTCCTGAAGGTTCTTGAGGACCTTCGTCACCTCAGTGCAAAGCGTCTTGCGCGTCGATGGCGCGCTCCGCGGCTTTGGCCACAGCGCTTGCGCGGGCATTGTCGCGTGAGGCGGCGACAGCAGGCATACCAATCGAGAGCAGCGTTGCAACAACGAACAAACAGGAAATTCGGCTTTCTATCGTTACCTCCTTGTTCTCTTACTGATTGCCATCCCAAAAGCGTTTCACCAAGCGTTTCGGACTTCGGTGATTTCTTCACGGACTCTCAAGATGCCAGAATGTCCTCATGCAGCCGTGGCCGCTTGTAAAACGGATCCTCTTCCGCTTTGCGGTGCCGTTCTTCGTCCTCATCAACTTCCCGTTTCCGTTCGACTTCATCCCGTCGGAAGCACTGACTCCGGTTCTCCAGAAGATCTCGGACGTGCCGGTGCAGTTCGCCGCGCGCATGTTGCACGTGCCGGTCGACGTCCGCCCCAACGGAAGCGGCGACACGACCTGGAACTACGTCAATCTCCTCTGCGTCTTCGTCATCTCGATCGTCATCGCGATCGTCTGGAGCATCCTCGACCGGCGCCGGCTTCGGTACGACAAGGGATGGATTCTCTTTCGCGCGTATCTCCGCTTCCTGCTGGCGGTGACGATGCTGACCTACGGCATCGTCAAAGTGATTCCGACGCAGTTTCCGCCGCCGACGCTCGATCGGCTCATGCAGCCGTTCGGCGACGCCTCGCCGATGGGACTTCTCTGGACGTTCATGGGCGCATCGGTCGCGTACAACATCTTTTCCGGCTCGGCAGAGGTGCTCGGCGGCCTACTGCTCACCACGCGCCGCACCGCGCTTCTCGGCGCGCTGGTGTCGGCGGGCGCGATGGCCAACATCGTCATGCTGAACTACGCCTACGACGTGCCGGTCAAGCTCTATTCGACGCTACTGTTGCTCGAAGCGATTGTGATCGCGCTGCCCGACGTTCCGCGGCTCGTCGACTTTTTCATCCGGCATCGCGCGGTGACTCCGCCGCCACTGCCGCGGCTCACGCAATCGCGCGCGCTCGAAATCGGCGGCATCGTTCTGCGGACGCTCGCCGTCGCGGCGGTGCTCTGGATGACCGTGAAAGAAGCGCGCGAAACCTACAAGATGATCGGTTCGACGGCGCGGCGCTCGCCGCTCTATGGAATCTGGCGGGTCGACGACTTCCAGGTCGACAACCGGACCATTCCGCCCGACAGCGATCCGTCGCGCTGGCGGCGCGTCATCTTCGAGATGAAATTCATGATGTCGGTTCAGCTCACGAACGACTCCCGCATTCGCACGAACGTCAAGCTGAACGAGAAGTCGCGAACGCTGATGGTGTCGCGCCGCAACGAACCGCAGTGGGACGGACGCCTCTCCTACGCGCAGCCCGATCCGAACTCACTGACCATCGATGGCATCCTCGGCGGAAAAAAGATCCACGCGCTCTGTCATCGCGAGCCGATCCCGAAGTTCCTGCTGACCACGCGCGGATTTCACTGGATCAACGAAGTCCCGTTCAACCGTTGATCAACGAGTCGCTCCGAACATCACCACGATCGACTTTCCCGCGCCGCGGCGCATGGTCATGCCGTCGATAATGGCGATGCCGCAGTCTTCGAAGTGCGGCGAGAGGATGTTGGCGCGGTGGCCGGGGGACTCCATCCATCCCTCCACGAGCAGTTCCGTCGTGTCGAAGCCGGTGGCGAGATTCTCGCCGGCGTAGTGGAACGTGTAGCCGTTCGGCGCCATCCACGTGAAAGGCGAGCGGCCGTCGGGCGATTCGTGCGCCCAGTAGCCCTGATCCTCCATGTCGCGCATCCGGTCGCCGGCGGCTGCATCGAGGCGGGCGTCCTCGCGAAGCGGCGGGAGGTGATTCTCAGCGCGGTACTCATTCATGGCCGCGACGACCGACGCTCGCGTGATGTCCGAGGCGAACGCCGGCGTCGTGGCGAGAAGAAGAATCAGGAGCAGGGAGCGTTTCATGAAGGATTATTTTGCCGCAGCGGCGAGCATTTGAGGAGTCGTGGGCGGCTGATTGACCAGATCGGTGTATTCGAAGAGCGGCGTCGAGAGATAGCGTTCGCCGGTGTCGGGAAGGACGACCACGACGCGCTTGCCGGCGCCGAGCTCCTTCGCGATTTCGATCGCGGCCCAGCAGATCGCGCCTGACGAGATGCCGACGAAAATCCCTTCCTCTTTCGACAGCCGCCGCGCCGTGGCCTGCGCGTCCTCCCACGTCACGTCGACGATGCGGTCGATGACGTTCGCGTCGTAGATGGCCGGAATCAGTCCCGCGCCGATCCCCTGCAGCTTGTGCGGGTTGTGCGTGCCGCCTTTGAGCACCTGCGACTCCACCGGTTCGACGGCGACGATGAGCGCGTTCGGCTTCTCTTTCTTGAACACCTGCCCGACGCCCGTCACCGTTCCGCCCGTTCCGACTCCGGCCACGACCGCATCGATGTTCCCGCCGGTGTCGGTCAGGATTTCCTGCGCCGTCGTCTCGCGATGGATTTTCGTGTTGGCCGGATTGTCGAACTGCTTCGACAGCCACGCGCCCTTGTTGTTCGCCGCATACTCCTCGGCCACGCGCTGCGCTTCCTTGATGCCTTTCGGACCGGGCGTGAGAATCAGCTCCGCGCCGAGGGCCTGGGCGAGCTTGCGGCGCTCGACGGACATCGTGTCGGGCATCACCAGCGTGCATTTGTAGCCCTTGGCCGCGGCGACGAACGCCAGGCCGATGCCGGTGTTGCCGCTGGTCGCTTCGACGACGGTGTCGCCCGGCTTGATCTCGCCGGCCTTCTCCGCCTCATTCATCATCGAGATGGCCAGGCGGTCCTTCACCGACGACAGCGGGTTGAACGACTCGAGTTTGGCAACGACTTCGGCCGCGCCTTCGGGAACGATGCGATTGAGCCGCACCAGCGGCGTGCGCCCGATCAACTCCGTGATGTTGTTGTAGATCTTGCCGTGCATTTCTCCTCCTAAAAAAGCGAAAGACCCGAGCGGTACGCCCGGGTCTCATTCGATCCAAAGTGGCTGTAGCTGCGCGCCTACGTTCGCTCGAACGGACCTTTGTGGCGGCAGCAACAGGTTGTACGTTTCATGTGAGCGGTGACGCTAAAACGGTTCATGGTGAAAGTCAAATTCAGGCGGCGTTGCTCGCTTCGCCGAGGTAGCGATATCCGATTTTCGCGACGGCGACGATGACGGCGGCGTCGGTGCCGACGGCCTTTTGCAGTTTGCGGCGGAGCCGCGTCACGTGCGTGTCGACGGTGCGGCTGTTGAGATTGAGATCGACGCGGTAGTTCCAGACGCGAGAGAGCAGCTCGTCGCGCGGGACGACGCGTTCCTTGTTGCGGAAGAGGTACATGAGCAGATCGAACTCTTTCGGCGAGAGCTTCAGCTTCTGATCTTTCGCAGAGGCTTCACGCGTGGAGGGATCGAGCTTGATAAGTGTGTCTTCGCAGACCGTCTTCGTGGTCAGCGACGTCGCGTCGCTGCGGCGCATCACCGCGTCGATGCGCGCGAAAAGCTCCTGCAGTCCGAACGGCTTGGTGATGTAGTCGTCCGCGCCGCCGCGCAGGCCGCGCACTTTGTCGGTCTCCTGTCCGCGTGCGGTGAGGAGGATGACCGGGATCTTCGAGAACTTGCGGATGTGATCGAGGACTTCGAAGCCGCTCTTTTTCGGCAGCATAAGGTCGAGGAGCACGAGGTCGGGCGACTCGGCGTGGAACATGCGCACCGCTTCTTCGCCGTCGCCGGCCAGCACGGTCTCGTAGTTCTCCATGCGCAGATTGATTTCCAGCCCCTGCCGCAACCCTGCTTCGTCTTCAACGATCAGTATTTTCGTCATCGCAATCTCCGGTGCTGTTTGTACGGCTCTAAGGCAGCGAGAGTTTCTAAAGCGTCTGCGGGGTGAGCTGCGCCAGGGATGTGGTGATGTGGGATTGCGGCCGCGGGAAGAGCAGCCGGAACGTCGATCCGCTGCCCGGTTTCGATTCGACTTCGATGGTGCCGCCGTGCGAGGCGATGATCTGCTGCACGAGCGTGAGGCCAAGTCCTGCGCCGCGGCGGGTCTGCGTGTCGGAGAACTGCGCGCGGTAGTACGGCTCGAAGATGTGCGCGAGGTCGCTGGCGTCGATCCCGATCCCGCGGTCTTTCACTTCGATGACCACCGAGGTTTCCGTCTGCCGCAGGATGACGTCGATCAGTTTGTTCTCGTCGCCCGAGTACTTGATGGCGTTGTCGATCAGGTTCAGCACTGCGCGCGAGACGGCGTCGCGATCCCACGATTGCTCGGCGACGGTGTCCGTGATCTCCAGCTTGACGTCGAATCCGCGGCTGCGAATCCACGACTCGTATGTAGCCACGAGCGAGGTGAGAAGGTCGCGCGGATGGACGGGCGTGAAGGCCAGCGCCTTGGCGCTGCTGTTCTGCATGCGCGCGACGTCGAGCACGTTTTCGACGAGATGCGAGAGGTGCAGCACCTCGCGCAGGATGGAGTCTTCGATCTCGTGACGCTGCTTTTCCGGCAATCGCGCGCCGCGCTTCAGCGTCTCCGCGCCGAGGCGGATCATCGACAGCGGCGTGCGCAGCTCGTGCGAGACATTCGCCACCAGCGCGCCGCGCAGCTTCATCGTGTCGGCTTCGTGCGCGAGGCCGCGCATGGCCAGATAGGCGCCGAGGCCGAGGAGCAACAGCGCGAAGGCGCTGAGCATGATGCTGATCAGGCGCGCGTTTTCCCATCCCGTCGTTCCGTACCCGGTCTCGACGAATCCGCGGATGGCGTACGACGACAGCGGCGCGTTCAGCGGCGCGATGAAGGCGTAGCCGTTGCCGGTTTTCGCGCCGCCGGGAGCTGCGGGATTCTCGATGAGAGAAACCTGCGCCTCCTGCTTAAGCCCTTGCGCCTGCACGAGCGGCTGACGCGCCAGCGCGGGATAGACATGGGCCAGCAGCAGCGCCGGATCGTACGTGTAGCGGACGATGCCTTTGGGCGAGTAGAACTCGCGCGTCAGCTGTGCGCCGGCGTGCGCCCTTCTCGGCAGCTCGCTGGCGTAGATCGCGCTCGAAGGATCGGCGTCAGGAAGATAGAGCGCGGAGATGATCCAGTCGTTGTCGTGGATCCATTTCTGCAGCTCGGCGCGCGACGGCGCGTGCCGCTCCACCGCCTGCCACTGCTCGGACGCCTGCCCCTGCTCGCTGCCGACTGCGGCATCGATGCGGCTGGCGCTGATCTGCGCGGCGTAGCCGGCATACTGCATGGCAAGTGTGTCGACGCCGCGCTCGGTGCGCTCGGAAAGGACGTACGAACGCCAGGCCAGAACGCCGAGTCCGAGGGCGACGATCAGGAACGGGACGAGGATCGAGGAGACGTGGTCGGGCCGGTCACCCGATCGCGGGCTTGATTTCCACTTCGCGAGGAAGTCTCGGACCATTCGTCGTCACTGTTGCGGCGTCGCTGCGGTGGTGCCGATGATTCCGTGCCCCTGGGCCAGGTGTTGCGCCACCATCCTGTCGATCTGCGCCTTCGTGTACGGCTCGAGCCGCACGTCGATTTTTTTGTAAGCCCCCTGGCGCAGAACCATGACCCAAAGGACGCCGGTCGCTTTCGCGCTGTAGAGGATCTGTTTGAAATCTTTGATGTTCGCTTCGATCGTAGAGTGGCCGTTGACCGACATGAGGCGGTCGCCGGGCCGGAGATCGGCGCGCGCGGCAGGACCGTCTTCGATGACCGCCTTGATGATGATGCCCGGCTCCAGCTCCTTGATCTCGGCACCGAGGTAGCGGCGTCCGCTGGAAAGCTGCCGGATGGCCTTCTCGCATTCGCTCGCCGGAGCGGTGCACATCTTCCGGTCGTCCGCATGAGCCGCGGAGATGAAAAGAAGCGCTGCAAGAGAGAGATGGGAAAGTCGAACAATCATTTTTGGGAAGCGAGGTCCTTGGCCGGCGCTCAATCTAATCTGCTATCGGCGCGGTCTTGATTACAAATCAGAAAATGTAGAATGAATTCCCTGTAATACAAGAGGTTAGCTGGATTTGGCGGGCGCGAAACGAAGGGTGCCGAACGCCGCCGTGACGTGGAAGTCAGGAGGCGTTTTCAGCGCCGGCTGCCACGCGCTGAAGTCGTCGCCACGCGCGGCGCTGCGATCGATGCGGAAGAAGTTGCCGCGCCATTCGTCGCCGGCGTTCGGCCGTTTTTTCAACGACTCGAACGGGATGCGGATGACGGTCTGAACGCGCGTTCCGTCGTCCCGCCGCAATGCCGCGAAGAGACCGTCGCAGGTCCATCCGAGATCGGTGGTCATCGTGGCGCGGACACCGTCGGGCGAGTCGATGCGCGCATCGAACGTAGTCCCTAGAGGATTGACCTCGATCTCGAAGTACGGGGTCAGGCCTTCGGGAGCGAGGAAGATTTCGACGACGTCCTCCTGCCAAAGCGGCTCGTCGTGTTCGAGATAGGTGGCGACGATCTCGTCGTCGCCGGCGTCAAAAAGGACGGTAAGGAAGTCGTCGTCGTAGTACGCGGTGATGTTCGTCGCAAGCCGCGGCACGCCGCCGTCGGTGGCCCGTTTCAGCGCGACCGGCGCACACCCCTCCGGCACCGCCCACGGCTCTTCGATCGAAAACTCACCCCTCGGCACATCGAGCACTGAGACCGGCACAGCGGAATGATACGGTGCAGTGGGCGCGGCATCACGCATGCAATGCCCGTGAGGCCCGATGATGGTGGATCTGGAACTGGATGACCTGAAGCGCGAGTTTCTCGCCGAAGCGGACGAGAAGGTGCGCGAGATTCAGGCGAAGCTCGACGGCGAGCAGTCGCCGGAATCATTGCAGCGCTTGACGTACCTCGCGCATCAGCTGAAAGGCTCCGGCGGCAGCTACGGCTTTCAGCGCATCTCCACCGACGCCGCGGAGCTGGAGTCCGCAGTGGAGTCGCTGTCGGCGGATGGACCGCGTCCCGGCATCGACGACCGCATCCAGCAGCACGCCTTCAACCTGCGCGCCGAAGTGGACAAGCGCATGCGCGAGTTCGCGGTGACCGCGACGACGTAGGCCTCAGGCGTGGCGGCCCAGCCGTAAGGCTTCCGATTCGATCTCCTCCAGATTGCGGCCCATCGCCGCACGTTTACGGTCGCACGTAGTGGCACGTGTACCCGTGCGGATTTCGCTGCAGGTAGTCCTGGTGAAAGTCCTCGGCTTCGTAGAAATTCGTGAAGGGGACGACCTCCGTCACGATCGGACGCGGCCACTTCGGCTGCGCGCGCTCGATTGCTCGCTGCGCGGCGTCGCGTTGTGCGTCGTCGTGGTAGAAAATCGCCGAGCGGTATTGGGTGCCGATGTCGTTGCCCTGGCGATTTGCGGTTGTTGGATCGTGCAGGCGGAAGAAGAAGTCGAGGATGTCGTCGTACGAAATCTTCGACGGATCGAAGACGATCTGCAGCGACTCGGCATGGCCGGTGCGGCCCTTCTTCACGTCTTCGTAGCGCGGGTTGTCGAGCGTGCCGCCGGCGTAGCCGACAGTCGTGTCGACCACGCCGGGGAGTTTGCGGACGAGCTCTTCGACGCCCCAGAAACAGCCGCCGGCTAATGTGGCCGTCTCCGTCATTTGTGCGCGTCCTTCTTGAACAGGTGGACGTACTCGCCGTACCCCTCGGCTTCGAGCTTGTCGACCGGGATGAAGCGAAGTGACGCCGAGTTCATGCAGTAGCGTTGGCCGGTCGGAGCGGGGCCGTCATCGAAGACGTGCCCGAGGTGCGAGTCGGCGTGCTTGGAACGGACCTCGGTGCGCGACATGAAGAACTTGCGGTCCGTCTTCGTCACGACGTTCGCCGGCTCGAGCGGACGGGTGAAGCTCGGCCAGCCGGTGCCGGATTCGAACTTGTCGTTCGAGCTGAAGAGCGGCTCGCCGCTGACGATGTCGACGTAGATGCCGGCGGCGTGATTGTCGGCGTACTCATTGCGGAACGGCGGCTCGGTGCCCTCGTGCTGCGTGACTTCGTACTGCATCGGCGTGAGCTTCTTCTTCAGCTCCGCATCGGACGGTTTGACGTAGTTGGCCATCCTGTCTCCTTTGCTGTGAACCTGCGGATTTCCGGGCGCGGCGACGACGGGGTGCTGCGTCACGACCGTGTAAACACCCGTGAGAATGATGGTTGCGGCGGCGATCGGCAGCCATTTTTTGAGGATCGTGCTCATGAGGTCTCCTTGTGCGAGCTACGAAAACGGCATCGCAGTCGGATTCGTTCCACCTTCAATCGCGGCGGAAATGGGCGCCGCGCGACACCGGATTCCGCAGGGCTGAATTCGCCACGATCATGGCCATCTGCTGCCCGTGGAAAAGCTCCAGGATGGCCTTGCTGATCGTCGACTCGTGGTAGTACTTCGTGAGGCGGCTGCCGAGCTCGCGCATGTCGGCTACGGCGCGCTTGAGACGTTCGTAGGTACGCACGATGCCGACGTAGTTCCACATCGTGTGCTGAATCGTGGTCCAGTCCTGAAGGATGAGCGCGGGGTCCTCCATGTTCTCGTGGCCGGGCGGACGCCAGTCGGGGATGGAGAGCAGCAAAGCATCGTCGATCGATCCGATGCCGGGACGGCGCGTGCCGTACGAACGGCGGATCGAGGGCGCGTCGCCGAGGCGGGCGCGGCGGGGAATGGGACCGGTTGCGGATTCGACGGGAGTGGTCGAGGACTCGTATTTTTCGCGGATGGAGACTGCTGCGAAATATCCCCAGGTCAGTCCTTCGAGTAGCGACGTCGACGCGAGACGATTGCCGCCGTGCAGGCCGGTGCAGGACGTCTCGCCGATCGCGTAAAGCCGCGTCAGCGTCGTTTCGCCGACGTTGTTGGCGAGGATGCCGCCGCAGAAATAGTGAGCGGCCGGAACGACCGGAATCGGATCGCGTTCGATGTCGACGCCGATGTCCGCGCACGCTTTGCGGATGTTCGGAAAGCGCTCGGCGATCGGTTCGTGACCGTGGTAGAAGTTGGCGAGGTCGAGGTAGACGAATTCGTCCTTGTTCGTCGTCATCTCCTCGACTATGGCGCGGGCCACGACGTCGCGCGGCGCGAGATCCTTCAGCACCGGCGAATACTTTTCCATGAAGTACTCGCCCTTCTGATTCTTCAATCTCGCGCCTTCACCCCGCAGCGCCTCGGAAATCAGATAGTGATTGGCCTTCTTGTCCGCGAGCGCGGTGGGATGGAACTGCACGTACTCGGCGTTCATCACGCGCGCGCCGGCGCGCTGCGCCATGACCACGCCGTCGCCGATCGCGTTGCGCGTGTTCGTCGTGTGCAGGTAGATCTGGCCGATGCCGCCGGTGGCAAGGATGGTGAAGTCGCTGAAGATCGTGAAGACTTCGTTCGTGCGGTTGTCGAGCAGATACGCGCCCGCGCATTCATTGGTCAGCCGGTAGCGAACCTGGATGTCGGTCGGATGATGTTGCGTCGTCAGAAGATCGATCGCGGTCATCTCCGTGACGAGCGTGATGTTCGGCTCGTTCCTGACGCGATTGAGTAGCGAGGTCTCGATGGCGCGGCCGGTGGCGTCGCCGGAATGGATGATGCGCGGCAGCGAGTGCGCGCCTTCCTGCGTCAGATCGAGCTCGCCCTCTTCGCTGACGGAGAAGGGGACGTGCATTTCGTCGAGCAGAAGTTCCTTGACGACGCGCGGCCCTTCGACCGCGAGGAAACGCACCGCTTCTTCGTTCGAAAGGCCGGCACCGGCTGCGATGATGTCCTCGATCAGTTTGGCGGGCGTGTCGCCTTCGCCCTCGTAAATGATCCCGCCCTGCGCCCAGAAAGTGTTGCAGTCCTTCGGGTCCGCGGCCTTGGTGACGAGGAGGACTTTGATCCCCGCGCCGGCCAGGCAAAACGACGCAGTGAGCCCGGCGATGCCGGTGCCGATGACGAGGACGGGATAGTGGTCGCGGTTCTTCAGCGCAGGCACGGTGCGCATTGTATGTGCCAGATCACGCGATCTCCCATCGCTTCGTCAACTGGCGCGCGACGAGGAAGAAGACGATTCCCCATCCGACGAGTACGGCCGCCGGAAGCGCGAGCGATGACAGCGGCAGCTCGCGCCAGAAGACGTTCGTGAACCCTTCCAGCGCCCAGGAGTTGAAGAGAACGAGTCCCGCTTTCTGCAGGCCGGCCGGCATCAGGAAACGTGGGAACATCGAGCCGCCGATCGCCGACAGCGACAGCACGACCAGCGTCGACATCGCGCCGAGTTGGGCGCGCGTGCGGCAGACGGAGGCGAGGAGGAGTCCGAATGCCGAGGTGGCCAGGGAGGTCGTGAGCGCCATGATCAGGAAGCCGCCGATGTGCTGCGCGAGCTGCAAACGAAACGCGATCGCGCCCCAGATGAACATCACGCAGATCTGTACGAAGCCGAGCGTCCAGAGGTATGCGAGCTTGCCGAGAAGAAGTTGCGTCAGCGTCAGCCGCGTGGTGAGGATGCGGTCGAGAGTGCCGCTTTCGTTTTCTTCGAGCAGCGCGCCGCCGGCGTTGCTTGCGGTGAAGAGCAGGAACATGACGCCGATTCCGGCCGCGTAGAGCGCGGCGACGACGTTCGATTTGTTCTGGCCGATGACGTCGGTCTTCTCGATTTTGATGAGTGAATCCGCCGATCGCGTGGCCGCCGGCTTGGCGCTGAAGGTGCGATAGCTCTTCATGTTCTGATCGAGATTCGCTTTCTGCTGCGCCGTCAACCCTCCGCTCCAGCGATCGACCTCGGTGACGCCCGCGTCCATCATCATCTCGGGCATCGACATCATCATGTTCTTCTGCAGCAGCCCGCCGACGACCTGGTCCGCGATCGGATCGGCGGAATCAGCGAGCAGCTTGAACGTGGGGCCGTTGCTGCCGCCCGCGAACTGAATCTTGGTAGTGCCGAACCCTTTCGGAATCACCAGCGCGACCGGTGCGTCACCCGCGCGAACGGCCGCTTCCGCGGTCTGCGCATCGAACGGCGTCGCGCTCTTTTTCGGGGTGGTTACGACGTCGAGTGCAGACTCGCGTTTCAGAGCATCGACGAGACGCCGCGAGCTGTCGCTGCGATCGAGGTCCGCGATTGCCACCGTCGTCTTCGGCGTCTTCGATTTCTGCGCGCCGAAGATGCCGGCGAAAATCGAGAAGAAGACGATCGGAACGATGAAGCTGAGCATGAGGGCCGCGCGGTCGCGGCGGAGGTTGAGCCATCCGGCTCGGACGACAGAGGCGATCATTCGCGTAGACCCTTTCCGGTGAGGTGCAGGAAGACTTTTTCGAGCGAGGGCGACTTCATGGTCAGGTCGCGCACGGCGCTGCCCTGCGTTTCCGCCTCGCGCATGACGCGCAGCATTTCCGCGGCGTCGTCGATGAGGTGCGTGACATGCGATCCGTCGGCGAATTCGACGACGACTTCGCGCTTGGTGCCGATGGTGTTGCGCACGAGTTCGTTCTTCGTGCCGGTGGCGATGACGCGGCCGGAGTCGATGACGGCGATGCGGTCGCAGAGCCGCTCGGCCTCTTCCATGTAGTGCGTGGTGTAGATGATCGAAACGCCGTCGGCGCGAAGCGATTCGATCATCTGATAGATGCGTTCGCGCGACTGCGGATCGACGCCGACGGTCGGTTCATCGAGCAGCAGTACGCGCGGCCGATGCAGCACGCCGACCGCCATGTTGAGGCGCCGCTTCATGCCGCCAGAGAACGACTTCACCGGCTCCGATTTGCGGTCCGACAGCGCCGCCCAGTCGAGCGCGCGCGTCATGGCGTCATCGAGTGCTTTGCCGCTAAGGCCGAGGTAGCGGCCGAAGACGGTGAGGTTCTCGTGCGAGGAGAGATTCGGATAGAGCGCGATCTCCTGCGGCACCACGCCGACCTCGGCACGCGCAGTCGTATCGCCGGCAGGCGCCGGTTTGCCGAAAATCGTGACGGAGCCGCTGTCCGGCTGCACGCGTCCCATGATGGTCCGCACCAGCGTCGATTTTCCCGCGCCGTTCGGACCGAGCAGCCCGAGGACCTCGGAGGGCCGCAGCTCGAGCGATGCGCCGTCGAGCGCGCGGCGGGATGCGAACGTCTTCACGACGTTCTCGATTTGTAGTGGATTCATGCGGCCAATGTAGGCCGCGCGCGGCGATCCGCCCCGTGTCGAAAGTCATGACGGCGGGATGACAAATGTAAGGATAATCGGCACATGCGCTACGCCCTCGTTCTCGCTCTCATCGCTTCATCGGTGGTTGCACAGGAGCCGCCGAAAGTCGCCGCCGCGCCCGCGGACAAGACGCTTCACAGCACGCTGCTCCTTCCGAAGGACATGAGCAAGCCGATGCCGGTCGTGCTGCTTCTTTCCGGTTCCGGCGCCACGGACCGCGACGGAAATTCGCCGGCTTCGAAGGGGAAGAACAACTCGCTGCTGATGCTCGCGGAAGGGCTGGCATCGAACGGCATCGCCTCGCTCCGCTACGACAAGCGCGGCGTCGGCGAGAGCGCCGGCGCGATGGTGGCCGAAGCGGACCTCAGTCTGGACACGTACGTCGACGACGCGATGGCGTGGTGCGAGCAGCTCCGCAAGGACAAGCGCTTCTCCGCCGTCATCATCGCCGGCCACAGTGAAGGCTCGCTCATCGGCATGCTGGCCGCGAAGCGCTGCAATGCGGATGGCTTCATTTCCATCTCCGGCGCCGGCCGCTCCGCCGCCGACGTCCTCCGTACGCAACTGGCCGGCAAACTTCCGCCCGGACTGGCCGCGCAGAGCGAGGCGATTCTCAAGAATCTCGAAGCCGGCAAGAGGACGGAAAACCCGCCGCCGGAGCTCGACGCAATCTATCGCCCGAGCGTGCAGCCGTACCTGATCTCCTGGTTCCGCTACGACCCGGCCAAGTGGATCGCCGCCCTGACCGTCCCGGTGCTCATCATCCAGGGAACGACCGATATCCAGGTGACCGTCGACGACGCCAAACGCCTCGCCGCCGCAAATCCGAAAGCGAAATTGCTCATCATCGAGGGGATGAACCACGTCCTCAAGGAAGTCCCCGCCGATCGCGACAAACAGATTGCCTCCTACAGCAACCCCGATCTCCGTCTTGCACCGGAGTTTTTAGTCGGCATCGTCGATTTTGTGCGGAAGGTGGGGAAGTAGGAGAATGCAGACATGGCTCAAATGCACATCGCGGAACCAACGAAAGAGCTAAGCCCCGACGAGCGATGGGAACGCTATCTTCGGATGGCTCTTACGCCGGAAGAGGTCGCAGAGGGCCGCGCAGAATTGCAGAAAGAGATCGAGCGCGCGCGCGCCGAGGGTGTTTACGAAGAGCTGAAAAAGTGGAGAGGCAAAATTCACTGGGACGTCAGTCTTGAAGAATTGCGGGAGGATCGCGATTGATCGCGATCGACACTAGCTCGTTGCGGCGCTGGGCTGAGGGAGAAACGGGGCAGGATGTCGATCAGGTCGAAGCCGCGATCGATAGCGGCGAAGGCACGCTTCCACCGGCAGTGGTGACCGAAGCTCTTAGCAAAGCCGTCCTTCCCGAGGCTTTCATCCACGTCGTCGCAACGCTACCCGTTGTTCCGCTCCGCTACGGATATTGGTTTCGAGCCGGCGAGTTGCGCGCTGATGCGATGCGCCGCGGCTTCAAAGCCAAGCTGGCGGATGCTCTGATTGCACAAGTCTGTATTGACAACGACGTCCCTCTCATCACCTACGATGCCGACTTCCGTCACTTCACGCGCGCTGGTCTGAAGCTCGCGTAGCGGCGCGTTTCTGCATCCAGACCATGATCGCGTAGAGGATCGCCACGGCGACGCCGAAGCCGACCAGCCACATCGATTTCGACGACAGCGCGTGGCGGAGCGCGTCGGGGTCTTTCATCAGCGCCGGTTGGTCGCCGAGGACCTTCATTCCGAACCAGGCCAGCGCGCCGTTGAAGAGGCCCGCGCCGAGGATCGTCATCAGCGAGAAGCGGCCGAACGGCATCCGGAAAAGGCCTGCCGGGATCGAGATCACGTGGCGGATTCCGGGCAGCAGCCGGGCCACGAAAATGCCGCCGGAGCCGTAGGTCTCGAACCAGTGATCGGCAGCTTCGATCTTCGATGGCGACATCAGTACGAAGCGGCCGTAGCGGCTTACGAGCGGCCGTCCGAGTTTGTAAGCGATCCAGTAGCTGGCGGCGGAGCCGGCCCACGAACCCGCGGTCGCGGCCACGATCACCAGTGTGAAGTTGAAGTGTCCCTGCGAGGCCCAATACGCGGCGGGCGGCATGACGATTTCGGCGGGAATCGGCAGTGCCGTCGATTCGAACGCCATCATGATGAAGATGCCGAGGTAGCCCCAATCGAGGATGAACTGCATCCAGGTGAGGAAGAAGTGGTGGAACCAGGTCATAGGGCGCGCAATCCTACTCGAAAGGCAGATGTTACGATCCCTCGATGCAGCCCGATCGCTACGACGTGATCATCCTCGGCGGCGCCTTCAGCGGCGCGTCGACGGCGATCCTGCTGCGGCGCGATCATCCGCAACTGCGCGTGCTCATCGTCGAGAAATCGGAGGCGTTTGACGCCAAAGTCGGCGAGGCCACGACCGAGATGTCGGCAATGTTCCTCACGCGCCGTCTGGCGATGTGGCATCACCTCGAGGCCGAACAGTTGCCGAAAGAGGGGCTGCGCTACTGGTTCACGAACGACAACGTAACCGGCCACGCCAACGCCACAGAAGGGGGCGGATTCCTTCGCAGCGCGGTGCCGGCGTTTCAACTTCGACGCGATGCGCTGGACGAATATCTGCTCAAGACCGCCGTCGACGAAGGCGCGGAGTTGTTGCGTCCCGCGAAAGCGCGCGACGTCGAGTTGAACGACTTCGACAACAAGTTGACCATCGAGATCGGCGAGGAAGTTCGCGAACTTCGCTGCCGCTGGCTGCTTGACGCCACAGGGCGCGTGAACTTCCTCGGCCGTCGCCTGAATCTCATCGAGCGCAACGACGAGCATCCGGTCGCCGCGATCTGGTGCCGCTGGAACGGCGTGCGGCACATCGACGACGTCGCGGCGCGTTCCGGCGATCTGGCCGCGCGCAACATCAGCTCGCGGCGCCTGGCCACGAATCACTACACGGGATTCGGTTACTGGATCTGGGTCATCCCGCTCGGCAACGGCGAGACGTCGATCGGCGTCGTCTTCGACAAACGGCTCGTCGATCTGCATCACAGCAAAGACCGCGCGACGGATTTCATCGCCTTCTTGAAGGCGATTCCGACGCTGGCGGAGTTGCTGGACGGCGCCTCGCCGCGGCTCGACGATCTCCGTTTCTACTCGCACCTTCCCTACATTTCGAAGCAGTACATGGGCAACGGCTGGGCGCTCCTCGGCGATGCCGCGGCGTTCCTCGATCCATACTACTCGCCGGGGCTCGATCACGCGTCGTTCACCGCCGAGGCGACGGCGGAGATCGTCGGAATGGACGCGAAGGGTGAGGATGTCGCCGCGCGCATCATCGAGCACAACGAAGCGTTCGCGCGTTCGTACGTCCGATTTTTCCGCTCGATTTACAAGGACAAGTACTACTACATGGGCGAGGCCGACCTGCTGACGGCGGCGATGATTCTCGACACGGCGCACTACTACATCTTCGTGGTCATTCCGGCGTATCGCTTCGCGAAAAAGTTTCTGTGGATGCCAGTCCTAGGGCCGAAGCCGGCCTTCTTCAGTTACCACTTCATCAAGTTCTACCACCGCCGCTTCAAGTCGATCGCGCTGGCGCGGCGCGCGGCGGGTGAGGCGGGCGCGCGCAACAACGGGCGGCGGATCAAGGCGTACTTCAACCTCAATCTCTCGCCGATGCACATGTTTCTGCGTGGCGTGAAGTTATGGATGTTCGCCGAGGCGGACAACGTGCGGCTGCAGTTGAAGCGTCCGTTCCGCCGCCGCGCCGCCGCAACTCCAGCTCCAGCCGAGGGCGCCGAAGCACGCGGATGAGCCGGCGCGTGGCCATCGTCTTCGACGCCGATTTCGGCGATCGCCTCGCGTCGCTGGCGATGCGTACGCCGGTGTGGATCGTGGAGAGCGCCGCGAACCGGAGCGCCGTCGCCGAGGCGATGAATCGCGCAACCGAATGGCCGCACATCAGCGTGACGGTCTTTCGCCCGACGGATGATTTGAAGCATCTACTCTCGCAGATCGGTCATCCGCAGCGGGTGGATGTGATCGGGTTGCGCCTCACCGCCGACGTACGCGACGCGATGCGCGATGGCGGTTTCGCGAACGTCGTCGCGACTTCCGACGGTTTTCGTGCGACGTGAAGGATTGAAGTTACATAGATGAGTTACCGGCAGCACCTCAAGAAGGAAGCCGGCCGATGTCATCGATCGCCTTCGCCACCTGGCGTTCGCGCTTTTCGATTTTCTTGCAACGGCCGATGACGTCTTCGATCAGCGCCCAGGTCACATTCGACGGCTGGTAGCGGTCGGGATTCGATTCGGAGACGTGCCGGCCGAGCGCGCCGAGGGCGGTGTGGAACGGGAGCGGCGTGGCGGGCGCGCCGTGCGAGATCTCGTCAATGTAACGCGCCACGAGCAGTCCGACGGCGGACGATTCCACGTAGCCTTCGACGCCGGTGATCTGGCCCGCGAAGAAAATGCGGTCGTCCTTCTTCGTTTGAAACGTCGCGCGCAGATGGCGCGGTCCGTTGATGAATGTGTTGCGATGCATCGAGCCGAAGCGCGCGAAGACAGCGTTCTCCAGGCCGGGAATCATGGCCAAGACGCGCTTCTGCTCCGGCACTTTCATCTTGGTCTGGAAGCCGACGATGTTGAAGTAATCGTCGGAGAGGTCTTCCTTGCGTAGCTGCACGACGGCGTGCGGACGCTCGCCGGTGACCGGATGTTCGAGTCCGACCGGCTTGAGCGGCCCGAAGCGAAGCGTGTCGATGCCGCGCGAGGCGATCTCTTCGACCGGCAGGCACCCTTCAAAGTGCGCGGCCTTTTCGAAATCGTGCGGCGCGAAAATTTCGGCCGACAGCAGCGCGGCCACGAACTCCTCGTACTGCTGCTGCGTCATCGGGGCGTTGAGGTAATCGGTGGCCGACCCTTTTCCGTAGCGCGATTTCCAATACAGCTTCGACATGTCCAGCGAATCGGCGGCGAGGATCGGCGCGATGGCGTCGTAAAAATACAGACCGTCGCGCCCGAGGAAATCGTTGATCGCATCGAAGAGCGGCTGCGACGTGAGCGGACCGGTAGCGACGACGAGGAAATCGTAATCACCGCGATCGAGCGACGTTACCTCATCGCGATGCAAGGTGATGTTCGGCTGGCGCGCGATTTCCGAAGTCACCGATGCCGCGAAACGATCGCGATCGACCGCGAATGCATCGCCCGCCGGAACGCGTGCGTCGGTGCCGCAGCGTATGACCAGCGAATCGAGCATCGCCATCTCCGCCTTCAGCAAACCGACCGCATTCGTAATCGCCGACGATCGGAAGGAGTTGGAGCAGACCAGCTCCGCAAGATTCGACGTCTGGTGCGCCGCGGTCGATTTCACCGGGCGCATTTCGAAGAGATCGACGTGATGTCCGCGGCGGGCCAGGCCGAATGCGCATTCGGATCCGGCCAGGCCGGCGCCGATGATCTTGATGCGAGACACGTCAGTTCGACGGTTCGTTCGAATTCGAGGAGAACACCGAGGCGCCGTCGATGCGGATCTCGCCGAACTTCTGCTCGAAGATCGAAATGTTCTGCGCCAGCGCCTCGAGCAGCTGCTTGGCGTGCAGTGGCGTCATGATCACGCGGCTGTAGACCTTCACGTCCTGCCGCCCGGGAACGATGCGCCCGAGGTCGATCACGAATTCGCTCGGCGAATGAATGATGTTCGCGAAGTTGATGTACTCCCCCTGCGCGACGGTGTCGTCCAGGGTGATGCGGATGGTGGGCTGTACTTGCTCTTCCATGGCGCGACGATACCGCAGCGGCGAGGGTGAAATTCCCCGCCGCCTTCACGCTTCCCGCTGGCAAATCGCTCCACGACGTCGAGAAGCAGCATCAAAAAGGCTGCGGACTGCGAACTGCCCCGATTTTCACGAGGCGCAAATTGGATACGCACCCGGCGTTCGAGATACATCGTGCGGGCCGCGACGGCAATTCAGCTATTTGTATGATCGCGGCGGTGACGCACCGGTGGGTCGACCGACTCATCTTCCGCGGAGCGCTTAGGAAAAAGTAGCAGCTGCGCGAGATCCTCGGCTTTTTTCTTTTTGTAAACGAAGCGGAAGGAGTTCATGCCGATGTGGCGGATATACAACTCCATCACTTCTTCGGCCGTTTTCGCGGCGCGTATCGCTTGCTGGAAAATGTTCGCCTCGTCCTCAGGCATTTGGCGGGGGATGTGCGCCAATGCCAGCGCATACGCTTCGTCATACCCGACGCCACCGGCGTACGGCGCAATGAACCGGCGCATCGCGGCAAATTGCTCATCCCTCATTCGGTGCTCGAAATCCTTACGCACGGCATCGCCGAATTGGCTTAGTGGACCCGTGGCATTCGGAATGTCGAGACCTTGAAGGATAAGCATCCCGTTGATGAAAAGGGGACTGGCTATCGCCACGAACCAAGGCGATGCGGTGAATAGCGGAGCCCAGTTCGTCGGCCAGAACCAATAGACGGGAAACGGGACAATCGCTGCGACCCCGTGACCAAAAAGATGGAGCCAGAAAGTGCGCGTGATGAAGACGTAGCTGCGGGGATGGATTTCGTCGCTGCGGGTCAGCAGACGTAGCGCGGCCAGGGACGCCGACCCTGCGAATGCCACGCTCGCAGCCAGAACTAACATGATGTTCCTCTATCTCGCCTCGCGGTAACCCAAGGGTTCCCTACCTCCCGTCCTTTTCCGCCATCCGCTTAGGTAATCCTAGGGTATCATAGGATTCCATGAGACATGCTGGAAAGAAACTTACCGGGACTACAACGAAGCAGATCAAGCAAGTGGCCCTCGATCTTCCGGCGGACTTCGTCGTCGTTCTCGACGCGTTTTGCGATGCCGCCTGGGGCGTTCCGCGGGCCAAGATCATTCGGGAGGCAGTGACTGACTTCGTTCAGCGTGAACTCGAAAAGAACGCCGGACTCAAGGAACGTTTTGAAGAGGCGGAGCAACGCCTTCGCAAGGAACGATTCAAGGTGGTGTCAATCAATCCGCAGTCGACCGACGGAAAGTAACCGCCACAGAAGGTGGTAGTTGGCCGGATCCCCGATGTTTGTATGATCGCCGCGGTGACACGCCGGCGCTGGTTGGTCCTTCTGACGCTTCTGATCGTTTTGACGGCGGCGCGCGTGGCGACGACCTATCGCGTCTTCAGCCAGACGAACGATGAGCCGTTTCACCTCGCCGGCGGCTATGACTTTCTCCTCACCGGACGGCAACTCTCCGATCCGCAGCATCCGCCCCTGGCGCGCGTCTTCTTCGCGCTTCCGTTTCTGCGGACGCCGCCGCCAGCGACGACGGACGGCCTTGCGCGCGGCAATGCGCTCCTCCTGCGCGACGACCGCTACACGCAGAACCTCGGCCGCGCGCGCATCGGCAATCTGGTCTTTCTGGTAATCGGAATCGCGGCCGTGGCGCTTTGGGCGCGCGATCTCATCTCGCCCGTCGCAGGACTCATCGCGGCGTTGATCTTCGCATCGACACCCGCGGTTCTCGCGCATGCTGGCCTGGCCACGACCGACATGGCCGTCGCGGCGATGATCCCCGCCGCGCTTTACGCGCTGACGCGTTTTCTCGATCGCCCCTCGACGCCGCGCACGATCATCCTCGGTACCGTCATCGCCCTCGGCTTGCTGTCGAAGTATTCGTTCATCGTCTACTTTCCCGTCGCAGCGCTCGTGCTGATCGCCGTTCGGCGCCGGTTTCCGTTGCTGAAGCTGATGGCCGCTTGCGCGATCGCGGCGTTGCTGCTCTGCGCGACATTTCGTTTCACGTTCACGACCCTGCAGACCGCCGATCCGCGCGCCGCCGATATGTGCGCCGAAGTCTTCCACGCGCCGGGCCTGGCCAACGTTCGTCTTCCTGCGCCCGACTACATCAACGGATTCATCGAAGTGGCGCGCCACGATCGCCGCGGCCATCGCGCCTTCCTCCTCGGCGAAATGAAAGACGGCCGTGGCTGGTGGTACTACTTTCCGGTCGCGCTCTTTTTCAAAACGCCGATTCCGTTGATCGCTCTTTTTCTGACAGGAATCGCGATTCTCATCGCCCGCAGAAAATTCGAAGTCCCGCTGATCGCGATGGCAATCCTGGCCGTGGCGATGACGGGCCACATCAACATCGGCATCCGCCACTTGCTGCCGATTTACGCGCCGCTCGCCATCGCCGCCGCGTACGCCGTCGTCGAACTGAAACGTTTTCTGCCGATTTCAATCGCGCTCATCGCCTGGCTCGTCATCGGAGTCGGCATCGCGCATCCCGACTACATCCCCTGGTTCAATGCCTTCGCCGGATCGCATCCCGAAAAAATCCTGAACGACAGCAACCTCGATTGGGGGCAGGACGTCCTCCGCCTCGCGCGCACCGCGCGGACGATGAAGATCGCGCACCTGACCACCTCCCTCGCCACCACCGCCGACCTCGATCGCATCGGACTTCCGCCGCACACGAACCTCGAAGCGATGTCGCAAGTCCACGGCTACCTCGCCATCAGCGAAATGATGCTCGCTCAGGGGAACGCGTACAGCTCCGCCGTGCGCGACTGGCTCACGAGATTGATCGGAACGAAGGACTGCCGGCGCGTCGGGAAATCGATCCGCTTGTACAACTTGCCGTGAGCCATACGACCGTAGTGGAGCAGATGGCAAAAAGGATCAGTCGTCGTAGTCGATGTCGTCGAAGAGGCGGTCACCTCGCCAGTCATTGCCGCGATGCCGTTTGCGCTCGGTCTCGCTGCTGCCGAAGATCGAGTCCATGATTTCCTTCGTGAGTCGGAACGGCGGGAGCTTGACGCCTTCGTTCTTGAGATCCTCGAAGATCCTTTGAAAGCTGACGCCCAGCTGCTCCGACTCGGAGCGCTCGCCGATGTGCATTCCGACCACCTCCCGGTTTTCGTCGAAAACCGGAGCGCCGGAGGAACCATTGAGGGTGATGGTCTTATACCGGAAGAGGTGAGGGAAGTCGGGTACGGTGTAGTTGGCCGGAATGTAGCCTTCGGCAAACTGGAGGACATCGCCCTGCGGATGCTGAACGACGAATACACGTCCGGCGGCGGGTGCGTCGGCTCGGCTGCAGTCGTTCCAACCACGGATTCGGTGTGAGTACGGAAGGAAGGCGAGACCCATAGGCCGATCGAGCCGGACCAGGATGTAATCGAGCTCGTTGTCGTCGAAGCGGAGCTTGCATCGCGAGCTCACTTTGGTGGACGAAGCCACTACGTCGGGCTGATTGGTGAAAGGGATACGCCGGAGACCGCAGGTATCCCCCATCGCAGCAGTTCTCGTTTTCACGTTCCACATGAACTGGTCGAACAAGACCGTCACGTCATCGGGATCGGCGAAAACGGCAGAAGTTCCGAGCAGCGCGTGCGCTGAGGTGAGCATGAGGTCCGGCCCGACCAGAAAACCGGTGGCACTCATGCCCCGTTTCCGACGAATGAGACACATGTGCCGCGACAGCTTCATGAACTCGACGGCGCGCGGATTCACTGGCCGGAGCTCGTTGATCCTTTCGTCGAATATATCCCGCTCGCCTTCCGGGTCGGGATGGACGTCAAGGAGCGTGGCAGGGGTAGTCGATTCGTTCATCTCGCACCTCCGTCTGCACTTACAAACACCGGCTTGCAGTCGTCGGCACGACACTGGTTTATGTCGTTCTGCGGCAGCGGGCGTTCGCCGTTCGGAATGTCCAGGAGGTTGTAGTGGAGGTCGAAGTCATCCGACCGCGGTTTCAGCACCGGGCCAATCCGCCGCACCGGATCGAAGCGTGCCGGCGTGTCCAACACGCGTACCTCGTCCTTCGGGTCGTTTCCCATGCGCAGTTCGATTGTCGTTTCGCCCTTGGGCCACCTCAATACCAATTCCGGCGGCGTACCGGTTACAGGGGTGTCTTCCCTCAACTGCTTGAACGACAGTTTGACTTGCTCAGTCTCGTTGGGATAGGGGATATCAATAATAAACTCGTCCGCCAGCACGCGCCGGAAGCCTGGGATCACGTTGCCCTTCGCATCGATGAATGCTTTCGGGTGCACGGTGTCACAGGGGAAGTTCGCCCGCATCATCCCGCCATCGAGATGAACGACGGCTGCCACTTCGTTGCCGAAACTGTCCGCGCTTGGATTGACCGTGCTTTTGAGCGGCACAGGTTGGGAGAGGATGTCGCGAGTGTCGGCCAGCCAGCGGATGTCATCTGCTGGCGCGACATCGAACGAGCCGGGCCGATCCGCCAGCGGACGCATCTTTGGGTCGGTGAAGTATTCGATTCCCAGTTTCTTTGGAGGATCGATCACAACCTGAGCATCCCGGAAGAAGTAGATGAAATGTTCACCTCCCTTGCCGACAACGACCGTCTCGGTCGGCCACGGAGGATTGACGAGCAGTGATCTCGCGACATGCACGAAGGGAGAATGGTCGGGAATGGGCGTTCCCCATCCGTTGACGCTGATCTCCTCTCCTCGCTTGTTCTTTTTCTTGGTAGTTGCCGCCATCAGGACGAGTGCTTTCCTTGGCGGCTCCTCGTCCCTCTTCGAGGGCCCCGGCCATAATTCGGCCGGCTCATCGGCGTCCCTGGGAGGCGCCGGCGTCAATGTGTTGATACCGCTAAAGATGATCCTCAGCTTCTTATCCGCCATCTCTCTCTCCTTCGAAACTCGAACTCAGAATCCAGCACCAATCAAGCGAAGCGAAGCCCAGTCACGGAATGGAACACCTTGGCGCAGCAGGGCCAGTTGCGCCTGACGGAGAGACTCGGCGGGGGTGTCGCCGCGGAGCAGACGCTCGTGGAAGGTGCGTGCGGCAAGATGTGCTGAGCTATCGTCGATCGGCCATAGCGTTCCGGCTACGAGAGGAACACCGGCCGCAAAAAACGAACGGGCGATGGTGATGCTCCCCTCCGACTTGAGAACCGGTCCGGCGTCGGTCTCACACGCCGAGAGGTACACCAACCGCATCCTCGGCATCGGCGCGACGGCGATGTCTGCCATCCCCAACCGCGCCAGCGGCGATTCTCCGAGACGCAGTGTGCGCGATGCCGGATCGGCGTCAATCACCGTGTGTCCAGCGAATTGGAGGATGGTTGCCTTCTGGAACTCCCTCAGCAGCGAGGAGCTGGACGTGGTCGAACCGTCAATGATCCGGCCACCACGGTAAAGGCGGACGATCGACATCGCTTCCCGGGCCGCTTCCGGAAGCGCGGTAAGACCCGAACCTCCCGCCCCTGCCTTCACGACCGTGACCTGCTCGTCCCGGGTCGATCGCTCCACCCAGCGCGCACGGCTCCGCACGAAAAGCGCAGCGCTCGGAGCGATGACCGTGGGATACACATCCAGCAGGGAACGCCCCCGAGCAGCGTCGCGTAGCGCACTGAAGGCTACGCGCTCCAGTTCGTCGTCAGGCACGATGACCAGCGCCTTCGCGTCACCGAGGGCTGGCTCAATCGGCTGCATCAGCGAGTCGTAGAGAAATGACGCATTGGATTCGACGTCAGCAACGGCAGCGGTGACGTCGCCGACCGCAGATGGCAACACCACCGTCTCGAAGCGGTTGAACGTGACGATCCAGACGACGATGTGGTCGCGCAGAACGCGGTATTCGACCAATGCGGTTCCGGCGGGCAGCGCAGACTGGAGATCGGGCAACGATTCTTGTGGAGCGTTGCTCCGCCACCGCGCCGTGGGCGAGTCGACTAGCTCGCGGACACGGCGGCGGTCCGACGTTTCGAACGCGTCGCGCTCGCGCCGCTGCTGCAGAAGAAACTCCACATAGCCGTCCGTGATCTCGTCGGCAGTGGCGGTGAACGAGACGCGAAGCTGGCGTTCGTCGATCTTCTCGCGGTTTGCGTCGGTTTCGCGGAGTGCGGCTTGAAAATCGCGTTCCGCCGCGCCAGCTTCGCCTCGCCCCGCAAAGCGGCGAGCGCGGGCGAAATATGCGGTACTCAGCCAAATACGGTTGTCGCTGCCATCGAAATAACGGATGGCGTCGTCGAGACTGGTAAGCGGCTCAGACGAGGACCCATCCGCACCGAAAAACTTGGCGACCGCCAAGTACGCGAGCTGGCGTTCCCGCACCGAGTGATCAGTGATCGATCCGCACACCCGCTCCGCGACTGCCAGGTCGCTCGACGCCGACACTGCGAGTCCCACGCGATATCGGTAGGCGCTGCGCCACATCGCGGACGTACAAGTCCGCGACGCGTCGTGCGCCACGGCGTCGATCTCCACCATCGCGTCCAGAAAGAGAGCGGCCTGCGCTCGTTGATCCGCTTCCAGGGCATGGAACGCACCCACAAACATTGCGTAGTGGCCATGTCTCAAGTCTCCGGTTCGCTGCTGGATATCCAGACCATGCTTGAGGTTCCCGCGCGCGCCCGCTGTGTCACCCATCAGGTCGAGCGCGTCGGCCAGCCGTACGAGAAGCGCGGACTCGTAGTCTCCCTCACCGATGCTCCCGTAGGCCTCGACCGCGCGCGAGTAGTGATCGGCGGCCTCTTTATAGGAACTGATCTGGATGAATGCGGTGGCAAGCAGTGTCTCGAGCCTTGCTCGTCCGGCGATCGACAATTCGGCACCGCACTCTTTTTCAACTTGCTGCAGCTCGGCGAGCGCCTGCCGGTACTGATTGGACGAGTAGAGCATGCCGGCGTGTTCCATGCGTGCGCGCCAGGCAAACGGCGTTATGCGCGGGTTGAGTGCGGCCACCGCCGCTGTCATCTGGTCGGTCGCCTCCTGAACAGTCGAGTGCTTCTCGGCCTCCAGACCGGCACCGTACGCGACGTGACCCTTCGCGAGCTGCCGCAACGTTTGGCCTCCGGACTTCCGGATGGCCTCGACCGCGTCACCGATTTCGCGCTCGCCGCTTGCGTTCTCGAGCGCCGCTCCGAGCGCTTCGATCTTCGCCAGTCGCGACGCGGCAGACGGATCGTTGCGCAGGACGGCATCCCCCCACTTCGGGAGGAGCTCGCTCTCACACCAAAGACGTACTTCCTGGCGGAAGCGGTCGATGTCGCGGAGGAGCGCGGCATCGTCGGGGCGCGCGGCGAGGAGGCGCTCGCGCGCGGCCGGCCAGAGCTCGGCATCGGTCGGCTGCAGAAGTTCGTTCAACCGCCGATGCGCAGAATTGCTCCACTGTGAGCGCGGATCGAGCGCCAGATAGTCGCGCCAGGCGGCGACGGAACGTTCGCGAATGTGGTAGGAGTCGATGACTACGGCGCGCGTCCAGGCGATGGCAGGCGTCCGCTCGATTGTCCACGCGCGCTGCACGGCCTCCAGTGTGAGCGGCTGCAGTGCCGGGTTGTCGAGAGCCAGATAGCCGGCCGCGAGATCGTTAAGCAATGCGGCGTCGCGGGAATGGCGGATGGCTTCGGCGAATTCGCCACGCTGATTCGTGGTCGACCGAAGCGTCTGCTCGAACGTGGCCACGGCGTCCTTTGGTTTCCCAACCAGGAGGTACGACACTCCGAGGGCGTGGCGTTCGCCCGCATCTTCACGCAAGCGCTTGATGACCGACCAGAGCGACCCCGGTGGTGTACTCGAACCGTCTTCCTCGCCGCCGCGCAGCCGCCGCTTTACGTCACGATAAGGAAAATCGCCGCTTAGCCGCGCGGGCGTGGGGCGATAATCGAGGTCCGCGCTGGCGGCGACAACGGCTTGCATGCCATCGAATTTGACCCGCCGATGAGACCAGAGCACGAGTAACGCTGCCGCGAGCGGCACAACGAGAAGCGCGCGCGCTGTGTTCGTCCAAGCGACTCGCGCGCCGTTCACCTCGCGCATGAAAGTCCTCTCATGACACGCTGCTCGGATCGAAACCGCTCTCACAGTCGTATCAGACGGACCGAGAGATGCGATTCCTCACTTACTTTTTGGGAGACAGCGGGAGTGTACTGCAACTGACCTACGCAGGTTTCGCTACGTCAAAGCCCCGGTAACCGTTCAGGCATTTGCTTGTTGCCGTTTGTTGGGATGGGCGTAACAAACTACTGCCGTCCTTCAGCGTATATCTCTCAGCGTTCCAAAACGCGGCAGATCCTGCATCGGACGGGAGACCAGTGGACGGAGTAGTCGGGACTCGTGTGTCTGAAGAAGTGCCGGGTGGCTGTACGCGGCCGGTCTTCCGCATTCCGCCGAGAGGTGGAGCGGCGCAGATCGGCGACATCAGGAATCACACCGCGGCCGTGCTGGTGTTCGGGCCGGACGCTTCCGCGGACGAAGTCACGGCGACGCTGGACGCACTGCCGGACACCGCCTGCAGCGCGATCGTTTTCGCGGCGCGCGAATCGCTCGCCGGTTTTCAACCTCTCATCGACGACGATCGCCTTTTCTACCTCGCTTGCGGCCAGCTTCCCGAGCGCGAGCTCGACGCACTGATCGACAGCGCGCTCGGCGAACGCAAGCCGATGGCCACACTCGACCGCTACGTCACCGCTGCCACTCTGCGCCGGATCGCGCTCGTGCAAAGCATCGTCGAGCTCACCAACGCGCTGCGTGCGGGCCGCGGCGATCGCGGTCTCCGCGGAGCGCACCCGCTGCGTCGTCTTCGACGGCGAGCGCGGAACGCTGTGGGTTCCTGGCGAATCGACTGCGGAGAGTACGGCGGCGGGATTGGCCGGCTTCATTTTCCGGACGGGCCTCTCGGTCTGCCTCCCCCATCTCGATGGCGACGCGCGCTTCGATCGTGATCTCGACAACCCCGAGGGCGATGCGTCGGATCGTTTTTTGGGCGTGCCGGTTTGCGCGGGCGGGAAAGTCGTGGCGGTGCTCGCCGCGATGCGTTCCGCTCACGAATTGCCGTTCGAGCCTCTCGACGTCGCGGCGTTGGAAGCGCTCGCGGCACACGCCAGTCCGTACGCGGCGGCGTGGCTGGACGATTCGCGCGACGCCGGCGGGCCGTTCCGCCTTCGCGCATTGCGCGCGGCGGAGCACACGTCGGGCTCCGCATCCGAGCCTCTGCAACTCGAATCGGTGTGGATGCGCCGCGCCACCTGGCTCTTCTTCGCGTCGCTCTTCACGCTGCTCATCGCGTTCGTCGTGCTGAAAGGGTGGCTGGGATGAGCAAGCGCATTCGCTTCGTACCTCAGACCGCGGCCGCCGATTGCGGCTCTGCATGTCTGGCCATGACCCTCGGCCTGTACGGCAAGCAGGTCGCGCTGGAGGACGTGCGGCGCGTAACCGGTCTTTCGCGCCACGGCCTCGACGCGCAGCATCTCGTCGCCGCCGCGGAGCACTTCGGACTGCGCGCGCGCGGCGTGCAGTTGCGCGCTCCGGAAGATCTCGCCTTTCTCGATCCCGGCAGCATTCTTCACTGGGAGTTCCGTCACTTCGTCGTCTTCAAGCGTGCCGAGAAAAAGGGTGCGTGGGTTCTCGATCCCGCCAATGGCCGCACGTTCGTATCGCGTGCGGAGCTCGACCGCGCGCTCACCGGCGTGGCGCTGGTGTTCGAGCCGGGACCCGATTTCGAGCGCGGCAGAGGGGACGTTCGCGGCGCATCGCTGCTCGGCCGGTACGTCAGGCGCGTGCTGCAACACGACGCGGTGCTCGTGCGCGTCCTCCTGCTCTCGGTTCTGCTGCAACTGTTCTCGCTCGCCGTGCCCGTGCTGACCGGAGTCCTCATCGATCGCGTGCTGCCGAAGGGCGACCACCAGCTCTACTGGATCCTGGCCGCGGGCGCCGCGACGCTCATCGCGTTTTTCGCGCTGGCGAACTTCATCCGCGCGCACATCCTGCTCGCGCTGCGCACGCGTCTGGACGCACAACTGACGACCGATTTTCTCGAGCACCTCGTGCACCTGCCGTTTTCGTTCTTTCAGCAGCGCTCCACGGGCGATCTGATGATGCGCGTCAACAGCAACGCCACGATTCGCGAAACGCTCACGTCATCCGTTCTTTCCGCGGGGCTGGACGGCTTGATGGTGGCGACGTATCTCGTGCTGCTGCTCGTGGTCGACGTGCACCTCGGTCTCGTCGTTGCCGGACTGGCCGTGCTGCGCGTGGCCATCCTCGCCGGCGCGATGCGCGGACGGAAGCGGCTCACGGCGGAGTCGCTGCAGGCCCAGGCGACGGCGCAGAGTTACGAACTGCAACTGCTCTACGGCATCGAAGTGTTGAAAGCCTGCGGGGCGGAGCGGCGTGCCGTCGGCGTCTGGTCGAATCTCTTCGTGCATCAGCTCAACGTCGCGCTGGCGCGCGGGCGGCTCGATGCGCTGGTCAACGCGCTGCTCGACGCGCTCGCGGTGGCGTCGCCGGTGACCGTGTTGCTGTACGGCGGCGCGCGCGTGATGAGCGGCGACCTCACCCTCGGCATGATGCTCGCGCTGGCCGCGCTGGCCGCCGGATTCCTCGCGCCGCTTTCGCAGCTCGTCGGCAATGCCGCGCAGTTCCAGCTGATCGGCAGCTATCTCGAGCGACTTGAGGACGTGCTGGCCGCGCCGATCGAACCGCAGGGACGCGACCTGCCGCGTCCGGAATCGTTCGCCGGACGCCTGTCGCTCAATGACGTTACGTTCCGCTACGGTCCGCTCGTTCCGCCCGCGCTCGCGAATGCGTCGTGGACGTCGAGCCGGGCTCGTTGATCGCCATCGTCGGTCCGTCCGGCTCCGGCAAGTCGACGCTCACCGCCATCGCCGCCGGTCTGCTCGAGGCGGAAACGGGAAGCGTCGCGTACGACGGGCGCGCGCTCACCGAGGTTCCGCGCGAGTGGCTGCGCTCGCGGATTGCGTACGTTCCGCAGCACTCGTTCCTGTTCGGCACGACCATCCGCGCCAACATCGCCCTGCAGGATCCGGACGTCGCCTTCGAGCGCATCGTCGAAGCGGCGAAGCTCGCCGAGATTCATGACGAGATCGAAGCGATGCCGATGGGCTACGACACGCTCCTCGCCGATTCGGGATCGTCGATCTCCGGCGGCCAGCGCCAGCGCATTGCCCTCGCGCGCGCGCTCGTGAATCGTCCAACGATGCTGATCCTCGACGAAGCGACGAGCGCACTCGACGCCGTCACGGAACAGAAGATCCAGCGCAATCTCCTCGCGTTGCGAGCGACGCGCCTCGTCGCCGCGCACCGTCTGAGCACCATCCGCAATGCGGATCTCATCGTGGTCCTCGATCACGGGCACACCGTCGAAATGGGCACGCACGCCGAGCTGCTGGCCCTCGACGGTCTCTATCGCCAACTGGTTTCCGCGCAACTCGAGAGCGCGGATGAGATGACCCCGTCAACCCGCGCGCGCATCACGCCTTACATGGGGGTCGAGGCGAGGCTCGCACGCATTAACGCTGTCAGAGGAGACATGTCATGAAGAAGCAGTTCACCAGCAAACTCCACCTGAACAAGGAAACGCTGCGCAACCTCTCCGACCGCGATCTGAAGAGCGCCATCGGCGGCGCGACCTTCAATTGTGTGGAAACCGGCTTGTCGTACTGCGTCACCTGTCCGACCGAGGGAAGCTGCATCTCGTACGGCAGTAGCTGCACGACCGGCAACCCCCGCTGCTGTTGCTGACGCTCACACCCGAGGCGGCCGGGGTGCGCACCCTGGCCGCCTCATTTCGGAGAACGCTGCCATGTGGCAATCGATCGCCAGTGCGGACACGCGCCGCGAATGCTGGAGCACCATCGAAGAAATCGAGCAGGGGCTGGCCGGATATCTCGCCAGCGGCGACGGCACGCTCGACGACGTGACGGGCGGCTACGCCGGCGCCGCGTTGTTCTACGCGTACCTGCACGCCGCGGGCGGCAACGCGGGCGCGGCCGACCGCGCCTTCGAAGCGCTCGAACGGAGCACGAGCGCGCTCGCCGAGCGCCAGATGCTGCCCGCGCTCTACTCCGGCTTCCTCGGCGTCGGATGGGTCGTCACGCACCTCACGCGCGATCTGTTCGAGAGCGACGCCGATCTCGCCAGTGAGATCGACGACGCGCTGCGCCAGCTCCTGACGAACGTCGAAGATCGATTGACGTTCGAATTGATCTATGGACTAGCCGGATATGGCACATATCTCGTCGAGCGCCTTCCCGATCCCGGCGCTGCCGCGATGCTCGACCGCGTCCTCGATCTGCTCGGAGAGTCGCGCGATGCGTCGGGCGTGTGGCACACCGATCCCGGCTGGATGTCGCCGTGGCAACGCGAGCAGATGCCGCGCGGCTGCTACAACCTCGGCGTCGCGCACGGCATCCCAGGCGTGATCGGATTTCTCGCTGCGGCGAGACGCGAAGGTGTCGACGATCCGCGTCTGATGCGTTTCGCCGAGGATGCCGTGCAGTGGACGCTCGCGCGCAAATGGGATCGCCCATCCTCCCTCTTTCCGGCGTTCATTCCGGTCGGCGGTGAGCCTTACCCGACGCGCACGGCCTGGTGTTACGGAGATCTCGGCGTCGCCGCGATGCTGCTCTCCGCGGCGCAAAGCTTCAATCGCGACGACTGGAAGCGCGAGGCGCTGGCGATTGCCCGCGTCGCGGCGCGGCGTTCGCGCGAGGACACGCAAGTGAGGGACGCGGGCCTCTGTCACGGCTCGACCGGCATCGCCCATCTCTTCAATCGAATGGCGCAGGCCAGCGGCGACGACGAGCTGTGCGACGCCGCGGAGCGCTGGTATCGCGTCGCCCTCGACATGCGCCGCCCCGGCGAAGGGCTGGCCGGACTCCTGAGCTGGGTCGACGTGATGGAGAACGGAAAATTCGTCGGCGGAGAGTGGAAAACCGAGCCCGGTTTTCTGTCCGGCGTGGCCGGCACCGGACTGGCCCTTCTGGCCGCCGTCACCGATTTCGAGCCGCTGTGGGATCGCGTACTTCTCGTCGCCATCCCGCCAAACGGCAGCGAGAGCGAGAGCAAGGGAGCCGCGGCATGAACAAAGACATCGTTCCTTCCGGACTCGTGGTGATGCGCACGCCGCTCCTTCCGATGGAGGAGATCGAGGCCTGGCGCGCGGGACTGCTTACACCGCAGGCGACTGACGACACGCTCGACGAAGCGCTCGCGCACGATCGCGAGCTGCTGCGCGAACGTCTGCGAAAAATCGTCGACAGGCCCGAGATCGCGGAAGCGCTCTTCGTCGCATCGCCCGATCTTTTCGACACGCTGGAGCAATGGAAGCGCGATCCCGAATCGAAGAAGGGCAAGAAAACGGAGCAGGCGCTGGTCCGCTACTTCCTGCGCATGGCCTCGCGTCCGACGCCATTCGGCCTCTTCTCCGGCTGCACGGCGGGACGCACCGGAGATCACACGCGGCTCATACTCGCCGAGCGCAGTTCGTATCGCCGCTACAGCCGGCTGGACATGGATTACCTGTTCGCGTTGTGCGAGCTCCTGGTGCGCGATCCGGAGCTTCGCGCGGAGCTGCGTTTCCGGCCGAACTCGAGCCTTTACGAGACCTCGGGACGCCTGCGATTCGCGGAATCGCGCGTGCAGGGACGCGTGCGGACGGTTCACCTCGTGGCCGTCGACGCCTTCGACGCGCTGCGCGACACGCTTCGCCGCGCCGCCGACGGTGCGCGTTTGCAGGATCTCGCGACGACGCTCGTGGCCAGCGATCCGGATGGCGAGATCACGCCGGCAGACGCCGACGCGTTTCTTCAGGAGCTCGTCGACAACCAGCTTCTGGTTCCCGACTTCGCGCTGCCGGTAACAGGCGAAGAGAGCGCCGCGGGCGTGATCAGGCAACTCGATGCCGTGGGCGTCGCCGGCGACGTCCGTGAACGTCTGGCGGAGACGAATCGCGCGTTGCACGAAATTGATGCGGCCGGACTCGGCTCGTCGCCGGACGTCTATCGACGGCTCGCCTCTGACCTCGAACCCCTCGGCGTACCGGTGTCACGACCGTTTCAGGTCGATCTGACCAAGCCATCGCAAGAGGTCGTGATCGGCGCCAACGTCATCGACGAGATCGTGCGCGGGATCGAGATCCTGCAACGCTTCTCACGCCTCCAGCACGAGCGGTCGCTGCAAGACTTTCGCGCTGCGTTCCTCGATCGCTACGGTTCGGATCGCGAAGTGCCGCTCGTCGACGTGCTCGATGAGGAGAGCGGTATCGGCTTCGAGCGCGCCAACAGAGCCGGAGCAGAAGCCTCGCCCCTTCTCGCGGGTCTGCCGTTGCAGCGCCTCGGCGAAACTTCCGGCTTCCTGTGGAAGAACGAGGACGCCGCGCTCATGGATCTCGTCGTGCGCGCAGTTGCCGAAGGCCGTAGCGAGATCGAGATCGGCGACGACGACCTTCCGCAGCTGGAAAAATCCGCGCGCCCGCCGATGCCCGAGGCCTTTCACGCCATGGCCGTGCTCTGCGCGAAATCGGCCGAGGCAGTCGAGCGCGGCGAATTTCGCGTGCTTCTCTACGGCGGGCAGGGACCGTCGGGCGGACGCATGCTCGGCCGCTTCTGCCACAGCGATCCCGCGATCGACGAGGGCGTGCGGAAACACCTCGCCGACGAGGAGGCGCTTCATCCCGACACCATCTTTGCGGAGATCGTGCACCTCCCGGCCGGACGGATCGGCAACGTCCTCGCGCGCCCCGTTCTGCGCGACCACGAGATCGCATTCCTAGGCCGCTCCGGCGCGCCGCAGGACCGGCAGATCGCGGTCCAGGATCTGATGGTCACCGTGTCGGGCGATCGCATTCGCCTTCGCTCGCGCAGTCTCGATCGCGAAATCATTCCGCGGATCACGTCCGCGCACAACACGTCCTCCGAAAGCCTCGGCGTCTACCGTTTTCTCGCGGCGATTCAGCCTCCCGTCGGCATGCAATGGGATTGGGGCGCGATGGACCTCGCGCCGTTCCTGCCGCGCGTCACCCGCGGGCGCCTGGTTCTGGCGCGCGCACGCTGGCGTATCACCGCCGCCGAGATCCGTCCGATCGCGGACGCCGCCGGCGCGGAGCGTTACCGCCTGGCGAAGCGCCTCCGCGAAACGCGGCGGATGCCGCGTTATCTGAGTCTCGCGGAAGGCGACAACGAGCTGTTCATCGATTTCGAAAACGCGCTCACGCTCGACTCAGTGATCGAGCTGGTACGCAATCGACCCGAGGTGATGATGACGGAGTTTTTCCCGTCGCCCGACGAGCTTTGCGCGGAAGGGCCGGAAGGACGCTTCTTTCACGAGCTGGTCGTGCCGTTCACGCGCCGGGCCGCCGAATCGCCCATGCCGCTTGAATCGCGAACGGCTCCGTCGCTTCTCATCCGCCGCACGTTCCCGCCGGGATCGGAATGGCTGTTCGCGAAGCTCTACACCGGCACCGCAACGGTGGACCGGATCCTCTGCGAGGACGTCGCGCCGCTGGCGCAGGAAGCCGTGGCCAGCGGCGCCGCGCGGCGATAGTTCTTCATCCGCTACGGCGATCCGTCATGGCACCTGCGCATCCGCTTCCAGGGCGATCCGCACGTCTTGCGCGAGCGCGTGCAGCCCGCGATCGAATCGATGGCGCAACGCCTCATCGACAGCGGCGCCGCGTGGAAACTGCAGTTCGACACCTACGAGCGCGAAGTCGAACGCTACGGCGGCCCCGAAGCCATCGAGCTCGCCGAAGAAATCTTCCACCGCGACAGCGAAGCCGTCGCCGCCCTGCTGCCGCTGTGTGCCGGCGACGCCGGCGCCGACCTCCGCTGGCAATTCATGCTCGTCGGCATCGACCGCCTCTACACCGACTTCAACCTCGACCTCCCCACGCGCCTCCGCCTAGCCGAACGCGCCCGCGACGCCTTCACGCAACAGTTCCACTTCGACTCCCTGCGCGACCACCTCTCCACCCGCTTCCGCACACATCGCGCGTCGCTCCAACAACTCCTCGACGCCCCAATCCCCGCCCTCGACCGCCGCTCCGCCGCGATCGCCCCCATCGCCCGCGACCTCCTCACCCGCCGCCTTCACATCCCAATCAACGAGATCCTCCCCAGCATCATCCACATGTTCGTAAACCGCCTCGCCCGCTCCGCCGGCCCCGAACACGAGCTGGTCCTCTACGACTACCTCGTGCAGCTATACCGCTCCTATGTCGCGCGGGAGAGGAAGTTGAAGGGCGGGCGGATGGCGGTGGGGTGAGTGGGTTTGGTGGCGTGGCATACAGCTGCGCAATGATCATACGGCTGATGCGTCCGAGGTCGTCGTGGCATTGGAATCAGATCGCATCATCTTCACCGTTCTCTGGACGTAAGTCTGCGTTACACCCACCGAGGATTGCAATAACATCCGCAGTAGAGATTTGAGTGTTGATGGGAAAACTCACTCCATTGATTTCGACTTGGTGACCGACCAAATGTCTCGCCCGAGTGCCTGCTCAATCGCCTGAGATGTGGAGGACATCTTAAATTGGACCTCCCAGACTCTGTCATCGAGGGAGATGTGCTCCACCTCGTCGGCGGTCAGCGGCGTCAATCCATCATAAGCGTCGACCAAGCCCCATCTGATTAAAGTTGTGAGTGGATGTGCGACGAAGTTCCGCACCCAATCGCGCGATGCGCGCTGAGCAGGCGCAGCCAAGTCTTCAAGCTCGACCAGAAAACAGGACTTCGAATGAAGTCGGCCTAGCACGGCGATAAGCAGGGCATCAGACATGTGAATAGTTCCTCCAGCCAGCAACTCGTTTCTCGCAAAGTTTGCTCTGCAATGCCATTCCGACGGTAGATGAATGTGTGACTCACATCCCTCTGATTTACGTACTTTCTACAGTATAATGCGGCTTCATCCCCTAGCGTACACCATCCGTCGACGGATACGTTGCGCATGCCTGCGAGCTTCTGTTTCGGCAATGCCAGGTAGTCCGCATCCGATTGATTGTAGAAAGCGAGAATTTGGAAGGAGGCAAAACCCACCCCTTTCTCCACTTGTGCACCAACACTCTCCACGGAGAAGATGAGTCTGTTTTCGCCTCTGCGAGCAAGGCGTGCATGTTCTTGCCTGAGTCAATTGAATGGCCGTAACCTAAAGTCAGAATCCCGGAATCGCCTTCGTGTTCCGTGTCGGGATGGCGGAAGGTGTAGCTCAGAACATGACTTTCCTGGTTCCGGCTGCGCCGGGGTAGGAAATTACGTGAATCAGTCACTCTGATAAACGAGAGGACCGCAATTGGACCAGTGCGTCGCTTCCCGACTCATTGTTTGCGGCCGGCGGACATGACGGACGATAAAGCGCGCTTTGACGTGCCTACGTGGTGGCAACAGACTGCGTTTCTGGAGTTTAGGAATCTCTACATTTTAAAGAAAAAGAATCCGCTCTTCTTCATCGGTTCCGGCCTGTCGATAGGCGCTGGGCTACCCAATTGGCGAACGCTGCTGCTCACGCTCGCGCAGATGCACGATGAGGAGGCACCATCATCTGCTCCGATCTATTCCAAGGTCGCGTCGCGCGTCAACCAGAGCGTCAAGGATCAGACGAACTACCTTCAAGCTGGCACCGACATCGAAGAGGCGTTCGGCCGTGAATCGTTTCGCAAAGCCATCAATTCGATTCTCAACGACGAAACGCGTTTGCCAAAATCATCGTCCACTCACGACGCGATTGCCGCGCTCCGCTGGTCTCGGATCATCACCACTAATTACGATGTGCTTATCGAGCGGGCGGCCAAAGCTGTCAAAGGATCTCGTTACGAAGTGCTGACCACGCATCCGGACAAAGAGACGTTTTGGGAGGTGGAGCCTGCTGATTTCGAGCGACGCAGTATTCTGAAAATCCACGGTGACATCGCCGACAACCTCTCGAAACTAATTTTATCGGAGTCGTCGTTCCAACAGCGGTATTCCGCTCAGGACCAGGAAAAATTCGTCCCCGTTCTCAGGACCGTCCTGCGCTCTTCTCCGGTGACGCTCTTCCTCGGCTATGGCCACGCCGATCCGTACATCCGAACGCTGTTCAGCGAGGTTCTCCGCAAAGCGGTGGCGAAGCAGAATGTGTTCGCCCTGATCCCACGCGAAGGCGATCCCGCCATGTTCACCAAGCACCTCCAAGAGCTAGCTGAACAGGATATCCGCGTTATTACCTACAGTCCGGACGACGCGCACCGCGAACTGCTAGAGTTTCTTCAGTACTTCACAGCGGCGTCGGCCCATGACACTCGCTACGAGCGACGTTTGCGGCGTCGCCGGCCGACGGTTGTGATGCTGCACTGCGGCGGCACTATCGGTTCGGCAGCCACGCATATCGATTCCGATACAAACGACCAGTTGCAGGTAATCGTCAAACAGTCCCGCTACGACACGGGACTCCGCGAGTCTTCTGATCGGCTTCTCGAGTGGTACCAGACCTCTCACAACTCCGGCGAGCCGGTCCAAATCAATATCGTTTGGGAGGTGCTCCCCGTCGCGTTCCAGATGTTCAGCGAGAACGCGTCCTACGTCCTGTGGAACGCGGTCTCCACCAAGCTCGAGGAAGTCATCTACAAGTACTTTCACGCAAACGCGAACCCCGACGGCATGCTAGATGACGAGCGCCTAATCGACTTGTATGCCGAGGAACGGCGGCAGTACGAGTCTGCGCAGTTGCCCGGCGAGCTGACCGAGAAAATGTTCCGCGACGATTTCTGCGGAAGGTACGTCCTCGGTATCGTGCTGCATTTCGGCACGGACACGCTGGTGTACGCTGCAACGGCACTCGCACTTAGCCTCCAGCACCTGCCCTGTCCCATCGTGATCACTGGGGCCAATCAGCCGCCGCGGGAGGAGAACATCACCGCGGCGCGCGGTTGGGTTTACGCCACCTCCGACGCATGGACGAACCTAATGAACACGATTTATTTTCTTCAGAGCTTCGGCCATCGGTTGACCGAGGTCTTCGTCTGCTTCGGCGAGACAGTTCACAACGCCATCAATTTGCGGAAACGCGGCAAGGAGATCATTCCGTCTGGTCACGGAGGCCGAACGCCGCGCCACGTTGAGCCGTTCGCCTTTCGCAATCTGTCACAACGCGGTCAGTACATGTTCCGTCTTATCGATGGTCTGTTCTGTAACAACTACTATCCCAATCCCGTCCATTACGACATGGTGTTCGACCGCAAGGAATTCGGCGATCTCAGGCACATCCGCTTCGACGCTGTCTCACGCGAAGTCCCCAAGGCGACGGTCATGGAATCGTTCCAACCGCGGGTAACATATGTCGAAGTTAATCCCTGCTTCCCGCTCATCGATCTCCAGACGATGGTTCGGGACGGCTTGTACGTGGTCGTGGCCCAAGGTTACGCCTCGGGTACATATCCCTCCGTTCCATCGCATCCATTCACACGGCTGCTCGAAGATGCGCACCGGTTGGGAGTGCCGATCGTCCTTGTCTCAAGGTACGGCATTCTCCCGTCGCAGCAGGAATACGCCGTTGAGAATCCTTCTACGGATCACGCCACCGTGCTCTCTCTCTATCAAATCATCGCCGAAACAGCAGTTCCTCTGCTCTCGCTGATCACGTCGCGAATTGCGAAGGACACGTGGGCCGCCCAACCGGGCGAAGATGCCGACACAACACTTCGGCGTCGGAAACAGTACCTCGCCGAAGGCATCGGCCGTCTCTTCGGCGAGCGCCCAAACATTCTGTCGTTTGAGCTGAAGAATGTGGCAAATAAAAACGCCATGTCTGCCGAGATGACCGACATGCAGGTTTTGCGCGAGGAGCAGCGAAAGCAGCGCCGGATCGAGGACGACGGCATCTCGATCTACCTGACCGACACCGCGAGCACGCTGCATGCCGGCGGCGAGCAACCGGTCGTTCTGTCGCGGCATGACGTCATGCAGTTGCTTGAAGAGCTTCCGCACGTCTTCGAGAAAGTGGAAGCCGGAGCGGATGGTCTCGAGACCGTCTTCAACCTCGGATTCGACTATGGTGTCAGGCTGTGGCGTGCATGTGAGGAGGAACGACCTTCGACCACGCAGTCGGAGACAGACGAGTTTCTAACTGACGGTGTCGATCGCTTTTTTGAGCTCCAAAATCCGCAGATCAAAGAACAACGCCTGAAGACGATTCGCGAGATCCTAGCCAGCGTGCAGACCACGGCAAATGCCAGTGGCCTCTTGCAGATGGATGCGGCACCGTCGCTAAAAGTGGCTGAGCGTAACAATAGAACTACCGAACGCGCCACTGCACCTGGCGCTTTCACCATTCAGTTCCGAATCAAGCGTTTGGATCATACCGCGCACGACGAGCGATATGCGGTGATGGTGTTCTCCCAGGAGGAGCGCCAGTTCTTCGAAAAAATGTGGCGCGGCCCGCAAGAGGATAATACGGCGCAGTTCGACCACGAGTTGAGAGACCACTACAATACTCTCCTTCACAAGACGTGGACGCATAGTGCAGGTACGGCCGACTGGTTCGTCTTCGGTCTCTCGAAAGGGGTCGCATTCGGCGTTGCCACCGCGCTGCGCATTGATCGAGTCGCCTCACATGCCGAAGCCGACCCCCGCTTTCTTCTCTGGTTTCGCAAGATGATGAAGACGAGCATCCGCTCCACAGACGAGCACGCGTGGCAGATTGCCTACACGTGTTCCGAACTGCAGCAGCGGGATGATGAGGCGGCTCGTACACTTCCGTAATAGAGGAAGATTTTCTTCGAGAGCCGTACGCACTGCAACGACGACCCTCCTAAAGCTGCGCAAATATCTCGGCTGTTCTCCTCCAGAGGTAACGAGTCCGCGAAGACAGTTTCCGGTCTGTTTGTGCAAGAGCCCAGCGAGTCGGCTGCCACTTCCGCGACGAACGAGTGCCAGTACGTTTTCATTTCGTCCGTGACGCAGAACGATGTCTGATAGCGCGCAGCACGCACCCAGACTATGGCAGGGCACACTGGTGGTCTTGCGGGGCGGGCTCTTCGACCAAACGGATAACGGAGCAGGGGATTATTTTGGTCGGGCAGGGGGGATTTGAACCCCCGACCACCTGAACCCCATTCAGGTACGCTACCAGGCTGCGCTACTGCCCGACTCGGGTGCATGCTAACACGGTGACCGAGGGGGTATTCCGAGGCTAGAGGCCGGCGGCCCAGAGGATCAGGTACTTGGTGATCTCGATGTTTTTCGCGGTTGGGGTTATGGCGATTTCTTCGATCTCGCGGGCCTTCGACTCCAGATCCTCGCGGATCACCTGGAGCTCTTTTTCCCAGGCGCGCTGGATCTGGCGGATGCGGGAGAGGTAGTCGTCTTCGCGCACCGAGTGCGACGGCTCGGAGACGGCGGCGGGCTTGCCGCTGGTGATGTTGTAGAGGGCCTGGCCCCAGGCCACGTTGACGTCCGAGGGGCGTTCCATCGGCTGGGTGTCGTCGTTGTCGAGCTCGCGCGTGTCGCGTTCGGAGCGTTCCTTGACCTGATCGATGCGGCGGCGGAACGTGCCTTCGAGGCGTTCCTGCTCGTTGCTGATGCGGCGCTTCGCTTCTTCGTTGCAGCGCGTCAGGAAATCCTTGCGCGACTCGCCCTGCTGCGAATACATCTCGAACTCCGGATTGTGAAAGACCGTCAGCTTCGCCGTTCCCGCCACGTATTGCCGGAACGCATCCTCGGACTGCAGCGCGCCCTGCATCAGCGTCTCCGGTTTGAGCGAGTCGTCGACGTCGTGATTCGGATCGGGGACGGCGCGGATGTCGAGCGACTCCGGATCGATCGGGCGCGCCTCGCTCCATTGCACCGTACCGTCGCCGGCGCGCACGGGCGCGACGAAGGCTTTGACGGTGGCGACGTGCACTCCGCTTCGCGGCTCGTTCTGCGTGACGATCGCTTCGGCCAGCAGATGCGGACGATAGGCGCCGCTGCCGCCGAAGACGTAGAGCTGTTCGAGCGACGGCGAGCTGCGCATCGTGAAGCGCGGACGGCGCGTGGCCGGAGCGTCGTCGGAGCGTTCGACCGTCAGGCCGTGCGCCACCGGCTGCGCGTCGATGACTTCGCCGGGCACGCTCGCCAGCGCTTCGCGGACGGCATCGCGGCGATCGGGCGGCATGAGGAAGACGATGCATCCGCCGCCGCCGGCTCCGCACACTTTTCCGGCCCATGCGCCGGCGCCGATCGCGGCCGTGATCGCCGACTCGATCTCCGGCGTGGAGATGCCGTCGATGAGCGCCTTGCGGTTCTGCCATTCGTGATTCAGGGCCACGCCGGCCGCTTCCATGTCGCCGCTTTCGAGCGCCTTCTCCATCTCGATGGCGCTTTCGGCGATCTTGTCGAGGCCCTTGTGCACCTTCTTCTTGCCGTCGATCTGGCGCTTGTAGATGTCCCAGTTGTTCGTGCCGGAGAAATGGGCGACGCCGGTGTAGTGAAGGAGCATGTGATCGGCGAGGCGGTCGACCGGCAGGGCGATCTGGTGGCGGATGACGGCGCCGGGATTGAGATGGATGGCCATCAGGCCGCCGTAGACCGGCGGGTAGTAATCCTGGATTCCGGCGGGAACGCGGATGAGGCGCGTCTCGAGGTCGCGGACGAGGGCGATGAGGTCGTCGCCCTGCACCGGTTCGCCGGCCAGTTCCGACAGCGCGCGGACGAGCGTGATCGTCAGCGCCGAGGAGCCGCCGAGGCCGGAGCCGCGAGGGGCGTCGGTACGGGTGGTGATGCGGATTCCGGGAAGATGGAAGTGCTCAAGCGCGCGATGAATCAGCGCCGCTTTCGGATCGGCGGCCAGCTCGTTGAGCGACGCGTAGCGATGTTCGTAACTCTGATCGGTGAGATGGATTTCGATGGCGTCATCGCCGGTCTCGGCCACTTCCGATTCGGCGTGGTAGGAAATGGCCACGTTGACCGTGCGCGAGCCGGGATGGAAGAGGTAGAGGGGCCAGAGGTCGAGAGTACCGCCAGCGAGATCGGCGCGCACCGGCGCGCGGACAGTGACCTTTTTCATGATCGGGTTGGGCTGCTTCAGCCTGGACGCCTGACTGCTAGAAGAGTGCCCGCCGTTTTGACGCGAAGACGGCCAGTTGCTGCGCCGGCGTCGCCAGTTTCGGTCCGAAGCCTTCCACGCTGCTGCGGAACGCGGCCAGCGACGCGCCGCGAAGCGGATCGGGAGTGATGGACTTCAGTTTCAGAGGATCGAGCCACGTACCGTTGTCGGAGACGCGGTAATCGAGATGCGGACCGGTGGCCAGGCCGGTCATGCCGACGTAACCGATGACTTCGCCCTGCACCACGCGGCGCCCCGGCTTGATGCCTTTCGCGAAGCGCGAGAGATGGAGATATGAGGTCTCGATGCGCGACGTGTGGCGGATGCGGATGAAGTTGCCTTCGCCGTGGTTGTAGGTCGCGGCGGCGACGACGCCGTCGGCGGTCGTCATCACCGGCGTTCCGGTCGGCGCGCCGTAATCGACGCCGTGATGCGGGCGGAAGTAGTGAAGCAGCGGATGAAAACGGCTCACGGAGAACTTCGAGGTGATGCGGCTGAACTGCAGCGGCGCGCGCAGGAACTGTTTACGGAGCGGGCTGCCGTTGCGCGCGTAGTAGCCGGAGTGGCCGTCGGCTTCGCAGCGGAAGGCTTCGAAAGTCTGGCCGTTGTGCGTGAAGCGCGCGGCCATGATCGGGCCGTAGCCGGTGACGTCGGGTCCGGCGAATTTCTTCTTCACGACCAGGCTGAAGGAATCGCCTTTCTGGAGGGCGAAGAAGTCGATGTCCCACTGGAAGACGTCGACGAGTTCCTGGACGAGTTGCGGCGTTTCGCCGGCGCCGCGCAGCGCTTCCCACAGCGACGAATCGATCTCGGCGGAGACGGTCGTGTCGATTTCGGTCTGCGTCGCCTGCCGCGGCGTGATGGTGAATCCGGTTGCTTCGCGGACGGCGTCGATCTCGCCCCATCCATTGACCTTCATCTCGACGCTGTCGACCGTTCCTGCCGCATCGTAGTGGAAACGAAGCAGATGGCCGGGGCGGAGGCGGCGGAGGTCGACGGTTTTGCCGAACTCGTTGTTCAGCGTGGCCGCGTCGCTGCGTCCGAGGCCGCCGGCGGTGAGGACGGAGTCGAGGGTGTCGCCTTCGTCGAGCGTCAGGACGACGGAATGTTCGGGGAGGGACGCGGCGGCGGGCGCGGTCAGCTCAGCGTAGCGGAGCGGCGTGATCATCGCGGCGCGGGAAAGCGGCGTCGTAGATGCCGGCTGGGTCACGGCGGCGTCGTTGGTGACCGAGGCGAGGATGAAGGGGATGGCGAGCGGAAGGGCGACGGCGAAATACAGCCGCGGCCGCCTGGCCAGTCGTCGCAGAAATCCCTCGCGTGCGAACTGTCTTCTCATCGATTTGGAACCGGTACCGCGGACGAATCGGCCGGATCGTACCATGTGCGCCACCCTCCCTGCCGCCCGAAGGGTGAAGAGTAAAGGGTGAAGAGTGAAACGCACTCTTGCCCCTTTCACTCTTCACACTTCACACTTCACACTTCACTCGTTCTTTTCCGCCGGCTCCATCGACAGCACCTGCACCGGCTGCTTCTGCGTGTCGTCCTGAACCGGGCCGGCTTTGTGGTACGTCACCGGGACCACGAACGTGGCTGCGCCGACCGACGCCGTCGGCTGGATCGACGTCACCAGCAGCTCGCGGGTCTGCGTCACGGTGCGGTTCATGTGCAACTCCGACGCGGTGTTGCTGGCCTGGTTGTTGATCGTCGTGACATTCACGACCTGCTTGAGCGGAAAGCCTTTGATGCCGGTGTTCTCGGCCGTCATCAGGTCGTCGAGGTCCTTGTTTCCGGTGTGGAGGGCGCCGCTGGCCAGGAAGGTGTCGCCGACGTCGCCGAAGGCGTTGGTGGTCCACTTGTCAATGGTCGTCCGAACCGACTGCGTGAGCGGCATGGTGCCGAAGTTGACCGTGATGTCGTAGCTCATCACCATCCGGTAATGCTCGGTGGGAAAGCCGGCGATGCTGACCTGGTCCGGCATCTTCGTGACGTCGATCTTCTTGTTGGCGATGGAGATCTTCCGCGATCCGATGGAGTTGGTCACGCTGGCGGCGTTGATCTCGACGAACGTCTTTTTCGATGGGTCGACGAAGGTCATGGTGCGCGAGCCGTTCGTGGCGATGACGTACGTCCCGGCCGGATAGGCGTTGCCGGTCATGAACTCGACGCGGGAGCGATCGCCGTCGATGATGGCACGGCCGGCGCAATCGGTGGAGGGGATGGTTTCAAGGTCCGACGAGGTCGTCTGGCGGAACTCGTACTGGATGGCGGCGGGTGCGGATGAGGCGGTTACGACGAACAGAAGTAGTGCAATCAGCGGCAAGTTCTTTTTCATCAATAACCTCGGTTTTCACTGAGTATAACCCGCTCCTTCGGAAATACGATTTTGGAAGGAGGCGTTGGGGCAGCCCATGTCGCAGTCCACATTCGTGAGGAAGTTTTTCGTCGCCGCGCTCGGCCTGGCCGCGCTGGCCATGCCTGCCGTCGCCGCGAAGCCGCCGAAAGCCGATTCGCTCGATGAGGTGATCCGCAAGGTGCAGGCCGCCCAGAACAAGACCAACACGCTGCAGGCCGACTTCCGCCAGGAGAAGACGCTGGCGCTGATGGCCAAGCCGGAAGTCTCCACCGGCCGCTTCATTTACTCGAAGCCGAACAACGTCCTCTGGACCTACGACGCCCCGAAACGCGTGACGATGCTGATCGCGAACGGGATGCTGACCACCTACTACCCCGACCTGAACAAGGCGGAGCGGATCGAAGTGAAGCGCTACCAGGACCGCATTTTCAAGTACATGGGCGCGAGCGGCGCGATCGAAGAGCTGGGCGCCTGGTTCAACTTTACTTTCACGAATACGTCCGACAAGGCGTACTACACGCTCGATCTCGATCCGAAGAGCAAGTCGATTGCGAAACGCGTCCGCCACATCCGCATCTACATCGACAAGACCTCGTACCTGACCACGCAGTTCGAGTACACGGAAGGCGACGGCGACAAGACGCGCTACGAGTTCACGAACGTGAAGGTCAATGCGCCGGTCGAGCAGAGCCGCTTCACGCTGCAGCTTCCGAGCAGCGTCCGCGTCGAGCAGATGAAGCTGCAATAGACTGCGCGGCCACCGCGAACATCTGCGTCATCTGCGGATAAACCTTCATCCGCAGATTTCGCAGATTTACGCAGATGGATCGCATGAGCAGACTCTCCTTCCGAATCCTCGCCACCGACGGCGCCGCACGGCGCGGCGAAATCGTTACGCGCCATGGGACGATCCAGACGCCGGTGTTCATGCCGGTCGGCACGCTGGCTTCCGTCAAGTCGCTGACCACGGACCAGTTGCAGCAGCTCGGTCCGGAGATCATCCTCAATAACACATACCACCTGATGCTTCGCCCCGGCGTCGATCTGCTCGAAAAACTCGGCGGCGTGCATCGGTTCATGAACTGGGACCGCGCCGTCCTCTCCGACTCCGGCGGATTCCAGGTCTTCTCGCTGGCGTCGATCCGCAAGGTTCGCGAGGAGGGGGTCGAATTCCGGAGCCACATCGACGGGTCGGCGCACTTTCTGTCACCGGAGACGTCGATCGGCATCCAGCAGCGGATGGGGGTCGACATCGCCATGGCCTTCGACGAATGCCCCGCGTACGGGATTGCGCATGCGGAGGTCGAACGCTCGATGGAGTTGACGCACCGGTGGGCGCGACGGTCGCTCGCGGCGCGGACCGGCGAATCCGCGCTGTTCGGGATCGTGCAGGGTGGGATTCATCACGACCTTCGAAAACGGAGCGCCGAGGAGATCGGGGCGATCGAGTTCGATGGAGTGGCGATCGGGGGAGTGTCGGTCGGCGAGCCAAAAGAGGAGATGCTCGACGTCATGCGCTTCACGGCGCCGCTGCTTCCCTCGGACAAACCGCGCTACCTGATGGGCGTCGGGACGCCCGAGGATCTGCTCGACGGCGTCGCGGCTGGGATCGATATGTTCGACTGCGTGATGCCGACCCGCAACGCCCGCAACGGCTCCCTTTTCACGAGCCTCGGCAAGGTCGCGATCAAGAACGCTCGCTACGCGGCGGACCAGGGTCCGCTCGATCCGCGATGTACTTGCATCGCATGCCGTACTGTCTCACGCGCCTATCTCCGGCACCTGTACGTGACCGGCGAGATCGCGGCCATGGTGTACAACACCATCCACAACGTCTCGTTTTACCTTGACTTGATGCGGGGGATTCGGCAAGCTGTCGCGTCCAACTCTTTGCAGGCTTTTCGCGATGCGTTTCTCTCGCGGGTAACGGGCGGCGAAGTTGACGCCTGAACCTTGACGCCTGAAAGCGACAAAGAGCTCCCGAAAGCGAACCGAGAAAAGATATGACAGCGATTGCTCTGCTTCAGACTGCCGGCGGCACGTCCGCCTTTCTCATCAACATCCTTCCGATCGCGGCGATCTTTCTCGTTTTCTACTTCCTGGTGATCGCTCCCGCCAACAAGCAGCGGCGCAAAACGGCCGAAATGCTCAGCACGCTGAAAAAGGGCGATCGCGTCCTCACTTCCGGCGGGATTTACGGGACGGTGCAGGGTGTTGAGGCCGAAGTTGTCTACCTGAAGATCGCCGAGAATGTGAAGGTCAAGGTTGCACGTTCAGCGATCACCGGAATCACCACGGGCGATGCGGCGGAGTAACCCGCTCCCTTTTTCCTGGAGGAAACTTGACTAGAGGTTTGCTGTGGAAAGTCATCATTATCCTGGCTGTCCTCGTCGGCTTCGCCGCCGCGATGATACCGACCAACGACAACCCTGAGCCGATCCGCCGCGGCCTCGACCTGAAGGGCGGTACGCACCTGGTCATGCGCGTGAACGTCGGCGACGCCGTCCGCCTCGAGACCGATCAGGGCGCGGAGATGCTGAAGGGTCAGGCGAAGAAGTCGAATCTCCCGATTCCGGCCACGCGCCGCGTCAACGACACGACCTTCATCGCCGCGCTTCCCGCCGATACGCCGACCACCGAGTACGAGAAAATCGCCAAGGACTACCTCGGCTCGTTCGACGTCAGCCGCACGCCCGACGGCGCGCTTCAGTTCAAGCTGAAGCCGGCCGGGCAGACGGCCCTCGAGCGCGACACGATCGCGCACACGGTCGAGACGATCGACAACCGCGTCAACGCCCTCGGCGTCACCGAGCCGTACATCGCTACGGAAGGCGCGAACCGCATCGTCATCGAGCTTCCCGGCGTCGACGATCCGGCCCGCGTCAAAGACATCATCAAGACCACCGCGCAGCTCCAGTTCCGCCTCGTCGAAGGCGAGCCGGGATCGACTCCCGACGCGGCCATGACGAACGTTCCGGCCAACATGAAAACGGAAGTGGACGTCCTCCCCGGCACGCGGGAAGACGCCCTCGGCCGCGCGGCCGGCGTCGAGTACTACGCGGTGCGCAAGACGGTTCCGGTCACCGGCACCGACCTGAAGAACGCGCGCGTCACCAAGGGGCAGATGGGCCAGCCGAACGTCGGCTTCTCCTGGAACCCGGAAGGCGCGCGCAAGTTCGGCGACCTGACCGGACAGAACATCAAGCGCCGCCTGGCCATCGTCCTCGACAACAAAGTCGTCTCCGCTCCGGTCATCAACAGTCAGATCAACGAGTCGGGCGTCATCGAAGGCAACTTCACGCCGCAGCAGGCCGCTGATCTGGCGCTGGTGCTGCGCAGCGGTTCGCTTCCGGCATCGCTGACGACGCTGGAAGAGCGCACCGTCGGACCGTCGCTCGGCCGCGACTCGATCCGCCAGGGCGTCCTGGCGTCGGTGGTCGGCTTCATCGCGCTCATCCTGGCCGTGCTGCTCTTCTACAAGGGCGCCGGGATCAACGCCGTACTGGCGCTGCTCCTGAATCTCGTCATCCTCCTCGGCATGATGGCGCTCTTCCACGCCACGCTGACGCTGCCCGGCATCGCCGGCATCATCCTCACGCTCGGTATGGCCATCGACTCGAACGTGCTCGTCTTCGAGCGCATCCGCGAGGAGCTGCGCGACGGCAAGATGGTCCGCGCCGCCATCGAGAACGGCTTCTCCCGCGCCTTCGGAACCATCATCGATACGCACATGACCACGATCATCTCGGCGCTCTTCCTCTTCCAGTTCGGAACGGGCCCGATCAAAGGATTCGCCGTCACGCTGCTGATCGGTCTCTTCGCGTCGGTCTTCACCGCGTTCTTCGTCTCGCGCGTGATCTTCGACGTCATGTACAAACCGCAGGATCGCCCGACCGAGATGAGCATCTAAGGAAGGCGAGGAGAATTAGCCATGCAGATTTTCGTCAACTCAAAATACGATTTCGTGAAATGGCGTTTTTACGCCGTTTCCTTCTCCGTCATCTTCATGTTGATCGGCCTTGCCGCGTACCTGAAGCACGGCATCAACTGGGGCATCGACTTCGCCGGCGGCGCAACGATCACGCTGCGGTTCAAAGACGCCGTCCCGATGGACCGCCTTCGCGCTGACCTTGCAGCCGCGTCGATCCAGCAGTACGGCAAAGCCGGCGACAACGCCGTCCTGATCCGCCTGCCGGAGCTGAGCAAAGAGACCGACTACGCAGGTCAGGTCGTGGCCAAGATCAATAACGATCTGAACCCGCAGACCACGACGAAGCTCGACATCAACTTCCACGGAAAGGATCGCCTGACGGAGCTTCTCGCTTCCGCCGATCCCGACGGCAAGGGAAGTTCTCCGGCCGCGCGCGATTACTACAAGAACATCGCCCAGAACATCGTCACCCGCCGTTCCGAGCTCGGTGTCTTCACGAACATGAGCCAGGCCACTTCGGCTCCGGGTGTGACTACGCGCATCGCCGGCTTCCTGAACGACAAATGTTTCCTCGGCGCGTTCAACCTGCTCAATCAGGAAACGGTCGGACCGCAGGTCGGACACGATCTGCAGCAGAAAGCCATCTGGGCCGTCGTCCTCTCGACGCTGGCCATGGGCGTCTATCTCTGGCTCCGTTTCGACCTGATGTTCGGCGCGTCGGCCATCGTCTGCATCATCCACGACGTGCTGATGTCGCTGGCCTTCCTGATGATGATCAACGGCGAGTTCTCGCTGAACATCGTCGCCGCGCTGCTGCTCATCGTCGGTTTCTCGATCAATGACACCGTCGTCATGTACGACCGCGTCCGTGAGAACCGCCGCAAGCTGAAGACGCGCATGTCTCTCGAAGAGCAGCTCAACTTGGCCATGAACCAGACGCTGTCGCGAACGATCCTGACCTCCGGCTCGGTCGTCATCGTCCTCATCGCCCTGATCCTCCTCGGCGGCAAAGTGATCCACGAATTCGCCTGGATCCTCCTCATCGGCGTCCTGGCCGGCACGTATTCGACTGTGACGATCGTCCCCGCCGTCGCCATCGCCTGGAACAACCTGACCGGCCGCAAACACGACCTCTCCGGCCCCGCCAAAGGCCCGGTCCGCGTCGAAACCAAACCGCCGGTTGTCCCCCCCGCCCAGCGCAAGCGCAAAGCCGGCTAAGGCTCACAACACGATCACCCCAAAACGCCGCCGATCTTCGGCGGCGTTTTTGTTTTGGGCGCTATAACGTGCGCAGCACGGCGCGCACGGGACTGGCGTCCGCGCCTTTGATGCGGAGGGGGAGGGCGATGAGCTCGTACTCGCCTTCTTCGACGCCGGACAACACCAGGCCTTCGAGGATGGCCATGTCGTTTTTGGCGATGGCGTTGTGGGCTTCGAGCGCTTTGGAATCGAAGGGATCGACCGAGGGGGTATCGATACCGATGAGGCGGACGCCGTGGTGGTAGAGATCGTCGACGAGCTCGGGCGAGAGGCTGGCGAAATCGTTGTTCCAGCGGCGGTGATCGGGGAACGTACCGGTGCGGAAGAGGATGCGCGGCGCGCAGAGCGCTTCGATCTTGTCGGCGACGTGGTCGGGCATGATGCGTTCGCCGCGCGCGACGTCGACGTCGACCACGATGCAGCGGCCGAGATAAAGATCGAGGCGGCGCACGGAGATGTCCTGGCCGTCCGCGACGTAGTGGTTCGGCGCGTCCGCATGCGCGCCGACGTGCAGCGAGACGCGCATGTCGCTCAGCGTCAGGTTCGCGCCGGCGTTCATGTCGGCGTTGATGGTGCGCACGAACGGCGTATCGCCCGGCCAGACGTTGATGGCGGCGTCGATGACAGGCGAGATATCGATGAGTGCCATCAGGCGGCTGCGATGATTTTCATCTCGACGGAAATCGGAGTCGGCAGCGAGTCGACGCCGACGGTAGTACGCGTCGGCTGGATTTTGCCCAGCACTTCCGCGTAGACGCGATTGAATCGATCGAAGTCACCCTTCATGTCAGTCAAATAGACAGTCACGTCGAGGATTTTCTCCAGCGAACTGCCGGCGGCTTCGAGAATGGCTTTAACGTTTTCGACTGTGGCCCGCGTCTGCGCTTCGATCCCGGACGGGATTTCATTCGTGACCGGACGCCGCGGACCGATGCCCGAAAGGAACAGCAGATCGCCGACGCGCCGCGCGTGCGGATACGGTCCGACCGGCGAGGCAGCGTTGGTTGCGAGAATCGTCGCGCGATCCTCCGGCCACTCTTCCTGCGACGACATCTCGCTCGCGCGGCCGACGTCGGGACCGCCTTCGAGCACGTTGTGCGACTCCAGTCCCGTGCCCGATTCGACCGGACCCTCATCGAACTCTTTCTCGAAATCGAGCTCCTTGTTCGGATTCGGCGTCAGTTCGACGATGCCGTTGCCGGTGCCCCAGACCGGCTGGTAGTCCCACACCTTGCCGTCGTATTTGTTGTTCTCGCCGGCGAGCGCGGCCAGCCACCAGATGGCCTTGAATCCCATGTCGGCGTTAGCCTCACGGCCGAATTCGCGCGCGACCTGGGCAACGTCTTCCAGCCGCCCTTCGCCAAGCATCTCCAGAATCTTGCGGTTCCACTCGTCGTCCTTCGACGAAGAGATGTGATCGTTGGCGATGTCGATCTCGCCGACCTCGTAGCGATTGGAAAGATTCGTCACCACGACCACGATGGTCTTCTTGCCGTAGCGATCGATGGCCGTTCGCGCGGCGCGGCCGAGGGCGCGCGTCTCGTCGCGTTCCGCGTAGATGTTGCACGACACCATCGACGCAGGAATGGCGTTGTTCGGATTGAGCAGCTTGAGCGCGACGACGGTTCCGGTGTCGATCGGAAAGCCGTGATAGTCGACGGTCGCGGTCTGCATGCCGAGGTCCTTGCAGACGGAGGCGTACAACTTGCCGAACTCCGGATCGATGCGGAACGAGTACGGGATCTCGCCGAACTGGTACCAGTTCTGATCGACGAGCGTCCACTGCGGATTCGGCGCGGTCTGAAAAAGATGTCCGATGACGGAGAACCACTGCGTCGAATAGAGCAGCATCAGTTCCGCGCCGGAGCGCTCGATCTCGCGTCCGATGGCTTCGTAACTCTGCTTGAGCGACGCCCATCCGGCGTTGCGGTCCGGCGCGAGCAGGATGTGCGGCTGGCCCGGAACGAGATAGGCCTTGTGAATCAGTCCGCTCACGTCAGTGCACGTACGAGTCGGCGGTGATGGCAACGTTGCGCGACTGGATGATCGACGTCGCCAGCAATGCGCGGCGTCCGATCTCTTCCCACTGTTCGGTGTTCACGAGATCGGGCACGGCCAGCGACGCGCCGAGGTTGACGGCCATGCAGCCGGCGTCGAGGTAACTCTCGATCGTGTCGAGCGGCACCGGACCGCCGGCGAGCATCGGCACGTCACGGATCGGGCCGCGCAGCGTGCGAATGTAATCCGGTCCGCCGAGGTAGAGCGCGGGAAAGACTTTGACGATGTCGGCGCCGGCTTCCCACGCGCGAATGATCTCCGTCGCGGTTCCGGCGCCGGCGACGCAGAGCAGGTCGTGCTCGTTCGCGTATTCGATGACGCTGACGTCGGTGTGCGGCGAGACGATGATCTGCGCTCCGGCGCGGCGCGCCTGCGCGGCATCGTTCGTACTGCGTGTGGTGCCGGCGGCGATGACCACTCCCATCGGCTCGAACTTCTGCGCGAATCGTTCGATGAGTCCGAACGCTTCGGGTGTCGTCAACGTGACCTCGAGCATTCGTATCCCATTTGCTGCGAACGCCTCGGCCACCGACTCCGCAGCCGCGACGCTGTTCTCGCGCACGACGCCGATGATCTGCTCCATGGCAACTTTTTCGAACAGTTCTTTGCGGGACATGGTGCGAAGGATATCGCGGGTTGCGGGGTGTGGGGAGTAGGGAGTCGGGAGTGGGAGGCAAACCGTTTTGCTCCCACGCCCAACTCCCCACACCCCACTCCCATCAGTTAAGCTAATCAATCCATGGTCCTCATCAACAAAGCGATCAACGAGGTCACGGTCAAGCTCGTGTACTACGGGCCTGGGCTGTGCGGGAAGACGACGAACCTCGAGAAGATCTACGGCAATCCGAAGCTCGACAACAAGGGCAAGATGATCTCGATGTCGACGGAGACGGACCGCACGCTCTTCTTCGACTTCATGCCGATGGAGTTGGGAACGATCGCCGGCCAGAAGGTTCGCGTGCAGCTCTACACCGTTCCCGGCCAGGTGTTCTACGACGCCACGCGCAAGCTAGTCCTTCGCGGCGCGGACGGCGTTGTGTTCGTGGCCGACTCGCAATCGTCGATGCGCGATTCGAATCTCGACAGCCTGGAGAATCTGAAAACGAATCTGCGCCTCAACCGCATCGATCCACAGAAGGTGGCGCTCGTCTATCAATACAACAAGCGCGACCTGCCGAACGTCGACTCGGTGGAGACGATGAACGGTTACCTGAACCCCGACGGCTCGCCGGTCGTTGAAGCGTCCGCCATCACCGGCACCGGCGTGACGGCCACGCTCCGGGCCGCCGTCGCGCGCATCCTCGACAATCTCAAGAACAACGTCGATACGACACTGCACGAGGAGCCGGAGCTGGAAGCGCCCGACATGTCAGCGAAGTCCGGCGCGACACAGATGTCGGCCGGGACGCCAAAGTTGTCGATGAAGTCGACGCCGAAGTTCGATGCCGAGGAGACGATTACGGTCTCGCCGTTCGAAGTGGAACCGGCCGATGTGTCCGTCGAAGACGAGAATCCGTTCGGGGTCATGGTCGCCGACGAGGCGCCCGCGGAGGATCCATTCGCCGCGCGCGATACAAATGCGGATTTGCTCGCCTCGGCGCAAGAAGTCGTCCGCTCGCTCGAAGCCGCGCTCGAACGCGCCCGCGCACACGAGGCCGCGTTGCGGGCGAAGATGTAGCCTCACTCCCCGTACGGAACGCAGTACGGGTCATCGGTATCGCAGCTTGCGAATTCGAACTGGATAGTGGTGTGCGCGATGCCGTATTCGTGTTCGAGCATCCCATTCACGCGCGCGAGGAGATTGCCGGTGGAACGGACCGGGATGTCGCCGACCATCAGGTGACATGACAATGCCGGACGCGATGCGCCGAGGGCCCAGATGTGGAGGTGGTGAACGCCGTCGACGCCGTCGAGGGCCGCGATCGCGCGCGTCACGGCTTCGGGGTCGATCCCTTCCGGCGTCCCTTCGAGCAGCAGATTGATGGCCTCGCGAAGGATGCCCCAGCTGCTCCACAGAATCAGCACGCCAATGGCGATCGACACCGCCGGATCCCAGAACAGCGCGCCGGTGCGGCGGATCAGCAGCGCTGCGGCGATGATGCCGGCCGAGGAGATGGCGTCGCCGAGCATGTGCAGGACGGCGCCGCGGATGTTGAGATCGTGACGCCCTTCGCCGCGCAGCCAGAGCGTGATCGTGCCGTTGAGCACGAGCGCCGCGGCGGCGGTGATGAGCATGGCCGTGCTGTTGACCGCCGCCGGCGCGCGCAACCGCTCGGCCGCTTCGACGAAAACGAAAATCGTGAATGCCACCAGCGTTGCGGCGTTGATGAACGCTGCCAGCACGCCTGCGCGATGCCATCCATACGACTTTGCGCTGGTCGCCGGCCGCCGCGCCACGCGCACGGCGAAGAGCGCGAGAAGGAGCGCCAGCGCGTCGGTGACGTTGTGCAGCGCATCGCCGATGAGCGCCAGCGAATTCGCGCGAATGCCGGCGACGATTTCGATGACGACGAAAACCGCGGTGGCGATCGAAGCGACGAGGAGTTTGCGGGAGGCTGTCGCGCCGTGCTCTGCGTGATGGTGGTGGGACATCAGTGGATTAGTAGATTAGTGGATCAGTCGATCAGTAGGGTTTTTCCTGATCTACTAATAGACTGATCGACCGATCCACTAGCTTCTCGTCGACTTCTCCACCTTCTTCGACTTCGCCGCCACTCCCTCAGCCATCGAAACGCGCTGCTCACGCAGCCGCGTCGCGAGTGCAGCGTCCGACAACGCGATGATCTGCGCCGCGAGAACGCCAGCGTTGCGCGCGCCGCCGATGGCCACCGTCGCCACCGGGATTCCGGGCGGCATCTGAACGACTGCGTAAAGTGCATCGACGCCTTGCAGCGCGCTGCCGCTGAGCGGGACGCCGATGACCGGCTTCGTCGTCAGCGACGCCACGACGCCCGGCAGATGCGCGGCCATCCCCGCTCCGGCGATGAAAACGCCCGCGCCATCGCGCTCGGCGTCCGTCACGATCTGCTTCGTCCGATCCGGACTGCGATGCGCAGACGCGACTTTCATTTCGTACGCGACACCCACTTCATCGAGTGCCGCACAAGCCTGCCCCATGACCTCGGCGTCGGAATCGCTTCCCATGATGATGCATACCCACATGGCGGCGAATCTTAGCAAGTCGCGCAAAAAGAAGTTCGAAACGGCAATGGTGGCGGAGCCTTGGGCAACCAACGCTGCCGGCCGTGCCGGCTTAGCAGGCCGGAACTTCGGCTTCGCCGTTTGCGGCCGTCGCGCTGCGCAAGCTCGGCAGCGGCAAACAGCTTCGCACCAGCGCGCTGAGCGCGCCGATGTCGAACGGCTTCGGCAGAAATGCGCAGATCCCTTTGTCGACCGCGGTGGCAACCTCGGGGGCGCGATTCGCGCTGATGACGATCACCGGAATCTGCCGCAGCGCCGGCTCCAGCTCGCGCGCCTGCAGCACGTCCCAGCCGGAGAGAATCGGCATCATCAGGTCGAGCACGACCACGTTCGGATGCTCTTTGCGCATCAGGTCGAGCGCTTCCTTCCCGTTCGGCGCCTCGAAGAAAACGTAGCCGTCGCGCTTGAGCGCCGCCACGATCATCTTGCGGATGCTCGGATCGTCGTCGACGACCAGCACGCAATGCGCACGTTTGTCGGGAAGTTCTTCGCCTGTCTGGACCACGCGCCTTCAGGCATGCACAACAGGTGCCTTTGCGGAATTTCGTCTCTGCGCAAGGCGCTTCTCGGAGGGCCGTGAAAGTCGCCGTGGCCATGTCGGGCGGGGTCGATTCGTCGACCGCCGCGTACATCCTCAAGTCCGCCGGACACGAGGTGGTCGGTCTGTCGATGCAGATGTACGACAACCTCACCAACGCCGATACGACCTATGGCGGATGCTGCACCATCGACGATCTAACCGACGCGCGCCGCGTGGCGTGGAAGCTGGACATCCCGCACTTCACGCTCAACCTCGAGCAGAATTTTCACGAGAAGGTGATCGCGCCGTTCGTGCAGTCGTACCTGAGCGGCCTGACGCCGAGTCCGTGCGTGCTATGCAACACGCACGTGAAGTTCGATCTCTTTCACGAGAAGGCGCGCGCAATCGGCGCGGAAAAAATCGCCACCGGCCACTACGCGCGCATCACGCGCGATGCCGACGGCCGCTTCGAGCTTCGCAAGGCGCTGCACCTGGCGAAGGATCAGTCGTACTTTCTCTTCGAGCTGACGCAGGAGCAGCTCAGCGGCGCCCTCTTCCCCCTCGGCGAGATGACGAAGCCCGAGGTAAGGGATGTGGCCGAGGAGGCAGGGCTGAATGTGGCGCGCAAGAAGGAGTCGTACGAGATCTGCTTCGTGCCGCAGACCGACAGCTACGCGAAGATCGTGGAGCGCGAGGCAGCCATCACACCCAGCGACGGCGCCGGCGAGATCGTCGACGTCTCCGGCAAGGTGATCGGAACGCACGACGGCTACTACCACTTCACGATCGGCCAGCGCCGCGGCCTCGACATCGGCGGCACGTCCGAGCGCATGTACGTCGTCGACGTGAATCCGTTCACGAAGCGCGTAGTGGTCGGCGAAGCCTCCGACCTCGAGCGCGACGAGCTGACCGCCGAGCGCGTGCACTGGATCAGCGGCATCGCCCCAACGGGACCGATCGAAGTTCAGGCCCGCGTCCGCTCCCGCTCCGCGGACGCCGCGGCAATCGTCACGCCCCTCTCCGACGGCCGCGCGCGTGTGCAGTTCGCGCAGAAGCTGCGCGCGGTCGCGCCAGGACAGGCTGTCGTTTTTTACGACGGCGATCTGTGTTTGGGCGGTGGGTGGATTGTGAAAAGTTAGACCACTCGACGTCAATGTCTTTTCTGCTGGCACTTGCATTTCTGCTTGGCGCGTTCGCGGCCTTCGATGTCGTCGTTCGCGCTGGATATGCCGACAACTTTGCAGATTGGGAGGCGAGCGGCTCCCCTCACGGCTTTTTCTGGGTACCTCAAGAATCTCGAGGATTTTTAGGTTTTCCGAGTCTGTCGGCGGGCGCAGCGCGAACAATCTGCGCATTGGAATGGCTGCTCGTCAGTCCTTCCTGGGTAGCCGGCAATCGGTCTCTGCGCATCGTGGTTTGGCTCTACCGAATATTCGTCCTGTGCTGGCTGCTCTGGTTCGGCGGTCTGTTCGTTTCCTGAGCCGTCAGCCTCTCAACGTCAGAACAGCGTCTGCCCCGCCACGCGCGCTTCCATCGCCAGTAGCTGCCGCTTGACGTCGAGGCCGCCCCCGAATCCGGTCAGCGATCCGCTGGCGCCGATGACGCGGTGGCAGGGGATGACGATCGGGATGGGGTTGGCGCCATTCGCTGCGCCGACGGCGCGGACGGCGGCGGGGCGTCCGATGCGTTCGGCGATTTTGGAGTAGGTCGTGGTCTCGCCGTAGGGGATTTGCTGCAGCGCGCTCCAGACGGATTGCTGGAACTCGGTTCCGCGCGGCGCGAGCGGGAGATCGAATGCCGTCCGCTCACCGGCAAAGTAGGCGCGCAACTGATTGGCGGCTTCGCGAAGGGCGGCGGGGTGGTGCGTCCAATCGGGCTCAGGCTCGGCGCCGGCGAAGTGGATTTCTACGATCGCGGTTTCATCGCCGGCGATGAGGATCGAGCCGATGGGAGTATCGACGTAGGTGTAGATCAAGCGTCTTAGGGTAACGGTTTTTCACGCGGAGACGCGGAGGCGCGGAGAAAGGCAGTTCCCCGCGGCTCCGCGGCTCCGCGTGAAAACGTTCGCTAGAGGCTGCGCCAGAGCAGCATCGTTGCGTACGCGCGATATGGACGCCACGCTTCGGCGCGAGACAGCAGCTCACGGTCGCTGAGCATGCCGGCGGCTTTGCAGATGCCGAGGTCGGTGTGGGGGAAGGCGTCGGGCTCGCGGAGGGCGCGCATGGCGATGTAGTGCGCGGTCCAGGGGCCGATGCCGGGGAGTTTGGTGAGACTGGCGATCGATTCGTCGAGCGTGGCGCCGCGTTCGAACGTCACCTCGCCGCGTGCGACGGCGCGCGCCAATCCGCGGATCGTGTTCCAGCGACTCTGCGGCATGCCGGGATTCGTTCGCGCGCGCATCAGCGACTGCGGCGTAACGCCGTGGCGCGAGGCGATGCGCGCCATCAGCGTCGTCGCGCCAGCCACGCTGATCTGCTGACCGACGATGGCGCGGATGGCCATCTCGAACGCGTCCCATGTTCCGGGAACGCGAATGCCGGAAAATCTGCGCACGAGCGGACCGAGTGTCTTGTCGCGCGCGAAGTGGTTCTCGATAACCGCGATGTCGGCATCGACGTCGAACATCGTGCGGACGCGCGCCGCTTCCGATGCATCGCTCACCACGACGGCATCGCCAGCGTTCGTTACCCGCACGCCTTCGCGTTCGTACGCGTCCTCGGTCACCGTCTCCACGCCCGCGATCGCGCGGGGGCGAAGGAAGTTGAGAATGCCGGCCCAATCGTAGGGAGGCGTGTAGTGAAGGTGAACCATCGATAGCAAGTTCGGACACTGCACCTTGCCAAAGCACAGACAAGAGTGTCTGTGCCACACCGGCCGCGCCGGCTCACTCCACCGTCACGCTCTTGGCCAGATTGCGCGGCTGGTCGACGTCGCAGCCGCGGCGCAGGGCGATGTAGTACGCGAGGAGCTGCGTCGGAATGACGGACAGAATCGGCTGCAGCGGCTCCGTTGTCCACGGAATCTCGATCACGTCGTCGGCGAATTTTTTCATCGCTTCGTCGCCTTCGTCGCAGATCACGATCAGCTTGCCGTCGCGCGCTTTCACTTCCTGCAGGTTGGAGACGACCTTGTCATAGACCGGCGTGTGCGTGGCGATGGCCACGACCGGCAGGTTCTCATCGATGAGCGCGATCGGTCCATGTTTCATCTCGCCCGCCGGATACCCCTCGGCATGAATGTACGAAATCTCCTTCAGCTTGAGCGCCCCTTCGAGCGCGATCGGGTAGTGCACGCCGCGGCCGAGGAAGAGGAAGTCCTGCGACTTCGAATACTTGTGCGCCAGCTCTTCGATGTGCTTCTCCTGCTTCGACAGAATGTCTTCGATCTTGTGCGGGATCACGCGCATCTCGTGCATGGCGTAGCGGCGGTCGTCGAGATCGTCGCCGCGCAGCTGGCGGATGTAGAGCGCGAGCAGGTAGAAGGCTGTGAGCTGCGTGGTGAAGGCCTTCGTCGACGCCACGCCGATCTCCGGGCCGGCGTTCGTGTAGATCACGCCGTCCGACATGCGCGTGGCCGCGGCGCCGATGACGTTGCAGATGGTGATGAGTTTCGCGCCCTTCTTCTTCGCCTCCTGCATGCCGGCGATCGTGTCGGCCGTCTCGCCCGACTGCGTGACGCCGATGACCAGCGTGCCGTCGTCGATGATCGGATTGCGGTAGCGGTACTCGGAGCCGTAGTCCACTTCGATCGGAATGCGCGCCGCATCTTCGAGCAGGAACTTGCCGACCAGTCCCGAGTGCCACGACGTACCGCAGGCGATGATGTGGACTTTTTTGATCTTCGCCCAATCGTCGGACGTGAGCTGCAGGTCGTTGAAGAAAATCTCCCCAGACTCCTCGAACATGCGGCCGGTGAAGGTGTCGCGCACGGCGCGCGGCTGCTCATGGATCTCCTTGAGCATGTAGTGCCGGTAGCCTTCCTTCTCGGCCATCACGGCATCCCACAGGATCTTCTTCGGCTCGCGCTCGATCTTCTGATCTTTCTGATCGTAAAACGTGGCGTTGTTCTGATCGACGACGGCGTACTCGCCATCCTCGAGATAGATGATGTTCCGCGTGTAGGCGAGGAGCGGCGCGACGTCCGAGGCGACGATGTTTTCGTTCTCGCCAAGGCCGACGACGAGGGGCGGGCCCTGTTTGGCGGCGACGATCGTGCCCGGCTCATTGCCGTCGAACATCACCAGCGCGTAATGGCCTTCGAGCTCCTTGAGCGTCTTGCGGACGGCGTCGACGAACTTCGTCCCGTCCTTCATGTTTTCTTCGACGAGATGCGCGACGACCTCCGTGTCCGTCTCGGTCTTGAACTCGTGTCCGATCTTCTGCAGTTTCTGTTTGATCGGCAGGAAGTTTTCGATGATGCCATTGTGAATGACCACGATCTTGCCGGTGCAGTCGCGATGCGGATGGGCATTGTTTTCGTTCGGCTTGCCGTGCGTGGCCCAGCGCGTGTGGCCCATGCCGAACGTGCCTTTGAGCGGCGCCGCATCCAGCTTTGTTTCGAGATTCGACAGCTTCCCCTCGGCGCGCACGACTTCGACGCCGTTGCCGTCCACGACGGCGATTCCGGCACTGTCGTAGCCGCGATATTCGAGTTTTTTCAGTCCGCCGATGAGAACCGGCACTACGTCACGACTGCCGGCGTATCCGATGATTCCGCACATGAGGCTTCCCGTCCGTTAGAATTCCGCGCCGGTGAGAAAACTTGCGGCGCTGTTCCTGTTCGCTGTCGTTGTTGCGTGCGGCAAACGCGGCGATCCGCATCCGCCTGTCCCGATCATTCCGAAGGCCACGACCGATCTTCTTGTAGCACAGCGTGGTCCTAAAGTTCTCCTGTCGTGGAGCTACCCGTCGATGACGACGGCCGGCAAGACGATGACCGGCATCCGGCGGGTCGTGGTCTGGCGCGCCGTCGAAGAGCTGCCGGTGTCGCAGCCGCCTCGCGATCCAGGCGACATCGACCCAACGCGTCCGGCGTCCATTCAACTTTTCTCGAAGATTCCGACGCTCGCTCCCGCTCAGTTTCTGAAGCTCCGGAACCGGGTAGACAGCATAGAAGGCGCCAACTTGCCGGCCGCCACGACCGGCGCGCGTCTGACGTACGAGGACACGCCGCCGTTCCACACCACCGACGGCCGCCCCATTCGCGTGACGTACGCGGTGGTGACCGAGGGGACGACGGCGAACGGTGATCTATCGAATCTCGTGACGATCGTGCCGCTGGAAGTGCCGATGGCGCCGACCGCGCTGGCCGCGGTGCCGCGACGCGAAGGAGTCGTCCTGACCTGGACGGCGCCCGACACGGCCATCAGCGGCGCGAAGAAGCCGCCCATCGCCGGATACGACGTCTATCGATTCCCACACAACCAACCCGCAGATGAATTTGCGACGCCGGTCAACACGGCGCCGGTGACGTCAACGACATTCACCGACAATCCGCCCTACGGTCCGCACGACTACTTCGTGACCGCCCTCGCCGCGACCGGTCCGCCGCGCATCGAGAGCGATCCATCCTCGGCCGTTAATGTCACGTTCAAGGACCTCGTTCCTCCCCCGCCGCCCACCGGCCTGACCGCGCTCGTCGAAACGGCCGGTGTGCGCCTGGTCTGGGATCCAGTCGAAGCACCGGACATGGCCGGCTACAAGGTCTATCGCACCGAGGGAACCGGGATCGAGCAACTGCGCCCGGTCGGAACGATTCCGCTGACGCCGATCCAACTCGTCACCGCCACCAACTACCGCGACACGAGCGTCAACCGCGGCATCTCGTACTACTACGAGGTGGTGTCGGTCGATAAGACGGGGAACGAGAGCGCGCGGGTGAAGACCGATTGGGTGCTGGTTCCGAAGACGCCGTAGAATTACTCCATGACTGCCGCCGCCGAACACGTCGTCGAAGATTTCGAGGCTCTTCCTGAAACGGAGAAACGTCAGGCGCTCGCGAAAATCCTCCAGATCGCCAGCCAGATGGATTACGGTCCGATTACTGATGAGGAGCTTACCGCATCAGCGGATGAGATCTTCGTGATGCTTGACCGCGAGGAAGAGGCTAGGTGAGTCTTCCGCACCGCGGGGAAGTTTGGCTTACTGATCTGGGCATGGAAGGAAAGATCAGGCCATGCGTGATCATGAGCGTAGCTCCGAATGACCTCGACCGGGTGTTGTTCACCGTTGTTCCGCACACGACTTCGCCACGCGGATCGCGCTTCGAATGTCCTCTCGCCGTCCGATTTCTTCGTCAGGGAGCATTCAACGCTCAAGCTTTGGTGTCTGTGCCGCGACCAAGATTGCTGCAACGCCTCGGCGCACTAAATGATCGCGAATTGCGCGATGTCGAGAGCATCGTTGAAGGCTGGCTCGGTCTTAGCCGCGCATCGGACTAAATCTTCACGCAGACGTTCTTCGCTTCCGTGAAGAAATTCAGCGACTCGAAGCCACCCTCCCTTCCCACTCCGCTTTCTTTCATGCCGCCGAAGGGGACGCGGAGGTCGCGGAGAAGCCAGCAGTTGATCCAGATGGTGCCGGCGTCGAGGGCGGCGGCGACGCGATGGGCGCGTGAGAGGTCGCGGGTCCAGACGGTGGCGGAGAGGCCGTAGCGGGTGGAGTTGGCGAAGGCGACCGCTTCGTCTTCGTTGTCGAAGGGCGTGATGGTGACGACCGGGCCGAAGATCTCCTCCTGGAGGACGCGGCAGTCGCATCCGAGTCCGGTGATGATGGTCGGTTCGACGAAGTAGCCGGGACGTTCGACGCGGCGGCCGCCGGCGACGATCGTGCCGCCTTCCTTCGTGGCCAGATCGATGTAGCCCATCACCTTTTGCAGATGCGCTTCGCTGATGAGGGCGCCGACGTCGGTCGATTCGTCGAGCGGATCGCCGATGCGCAGTTTCTTCGCGGCGGCGGCGAAACGCGTCACGAATTCGTCGTGGATGGATCGCTCGACGAAGATGCGCGATCCGCAGAGGCAGATCTCGCCCTGGTTCCAGAAGCTGGAGCGGATCGAGGTGGCGATCGCGTCATCGAGGTCGGCGTCGGCGAAGATCACATTGGGATTCTTGCCGCCGAGCTCCAGCGACAATTTCTTGAAACGGGGTGCGGCGTTGGCGGCGACGGCGGAACCGGTGACGGTGCCGCCGGTGAAGGAGATGGCAGCGACGTCGTCATGGCAGGTCAGCGCGCGGCCGGCTTTGTTGCCGTAGCCGTGCACGATGTTGATGACGCCGGGCGGGATGCCGGCTTCGAGCGACAGCTCGGCCAGGCGATTGGCGGTCAGCGGCGTCAGCTCGCTCGGCTTGGCGACGCACGTGTTTCCCGCGGCGATGGCCGGGGCGATCTTCCACGAAAGGAGATACAGCGGCAGGTTCCACGGCGAGATCAGACCGACCACGCCGAGCGGCTGGCGGAGCGTGTAGTTGAGCGCCGCGGCGTCCATGACGTGCGCGTCGCTGGACTGGTGAAGGATGGCCGTGGCGAAGAAGCGGAAGTTGGCGACGGCGCGCGGGATGTCCAGCCGCTTGGCCAGCGAAATCGTTTTGCCGTTGTCGATCGATTCGGTGCGCGCGAGCTCGTCGAGATTTTTCTCGATCAGATCGGCGAGTTTGAGAAGGAGGTTGCTTCGTTCGGCGGATGTTTTTCGCGACCAGGCGGGAAACGCTGCTTCGGCCGCGCGGACGGCGTCATCGACGTCGCGCTCGTCGCTGTCGGGAATCGCGGCGATCACTTCGGCGGTGGCGGGGTTGACGTCATCGAAGAATTCGCCGGAGCGAGGCGGAACGAATTTGCCGTTGATGAAATTGGCGAGTTGCATGGGAATCGGAGTGTATCGCTGTCGCATCGGAGCGCTGGCGTCTCGCCGGCTGGCGTGGCTGCGTCTCGCTGCCACGTGTACGCGGATGTAAGTTGCATCGGCGCACGCGTGACAGAACGCAGGCGCGGGACGCCTGCGGGCCAGCCCGGCTGGCCCGGCGGCGTCCTCGCTGCCGAATGGGAGGCTCGCGCGTTACCAGCAAAATTCGAGGGTTTGGCGGTTCGGCAGCGAGGACGCAGCCGGTCCAGCCGGCGAGGACGGCAGCGCTCCGTTAAGGCCGCGATGGTCTGCCGCGTACCGGAGTCAATCTCGCGTGGTAGACGTCGGCGCCGAAGGCCTTCAAACCCGGTTGCGCGGCGAAGCCGAGGTGGGGGAGGGCGAAGAGGTCTTCGATGCTGCGCAGTAGGGCGTAGTGGTTGTAGGGCGTGTCGTTGATGGAGTCGGGCTGGATGAAGCGGGAGATCAGCAGCGCGCCGGTCCGGCCCCCGCCCGGACCGGATTCGCCGGGATTGACCGTGTTCAGTCCGGGCAGTTCGTTGCAGCAGGCGCTTGCGTCGCCGGCGCCGGCTTCGTCGAAGGTGATGATCAGGAGTCCGTTTTCCGCCATCGCCGGCGACGCCAGGATGCGCGGCACCCACGTGCGTAGAAACAGATCGGCGCTGATCAAGCCGCCGGGGCGGCCATCGACGCAGGGCGCGTCGTGACCATCCTCGCAAAGGTTCGGAGCGATGAACGCGTAGTTGGGAGTGGTCGCCGCGGTAGCGAGATCGGACCGCAACTCTTCGAGATCGACGTCGCGCGCCAGGCAATCGCCGGAGTCGAGCAGCGACTGAAAATAGACGAACGGATTGTGCCGCGCGGCGTACTGATCGCCGAAGCGCGCGCCCAGTGAGCCGTCCGCGAAATTGAGGACGGGACGCCGGCACGGCGTCCCGATGCCGATGTCCTGCATGTACGCCTTCCACGTCAAACCGTTTGCCGTGAGCTGATCGGCAATCGTTTTGGTCGCGGCGGGATAGACGCAGCCCTGGCCGAGGGTCTGGCCGAAGAACGACGTCTGCGTGCCGGGGAAAACGTTGACGTAGACGAGGCAGTCGGCTTGCGTCACGCCGTTCGGTCCCTGCCCGCTCACCATGGCCAGGTAATTGGGAAGGCTCTTGTGGCCGATGCCGTAGTAGTTCCGAAGCATCTGCCCCTGAGCCGTCAGCGTTTGCGATAGATAGGTAGCCGGCGACGACGGCCCGAACGTCGTATCGAAACCTTTATTTTCGAGAACGATGATGAAGACGTGCCGGATGGGAGGAGGCGGCGCCGCAGCGAGACTTCCTGCGACCAGAAAAAGAAGCGCAGCGATGACTGGGCGTTTCATTTTTCGGACGACGGCATCGGAACCTGCTCCAACCCTTTGACGGCGAAGTCGAACTGCTGGCGTATGGTCATGAAATACGGCAACCAGAAACGCTCCACGAAAACGACCGAGATCACATCGATCTTGTTGGCATAAACGTAGCTGCGTTTCGCCCAAAGCGCGACCTCGTGGGCGGCATACCGCCGCTCCGAAACGGGCAATAATCGTCCCGCATTCGAGCCCACCAGCGAGAGCACGAGACGATGTCCGTCAAGACTGGCGCTGGCGTCGCTCGCCTGGAAGAACGTTTCCGCATCCGTCGCCAGCTTATGAAGCGCTACCGATTCTTCCTCGGATTCCTGCGAGCAACTCGCGGCGACGATGGCGATGAGGATGACCGCGGCGAGACTCCGGATCTTCGTCATCCTGCCGTCGCCGGCTCGAGATCGGCCGCGACTTCGTCCTCGACCGTATCGATCCGTTTGTGCGTGCGCGCCACGAGCACGTAAATCGACGGCACGACGAACAGCGTGAACATCGTGCCGATGATCATGCCCGTCACCAGCATGATGCCGATGCTGTTTCGCGCGCCGGCGCCGGGACCGCGTGCGAAGACGAGCGGCAGATGGCCCATCACCGTTGCGGCGGTGGTCATCAGGATTGGACGCAGACGTGTACCGGCCGCTTCGAGGACCGCGTCCAGTTTGTTCTTGCCGGTTTGCTGCAGGTGATTCGCGAACTGAACGATGAGGATGCCGTTGCGCGATACGAGTCCGACCAGCGTGATCAGACCGACCTGACTGTAGATGTTGATCGACGTCAACCCGAGGAATGAGAAGAGCAGCGAACCGGAAAGGGCCAGCGGAACGGAGCCGGCCAGGATGATGAAGGGATCGCGGAAGCTTTCGAACTGCGCGGCCAGCACGAGGTAAATGAGGATCGCCGACAGCAGGAACACGCCCAAAAACTTCGTCCCCTCGGTGCGCAACTGGCGCGACTCGCCGGCATAGTCGATCGTGAATCCGCGCGGCAGGATCTTTTTCGCTTCGTCTTCGAGAAAACTGAGCGCCGTGTCGAGCGAGACGCCGGGCGGGATCGCGCCCTGGATGCGCACCGCGTTGAGCTGCTGGAAGCGCTTCAGCTCGCGCGGCTCGGTCGACGTCTGCACCGTCGCGAACGTCGACAGCGGAACGAGCTTCCCGTTCGCGCCGGTGATGTACATCTGCGTGAGCTGATCAGGTGTGAGGCGCTCGCTGCGCTTCACCTGGGGGATGACTTTGTAGCTGCGGCCCTGGATGCTGAAACGATTGACGTAGTTGCCGCCGAGGAGCACGGAGAGATCGCGGCCGGCCTGGGTCATGTCGACGCCCTCGGAACGGAGCTTGTCGCGATCGAACACAACGCGCGCCTGCGGCTGGTCGAACTTCAGATCGGTGTCCGCGAACATGAACTTGCCGCTGGCGAACGCTTTCTGCACGAGCTGTCCCGCAAACTCCGCCAGTCGCGCCGGCTCCTCGGTGGAAACGATGGCCAGATCGACCGGGAAACCCTGATTGCCAGGCAGCGACGGCGGCACGAGCTCGATGGCGCGGATGCCAGGGATCTTCGACACGGCGGCCGACGCTGCGACGACGATATCGCCGGTACTCCTTTTTCGCTGGCTGAGCGGCTTGGTCACCATGCCGCTGAAACCACCGCTCGGAAGAATGACTTCAAACGTCGATTCCGCCTCGGGGAACGACCGGTAGACCTTGTCGATCTGCGTGGCAAACAGTTTGGTCTGCTCGATGGTCGAATTCGCCGACGCCTGGATGATCCCGAAGATGAAGTTCTGATCCTCGGCCGGCGCCAGCTCCTTCTGCGAAAACATGTAGAAGGGGAAGATGAGCGCGACCACGATCACCCAGAGTGTCAACACGACCGGCCGGTAATTGAGCGTTCCCGCCAGCGCGCGCGTGTAGCGGTCGCGGAGGATGTCGAAGTGCCGGTTGATCATCCCGGCGAAGCCGCGTTCCGTGTCGCCTTCGCGCAGCAATTTCGATCCCATCATCGGCGAGAGCGTCAGCGCCACGAAGCCGGAGATGATCACCGCGCCGGCGAGCGTGAAGGCGAATTCGCGGAAGAGCGATCCGGTCAATCCGCCCTGCAATGCGACGGGTGTGTAGACCGCAGCCAGCGTGATGGTCATGGCGATGATCGGCGCGACGAGCTCGCGCGCCGCGTCGGCGGCCGCCTGCAGCGGCGTCTTGCCCATGTGCAGATGCCGCTCGATGTTTTCCACCATGACGATGGCGTCGTCGACCACGAGTCCAACCGAGAGCACGATGGCCAGCAGCGTGAGCAGGTTGATCGTGAAGCCGAACATCAGCATCAGCATCACCGCGCCGATGAGCGAGATCGGCACGGCCACGACCGGGATGATCACGCCGCGAATCGAGCCGAGGAAGAGGAAGATGACGATGATGACGATGATCAGCGTCTCGGTCAGCGTCTTGAGCACTTCGTCGATGGCGTCCTGGATGTATGCCGAGGAGTCGTACGGCACGCCCGCTTTCATCCCCGCCGGCAACTGCGCCTGAATCTCCGGCATCGCCTCGCGGACGCGCTTCATCACGTCGAGCGTGTTGGCGGTGGGCAGAACGAAGATGCCGATGAAGACCGCGGTCTCGCCGTTGAAGCTGACCTCCTGGTCGTACGTTTCCGCGCCCATCACCACGTCGGCGATGTCACCGAGGCGCACCACCGTGCCGTTCGACTCCTTCACCACGAGCTGCTTGAAATCGTCGACGGTCTGCAGGTTGGTGTTCGCGACCAGGTTGACCGAGGTCATCGTCCCCTTGGTGCGGCCGAGCGCGGAGAGATAGTTGTTCGCCGCCAGCGCGTCATGCGCCATCGACGGCGAGATGCCGAGGGCGGCCATCTTGTCCGGCTTGAGCCAGACGCGCATCGCGAAGGTGCGATCGCCGAAAATCTCCGCGCGCTGCACGCCGCTGATGGCGCTCAGCTTCGGCTGCACGACGCGCACGAGGTAGTCGGTGATCTGGTTCTGATCGAGATCCTTCGACGAGAAGCCGAGGTACGCCGCGGCGAACTGGCTGTCCGACGTCTGCAGGTCGATAATCGGCGCTTCCGCCTCGGGCGGAAGCTGATTCCGCACCTGCGCGACCTTCGACTGGATCTGCGTGAGCGCGGCGTTGTTGTCGTAATTGAGTTTGAGGTGAACGGTGATGGTGCTGACGCCCTGCGAGCTCGACGACTCGAGGAAGTCGATCCCGTCCGCTCCGGCGATGACGCGCTCGAGCGGGGCGGTGATGAATCCGCGAACGAGATCGGCATTGGCGCCGACGTAGGCAGTGGTCACGACGACGTTGGCCATGTCGCTGCGCGGAAACTGGCGCACGCTCAGCGAGCGGATGGCCTGCAGTCCGGCGATGAGAATCACCAGGTTGACCACGATCGCCAGCACCGGCCGGCGGACGAAGAGATCGGTGAATTTCATCTAGCTGTCTTCCGGCCGCGGCTTGGGGCTGTTGCCCGGCAGCACGCTGTTGTTGACCTGCACCGCCGCTCCGGGCCGCAGCTTGAAGACGCCCGAGGTGACGACTTCTTCGCCCGGCTTGACGCCGGTGAGCACCGCCACCTGATCGCCGCGCGATTCGCCGAGCTTGACGAACTGCTGCCGCACGCCGCGAAACGTTTTGCCGTCCGGACCCTTGACGTCTTCGACGATGAAGACGGAGTCGCCGAACGGCGCATAGCTGATCGCGGATACCGGAAGCGTGATGGCCTCCGTCTTCGCACCGTGCGCGAAATGCGCTTCGACGAACATCCCCGGCCGCAGTTTGCCGTCGCGATTCGCGAACGACGCCTGCACCTGTCCGTTGCGCGTCGCTTCGTCGATGACGGCGCCGAACGCAGTGACCTTGCCGCTTTCCGGCGTGCCGCCGGCGTCGACTTCGATGTCTGATCCAACGGCGAGATGGCTCATCTCCTGCTGCGGCACGCTGAAGTTGACGTACACCGGCCGCAGCGATTGCAACGAAACGATCGGCGCACCGCCGGCGAGGTATTGCCCGAGGTTGATTTCGCGAAGTCCGAGAACGCCGTCGAACGGCGCGCGGATGATCTTGCGCTGGATCGTTGCGTTCAGCTCCGCCACTTTCGCTTCGGCCTGCTTCTCTTCCGCCGCCGCGGCGTCGTACTGCGCCTGCGGAATGATCTTCGCAGCCATCATTCCGCGCATGCGCTCGAGGTTGACCCGATCCAGCTGGCTCTGCGCCTGCGCCGACGCGAGCTGCGCCCGCTCCTGCCTGGCGTCGAGCACGACCAGGATTTGTCCTTTGCTCACCGGCCGCCCGGAGTCGAAAGCAATCTGCTCGACGACGCCCGGCAGATCGGCGCTGACCGTGACGCCCTGCATCGCCGCAACGGTGCCGATCGCTTTCAACGTGGAGTTCCAATCCTCGATCCGCGCAACGACGGTCGTGACCGCTTCGGGCGGCGGCTGATACGACATCCCCGCCATGGCCTTCTTGATCTGAAAGTACTTGAACCCGCCGATGATCGCGATGAACGCGATCACGACGGCCAGCATGAGCAACATCCGCTTCGTCATCGGGCGCGAATTATGGAGTGGCCGAGGCCGTTGACGCCAGCCCCACCCGCCGACTATGCTGCCGCTCCCTCCCTCGAAATAGGAAGGTTTGCAGCTTCGTTGAAGAGACCCCAAACAGGCGCTTAGCTCAGTCGGTAGAGCATCACCTTCACACGGTGGGGGTCAGCGGTTCGAGTCCGCTAGCGCCTACCAAAACGTAAGTACTTTCAGGGCCACGAGTTGCACGACTCGTGGCCCTTCGTTTTTTGTCCGAACCTGTGAACAGTTTGCCTTCGAACTCTTCATACAACTCTTCATTCGATGCCGCCAGACACTCGATTCCATGTGTTATTTGTGGGCGACACGCACGAGAAATCAATGACTTAGCAGCGCTCACCGTCGGACGTTGACCTGCGAAAGGTTAGGTCCAACAGTTCAGGATCAAAGGTCCTGTCCTAGGATCACACGACCGCGACTAGAACTCCGACGATCCACCAGCAGTCGTGGGATCGGGTTCATGCATCGCACACTTAACGATTTCGTGGACCCTGGGTCGTGCTCACTTCGTTGGCTGCGATCTAGGTGAAGGTAGGGAAACGGGCGCCCTGCGTCTCATAAGAGCGTTGAATGATGATAACGAAGCTTCCAGTGATGGTGGTGTCCGCAATGACGACGCTCAGCAGTACATCGAGTGCCTCTTCAGCAAGCATCACCTCAAAGAGACGTCCGCGAAACGCCACGTAGCTTCTCTTCGGTCACTGTTTCGGTGGCTGGAGAATGAAGGACACATCTCCGAGGATCCGTTCCTTGTAGCCCGCATCAGCATCCGGGTGCCGAAACGATTGCCTCGGGTCTTGTCGCGTCCCCGAGGTCGCGGCCCTTCTCGATCAATCCCCGATGACTGGCGATTTCATGCAGCTCGCGACGCGGGTCGCGGCAGCGCTTCGGGACGAAGAGATCGACTTGGTTGCCGGGGTTATTACGATCACGGGAAAGGGCGACCGCCAGCGCCGCGTCTACCTTGCCGACCCCGACATTCGAGACTTGCTCGTGGAGTACATCAGCGCAAGAGACGCGCGTGGACACTCTGGTCCTCCATTCCTCGTCAATTCACGAGGAGGAGCAGCCTCGCCGCAATTCGTTCGGCGGCTGAACAGGACCTCGGAGAACATGTGGCCCTCACTCGGAGGGTGACCCCCGCCACTCGGTGGCGACTTACCTCCTCGAAGAGGGCGTCGATATCCGCTACGTTCAGCGCCTTTGGGGCACCGAAGCATCGTTACGACGAGATCTACACGCACGTAGCGGATGCAGCTTTGAAGTCCCGTGTGATCGAGCGACACCCACGGAAAGCGATTCTGCGCGGCAGTTAGGTTGTCTCCGTATTGCGATCTAGCGCCCGTCTATCCCGGCCAGAAGCCTGCTGGCTGGAGTGTGGTGATAACTAAGAATTATCAAGCGAACCTACGTCAAGAAAAGGGCTAACGAGCGGAGTCGCAGTGTTCGAAGGAATCCCGTCGGGCTTCGCCGTGTACGCGCTCAGATCGTGTCTCTGGAACCTC
>Ga0157369_10000145_pt1 | contig 100895 bp, 85 predicted proteins | sample C25metaG_FD_113461 | JGI IMG/M metagenome (GOLD analysis project Ga0157369, IMG submission 113461) | Corn rhizosphere microbial communities from Kellogg Biological Station, Michigan, USA - C2-5 metaG | ecosystem: Host-associated > Plants > Roots > Rhizosphere > Soil | place: USA: Michigan... | reverse complement strand
CGCCGCGCGAGCGAGCGGCGCTCGCACCGGGAACGGGCGCGCAGCCAACGGCGGCGCCGGTTGCGCGGCGGCATACAGCCCCAGCAAAGCGACCCCGGCTCCGATCAATGCGATGCGACGAGCCATGACGCTGCCCCATCGGGTTCGTCTTTCTTATCGGTGGAAACCCGGCGCGCAAGGCGGCCGGCCGGTCAGGCTCGCAGGCGATCTTCTCGAGCCGTTTCCATCGATTGTCAGAGGGCAGGGCTGCGCGTGTCTGAGCGGTGACGCACCATCACCATGGGTTAGGCGCCTCGGTTTCGGTTTCGGTCTTTGTCTCAGTGCTGTGCGAGCTTGAACTCCCCGACCGCATGAGCGAGCTTCGACGCTTCTTCGCGCAATAGCGCCGCCGCGGCGGTCGACTGCTCCACGAGCGCGGCGTTTTGCTGCGTGGTGTGATCGAGCTGTGCGAGGGCCTGATTCACCTGGCCCAGCCCCGTGCTCTGCTCGCTGGCGGCAACCGTGATTTCGTCGATCACGCCCGCGATGCTGCGCACGCTGTCCACGATCTCGGTCATCGTCGCGCCGGCCGTTTGCACGAGCGCCGAACCTTCCCCGATCTTTTCGACCGACGAGTGAATGAGTTCCTTGATTTCTTTGGCCGCCTGCGCGCTGCGCTGCGCGAGCGCGCGGACCTCGGCGGCCACGACCGCGAAACCGCGCCCGTGCTCGCTCGCCCGTGCTGCCTCCACCGCCGCGTTGAGCGCCAGGATATTCGTCTGGAAAGCGATTCCGTCGATCACGCCGATGATGTCGGCGATCTTATCCGATGCCTTCGTGATTTCTTCCATCGTCGACACGACATTGCCCACGACCTGACCCCCGCGCGTGGCGACGGTCGAGGCGGATGCGGCGAGCTGACTCACTTGCGTGACTGCGTCTGCAGAGTTGCGCGCAGTGCCGGCGATCTCTTCCAGCGCCGCGGCCGTCTCCTGCAAGCTGGACGCCGCGTGCTCCGTGCGGCTCGAGAGATTCTGATTGCCCTGCGCAATCTCGGCGCTCGCAACGTTGACCGATGCGCTGCTTTCGCGGATTTGCAGCAGGATCACGCTGACTTTTTCCGCAAAAAGATTGAACGCATGCGCGATCTGAGCCGCCTCGTCTTTGCCTGCGGCAGGCAATCGGGTCGAAAGATCGCCGCTGCCGCTGGCCACGTCGATCAACGCGTCTCGCACGAGCAGCACGCGTTTGAACGCCGCGTTGGTCAGCGCTCCCAGGAGTGCGGCGGCGATCAGCGCAACCAGAATGATGGCGACGAGCGTGGTCGTTGCAACGGCGCGCATCCCTGCCGTCACATCGGACTTATCCAGCGCAAGCACCAGCGACCAATCGGTGCCGGTGATGCGCTGTGCGCGCAGCAGTTTGGTGGCGCCGTCGATGTCGACCGTGGCCGTATTCGCCCCGGACTGCAGCCCTTCGAGCATCTCCGGCGTCAAAGCGGGCGACAGTCCGGTGGCCGGTTTCATGATCAGATCGGTTTTTGCCGATGCGATAATGCGCCCGGCCTTGTCGACCAGAAATGCGAAGCTCGATGGCGTGGGATGCACCGATGTCACGATGCTGCTCACACTTTCCATGTAGAGACTGGCCGCCATCACCGCTTTCACGGTTCCGTCCCGGACGATCGGCACCGCGAATGCGAATGCGGGTTTTCCGTTCGACGCGTCCTTGTACAGCGCCGTCACGATCAATTGCTGGGCGGCGACCGCCTGCTTGTACCAGGGCCGTGCGGTCGGATCATAGCCGGGCGCAAGCGGTACATTGGAGAACGCGGTTTTATCGGGCAGACCGAGCGTCATGACCTCGAAACCGCCCGATTTTGCCAGAAGCTTCAGCGCCGGCAGCGGATCGCCTTCGCCGATTGCGATCGTCTCGGCGAGCGCTTGCGTTTGTCGCGCGCGGTCGGAGATCCATTCGTCGATCGCGAGCGAATGCCCCGTCAAGATCGACATCAGGTTCTGATCGATCGCCTCGTCGTTGTGGTGCTTGACGACAGTGTAGGCAAGGCCTCCGGTCACAGCCAAAGCTGTGGCCACGATGGCGACACAGGCCGCCAGGATACGTCCGCGAATCGATGACAACATAAGTCTGGGTCCCTCGTGGTTGCAGCGCTGTCAGGAATAGGGCTGGATGACTAGCGTCTCTTTCGCTGTTATCGGCGCGCGGAGCCGGGACTTGAGGGTGGGGAGGTCGGCGAGCCTGCTACTGCACTGTGGGGCCTACGCGGAATCGAATTCGGTTTGATGGCGAGTGGTGCGTTTGCTTAACGCCGCTTCAAGCCGCCGACGCGTGACGGAGCGCCATGCCGCGGCGTGCGCCGTCGGCTGCGTCGATCGCTCGGATCAAGGCAACGCCCACCATGTCGGCAGCAGGCGCCGCACTTCGGGGCGCCGATAGCGGTCGTCAATCAAATGTAAGACGCCAACGTCCGTCTCGGTGCGAATGACGCGCCCGGCCGCCTGCACGACTTTTTGCAAGCCGGGATACAAGTAGACGTAGTCGTAGCCGCTGCCGAACTTGGCCTCCATCGTGCGGCGCATTTGCTCGTTGACTTCGTTCACTTGCGGCAGGCCCAAGGTGGCGACGAACGCGCCGACCAACTGTTCGCCGACCAGATCGACGCCTTCGGAGAAGGCGCCGCCCAGCACCGCCAAGCCGATCCCGCGCTCGCCCGTGCGAAATCGGGCGAGGAAAGCATCGCGCGCCGCTTCGTCCATGCCGGACGCTTGCACCCATAGCGGGATACCCGGGTGCCGTTCTTGCATCAGCGCGAAAACGCGTTGAACGTAGTCGAAGCTACTTAGGAACCCTAAGTAATTGCCGGGACGCTCGGCGTACTGACGCGCCATCAGGTCGGCAATGGGCAACAGCGACCGCTCGCGATCGCGCCAGCGCGTGGAGACGTGCGCGGCAATATGGACTTTCAATTGCTGCGGGCGAAAGGGGCCGTCGACGTTCGTGAATGCTGCGCGCTCGGGCAAGCCGAGCATATCGCGATAAAAATGCGCCGGTGCCAACGTGCCGGAAAACATGACGGTCGTATGCGCCTGTGCGTGCCGCGGTGCGAGGAACGGCGCGGGCACGACGTTGCGCACGCACAGCGTGGACTGAGGCTTGGTGCGTCCCGCCTCGGCATGGGTGCTCAAGCGCACGTCGAAGATCGAATGCTCGCCGAATTGTTCGGATAGCGACACGAAATGCATGGCGTCGAAGAACACGCGCATCACTGCGTCGTCGATCGAAAGCGGCGCGTCGGCGAGGTGATCGGTGACGGCGCCGATCAGATTCTGCGCGGCCGACAATACCCGCGAGGGCACCTCGGCATAGGCACGATACGCGTCCGTTTGGGTCCGATTGAGCGCGTTCCATTCGCGCTGCAAGCGTTGCAGCGGTGGCTTGAGGGCTTGCGGCGCGCTTTTTGCCGCGGCTTTGAACGCAGCTTGGTCGATCGACGCGGTGTACATTTTGCGCGCGCGTTCGAGCAGGTTATGCGCTTCATCGACGAGCACCGCGACACGCCATTGATTGATGCGCGCAAGCGCGTACAGCAGCGCGCCGCTGTCGTAGTAGTAGTTGTAGTCGCCGACGACCACGTCGCACCACCGCGTCAGCTCTTGCGCCAAGTAGTACGGGCACACGCCATGCGCGAGCGCCGCTTCACGCACCGTCTCGCGATCGAGGCGGCGCTGGGCGAGCGCTCGTTCGCGTGCTTCCGCGAGCCGATCGTAAAAGCCGTGTGCGAGCGGGCAAGATTGTCCGTGGCACGCTTTGTCCGGATGTTCGCAGGCCTTGTCGCGTGCGACGAGTTCGAGGGTGCGCAATGGCACTTCCGCTGACTGCACGGCTGCGTGTCGATGCAACGATTCGATGGCGTCGAGCGCGAGCGCGCGGCCCGGCGTTTTTGCCGTGAGAAAGAAAATCCGTTCGATATGCCCTTGCGCGCATGCCTTGAGGGCGGGAAACAACGTCGCAAGCGTTTTACCGATGCCTGTCGGCGCTTGCGCCATCAACGCGCTTGCGCCGCGCGCGGCGCGGTAGACCGCCACCGCGAGTTCGCGCTGTCCGCTGCGAAATTCGCCGTGCGGAAATTGCAGTGCTTCGAGCGCCGCATTGCGTGCATGCCGGTGCGCGCTTTCCCGCGCGGCCCAACGGAGGAATCGTTCGCACTGCTGAGCGAAGAAGCTTTGCAGTGCGGCCGCGTCGTACGATTGCGTCAGGAGGGTTTCCTTGCGTGTGCCGACGTCGAAATAGACGAGCGCCACGTCCAATTGCGCGAGCCCTCTGGCTTGACACAGCAAATGGCCGTAGACGAGCGCCTGCGCCCAATGCAGCGCGCGGTGATTGTCGGGCATCGCATCGAGTTGACCGCGATAGGTCTTGATTTCTTCGAGCCGGTTCGCCTTCGGGTCGTACCCGTCGGCGCGGCCGCGCACGGTTAGCTCGCCGTAGGCGCCGCTCAATGTGAGCTCGGCTTCGTAGCCCGCGGCGCGGCGGGACGTGACGAGCGCATGACCCTCCATGCCTTCCAACGCCGTGGGCGACGGGGTGAAGCGAAGATCGAGGTCGCCGCGCTTGGCCGTAAACTCGCACAGCGTTCTCACTGCTACGACGTATGTCATGCCGCAGCCATCATCGTGGCGCCGCCGGCCTGCTGAGCCCAGCGGACATCGAGCACGCGCACCGGCATGCCGTGCGCGATGCAAAAGCGCAGCCAGCGCGTTTGATTGTCTTGCAGCTTATCGCCGGGTCCTTTTACCTCGATGAATTCGTAGCGCCGCTCGGCGGGCCAAAAGCGGACGAGGTCCGGCAGGCCGGAGCGGTTTTCGCGGATGTCGGCGAGCAACCGCGTGAACCACAACTTCAAATGCGCGGGGGGCAGGCAGTCGAGGGCGAGATCGACGAGTTGCGGCGTCAGCATCGACCAAAATACGAACGGCGATTGCAGGTCGGCCTTCGCTTCGAGGTGATGGCGGATCGTCGATCGATATCCCTCGTCATCGAGTTGCGAAAGGCAGCGGGCGAAGACTTCCGTGCGGCGCGAGAGGAAATCGGGCGCGTGCAGATCGGCCGGGCCGCGCTGAAACGGATGGAAGAACGCACCCGGCACAGGCGCAAACACGGCTTCCCAACACAGCAGCCCGAACAGTGAATTGACGAGGCCGTTTTCGACGTAAAAGACGGGAGCCGCTTCCGTACTCAAATGGTCGCGCGCCACGTACTCCACTGAAAACGGTGTGTCCGGGTAGGGCAGCACGAGCGTTTCGCGCTCGATTGCATGGTCGCGCGCGGGGCGCTGCGCAGGCAGTCCCAATGCTCTGTGCAGCCTCGGCAGCATGCGCGCGACGCGCTGGCGTTCGGCTTCGCTTTCCGGCTCGTGCAGGGCTTGCTTCGCCAAATCGAGCGCTTGCTCGCAACGCCCGTCGCGTTCCAGCACGCGTATGCGGCGATGCCTCGCGCCCGGCCATTCGCTGCGTGCGTACGCATCGAGCGCAATGGGCCAGCGAGCGAGCCGTTCGGCCTGCTGGCCGATGCGAAACAGCAGCTTGGCGCGCCGGGTTTCGAGCCACGGGTTGTCGATGTCGATGGCGCGGGCCGCCGCGAGCAACAGGACGATGGCTTCTTCGTCGGCGAGCGTATCGAGTGCCGCACGACAAGCATGGAGCGCGAGATAAGCGTCGATATCGGCGCGCTGGCGAAACGCGCGAGCCGATGCGGGAAACGGAACCGATTCGTACTGGAAAATGCCCAAATCGGCGAGCACGAATTCCGACCAATCCTGATGCAGGTTACCGAAGAACATCAGCCGCAGGCGCTCGCAAAGCGCATCGATCGTCGTGCGCAACGCGGTGTCGGATCCGGTTGCATTCGGGTTCCACTCGCCGTAGCGGCGCGGCTCGGTATGTGTCTCGCGCAACGCTTCTAGCCAGGCCGCTTTACGCGCGTGTTGGTTAGCCGCCACGGACGGAAACATGCGGGACAGCTCGGGGCGCGTGGCGATCGAAAACAGCTCGTCGATCGTGACCGGCGCGTCGGCGTCGACCCAACCGAGCGCAGCCAAAGGCGCGGCAGATTCGAGCGGGCATCCGATCTCTTCGTACACTAGCCGGCTTGCGCGGAAGAGCGGCCCTTGCCGCATCAGCATACGCACGAGCAACGCGCGGGAAGACTGGGGCAACTGGGCAAAATTGTGCAGAAACGCGTGCTCGGCGGCGCCGAGCAAGTCGTCGTAGCGCTCGGCGATCCAGGCCAGCGCGCGCTCGAAGTTCGACAAGTAATAGGGCGACGGAGCGGGGGACGACACGACGGTTTTGCGGGGACTGTATAAATATACAGGGATGATAGCAAATTCGCGGGCGCCGGCGGCGGTTCGGACCGCTCGATCGAGTTCGCGCGGCAGTGGCAGGCGCGGCGATAATGGCGCACGGTTTATTTTCGGACAGGCTCTTGGCCTTTTGCGTTTTCACTCGTTCGGAGTCTTATGGCTACATCGACTCGCATCGCTCGCTTCTTGCGCAACCGTCCGCGGATTTTCATCGGCGTCGTATTGGGCATCTTGGCGTATATCATCGCGCCGTGGCATTTGCGTCCGATCCAGCGAGCGCTGCTTGCGTGGGACATCGGCATGTGGCTGTACCTCGCCATGATCTGGCTCCTCATGGCGAGGGCAAGCCCGGAAGACGTGCAGCGTGTGGCAGAGCGCGAGGACGAGGGGGCAACGGCCGTGCTGGCGATGATCACGGCCGCGGCCATCGCGAGCTTGGTGGCGATCGTCGTCGAGCTATCCGCCGCGAAGGGGCTTGGGCCAGCGCAGGCGAGCATCAATTACGCGTTGACCGGCGCGACGATGATCGGGACATGGCTGCTGATTCCGACGGTATTTACGCTGCAGTACGCCCGCTATTACCACCAGGCGGGCGAGAACGAAGCATCGCTCAAATTCCCCGACCCGGATCAGCCGCTCGATTACTGGGACTTCTTGTACTTCTCGTTCACGATCGCGGTGGCTTCGCAGACCTCCGATGTTTCGCTGTGCTCGCGTCGCGCTCGGCGCACGGCATTGGCGCAATCGATTTTGTCGTTTTTCTTCAATGCCGCGGTGGTGGGGCTTTCGGTGAATATTGCGGCGGGGTTGTTGGGGTCTTGAGGGGCGCCGTCATCCTGACCTTTTTGACGCCTTACGTTAATGTAAGAAATTGATGTTAAAGGCCAATGCGCTCATCGAGTCGCTGACAGCCGAGCGGCCCGGTTATGTCACGCTCGACGCTCTCATTGAAGTGGTTTGGGTATTGGGAGGGGCGTATAGCGCCGCGCGCGACGAGATCGCGCAAGTAGTCGAGACGTTGTTGCGGACGAAGGAACTCGTGGTGGAGGCATCCGAGACCGTCTGGCAAGCACTGCGTTTGTTTGCGAATTCTTCCGCTGATTTCGCCGACTGCTTGATCGAGCGCGCAGGATACCGTGCGCAATGCGAACATACGGTGACCTTCGATACGAAGGCGGCTAAGACCGCGGGTATGAGGCTGATCAAGTAGCGGGCTTGCCATCGTCTGCGGCTCGAAGCCGGGCCCGCGTGATTGCCGCGTGTCCCGGCTTCGAGTCGTCACTTCAACGTCGTCTCCCGCGCACGTAGATCGAACACGAGCACTTCCGCCGAATCGCCATCAGCGAGTGTCAGCGCCGTCTCCTCACGCAGCTTCGCGCCGTCGCCCGCATTCAACCTGATGCCGTTGAGCGTCACCTCGCCGCTCGCCACGTGCACGTAGGCATAACGGTCGCTCGGCAGCGATAGCGACACCGTGTCGTCACCGTCGAGCTGCGCCGCATACACGCGCGCATCCTGCCGCAGCGCAAGGGAGGAGGCCGCACCGTCGGGAGACAGCATGAGACGGAGCTGCCCGCGCTTCTCTGGTGGGCTCACGTGCATTTGCTGATAGCGAGGCTGCGCCCCCAAAGCCGATTCGGAAGGAAGGATCCAAATCTGCAGGAAGTGCACGGGGTTATCGGGCGACGGGTTGAATTCGCTGTGCGCGACGCCCGTGCCGGCGCTCATCAACTGCACGTCCCCCGGCACGATCGTCGAACCGTTGCCCATCGAATCGCGGTGTTCGAGCGCGCCCTCGAGCACATACGAGAAGATCTCCATGTCGCGATGCGGGTGGCGGCCGAAGCCTTGGCCCGCGGCGACCCGATCGTCGTTGATGACAAGCAGATCGGAGAAGCCCGTTTGCTCCGGGTCGAAGTAGTTGGCGAATGAAAACGTGTGCCGCGAACTGAGCCATCCATGCTCCGCAACGCCGCGGTCGGCCGCTTTCCTGATCTCGATCATTATCGTTTCTCCGAAACGTTAGGACGCCGAACGAATAAAAGCATGCCGGTGTCGATGAGTAAGCAGTCTAGGCCAATGCACCGTCCGCAAGAAGCCTCACCGGACGCACTCACCGTCTCATGGATAGGACAATCTCATTCGCGCTGTCGATCGATCGAACGCACCGACCGGCCGCGGTGGCGCATCGTCTACCGCTCGCTCCCGGTCCAGTCTCTTCTTAGGCCTGTCGCCGCTTTCCGGACGGCTTTTGCGCGCCGATGGCATGCGGCGCCCGCTCGGTCAGATAGCGCCACAGCCGCTCGGCGACCGGCCCGTGAGGCCGGTCGGCGCGGCGTGCGATGACGATTTGCTCGCTCGCACCCGGCAAATGACGGTTGGCCAACGAGCGCAGCCGCTCGCGCAGCAGATCGTCTTCGATCAGATAGCGCGGCAGATGTCCCCAGCCAAGCCCCTGCAGAATGATGTCGCGTTTCATCGATTGATCGGCGACGGTGCATTGCGCAGCGCCTTCGATCACGAAATAGCTGCGCGCCGGCGTATGGCGCGCGGTATCGCGCATGACGCATTGCGTCAGCTCGCGCAAATGCTCGGGCCGGACGGCGCGCGGCAGTCCCGGCGGCAACAACGCCGGGGCGATCACGGGGACGAGCGCGACTTTGCAGATGTCGACCCATTCGATACGAGGGTCGGCCTTGTCGACGGCGTGGACGATCAAGTCGGCATCGCCGTCGAGCAGGCGTTCCTGCGGGCCGGCGACGGCCTCCAAGTGCAGATGCAGGCGCGTGGCCGGGCATCCGCTGAAGAAGCGGGCGAGCAGCTCGAGCGCCGGCTGCCTCGGGCACAAGTCGCCGATCACGACGTGCAACTCGCTTTCTTCTCCCATCGCCAACTGCGTGGCGTAGGTGCGCAGCCCCTCGCATTCGCTCAGCAACGTTTGCGCTTTGCGATGCAGCGCGCGGCCTTCTGCGGTCAAGCGCACGCGGTACCCGCTGCGATCGAGCAAGGCGAGTTCCAACTGTCGCTCGAGCCTTGCCACGGCGGCGAAGACGGCCGGATGCGACCGGTGCAACGCGGTGGCCGCCGCCTGGAATCCGCCTGCGCGGACGACGGCGTCGAAGCACTGTAGGTCGTGCAGTGTGAATTCGTTCATGGTGACATGGCTCCGGTCGAGATTGGCGCTGCAGGATGGCGCGCAGCGCTGCTCGCGTGGCGCGGCGAGCCGGCCGTCGAGTCGCATTACAAAGAATATCAAAACTTTGTAATGTCATTTGCGAGGGCGCACGCCTACGATGCCGGTACCGAATCGAATGATTCGACTCACAAGGAGAGAAGCTTCATGGATGAGCTATCGTTTTTCACGACCGGCGATGGCGTGCGCATCGCGTATCGCTTCGACGGACCCGAGGACGCGCCGGTGCTGATGCTGTCCAATTCGATCGCAACTTCGTTGCATATGTGGGACGGCGTGATGCCCGATTTCGCCGAGCGGTTTCGGGTGTTGCGTTACGACACGCGTGGCAACGGCGCTTCGCAAGCGCCTGCCGGGGCCTATTCGATGGATCGATTCGGGCGCGACGTCATCGAACTGCTGGACGCGCTTGGTCTCGAACGCGTGCACTTCTTGGGGTTGTCGCTGGGCGGATTCATCGGCCAGTGGCTGGGCGTGCACGCACCGGAGCGCATCGATCGGCTCGTGCTCAGCAATACGTCCGCCCATCTTGGGCCGCCGGAGTATTTCGATCGCCGAATCGAGGACCTCGCGCGCGACGTCGAGATGACCGAGACGGCCGAAGGGTTCATTCGAAACTGGTTTCCGGCACGCATGGTGGATGCCCGACTGCCCGTGGTCGAGGCGTTTCGGACGATGGTGCTGCAAACGCCGGCGCAAGGGCTGGCCGGAAGCTTCGCCGCGGTGCGCGACGCCGATTTGCGGCCCGTCGTCAAGCTCGTGAACCGGCCCACGCTCGTTATCGCGGGGCAGCGCGATACGGTCACAGCCGCTAGCCACGGCGAAGCGCTTGCCGCAGCGATACCCGGCGCACGATATCTCGTGCTGCCGTGCGTTCATCTGCCGAACGTCGAAGTGGAACGCGCGTTCGTCGACGCGGTTTTAGGGTTCCTTGCCGAAGACGTGTCGAGCGCGCGCGACTAGGCTGCACGGGGGGCTGAGTGGCCTTCGGCCCGACTCTCGTCATCCGCGCGAGGCGGCAGTGCGGCGACGGCCCGACCGGCTTCACGCCAGGCGTCGATGCCGCCCTTGAGCGGCAAGACATCGTGAAAGCCCGCCTCGATCAGTTTTTTCGCCATCCACGCCGCGGACACTTCGTTCGGGCACGAGCAATAGACGACGACTTTCTGATCGGGGCGATAAGCGGCAATGATCTCGTCCAGCCGCCGTTCGTCGGCCAATTGCGCGCCCGGGATCACGTACGGCTCGAGCTGCCGCTTTTCATCGGAGCGAATATCGAGCACGACCGGGAGCGGTTCGCCCGACATCAATGCATGCAACTCGTCGACCGCGATGCGTGCGTCGACGAGTTTGGCTTTGAGCGCGCGCCGCCGCAGCCAGCGATAGCCCGCGTAAGCCGCCAGCAGCGCCGCCACGACGAACACGCTGCGGGGCCCCAAACGGTTGACGGCGCCGAGCAGCCAATCGACTTGGCGCGAGACCATGACGCCCACGGCCAAGCCGAGCGTCGCCCAAATCGCCGCGCCGATGCCGTCATGGGCGACGAACGCGCGATACGGGACGCCCACCGCCCCGGCCATCGGCACGGACAACAGCGACAAGCCCGGCACGAGCTTGGAGACGGTCAGCACCCGCACCCCCCAGCGGCCGAAAAAGCGCTCGGTTTTCTTCACACAGGTATCGCGCGAGAGCGAGAGGCGGCAGAGTGTCTTGAGGGTGGCGCCGCCGTAGTAGCGGCCGGCAAAAAACCAAACGCTGTCGCCCGCGACCGACGCAAATACCGCGAGTACGAGCACCGGCAGCAATTGCGCGCCGATCGATGCCGGATGCAAAGCGGCCATGGCGCCGAATGCAATGAGCGTGGGCATGGCCGGCACAGGCAGCCCCAGCGACGCCGCCAGCGCATTGACGAAGACCAGGGCAGGGCCGTAGCGCGCGACTAGATCGTGGAGCATGGGGTTTTCCTAGCGGTGAGAGACCGCTGGCAGGCGGCACTCGCGAATTATGCCGCGATTGGTGCGTCGTTGCGCGTGAAGCGCGAGCGCAGGGCGGCGCAGTCTGCCGCGCGGGACGAGGCCACCCGGGCAGGCGGAGAAATGCAAAGAGCGCCCAAAACGCAAAACCGGCTTGTCGTCGTGATGACGAAGCAAGCCGGTTTCGCTTCGATACGGTGAAGCTGCCTTATGTCGACCTGTGCGGCCAGCGGGCCACCGCTGTGCGCCGCTTCACGGCGGCTCAACTTAGTTGCCGAAATACAGCGACTTGGCATCGCCCGCTTGAACCGGCGCGCCCGAAGCCGACGATCCGGCGTGAACGCCGCCGACCGCTTGATTCTTGCCGTTTTGGGCATCGACGCGCGCTTGGATCATTTGCGCATCCGCGGGGTAGTACGGGTCGTTGCTGAAGGTGCGCGGGCCGCCGGCTTGCTCGAATTGCACGAGCTCGGCCTTGACTTGCGCGCGGCTCACGGGGGCGCTCGATTGGGCGAAGACGGCAACCGGTGCGGTGAGAGCGGCGGCGATGACGACGGATTGAATGAGCGATTTCATGGTAACTACCTCCAAAGTTTGTTTGTCCTGGCTGTTGCATCGGGTTCGTTGTGTGGAACCGATGACTGCAGTCTAGCGATCGAAAGCGCTAGGGTTAACGCCTAATTGGAGAAATCATCGTTACAAAATTGGTCATAATCGACGCGCTGCCCGGCGCATCATTGCAGCTTCATTGCGGAGTTCGGCATGCGTTTATCGTTACAGAAAGCTTTCATTGGCCTAAGTCTGTCGGTATTGCACATTCATTCGTTCGCGCAAGCGCCCAATACCGTTCAGCTCGAAGCGCTGACATGGACGGAATTTCGCGATCAGATCGCCGCCGGCAAAACGACGATCATCATTCCCATAGGCGGCACTGAGCAAAGCGGTCCCTACGTGGCGCTCGGCAAGCACAACGCGCGCGCTCAGTTTCTTGCGACGCGCATCGCTCAGGCGCTCGGCAATGCACTCGTTGCGCCGGTCATCGCTTACGTTCCCGAGGGCGGCTATTTGCCGCCTACCTCGCACATGCGTTTTCCAGGCACGATCACAGTATCGGACGATGTCTTCGAGAAAACATTGGAATCGGCGGCCAACAGCTTCAAAGTGCATGGCGTGAAGAACGTGGTGTTTCTCGGCGACCACGGCGGCTATCAGGACGACATCAAGCGCGCGGTGGCGCGTTTGAACAAAGCATGGGCCGGCTCCAAAGCGCGTGCTTTCGCACCGCCGGAGTATTACGCCGAAAGCTCGGACGGCTATGCGCGCAAGCTGCGGGAGAAGGGTTATCGCGACGACGAGATCGGCACGCATGCGGGGCTGGCCGATACGTCGTTGCTGCTCGCCGTCGCCCCGAACATGGTGCGGCTCGATGCGCTGCGACACGCGCCGAAGCTCGGCGCGGCCGACGGCGTCTACGGTGGAGACCCGCGGCGCGCGAGCGCCGAATTGGGACGGTTAGGTATCGATGCAATCGTTGCCCGCACGACCGAGGCTATTCGCAAGGAGACGGCGGACCGTTGAAACGTGGCCTTCGCCGCACGCCCGCGGCCTAGGTCCTTGATAGGAGGCGCGATGCGCTTGAAAGGCTTTCGGTCCACGCAATTGGCATCGGCTATCGGTGCGGCGCTCGTCGGCGCGTCGATGGGCTTCGGGGTACGCGCCGCAGCGGCTTCGATATCGACGATACAAACGGTGCCGGGCATGCCGAGTGTGGTCGACGCGTCAAATCTATACGGCGAGGCGCGAATGAATCATCTGAGCCCCGCCGTGGCCGGTGCGCTGTCGCGCATCTATGTGCCGAATTTGCGCTCCAACGACGTGTACGTCATCGATCCGTCGACGTTCAAGGTCGTCGATAAATTTCCCGTGGGCCGCAGTCCCCAGCACATCGTCCCGTCGTGGGATCTGCATACCCTATGGGTGACGAATAACGCCGAAGGCCGGACCGACGGCAGCCTCACGCCGATCGATCCGATTACCGGCAAGCCGGGCGCGGACGTGACGGTCGACGATCCCTACAACATGTATTTCACGCCGGACGGCAAGGAAGCGATCGTCGTGGCGGAGGCTCACGCGCGGCTCGATTTTCGCGATCCGCACACCATGCGGCTGCTATCGAGCCTAGACGTGCCCGAATGCAAGGGCATCAATCACGCCGACTTTTCGATCGACGGGAAGTACGCAATCTTCACTTGCGAGTTCGGCGGCAAGCTCGCCAAGATCGACATGGTGCAGCGTAAGGTCGTCGGTTATTTGGAGCTGTACGGCAAAGGCATGCCGCAAGACATCCGCGTCTCGCCCGACGGCAAGGTGTTCTACGTGGCCGACATGATGGCCGATGGCGTGTATCTCGTCGATGGCGACAGCTTCCAGCGCATCGGCTTCGTCCATACCGGGGTGGGCACGCATGGGCTGTATCCGAGCCGTGACGGCACGAAGCTGTATATCGCCAATCGCGGGTCGAACCGCGTGCATGGGGCGAGGCACGGCAAGGGCAGCGTTTCGGTGCTCGACTTCGCCACACGCCAGGTCGTGGCGACTTGGCCGATTCCCGGCGGCGGCAGCCCCGATATGGGCAACGTCAGCGCCGACGGCAAGACGCTATGGCTTTCGGGGCGTTTCGACGATGTCGTCTATGCGTTCGACACCGCGACGGGGGCGGTCAAGTCGATCCCGGTCGGCATGGAGCCGCACGGCTTGACGGTATGGCCGCAGCCCGGGCGGTATTCGCTCGGGCATACGGGCAATATGCGCTGAGGGTTTTTTGCCGCACGCTATGCGCTGCGCTTGGCCGGGCGTAGCGCATAAGCGCCGTCGCCGAGCAAGAACAACACGATGAGGGCGACGGCCCAAAACACCGGGTATTCCCAGCCGCCGCCTTTGTTCGTGAAGAGCCAGCCGTTTGCCCCGTGAACGAGGACGACCGTGCCGAGCATTTCCACGGCGAGCGGCACGGCCACCCACGGCGCATAAATGCCGAGAATCAGCGCGAAGCCGCCGAAGAGTTCGAGGGCGATCGTCAAATAGGCCGCGACGGCCGGCAAACCGAGCGACGCGAAATAGCCGACGAAACCCGGCACGCTGAAGACGAAAAGCTTCAGGCCCACGTGCGCGAGAAACAGCAAGCCCAGGCTGACGCGCAGCAAGAGCGCGGCGAGCGGCGCGGTTTTGTCGTTGATCATGATGGTCTACCGTAACGGATGAGAAAGGTTGCGGGGCGCGCTTGGCTAGCGGCATCGCTCGTTTGTTTTCCGGGCGCGAATGCCCGTCAATTGCGCAACGATACGTTTGCTCCCGGTGCCGATCAACTCGACTATGATTCATCCACCATTTACTCCTGGTTGACGATGGATGGATACGCTTACGAGCATGCGGGTGTTTCGCCTTGCCGTGGAATTGAAAAGTTTCGCGGCGGCGGCGCGCCGGCTCGATATGTCGCCCGCAATGGCGAGCAAGCACGTCATGCATCTGGAGCGCCGCTTGGGCGCGCTGCTGCTCAATCGAACGAGCCGGCATTTGAGCCTCACCGAATCGGGCGCGACCTATTTCGATCACGTGCGCCAGTGGCTCGATGAACTGGACGACGTCGAAGCGGCGGTCGCGCAATCGACGGCTTCGCCACACGGCACGCTCAAGCTCAGTGTGCCCGTTTGGATGGCGAACCCCGACTTCGTCGGCGTGTTGAACGATTATCGAAAGCGCTATCCCGACGTCATGTTCGATGTGGATTTGTCGGGCCGTTTCGTCAATCTCGTCGAAGAGGCCTTCGACCTGGCGCTGCGTGTGACCCATCCGCTCTCATTGGGGCCGGCGCTCATCGCGCGGCCGATTGCGCCGGTGACGTTTCACCTCGTTGCTTCGCCGGCCTATTTGCGCGTGGCGGGCGAACCCTCCGATGCGCAGGCGTTGGCTAGCCATACCGTCCTTGGTTATTCGATGCTGCCGGCCAACAATACGCTGGAAGTGGAAGGGCCCCGGGGCGTCGAAGCATTGAAGTTCAATCCTGTCTTGCAGACGAACAACGAATCGTTGCTACGACTGGCCGCCCTGGAAGGCATGGGGCTCGCGTTCTTGCCGAAGGTGCTGGTTGCACGCGATTTGGAGGCGGGCGCGTTGGTAGCGGTGCTGACCGACTATCGTTTTTTCGGCACGAAGCTTTATGGCGTTTATCGCCATCGCAAATATCTTTCCCCAAAGGTCAGGACCTTCCTCGATTTTCTGTGCGAGGATGTGCGCTTGCGCTGATGTTCGACGCTTCAAAGCGCGACCGTGTATCGGGCTGGCGGCGACATTCAACGGAGGCGCAATGTTCGAATTGTGCGGTTCGTGTCATCGGAGTGCGCGCTGGCGCGGAGCAAAAACCACCCAGCTACTTTGCGCCGCAGTGCTGCTATGGGCGACGAGCGAGGCCCACGCGCAAGGTACGGTGCAACTCTACGGCATCGTGGACGACGCGCTGGCGTATGTCTCCAACCAGGGCGGCAAGCATGCATGGACGCAGGCGAGCGGTGTCGGGCAATCCAACCGCTGGGGAATGCGCGGCGAGGAGGCGCTCGGCGGCGGCTGGCGCGCCGTGTTTCGCCTCGAGAACGGTTTCACGATCAACGACGGACGCTTCTCGCAGGGAGGCCTCGAATTCGGCAGGCAAGCGTTCGTCGGTTTATCGAGCGATCGGTTCGGGACATTGACCTTTGGCCGGCAGTACGACTTCATGTCGACGAATCTGACGCAATTTGCGGCGGCCACGCTCACGCCGTCGGTGTTTGCGTTCCACCTGGGCGATCTCGACCGTCTGGGCGCGGAGCGCGTCGATAATGCGGCGCGTTATGTCACGCCCGATATCGCTGGATTTCAGTTCGGCGCACTCTATTCGTTCGGCGGTCAGCCGGGCAATTTCGTCGCGAACAGCGCGGTGGCGTTTGGCGCGACCTACGCACACGGGCCGTTCCGCGCCGGTGCTGCGTATGTGGGGATCCACAACGTTGCGACGGCTTTCGGTATCGGCACGAGCGTGCTCGGCTCTTCGCTTGTAGGCACGGGACCGCAGGGGTTGCTCGCGCCATTCAAGGTGTTCGACAAGCTGACGGTGTCCGGTGTCGGTGCGGGCTATCAGTGGGGGCCTGCTTTTTTGCACGCGCTCTACACCATCGTCGATTTTCGGCAGAAAGGCGCGAGCGCATCGCTACGCACGGCCGAAGGCGGCGTGAAGTATTCGATCGACTTCGCGCTGTCGGTGGGGGGGAGCTTCGCTTATTCGAACCTTGGCGATGCGCATTGGAATCAAATCGTGGCCGGTATCGATTACGCGCTGTCCAAACGCACGGATGTGTATGGCAGCGCCGTGATATTGCGCGCAAGTAGCGGCGTGCGCGCGCAATTATTTTCCCTGCCGGCGGCAAGCTCGAATGCTCAAACAGTCGTGTCGGTCGGCGTGCGGCACCTGTTCTAGCTAGCGGCAGGATGATAGGCGGGCGGCTACAAGATCCGCAGATTCCGAATCTTTCCAATCTGCGGCGAGCGACTGCGGATCAGGTCGGTGATGAATTCACGAAGCAGCGCGCGGGGAACGTTTCCGGGCACGTCCTCAATGAGTTGCGAAGAAACCGTCACGACAAAGTCGTCGGGAGCGTCCTTCAAGCTGTGTTCGTAGCTGACGTGGTAGTTCATCTTTCGGAATTTTATGCATTATGAATGCGACCGTCGTGACGGAAATTGAACCTGCAAAGGTAGTACCATACACGTCTCACCTGAGACGAACGTGCTGTGCTTCGCGATCCAGGCGCTGCTGGTTGTTCACCCGGCCGAGGAGCCGGTCAATTTCGACGTCATGCTGCAACCGGCCACGCTGCAGTATTCGGTCACACGCGCACGCCTAAAGCGGTCCTAAGGGAGCGCCGCGCGGAGGGTAACGCCCCCGAGATAACAAGATTCTGAGAGCTAGATGGAAGAATTGCTGCCGTACTACGAGCGCGAACTATCGTATTTGCGCCGCTATTCCGAGGACTTCGCACAGCGTTACCCCAAGATCGCAGGGCGACTTTTGCCGGTGGGCGAGCTAAGTGACGATCCGCACATCGAGCAGATGATCCAGGCGATCGCGTTGCTCGATGCGCGAATCGGCAAGAAGCTCGAGGACGATTATCCGCATAGCGTCGAGGCGTTATTCGACAACCTGCATCCGCACTATCTGCGGCCGCTCCCGGCCTGCTCGATTGCTCAATTTTCCGCCGATCCTGCGGCTGGTGAGCAGCGTCCCTATACGTTTGCACGGGGCACGGACTTAGTCAGCCGATCGATCAACGGTATCCAATGCCGATTCAAAACGGCTTATGACGTCACACTCGCACCGCTTAAGATCAGCGAAGCGCGTTATCTGCCGGCGGCGGGCGCACCCCTGGTTCTACCCGTGAATGCGGCGGGGATCGTATCGATTACGTTCGAAACAACGGCTCCGCAGTTGACCTTGCGTTCGCTAGGCTTGTGCACGGTCCGCCTGCATTTGAACGGTGAGTCTTCGTTTATTGCCGCGCTAGCCGACGGCTTGTTCATCCATGCGTTAGTAAGCTATGTGGAAACCGAAGGCGGCGGCTGGAAACCGCTGCCGGCAGTGCCGGTCAAGCAAGCCGGTTTCGGCAAGCACGATACGCTGCTCGACTATCCACTCAGGTCGCACCCGGCCTACCAGCCGCTGGCTGAATATTTCGGATTCCAAGAAAAATTCGATTTCGCCGACATCGATCTCGGAGCAATGCTCGATACGGCCGGCTCGTGTCGACGCGCCACGCTCCATGTGGTTCTGAAGGAGGGCCACGGCAACCCGCATGCGGGGCGACTGCTGGAGTCGTTGTCGGCTATGCATTTCAGGCTTTTCTCGACGCCCGTCGTCAACCTATTCCGCCGGCGTGGCGAACCGATTCGCGTGACGCATCAAGAAGTCGCGTATCCGGTCTTGGCCGACGCAGGCTACGCGTCTGCCTACGACGTTTACTCGATCGATTCGGTGGTGCTCGTACGCCAAACGCAAGAGCAAGATCAGATCGTCGAGTTACCGCCGCTTTTCTCGCAGCGTTACGGCGATGAGCAGCGGGCTGGGCATTACTGGTTTGCTCGCCGAAACGAAGCAGTGGCGTCGATGAGCCCCGGCTACGAAACGGAGATTTCGGTGGTCGACGTCAATTTCGACCCAATGGCTGCCCAGACCGACACGTTGAGTTTCAAGCTGACATGCACGAACCGAGATCTCCCGTCGCGACTTGCCATTGGGCTCGAAGGAGGCGATCTGTTCCTTCGAGACAGTATGGACGACGCCCCGGCGCCGGGTATCGCGATGCTGCGCCGACCTACGCACACACTGCGCTTCGTGCGTGACGACGAGCTGCAATTGCGGCTCGCTTCGCACATGGTTCTCGATCATCTCTCGCTGGCGGATATGCGTCTCGCGGCCCTCAAGACGATGTTGGTGTTGTACGACCTGCGGCGCTCCGCCGTGTCAGCGCGTCATATCGAAGGGATAGTCGGCGTCGAGTCACGCGATGCGATGGTCGAGTTGCCCGGCAACCCGTTTCCGACTGCCGTACCAGGTATCGAAATGCGTCTGACCATCGATGAACGTCATTTTGTCGGAGCGAGCATCGCGGCCTTCGCGGGCGCGATCGATAAGTTTCTCGGGTATTACGTCCTTTTAAACAGCTTTGTGCAGTTGATCGTCGTGTCGAGCCATACAGGCGAAGAGATCATACGATGCAAGCCGCACAGCAGCGACTTCATGCTCACGTAACTAGCGGGTAATTAGCGGAAGCCTTGGCCGATGACCACGAAATACGACGATTTCGATGACAACTTGCTGCGCCACTACTACGAAAAGGAGCTTGAGATCCTGCGCCGTGACATGCGTGCCTTTGCCCAGCGGAACCCCGAAGCGGCCGCGCGCCTGTCGATTAGCAGCGATGGGCGCTCGGATGATCCGGGCATCGAACGTCTCGCACAATCGACGGCACTGCTGAACGCCCGCCACAGCGCGAAGATCGACGACGACTATCCGGAGCTGTCCGAGGCGGTGATCCAACGATCGTATCCGCAGTACCTACGAACTTTTCCGTCGTGCTCGGTCGCACAGTTCGATCCGGGAAGCATCTTCAACAGTTTGACCGCCCCCGTTCGGATTGCGCGCGGCACGCCATTGGAGACGGCCGTCGGCCAGTTCTCTTTTCGAACCGCGTATGACGTCGTGCTAGCGCCTGTGCGAATTACGCGCGCGCAGTACGCGTCGACCCCAGCAGTCCCGCCCAGTGTGACGGTGCCGCCCGATGCCAGCGGCATGTTCTCCGTAACGTTTCGCTCGGCCAAGATCGGCGGACAACTCGACGCTGCAGCGGCCACTGCGCTTCGCGTCCATCTCGCAGGCCAACCGGCGATGGTTGCCGCACTAACCGACACAATGTTGCTGCGCACGGCGAGCACCTACGTGGAGAATAGCGAGGGGCGCTGGACACGCCTTGCGGACCTTCCGCTCAAGAGTGTGGGCTTCGGGCCGCAGGATTGGCTTTTCACGGATGAGAAGGAACCCAGCCAAGCTTTTGGGCTGCTAGGCGAGTACTTCGCGTTCCCGCAGCGCTTCCATTTCGTCGATATCGATTTCGCGGCGTTGTGTGCTGCGGCCCCGGGCGACCAGCTCACGTTGCATCTTGTCGTGACGGGTGTGATGCCGAGCTCGCAGACGGCCGAACAGCTCGTTCACCTGTGCGCCGATCATCTGAAGCTGTTCTGCACGCCAGTCGTGAATTTATTCAGCAAGGAGGGCGTGTCGCTCAAGCGCGATCGGAAAAGCGGTGTCTGGCCGATTTCGATCGAGAGTAACAACGATGCGCCTACCGAGGTCTGGGCAGTTGAGGAAGTCTACACGGAGCAGGGTACGCCTCTTCCCTCATCGGACGCGCTGATGACCGCTCATGCGAGCAAAGCACACCCTAGATGGACCTTCGTACAACGCTCGCGTTCGGTGTCGTCCGGTCCGACCCGAGCGTCGGCGCTGCGCCTTGCTAGTGCTGAGGGTCCGGTGGGAGCGGAGGGTGGTCTCGAGGCTTTGCTGGTCAATCTGATGTGCTCCAATGGCGATCTGCCTCGTTTGGCGACGATCGGTAGCCGGGAAGGGGACATGCGGATGGAAGGCAACGCTCAAGCGACGAGAAAGATCACGCTGCTGCACGCCCCGACGGCCGTCGCTCAGCTCCCCCGCTCAAACGGAGCGCTCTGGAGGCTCATCGGCCAGCAGGCAGCGCATGCCATTCACCTGAATCAATCCGGTCTGCCGGTCCTCAGACAGATTCTCCAGCAATTTGCCGTACTGTCGCCGCAACAGGCACGACACATCGACGGGATTAGGGGGCTTCGCCATCGGTCGGTCATGACGCTGATGGCGAGAGCCCCGCAACCAGCTATGGTGCGCGGGATCGAAGTCACCTTGGAAATCGACGAGCAGCTTTTTGTGGCGAACAGCGTCGGGGTATTTGCCGGTGTCATGGAGCGCTACTTTGCGCCCTATGCACCGCGCAACAGCTTCGTGCAATTGGTCGTCGTGTCGATTAACGCCGCAGTCCTTTGGCGAGGCGAGCCGATTCGAGGCGCGGCCCCGCTTTTGTGAATAGGTAATGATTGCTGGAGGTGCTGTGCGGGTCGGCAGTATTTTCTCGGAGGCATCACCAATGCAAATCGCGCTTGGTCTTGTTTTGCTGCCTGCAATTTCCTCTGTAAAATCGCCCGACTTTGAAGATCGGCGTTTCTATTAGGTACCGATGAATACCAACTTGTCTGTCCAAGATCTGCGCGAGCTCGCTGCCGGGATGCAGAACAATCGGCTATTGACACTATCGTTCCCGCAGGGCGATGCGCCATACAAGATCCTGTTGGTGAACCGCCTCGAGGGCGAGGAATACCTTTCGCGCGATTTCCGATTCTTGGTTGAGATTCTGTCCGATAACGCCAAGCTTGATCCGAAGGATCTCGTCGACAAGCAGATATCGGTGCAGTTGTTACGCAATGACGGAAGCTTGAGGTATTTCAACGGCTATATCTTCTCCTTTCGGCTAGTTAAAGCCGATGGCGGAGTCGCGTTCTACGAGGCCGAAATGGGCCCGTGGGTCCGCTATCTGACACTACGCAAGAACAATCGGCTTTTCTTGGACCAGCCTATCCATAGCCAGACCGCCGACATTTTCGGAGACTATGGCGTGCTGGCGGTGTGGGATTGGAAGGTTCGCGAGAAGGATCCGGTGATACCGATGGCGTGCCAGTTCGACGAGCACGACCACAACTACGTCCATCGTCGCTGGGAGCATCGCGGCTTTTGCTACTGGTTTGAGCACACGGCGAAAGAACACAAGCTGATCGTATCCGATCCGATGCGCAACGAGCCTGTGATCGACGGTCCCAGCCCGAAGATTCCATACCAGGACGAGACCGGCTCGAAGGAAGCGGACGGCATCCGGTCGTGGTCGCTCATGCAACAGAGCACGTCCACACACATCGGGGAATCGACCACGGACTTCAAGCACTTCAAGATGAGCGCGCGTAGGTACGGGTTCGTCGATTCGCGGACCGATGCGTGGAAGGGCAGTGGCAAGCAAAAGCTCGAGTGGTACCGATACGCGGGCTCATACGGGCATCAAAACACGGAAGACGGCCAGAAGCTGACCGGCGTGCAAGTGGAAGCGATCGAGGCCATCGCGCGTCAGTGGGAGGCAACGGGCAACAACCGGTTCGTGATGCCGGGCCGGTGGTTTCAATTGACTGATCACTTCGGGCACTCGGTTAGCGACGACTTCTACGACGACGAATACCTGATTACGTTCGCGCACCACGTCGCGACGAACAATTATCTTCAGGGTGTCGGTGCGCCGGCGACGTACAGCAATCGGTTTACGTGCGTGAAGAAAACCACGCCCTGGCGGCCGGCACGTGGCTACAACAGCGTCGATACGCGCATTCTGGCGCCGCAGACGGCGATGGTCGTGGGGCCGGAGGGCGAGAGCCTTTACACGGATGAGTACGGGCGCGTGCTGGTGCAGTTCCATTGGGATCGGGAAGGCAAATATACAACGTGGGTGCGGGTGTCCAGCGGTTGGGCGGGCGGCAATCAAGGCATGACTGCGCTGCCCCGGATCGGCTCCGAGGTGCTCGTCATGTGGTTGGATGGGAACCCTGACCACCCCATCATCACCGGCAGGCTGCATGGGCGGGACAACATGTCGGCGTGGCGGTTGCCGCACCAGCGAGCGTTGACGGGTATACGCAGCCGCGAACTGTTGGGCGATCAGGGCAATCAGGACGGCGGGCGCAGCAATCACCTGGTCTTTGATGACACGGCCAATGCTATTCAGACCCAGCTACGCAGCGATCATCAGGCCAGCCAATTGTCGCTGGGGAGCATTGCTCGCATCGAGGACTGGCAGGGACGGCAGGATGCGCGCGGCGAGGGCTTCGAATTGCGCACCGATGCCGTGGGGGCGATTCGTTCGGGTAAGGGGATGTTGGTCAGTACCGAGGCTCGTGCGTCGGGCAAGTCGCACATTTCGGATGTGAGTGAACCGGCGTCGCGTCTCCTTACAGCCCGAACATTACAAGACCAACTCAGCAAACTCGCGCAGCTTCATCAGGCGCAAGATCGTGGTGCCGACCAGGCATGGGTCGCAGACGCGCTGAAATCGCAATATGACGGAATTCAAGGCACGGGCGGTGGCGAGGGGACTTTTCCGGAGTTGAAGGAAGCGCATCTGCTGCTCGCGGGAGCAGCAGGTCTGGAGATGACCACGCCGGCTACTGCCCACTTGGCAGGCGGTCAGCATGTGGCGATTACATCGGGTGAGAGCATCTCGATGGCGACAGGGAAATCCCTCTTTGCCAGTGTCGTCGAGAAGTTCGGCCTGTTCGTCCAGAACGCGGGAATGAAGCTGATTGCGGCAGCTGGGAAGGTGCGAATCGAAGCTCAAAGCGACGAGATGGCCCTGGCCGCGCTTAAGGATATAGCTATTACGAGCACTGATGGACGGATTGTCCTAAACGCCTCGAAGGAAATATGGTTGGGTGTCGGCGGGTCATACATTCGTATCACCGGGCAAGGAATCGAGAACGCTACAACTGGACAGATTCTGGAGAAATCTGCGAAGTGGAGCAAATCGGCTGCGGCTTCGATGCGAGTGCCGTTGCCCGACCTACCCGGGGCGAAGCCATATAGCGCACAGTTTACTGTGCGGGACAAAAGTGGTGCAATCCTCCGGAATTACCCATACCGAATTGAAGCGGAAAGCGGACCGGCGTGGTACGGTCGGACAGACGAGAATGGATTAACTCAACGAGTGTGGCTTGCGAGCGAGCAGAACGTGCATGTGTATCCGCATCACGTAAGCGAAACTGGTGATGAGCCGGTCGATGATCCGCATGACTGCTGATTCTTTTATCAATTATTGAAAGCAAAAATGGCAAACTCAAACAGTACTCCCGTGGGTACGATGATTTGCGGTCAAAATCAACCGACGCAGGATGCGCATTGCACGACCCGCAAGGTCAGCTTTGTTTTTTATTGCGCTCCACGGGATGATGGGGGTCATAATCCAATATACACGGCGATGTATGGCCATGATGTGGTGCTTACGGGTGTTACTGATTCTGCATCTTATCTTACCAATCTTCCGTACGTCGTGGTGGACGCCGACACGAAGAATGTAATTTATCCTCCTGCAAACAGTCCAAGTAAGTTTGCAGTCTTCGGCAACCATACATCATCGAGTGGGTTGCACGATGGGACTCGCAATGTTCATACGTTGCCACCAATTAATATCCCGGATAATGTGTCGCGTATAGCTCTGCATATTGCAAATGATGCATATAAGAAGCGACAGAGTTTTCAATTGTTTCCTTGGAGCGTTCCGAGTGCTGCACATAGCAAAGTGCACGTCTATGAAATGCGAACTGATTTGCAAGATCGATTTGCAACAGAAAATCAACTTGGAAGTGTCCCGGCGGAGAATAGTGTCGCGGCAAAGCCAGGGGTGGATAATGAGTATTTCTGTTATCTGAACGGTGATCTTTGGCTGGGGATCAGTCACGAATTCACGGATGCCGAAATCACACAACTGTGCCCGCCGGAGACGATATCGCGGGCGACGCTCGGAGGTTCGACTCAGGGCGCCGGTGGTCATCCCAGTCAAATGGCAATGGGGACCGGCCCGAACGGCGGCAGTGTTTCAGGCACCAATGGTGTCGGCATTCCTGGTGCCAATGGAACTACGGCACAAGCCCCGAACGCCGCCGGCAACGAAACTCTAGCCGTCGATTGGGCTACGACATTGTTGCCAATTTATAGCGTGGGTGAAAATTCCCGGTCGCTCGAAGCATTCAATGTCCCAATTCCCAATCTGGGCATCACTCTTCGGTTTGCCGCAAGAGCGGTTGCGAACGCAATCAACACAAGTTCGAGAACGAAGGTCCAGCAGGCTTTACGGAGGACGTCACCTCGTGCTTTTGCGGCGATTTTGAAAGCGGCATGGCGTCTCCATATCGACAGTGTCGATCTCTCGAGTTCGTGGCGCCCAATGCTCGGTTCCCGGCTACACAAGATGGGTGTTGGGTTGGATGTCACTGAGATTGTTGATTCGGCGGAGCACATTGACTTCCGGATTCACAATCACGGTGCTGCCGATCGTCGCCATTCATTTCCCGTCGGTGTCGGTGGGCAAAAATTAGCCAGGCTTTATGACGAATTAAGAGGCGATCGCGAGGTAAGCGCTGATGCGGTTTATACGCCGTGGCTCAACTGGGTCGAGCCGCATGATACTCACATGCACATCACTGTAAAATATGAATGAGTACACTGCCATAGGTGGATATATTTCCACTCGTTCGTGTGTTGAAACATTGCCATCGTGAGGTTTTTGATGTGTCAAAGGTTGATTGGAAATAGAGCTGCGAGTCGACTCTGTCTTGGTATGATATTCGCGCTCTTTGTTAGTTCAGCCGCATTTTCCCAGGAAGCAATTTCATCGCAGAAAGATTTGGGGAGAGCGCTAGAGAGTGCGGTGATGTGTAAGGTTGATGCACTTGGTTTTTTTGATGGAAGTGAGTTTGCTGGTGGTCCGGGCGATGCGATGCACCAGCTTAAATCACTCGGAGTAGATATTGCCATCAAAAATGAAGACTACAGTGGTGGAATTAGATATCATTTCCCGCCTGGGGTTAACGTATTTGGCTATGAGGCGATTGACGCACTTTACTTTTCTGAAAGTACAACGTTGTTTGTTGTAACTTTGAGATCTGATTTAAAGCATTTGCCGAGGATCAATAGAGTTCTGAATTTGAATCCGGTTCCGAGGGGGAATCCGGACGGATATGGGTATGTTGATAATCTCGATGTTCGCTATGTCAGAAAATTGCCCGAATCAGGTGGTGATTTTCCATATACCATTTTCAGTGGGATTAAGGACGGTGATGGGCATCGTTATATTGCAGTTGGCTGTCAAAATCTCGCCTGGTAGTGATATGCGAATCTACGCGGCCTGAGTTTTGTCGATAAACGACTTTTGGATTTCCCAATTTGAGTAAAGCATCTGTCTGCCACGGCGATCCCACCACCACAGGTGGCCAGGTCATCGCAACTGCGTCGACCATGTTCGATGGTGATCGGCGTATCGCACTCGATGGGGAGATGGCCACTTGTGGCAATTGCCCTGGAGAGCACGCAATCCAAGGGACAGGCACGGACATGGACGAAGACGGGCGAGCCAGCGTGCTTGACAACGATCCCGTACAGTGCCCGTGCGGCGAAAATCATGTCAGGGCGGGCTCGGACGCTGGATGCTCGACGGGTTGACGCTAAAGCGCCTCAATGGCCTTCTGAGTTACAACAGCCTCGCATTCTCGAGTACTTGTCGAACGAACCCGATCGCTTTGAATTTGAGCGCATAGGGTAGCTCGCGCTCTGGTTCACGGTTGAATTGCGAAGACGATCTCAACCGCCGCGACAGCGTCGTCGATCCAGTACGCCGTAAGGTGATTGCGAGGCGATCCATCGGGCCAGCGACATATGGCGTGCCGTTTACGGCCGTCTCGCCGATGGGGTCGCCAATGGCCCGGCCGGAGCGCGCAAGTTCGGCATGTCGTCTGGCGATGGAATTAAAGTCGAGTTCGGTTGGAACAGCGAGGCCACGCTTCGCCCGGGGCGCGATGCAGATTGATGTCGAATACACAGAAGCCTTCGAGCGGTCTTACATAGCATCCCGTGCCCATCGGCCATTGATCGAACTCGCTTCTGGCGAGTCGGAGCCCCTCTATCACGGTCGAGAAAAGCGCGCGTACCACACTGATCCGTCACGCGATAGACAAGACGATCCTGGCTGACAGCCGCCCTTTTCGAGCGGCTGCCGATACCTGTACGGTACCGCGCGTCGGGGGCAATCGAGGCATGGAGGCTAGTACGCGAGGATGCAGGCCGCTCTGGCGAAGAATTCTCGCGGAGATTGACATCTGAGCCGATCGCGACTTGATGCATAACTTCCCGCAATATCTGACAGGATGGGCTCGGGGGAAGCTCACTTATATTGGTGACGAGGATGACATGGGCCACGCGCAGCGCAGCGTCCTCATGCAGGCGGTCAGTGCGAGCGACGGCGCCCTGTACGAACTCGCTCAGTATCCCAACCCTGGGCGCGCGTGGGCGTGGGAGACTAGCGACGCATCCGGCTGCAACTGCTGGAGTTTCTTATCGCCGGTACCGAACAGACTACCAAGAGCCTTTTCGACAATACGCCACCAACGTGGTGGGAATCCGAAGATCCAATCGATGGCGCCGCGTCAGGCGGCCGACCATACTGGGAAAGCGTGCTCGATTATGCGATCAAGATGTTGCTGTACCTGACGGTGCGCGATGCGCCGGTCGTTCACGATCGCGCCTATTGTTCGGTTGGGGCAAGACGGTCGGCGAGTCGAGCAGTTGTCCCCGCTGACGCAGATGGCCTATCACCTCAGGCGCATGTGTACCACCCTCGCGGCGAAAGCGGCATAGAGGCACAAATCGGCGAGGAGATCACAGTGGTGCCGCCCGAATTAACGAGGTCCAGCATCCAATCGACATGAACGAAACCGGTGTGGCGGACTCGTTGGGGGAGGCCGCGCGTCGCCGGGGTGTATTTCACCAGCATGCTAAGGGTAATTCACTACGCAAGCAGTTAACAAAACGGTTATTACGGCTTTTGCATATTTTTCCCTTCGGCGCAGGGAAAAATCACGATGGGTATTTATGGATGGGATTTCTTTGACCTGCATCAATGTTGGCGGGTGCTATTGTTCGTACATATAGAGTCATAAGACATCGAACCTGATCCACGGAACGCCTGAGAATGATTTCAGGCAGTTTCGCCTTATCGCTCCCTTTTACCGAGCACGCGCGCCGCAAGGGTAGGTGTTGCTGAAAGCGACACGTCCGGCGACCGATCAACACAATGCGACGCGATGCGTTGCAGACCCGAAAGGCACGGCCCCCGAGGCCCGTGCGGACAGCATGCGGGCGTCGAATTCACGCTGCTGCGCTGGATTTTGGGCTGCGGTAAGGGAACGGATGTGCGAGCTTTCTTCGAACGTATGAGGCATGCCTCTCGCGATTGGTTTGCGCAGGGTCTCGCACTCGGCGTGCTCACGCTCGCCTTAGCTGCCACCGTCACTGTTTATTCGTTGTGCCAGCAATTCGTGGATCGCGAGGCGCGCCTGCGGTTCGAAAACGATTCTCGCAGCGTCGAGCAGCAAATTGCCGTTCGCGTGCGCCTCTATACGGATGTGCTCGTCACGATGCGCGCTTTATTCGGTGAAGACGACCAGGTGACGCGGCAGAAATTTCACGATTTTGTCGATGGCCTCGATTTACGAGGACGATATCCCGGATTTCAGACGTTGAATTATGCGTTTTTCGTTCGCGCAGCCGATGTGGAAACATTTGTCGCCGCCCAGCGCAAGGATGCGATTTTTCAGCACATGGGGATCGATTTTTCGATTCATCCCCCCGGTAGGCGTGACAGCTATGACGTACTGACCTACCTCGAGCCGCTCGACGTCAATCGCGAGGCGGTTGGCCTGGACATGGACGCGACGCCGCGGCGGCGCGCGGCAATGGAAGCGTTGCGCGATACGGGCGAACCGATCAGCAGCGGCCGATTGATTCTCGACGACCGCGGTGCGCAGTTCGTCGGTTTGGCAATGCGCATGCCCGTGTATCGCAAAGGGATGGACGCGTCCACGGTCGAGCAGCGCCGGCGTGCCTATGTCGGGTCCGTGGGGGCTGGGATCCGCGTGAACGACATGATGGACGGGTTGCTCAGCGCTCACACGCTGCGCGTCATCAGGTTCAAGATCTACGATGCCGGCGGGTTGCGCGACCCGGCCACACCGCCGTCGAAGGAGTCGCTGCTGTATGACAGCGTGAGCGGCGTGGCGAACCGGCACGCGGCCGCCATAGGCGCGCCGCTCGCCCCGTTCGCGCCGCAGGCGGTTCGCACGGCCAAGCCGCATAGGCTAGAACGGCGCGCGGAGCAACCGTTTGCCGGGCGACGTTGGGCGATCGAATTTTCGGCCGATGTCGGCGCGCTGAGCGGTACACAGCGCGTCTTGCCCGATCTCGCATTGATCGCCGGGCTGCTGATCAGCACGTTGTTGGCGGTCTTGGCGTATGCGTTGTCCACTTCGAGAGTGCGCGCGGTCGAGCTGGCCGATCGCATGACGCGCGATCTGCGCGAAAGCGAAGCGGCGCGCGCCGAGGCGCAACGCATTGCGCATCTCGGCGATTGGCTCGTCGATGTGGAGGAGGGCCAGGCGCATCTGTCCAAAGAGATGGCGCGCTTGATCGGTTCGCCGTGGCAGACCGAAACCGTCAGGGCGCTGCTGCGAACGATCGATGCGCCGGATCGGCGTTTGCTGATGGAGCGCGCGCGCTCGACGTTGGCGACACGCGATGCGTTCGAGATCGAGTGCCGCTATCGGTCCCGGCATGGCAGGCGCGGTTGGCTGCGCGTGATCGGCCATGCCTGCGGCGCGGCCGGATCGCCGCGGCTGCGCGGCGCCGCGCTCGAAATCACGAAGCAGAAGTCGATCGAGCGAGCACGAGAATTGGAACATACGTTCACGCTCTATCTTGCGACGGCCGGCAACGAATTCGACGTATGCCGACATCTGATCGAATCGATCGTTCGGGGCATGGGGTGGGACGGCGGCGCTTTCCGTCCGACGCCATCGGGCATCAAGCAATTGCTGTGCGCCACGTCGGCCGCGCTCGATAGCGAACTGGAAACGTGGCTGCTGGCCCACGCGCCCAATGTGACGAGCGAGGAGGAGGCCCCGCCGGCGCCGTGCTGGACGGCGCTGCGCCCGGCGGCCGCGGCGGGGTGGCTCGTCGATGCCCGTATTGCCACCACTTTCTCGTTCGCATTGCGCATGGGGTCGGTCGTGGTTGGCGTGGCCGAGTTCTATTCGCGCGAACGACGCCATGTCGAACCGCAGGCGCTGGTGATGGCACGCTCGATCGTGGGCCAGATGAGCCACTTCCTGCAGCGCCGCCAAGCCGAGGAGAACTTGCATTTCCTGGCGACCCACGATGCATTGACGGGCTTGCCCAATCGCTTGATGTTCCGCGAGCATTTGGATGCGCTGCTCGCGCATGCACGGGCGGACGCCACCGCGGTGCACGTACTCTTCATCGATCTGGACCGGTTCAAGGACATCAACGATTCGCTGGGGCACAACGTCGGCGATTTACTGTTGCGCGCGGTGGTGGCGCGCTTGCAGGACGCGTTGACGCACAGCGACATGATCGCTCGCCTCGGCGGCGATGAGTTCGTCGTGCTCGTCAAGCAGGCAAGCGACGGCTTGACGGTCATCATCGAGACGATCGACGAGATCCAGGCGGCGCTCGCGCAGCCGTTCGCGATCGGCGGTTCGCAACTTCAGGTGAGCGCGAGCATTGGCGTGAGTTCATTCCCCGGCGACGGCGACGATGCCCAGACCTTGCTCAAGCACGCCGACATGGCGATGTATGGGGCGAAACAGCGCGGCAAGAATACCTATCAGATGTATGTGCGGCAGATGAGCATGTCGCTGCACCGGCGCGTGGAGATGGAAACGCAATTGCGACATGCGGCGGATAACGGCGAATTCACGCTGGTCTATCAGCCTCGTATCGATTTGCACTCGAACCATTGCACGGGCGTGGAGGCCTTGTTGCGCTGGAACAATCCGCTGCTCGGCGCGGTGTCGCCGGTCGATTTCATTCCGGTGGCGGAGGAAACCGGCGCGATCGTGCCGATCGGCGCGTGGGTGTTGCGCGAGGCCTGCCGTCAGGGGGCGCTGTGGCGGGCTCGGGGGATGGATCCGATTCAAGTCGCCGTGAATTTATCGGCGCGGCAATTCGCCGATCCGCGGCTGCATGAAAGCATTCTGGAGGCGCTCGAGGACGCGGGGCTGCCCGGCGCATTTCTCGAACTCGAACTGACCGAGAGCATGGTGATGCGTCATCCTGAGCAAGCGGCGCGCTGGCTTGCCATGATCAAACGCACCGGCGTGCGGCTCTCGATCGACGATTTCGGCACGGGCTATTCGTCCCTCGCGTATCTGAATCGCTTCCCGATCGATACCGTCAAGATCGATCGCTCGTTCATCCGCAATGTGCCCGACAGTCATAGCGACACGCAAATAACGAGTGCGGTGATCGCGCTCGGCCATAGCTTGGGCCTATCCGTGATCGCCGAAGGCGCCGAGACGCAAGCGCAAATCGATTTTCTCCGTAAGGAAGGCTGCGACGAAGTGCAGGGCTACTTCTTCAGCCGTCCCATTCCCGCCGACGATGTCGAAAGTTTTCTCGGACGTGTGGCGGATTCCGGTCTCGAGCCTGCGAGATCGTCAACAACGGGAGCCGACGTCAATCGACCACAGGGCTCCCACCATGTCTAGAAGGAAGCATCATGCAGACCACGAAACGGGGTGTTGCCGATATGTACGACGCCATCGACGCGCTCGACTTCGGCCGGATCAAGGCAAAGCTCATGCATCGGCACGAAGGCGTGCTGGCATTGCGCATGATCGAGCGCGCGGAAACGGGGTATCGGCAGTTTCTCAAGTTGGCGGCGAAATATCCGCATGCGCCGATCGTGCCGAGCAAGGAGGTGGACGAATTTTGGCACATGCATATTCTCGACACGCAACGCTACAGCGCCGATTGCGAACGGATCTTCGGCTATATGATTCATCACGATCCGTATAGCGGTATCGACGGCGGCGAGGACGAGGTGCGTCATCTCGCGCTGACGGCGCACAGTAGTGACTTGGCCGCATACGAGTTCGGGCAAGGCGCCGCCTACTGCGTGCAGCCTGCGGCGAAGGGCGATGCGCAGGCGTATTGCGTGAAACCGGAAGCGAAGGGCGATGCGCAGGCGTATTGCGTGAAACCGGAGGCGAAGGGCGATGCGCAGGCATATTGCGTGAAACCGGAGGCGAAGGGCGATGCGCGGGCGTACTGCGTGAAACCGGAGGCGAAGGGCGATGCGCAGGCGTATTGCGTGAAACCGGAGGCGAAGGGCGATGCGCGGGCGTATTGCGTGAAGCCTGAGGCGAAGGGCGATGCGCACGCGTACTGCGTGAAACCGGAGGCGAAGGGCGATGCGCGGGCGTATTGCGTGAAGCCTGAGGCGAAGGGCGATGCGCACGCGTACTGCGTGAAACCGGAGGCGAAGGGCGATGCGCACGCGTACTGCGTGAAACCGGAGGCGAAGGGCGATGCGCACGCGTATTGCGTCAAGCCCGAAGCCAAAGCCGATACCCAGGCCTACTGCGTTCGTCCGATGGCGTCGCCGGCGAGCGGCGCGTTCGCCCTACACTGCAGCGCCTGAGCGCCGGCCGCACGGGGCGGCCCGATTCGCTCGCCGCCCCGAGTCCCGCGCCATGCGCCTCGCGCGCACGCCGCCAGCACGGCGCTCCCACGGGCATTGCACGAGGCGGGGCGCCTGCGCTGTCGCGCTTCATTGACCCAGGTCAAGCTCTTTCAAATCCGATGCGCCAACATGAGAGCCAACCGGTCGAACGCCGCATGCTGGCGGCGCGCGATCGGTTACCGAATGAGGGCGAGGAACAGCAAATGGGCATCGGCATGCAAATCGTGTACGTCGGCTTTCCCGGGGCGGCGCGAATCGAGGCCGAGGCCGGCGTCCAACTCCTGCGGCTCATGCGCTTCGCAGCATACGTAAGCCATTGCCATCTTGCGGTCGAAGCCATGGGCGGGCCGAGCGGGCTCTACTACGATGCACGTCTCGACATCGTGACGCCCGAGAAGCAATTCATCCCGCTGCCGCATTGCGCCGACAAGGATCCCGAGGCAGCGGTGCGCGCAGCGTTCGACTATGCCGAACGGGAATTGACCCATCGCGGCAGCAATGGGGCGCGCGGCGGCGTATGAAGCCGGCGCGCGTCGAATCGGCCGTGCGCGTTCAATGATGCCCTTGGCCGTGCGCCTTTTCGCGCGCCAACCGGGCGATCGTTTCCATCGCCAGGTCGAATTCGGTCGTCTTGTCGAAGAAGTAATCGGCGCCCGCGGTTACGCTGGCCTCGCGAAATACCGGCGACGCGTAGTTGGTCAGCACGATCGTGACGATCGGATCGGTTCGACCGCGCAACGCGTGGAGCAAGTCCATGCCGTTGCTGTCGATTAGGCGCAGATCGAGGACGACGGCCTCCGCGTCGGTATCGGCTATACCTTGCAACGCCATCTGGACGTCCTCGGCTTCGCCGACGATGCATGCGGCGCCATCGGGGCCGATATGCTGGGTGAGACGTTCGCGCACGAGGGTCGACTCGTCGACGACGAACACTCTTAGCGGTGAGGGGATACTCGATTTCATGAGCACAGTATCGTCAGCGCTCGGCCAAATAAATATCGTCCCGGTAGGAATGTGTTGTAAGCCATGCGGAAGGCGCCTGTCAGCTTTTGCCTACACGAAGCGCCACGGCCCCTTGTAGCGGCTCTTCGGCGCAACGACTGGCGACTGCAAGGTAACGGATCGTTACAAATCCTCGTCGCTACAAATCCTCGCTGTCTTCGAACAGCTTATGCTGAATGGCATAGCGAACGAGCGCCGCTTCGTGCGGCATCTGCATCTTTTCTAGGATACGCGTCTTGTAGGTGCTGACCGTCTTTGCGCTGACGCATAACTCGTGCGCGATCTCGCTGATCGTTTGACCCGACGCGATGCGCCGGAACACGTCGAATTCGCGGTCCGACAACCGTTGATGCGGCAGCATGTCGGTGGGCTCGTTCAGGCTTTGCGCGAGCCGCTCCGCCATCGACAAGCTCACATACACGCCGCCTGCCGAGATTTTGCTGAGCGCCGATACGAGTTCCTTGCTCGCGCTTTCCTTGGTCAAATACCCCGATGCGCCCGCTTTGAACGCCCGTACGGCGTATTGTTGCTCCGCATGCATCGTCAATACAAGCACGCGCAGCGTCGGCAGCTCATCCTTGATTTGCTTGACGAGCTCGATGCCGTTGCGCCCCGGCATCGACAGATCGAGCACGAGAACGTCCGCCGGCGTGCTGCGCACCAGCGCGATGGTGGTGGGCCCATCGTATGCCTCCCCGACGACCTCGAAGCCGCTCGTGCCTTCGAGAATATGGCGCAGGCCATCGCGCACGAGCGCGTGGTCGTCGGCTAGAAGTACTTTTGTCATTGCAGGGCCTCTTCCTGTTGTATTGCGGCCAGCGGAATGCGCACCGTGAGCGCGAAGCCTCGGCCGAGCGCCGTATCGATCGAAACCGACCCGCCCAAGATATGCACGCGTTCACGTATCCCCAGTAACCCGAAGGACTTTTCCCCGTGTCCTTCGGTAGCTTGCGCATCGCGCGCCCCGCGCCCGTTGTCGGCGATGCGCACGGTGCAGTGGCCGTCTTCACCGACGAGCGAAACCGACACGCGCGTGGCTTCGGCGTGCCTCACCACGTTCGTCAACGCTTCCTGAACGATGCGAAATATCGTCGTTGCGCCGCTCTTCGAAAAGCTCGTATTGCCCGGTTCGATGCGGCGTTCTATGTCGATGCCATAGCGCGTCGTGAAATCGTTGAGCAACCAATCGATCGCCGGCAGCAAGCCTAGATCGTCGAGCATGACGGGCCGCAAATCGGCCGCGATGCGCCGCACCGAGCCGACGGTCGAATCGATGAGCCGTCGCATGCCGTGCAGTTGCGCCAACACGGGCGGGGGCGCCGACGGCACTTCGGCGAGGGACTGCTCGACCGAGGACAAATCCATTTTCAACGCGGTCAATTGCTGACCGAGGTCGTCATGCAGCTCCCGCGCGATCCGCGTCTTCTCGTCTTCGCGAACGTTCTGCAAGTTGGCCGACAGCTCGCGCAGCTCCTGGCGCGACGCCTTCAGCGCTTCTTCGGCCTGAAGGCGCTCGGTGACGTCGCGCAACATGACCGCGAACAGTTTGCCGCCCTGGCCGTCACCCACCTGCGCGATCGACGCTTCGATCGGAAATTCTTCGCCGTTGGCCCGCAGGCCCATGAGCACCAACTGCTGCCGGCCCATCTTGCGTTGCGTCACGCCCGTTTCGCCGAAGCGCTCCACATGCTTGCGGTGCCCCTCGCGGAAGCGGGCGGGAATGAAGCGGTCGATCGACGTGCCTATTGCGTCCATCGCCGAGCAGCGAAACACTTGTTCCGCGCTCGGGTTGAACATCACGATCCGCTGCTGCTCGTCGAGCGTGATGATCGCTTCGCCCGACGAGTGAAAAATCGCCATCATTCGTGCTTCGTTCAAGGAAGAGCGAGAACGCGCCAAACCGGCTTCCGCAAGCGTCATGCCGCGTTTGCGCATGAACACGAACACCGCCGCGCCGGTGATCAGAGCGGCCGCGAAGCCCGCGGACACGATCGCGCTGCTGCTGAAATCGGCCGAGGCCGTCAGTGCCGGATCGCTCGTCGCGTAGTCGAGCGATAGCGGCTGGCCGCCGACACGCAGCGTGTCGGTATGGCGAAAACGCTGGCTGAGGTCGCTTTGCGAGGAAATCGCGGCGCCCGGCGGGTAGAGCGCGATGGGCGGCTGGCCTGCCGAGACGCGCATTTGCATATTGGGTTCATGCGCCGCGATGCTCGCGAACAAATACTCCGTGTCCAGACGCGCGAGGACGAAACCGAGCAGGGCGGCGCGACGCGCCGGCACGAGCACCGGCGGCGGCGCCATCCGGTAGACGGGCAAATAGAGATCGACGCGCGCGCGCGATTGGCTCTCGGCAGCCTCGGTCCCGTTGGCGCCTTCTCGCGCTATCGGCCGGACCGACATCGCCACATCGCCGCTGTTGGCGGCGCGCATCAGCGCGGCGCGTGTCGCGTCGCCAACGCCGAGGTCCACGCCATCGGTCGCATCCCCGCGCGGCGGCCACATCAGCACCGAATGCGCGAGCGGCCCTGTCGCCGCGCCCCCGCTCGCGCCCTCCGGGGCGGCCGCGAGCGCAGCCGGCGATGCATCGGCGTAACCCAACGTGCGTACGCAGGGCGGGGTGTCGTCCAAGTCCAGGCGCGAGATGTACCGGTCCCACACTTCGGCCGACGGCTTACCGTCGCCGCCCGATTGCGTTTGGGAAACGATGAGACCGCTGGCGCCGCGCAATAACTCGGAGCACAGCGATAGTTCGCGCCGGATATCGGAGGTGACGTGCGCCGCCCGCGCATCGAAATTCGCTTGCGCGACGTCCAGCAGATGGTCGCGCACGACGAATGCAGCGATGAGGGCCGCCGCGAGGAAAATCGCGCCCGTCAGCGCCGCGGCCAGCAGGGGCGCGCGCAGCGGCGTGCCGCCGTCCTTTCGTGCAGCGGCCGGCGTGGCGGATGAGGGCGTATTTCCTGCTGCGGGCATGCGCATCCTGCGGAGGGTCCGATTCCCGTGCCGCCTGAACAGGCCGGGGCCGAAATAAATGGTGCTGGTTACCGATTGCCTGGCGCGCTTTATGCGTGCATCGGCCAATTGTGCTGGATAAACGCCCGCCTGCCAATGGCGGATGTTTATCTGCGTACCGTTGCCGCTCACGCAAAGAATAGATCAGAGTAGAAAAAGACGCGATGGATTAGCGCGCCGTCGCCAGGTGGGCGTTGACCTCGATCGGTCGGGCCGTGTCGTCGAACGGCGGTTGCGGGAGAAAATGGTCGATGACGATGACCGCTCGTGCCGCCACCGCGCTCGTGTAGCCTTGCGAGTCGTTGAGTCCGCCCGGGTCTTCGCCTTCGGCTTCGAGATCCGAGTAGTAAGTGCCGTCGATTAGATACGCTTGCGCGATCGTTCCGCTTACCGGCGCATGCCAGCGATGGTAATTGAGCGCGCTAAGGAACGCTTGATAAACCGAACCGCCGACGAATCGTTGCGCGCACTCGCGCTGGCTTGCCGAGAAGATTTCCCGCAGCGAATACGGTTGCGATTTCAGCCAGAACCGGTCGTGCAGCTGCGCGTCGTGCTTGATCGCGTACGGCGACGCTTCGCATGCGCTGACGATGATTTTCGGCTTGCCGGGCTCGGCCACGGGACGCGCGCCGGGCTTGAACTGACGGGTGAAGACCCCGTTCCACGAGGGGAAGCCCCAAAAGGGCTCGCTCGGGTCGCACTTAAACGCTTTGATCTTGGCTTGCTGCGCAAGCAACCGGCGGTATTCGCCCATCGCCGGCTCCTTGTTCGGCAGCCAGCCGCCTAGCCGCCGCCGTCCCTGATTCCGTGCGTTGTTTTGCTGCGCCATTGGCTTGCGCTCCGTTCGCCTTGCGACAGCAAAGGGGGAGCAAGCCGCTTGCCCGGCGGGCGTGCCGAACGGCCCGGTTCAGTTGCCGTTCGTCTCGCGCAGCGCGTCGACGAACCGCAAAAACGACGTGAGCGAACCGGCCACGCTTTGGTATTTCTCGCGTCCGATCTGGCCGTCGAGCGTGATGAGCAAACCGGCGTCGCGCGCGAGCTCGAGGATGGCTTCGACGCTACCGGCCGGGGCTTTTTTCGTGACGTGGGGCGACATGGCGGCTCTCCGTGTGGCGTTTGATCGAGAGCCGTGATGGGGAAGTCCGGAGTGCGGCTCTGCGGATCGGTATCCGTTGTCTAAAGTATTGGCCGCGCTGCGTGTATTGAAAATAAGGGGCCGCCGAACTTCGCGTAGGTGTGCAAGCATCGTTGTCAGCATTTGCCTACATCGTCGAGCGTGTGAGGCCGCACAGCGGCGAAGCGCGTCTAAAACGCGATTTGCAAACCGTAGTCGAAGGCGAGGATCAGCAAGGAACTGACGAGGCCGAGCGAGAGCGTGGTGAAGCGGCGCTCGAGGTCCGCTCGCCGGCTGATCCACGCGACGGCGAGAAACACGCCTTCGGCCACGAGCTGGACCGCGAACACGGCGAGCATCAGCGGATACTGGAAACTGCGCTCGCCGAAACCGGCGAAGTCCACGCCATGCGCGGCCATCCAATGGCCCACTCGATACACCACGAAAAAGAGCAGCAGTACGGGGAAGACATAGCTGCCGAGGTAAGTGGGCGCAGTTTGCGGCGCGATGGAGCGACCAACGTGATGAGTCTGTTGCATGACGATCTCCCGTCCCTGACGACTTCACTCTGTGTGCGTCGACGCCGCGCTTTTGACATGAATCAAGCTATAAAGCGCCCCGCCGTGTTCGTGCAATCGTATGTGCGCGTGTCGTATCGATAATGAAAGAAAATCGAAAAGACAAAGAAAGTCGATCGATGGCTTTGCGCGGCAGCGAACCAACCTGGACGATCACGAGTCCGAGGCGGCAGACCGCAACTGATCGCTCAGATCTGCCAATACCTTGGGCAGGCGCGCGAATTCGCTCGCCTTGTCGAGAAAAAGCCGCGCCCCGAGGTCTAGACAAGCCGTTCGCATCTGCGCGTAAGCCGAATTGCTGAGCACGACTGCCGCGATCGCCGGCCGATGCTCACGCAACCACTTTAGAATCGTAAGCCCGCTAGTGCCACCCCGAAGCTGCAGGTCGACGATCACGACGTCGGGCTCGCTCTCGCCAATCGCGGCAAGCGCGGCGGCGGGGGTATCGGCTTGCGCCACGATGTGTGCGCCGGGAACCATCTGCACGAGTTCGCACAAGCGGTCGCGGATGGGCGCAAAGTCTTCTACGAGTAACACCTTCATGATTGACAGCGGCGATTTGGACTTGACGCTTCGAGTGTCCATGAAACGATTCGCCGAGGAAATCAGCGGTGGACGGGATTTCTGTGCGCCTTTGGGCTGCCTTGTCAGGCGCGGCCTACAAACTAGCCGAGGCAAACGTTTGCGATGCGGCGCGGCTTCGCGTGACACGTTTCTTGCGCTGAGGCTAGACTGGTGTATCTGCGCAAGCGGGAGCCGGATCAGTGGATAGTCAGCCTTCACCTTCAAGCAAGCCTCCTAGCGAGACGCTGCTGGCCCGCATCTCGCCGGAAGAGCGTTATCGCGCACTGGTCGATTCGATCAACGATTACGCGATCTTTTTGCTCGATGCGAAAGGCCGGATCGCGACATGGAATGCGGGGGCCGAGCGGATCCAGGGATATCGGGCGCGAGAAATCATCGGCCGCCATTTTTCGGTGTTTTATCCCGAGGAGGTCGCCGCGCGCGGCTATCCTGATGAGGAACTGCGTCACGCCGCCGAGCTCGGCCGTTGGGAGGACGAGGGCTGGCGGGTCCGTAAAGACGGCTCGCGCCTGTGGGCGAACGTCGTGATCACGGCGCTGCGCGACGAGTCCGGCGAGGTGATGGGTTTCGCCAAGATCACGCGCGACTTGACCGAACGGCGCCGCAACGAGGAGCAACTGCGTCAAAGCGAAGAGCGTTTGCGCCGGCTCATGGATGCCGTGGAGGACGCGATCTTCATGCTCGATCCCGGAGGGCAGATCACGAGTTGGAACGGTGGGGCGACGCGCGTGCTCGGTTTTCGCGCCGAGGAAATCATCGGCCGGCATTTTTCGCGCCTTTATCCGATCGAGGAGACGGCCGAGCGCCGCCCGGAGTGGGATCTTGCCGATGCTGCCGCCCACGGCCGCATCGAGAAGGAAGGCTGGCGCATGCGCCGGGACGGCTCGCGCTTTTGCGCGAATATCGTCGTGACAGCCGTTCACGGCGTTGCCGGGGAACTCGTCGGCTTTGCGAAGGTGGTGCGGGACATCACGGAGCGCAAGCAACTGCGGCAGCTCGAATACGCGAGCGAGCTCGCCGCGCGTATCGAGGCGACGCGCGAAGAAGAGAAGAAGCGCATCGCGCGCGAGCTGCACGATGACTTGGGACAGCAACTGACCGCGCTGAAAATGGATCTGGCGACACTCGCGTCAGCCGATGCACAGGCGCCTGAAACCGAGCCGCAGTCGCTCGACGCGGTGCGAGCGCGGGCGCTCGCGATGCGCGACGCCATCGATCATGCGATCGCCTCGGTGCGGCGGCTCGCGGCCGGATTGCGTCCTGCCGTGCTCGACGATCTCGGCTTGCTGCCGGCGCTCGAATGGCTCGTCGACGATTTTCGCCAGCGCTCTCGCTTGCGCATCGACATCGAGAACGATGCACACGATCTCGTGTTCAACGAGGCGGCATCGACAGCGATCTTTCGCATCGCGCAGGAAGCGCTGACCAACGTCGTGCGGCATGCGCAAAACGCGACTGCCGTTCGCATCGAACTCGCGTGCGACGCCACCATGTGCAACGTTTCGATCCGCGATAACGGCGTGGGCGGGGACGCGAGCGATGGCGAAGATGACGGGCGGCCGAGTCCATCCGGGCTTGCCGGGATTCGCGAGCGCGTGCGCCGGCTCGGCGGCTCGGTCGAGATCGGGAGGCAAGCGGGCGAGGGTTTTTCGATTCGCTTGTCGTTGCCGCGTGCGGGCGTGGAAGCGCCGGGCTCGTCGTGACGCAGGCCGCGCGAGGGCCGGCGCCGCGCCGCAAGCCCGCTGCTTGCGGGTAAGCTCCCCGAGGCAGGTGCGCCGGGGAGCGTGGTTCAGAATTGGTAATTGACGGAAACGTCGAAAACGCCGGAAGCGCGCGTTTGCGTGATCGGGCTGTGCGCGGCCGCGCCCACGAGTTGTTGGAATGCGCCGTCGGCGCTCACGATCCAATGCTTGTTGAGCGTCAGCGACGCAGTGACGCCGAACCCGACCGAACGGATCCCGGCCGACGCGTTGTATTGCCGGTATCCGGTTCGCGCCGATTGCTGCGCATTGACGCCGAACCAGCTGTTCATGTAGCGAGAATCGGCGATCGTCATCGTCGGGCCGGCGAACCATGCGAATCGCTCCGAGCTTCCGGGCATCGGCATATAGGCGCCCAAGTCGCCTATCCACCCGTTGTCGCCGCCAAAATTGCGGCGAAGATCGGCGCGCAGCACGAGTGGAAACGATTTCGAAATCGCATATTCGCCAAGCAGTCGCAGGCTTGGCGCGGGATTGATGTTGCCCATCCCATTCAAGTGGCCGAGATCGTCCGCCGCGCGCCGGCCGAGATCGTAGCTGGCTCCGAGGCCGAGCCGCCAATTCGGTCCGGTCGCGAGGTTCATGCCGATGCCTTCTCCCGTCGAAAGGAAGAAGCGGTCGCGATAGCGAATGTCGAGACTCGGACCGGCTAGCCAGTGGTAACGGTCGGAGCCGTCGTAGAGCGGCTGGAAGCTCGCGGAGGGGCCGACGCGAATGCGCCACGTCGGCATTTTCGGCTCGAACATCTGCTCGAGCAGAATGCCCGACGAGTATTGCCACTCGGCGAGCGGCGAGGGCGTTTGCGCGTGGACCGATGCGGGCGCGAGGACCATGAGAGCCGCGCCGGCGATGACGATGCGCGATGCCGCGTGGGAGGTCGACATAAACTGTTTTCCTTATGGGAAAGCCCGACGGCATGCGAACGATGCGCGCGCCGCCTGAGCAAATCGTGCCAGAGCTCACAGCAAAGCGCATGCCTTTTTTTGCCGCGGCGTGCGGCCGGGTTCGCAATTTGCATTGATTCGGCTCTGCGCCGAGACCAACCTAGGAGAAGCGGCTGTGACCGAGCCTGACAAAACGAACGAAGACGTCGTGCTGTGGCGATCGTTCAACCCGGCGATGGCCGATCATCGCCGGGTGCTGGTGGTGGACGACTACCGCGATGCCGCCGAGGCCTTGCAACTTTTGCTCGATGCCGATGGCTTCGAATGCCGCGCGACGAGCGATCCGCACGCTGCCTGCGCGATCGCGCGCGAATGGCAGCCGTTCGCCGTCTTGCTCGATATCGCCATGCCGGGGCTCGACGGTCTCGAACTGGCGCGCCGTCTGCGGGCCGATCCGCAGACGGCGCATATGCTGCTGATCGCATGCACAGGCTACGCCTCCTCGGAGGATCGGGCGCGCGCACGCCAGGCAGGCTTCGATGCCCATTGCGCGAAGCCGCTCACGCCGCAGCTGATTCTGCGCGTGCTCGAGTTCGCGAGTGATCGCACGCATCGCGTCGCCGACGAGATCGACGATTCGAGCGAGAACGCGCCCTGCACGCGTCTTTGAGCGGCGCCGCCGCAGGAGCCGCCGCATCGGTTGCGTGCGCAACGTTCGCCCCCGCTTGCCATGGCCATTACGGCGTGATCCAATCGCGCCCAGCCGACGCTGCGCCGACACCGTAAGGCGTCGTACCAATCCGGGGGAAACGACCGATGAAGCATTCGCTGCACGCATGCCTCATCGTGGCCGCCGAAGCGGTCGCGATGGCAGTGAGCGGGCCGGCCTGGGCTGACGCCTCGCGCGCCAATCATGGAAACGACCCGTTCTTTCAGGTCTCGCGGGCCGTGCCGGCGTGCCCGGCCCCGCTCGGGCCGCTCGAGACCGAGCAGGAATGGCTCGGCGAGTCGCATTATCGAATCGAGCGCGGCAACAGTTGCTGGTGGGAAGGGCGCTGCAGGCTGCCGAACGGCTATCTCTACGACAAGGAAGTCGAGGAAGCGGCCAAGCGGCGCCTGAACAATATCGAGGCCGCGACGCATTGGCGCGAGCGCACGACACTGTGGTTGATGTTGCAGCGGCGCTTTATTTACGTGCAAGGGTGCATCGCGCCGGACTTCGACAAGCAGGCGTTTCTTTCGGAGCTGAAGAAAACGGCGGACGTCGAGCGTGTGATCGACGAGACGACAACCGATCCCGCCTCCTCTTCGCTGCCCTATCGCACGCAGGCCGATCCCGATAAGCCCGCGTATCCGCACGGCGACGATTAGCGCCGCGCCCTGGCTCGCGCGCGCCGGTAGCTCTTCATGAGCGGCATGGCGGACATGCCATGCACGAACACCGAAGCGGTGACGACGGCGAGCGCATAGGGCGCAAGCGGTGCGATGTTCTCGCTGCGGCCGTTTTCGAGCGCATAGGCCAGGTAGTAGACGGTGCCGATGCCGCGAATGCCGAACCAACTCATCATCCGCCGCTCGAGCGGCTTGGCGCGGGAGCCCAGCAACGCGAGCTCGACGGCTGCGGGGCGGATCGCAACGAACAGTGCGAGCACCAGCGCTGTCGTGCGCCATGTGAGCAGCGGCGCCGACACCGTGCTCAGGACATTGCCGATCATGATCATCATGCCCATCTCGGCGATGCGTTCGAGCTCGATCGTGAAATGCAGCACGGATTCGGCCATGTAGGCATGGGCTTTTGCTGGGTCCGACGCGGTGGCCGCCACGTCGGATGAGTCGATCGCGCCGATCGCGTCTTGCGGCGAACGCTCGCCCGTCGCGCGATGCTCGACGCGGCGCATCGCAACGCCGGCCGCGAAGGCGGCCAGGAAGCCGAACGTATGGAGCAGTTGCGCCGCGCCGTACGAGAGTTCGATCAGACCCAGGGCGAAGAAGCCTTCGAGGCCGAGCGCTTGCGCGTAGCGCGTGCGCAACCATGCCACCGCGTGCGTCGTCGCAAATCCGAGCAACGCGCCAACCGCGACGGCCCCGACGATCCCCCATGCCGTTTCGCCGAGTCGACGCAGCGTGACGAGCGCATCGGCGTGCAGTGTGCCCTGCATGCTGAAGGCGAGCGCGAACAACATGAAGGGCAGGGCAATGCCGTCGTTCAACCCGCCCTCGCCCGAGAGCGAAAACCGCACGATGTCCAGATCGTTTGCGTCGCGCACTTGCACGTCGTGCGCGAGCACGGGGTCGGTGGGGGCGAGCATCGCCGCAAGGACCCAGGCGGGACCCCATTCGAGCCCTAGTCCCCAGGCGCAAAACGCCGCGAGCAAGGGCACGGTGACGATCATCGCCAGCAAGCCCAGACGCACGGGCAGCGACCACAGCGACGCGAGAATGGGCGCGCGCAAGCGCAACCCGATCGCAAACAACGAAGCGAGCAGCGCGACTTCGGTCACGATGCGCACGAGCGGCGCCTGCTTGACGATATCGATCGCGAGCAACCCGGCGCCGCTCGGCCCCAGCGCGAACCCGATCGCCAGATACAACATCGCGCCCGTTAAAGGCAACCGCTTGAACAGCGAGCTGGCGATGCCCATGCCAACGAACAGGCCGCCGACGATCAGAAACCAGGTTGTTTCACGCATGCGATGGGGGCGAGCTGGCTCGATCGACGAATGAGGGGTGCTGGGGGAACCACGCAATGGCTATGCCCGGCACCTTTGCGCAACCGTTCATGCGTTTTGGCACGATTGATGCATGCCCTGCGATAGGTCGCGCCTCGCCTCCCACCCCAGGCGGCGCGCAGTCTAAGCCGCGTTTCGTAAATACAAATCGATGGAGAAATCCCATGGCGAATCAACCATTCTTATCGGACGTCCAGGCCATTCGAAAACGTGCGCGCGAGCACATGGAGGAAGGGGCCGTGACCGCCGGCTATCAAGCCGACCGCGCAACGGTGCTCAAACTGCTGAACGACGCGCTGGCCACGGAATTGGTCTGCACGCTGCGTTATCGCCGGCACTATTTCATGGCGAAGGGCATTCAATCGAAAAGTATCGCCGATGAATTCCTGCAGCATTCGAACGAAGAGCAAGGCCATGCCGATCAAGTCGCCGAACGCATCGTGCAGCTCGGCGGCGAACCGAACTTCTCGCCGGAGGGACTGCTTTCCCGCAGCCACGCGGAATATGTGGAAGGCACTTCGCTCGTCGACATGATCAAGGAAGACCTCGTGGCCGAGCGCGTGGCGATCGACAGCTATCGCGAGATCATTCAATACCTCGGCGAAAAGGACCCCACCTCGCGGCGCGTCATGGAAAGCATCCTCGCTGTCGAGGAGGAGCATGCCGACGATATGGCGGACTTGCTGGCCGGTTTGCCGGGCGAGCTCAAGGGGCGTTGATCCACGCTGGGCACCGCGATTGCTGCGGTGCGTACAGCACTTCATTCAATGAAAGGAGCGGGGCCGATGACCACGAAGACCAAACCGCTGGAGGGTTGCAAAGTTGCGATGCTGGCAACGGACGGCTTCGAAGAGGCCGAGCTTACCGAACCGAAACGGGCGTTGTCGGAGGCGGGCGCGCTCGTGCATGTGATTTCGAACAAGCACGGGCAAATCCAGGGCTTTCGCCACGTCGAACGCGGCGGCACGGTGACCGTCGATGCAACCTTCGATCAAGTGCGCCCCGAGCAATACGACGCGGTCGTGTTGCCCGGCGGCGTCGTCAACGCCGATGCGATGCGCACCGTGCCGGAGGCTCAGGCGTTCGTGCGAGAGATCGATGAAGCCCATAAACCCGTCGCCGTGATTTGTCACGGCGGGTGGCTTCCCATCTCGGCGGGCATCGTCAAAGGCCACACCATGACGAGCTGGCCGAGCTTGCAAGACGACTTGCGCAACGCGGGAGCGACCTGGGTGGACGAGCAAGTCGTCGAGGACGGCAATTTCATCACGAGCCGCAAGCCCGACGACATCCCCGCGTTCAATCAAAAACTGATCGCCCGGCTCGAACACCGCGGGCAGGCCTCATGAGGCGCGCCCAAGGCTTGCCGCGCAGCGCGCCTGCGCGGCGCACGCAAAGCGCGCGGAGCCGGTTATGCGCGTGATTTTTTCCGACGATGCGCCCCTGTTCGACGGCGCCCAGATGGTGGTGCGCTTCGTCGCCATCGTCGATGGCGTGCCTGTGTCTTGCGCGATCACGGCCGAAGCGTTGGAAGACCATTTCGGCGCCGATTCCACGCTCGAGGTCGAACTGCTGCAAGCCTTCGCTCGAGGCCGCGAGCGCATTCACGAAGTGTGCAAGCGCACCATCGAGCAAAGCGGCGGGGCCGCCGTCGTATTGCGCAGCGGGCTGTTCCGTATCGAGCGCGCTTGACGCCGGGCAACCGGTCGCCAGGGCGCGCGAAAACGAATTAGGAGGACGTGTCATGTCGCTCATCGTCGCAGGCCGCTTCACTACGTTCGCCGATGCGGAGGCGGCCGCAAATCGCCTCTTCGCAGCGGGGTTCGTGCAAGAGGATGTCACGCTGTTCTTCGTCAATCCGCGCGGCCAGCACGCGCGCTATCCGATCGGCGGCGATCAGTATGCCGACCCGCAGGCGGCGAACGCATCGAAAGGGGCGGGCAAAGGCGGCGCCATCGGTGCGGTGATCGGCGCCGCGATAGGCGTTGCGTTGTTCAGCGCATTCTCCTCGCCGTTTTTGATCCTTGTCGTGGCCGCCGGGGTCGGCGCGTACTTGGGTTCGTTGATCGGTGCGATGTCGCATACGCGCGGCGGCGGCAAGGTGCCCGAGTATCAGGTGATGCACGAGGCGCGCGATTCGGGGGTGCTCGTTGCCGTGCACGTCTCGCCCGATAACCAGCAGGAAGCGGCGCGCGTGCTGCGCGAAGCGGGCAGCCTCGAAGTGGAGCGCGCGCACGGACGCTGGCAGCATGGCCGCTGGGCCGATTTCGATCCGACCAAAGACGTCGAACCGATCGACGGCGCCACCCCTGTGCGCCCTCGTTCGGCAACGGGCACGCAGGCGCCCGCGCATCATTAGTAGGAAGAGATTCGACAGCTTCGCCCCGGACCGCGATCAGCCGATAGGCGATCGCGGTCTTTTCATAGGCCAGCCCGGCGTAGCGACCGAAGCACGCTTGGGCCGGGCAATGCGGCGCTTCGCACCGTCGCGCGCCTCACTCGATGGGCATAGTCATTGCAGTACCAGATCGAGCGTTGACTTGAACAACCACAACGCTGAGTGCCTGCCGCGGCCAGCCAGCGCGGCGGCGACGCTTGCCGGCGCGCCGGCTTTCATCAGGAGGACGCCATGCTTCGATACGCAGTCATATTCTTCATCGTCGCGGTCATCGCGGCCGTCTTCGGTTTCACCGGCATTGCCGCCGGCGCCGCAGAGATCGCGAAAATTTTGTTCTTCATCTTCCTCGTCATATTCCTCGCGACGCTGCTGATAGGTGTGCTCAGGTGACGATGCGAGGAACGTAATCGTTGCTGCGGTTGCAGGGATTACGAGCGCCTTTGCAAGGAATGCAGAGCGCTCGTCCTGCGGACCAAGCGCGGCCGGCGCCCGCACCGCCCTCGGCAGCGGGGCCGGCAGCATAAGGAGAGTCGCCATGTCACGCGTGATTTGGAAAGGGGCGATCAGTTTCGGTCTCGTCAACGTGCCGGTGCAGTTGCATCCGGCCACGCGAGCGGAGCGCACGAGCTTCAATCTGCTCGACAAAGACACGGCCGATCCGATCGGCTATAAGCAGATCAATAAGCGGACCGGCAAGGAAGTGCGCCGCGAGAACATCGTGCGCGGCTACGAATACGAGAAAAACAACTACGTCATCCTCAGCGACGACGAGATCCGCTCGGCCAGCCCCGAGTCCACGCAGACGGTGGACATCCTTGCGTTCGTCGAAGCTTACGCCGTTTCCTTCCTCTATCTGGACACGCCGTACTATCTCGTGCCCGAGCGGCAAGGCAAGAAAGCCTATGCGCTGTTGCGAGAGGCGCTCGCCCACTCGGGCAAGATTGGCATCGCCAACGTCGTGCTGCACAACAAGCAGCATCTCGCGGCGCTGATCCCGGCCGGACCGGTCTTGGCGCTGAACACCTTGCGCTGGGGCGGCGAGGTGCTCGACGCCGGCGATCTTTCGCTGACGCCGGCCGATGCGAAATCCGCCGGCGTCAGTCCGCGCGAATTGGAGATGGCCAAAAAATTGATCGAGGATATGACCGAGGAATGGGAGCCGATGCGCTACCACGACACGTTTCGCGACGATATCCTCGCGCTCGTCGATCGGAAGGTCCGCGAAGGCAAGACGCACGAGATCAGCGAAGGCGGGCCAGTGCCGGCACGCACGCGCGCGACGGCCGACGTCGTCGATTTGTCGGAACTGCTCAAGCGTAGTCTCGGCAAGGGCAAGGGCAAGCATGCCGCATGAGATGCCGCCCGCGGCGGGTCGTGCGCAACGAGGCGAGTAAGACAGCATGGCGGACAAACTCGAAACCTATCGCAAGAAACGCCGCTTCGCGGACACGCCGGAACCGTCCGGCGCCGAGCGCGCGCGTCGCGCGCAGAAGGCGGCGAGCCGCGGCGCGGGTCCGGCGCTCTCATACTTGATTCAGGAACACCACGCGCGACGCCTGCACTACGACTTCAGACTCGAACTCGACGGGACGCTCAAGTCGTGGGCGGTGCCGAAAGGGCCGTGCCTCGACCCGTCGGTCAAACGGCTCGCGGTTCACGTCGAGGATCACCCCGTCGAATATGGGACCTTCGAAGGGGAGATTCCGCCGGGCAACTACGGCGCCGGGAAGGTGATCGTATGGGATCGCGGCACGTGGGAGCCCGCGGGAGGCGTGGAGCAGGCACGCAAAGCCTACGCGGCCGGCAAGCTCAAGTTCACGCTGCACGGAAAGAAGCTGCACGGCGGATGGGCGCTCGTGCGTAGCGGCATGCGCGGCAGCGGCGACAAAGAACAATGGCTGCTGATCAAGGAGCGCGACGACGAGGCGCGGCCCGAGAGCGAGTTCGACGTGATTGCCGAGCGGCCGGGCAGCGCGCTGTCCGACGGCGACTGCGCGGCGCGCAAACCTGGCAAGGCGGGCAAGCGCGCCGCAAACGGCGCCGCGGCCAAAGGGCCGAGCAAGCGCGATCTGTCGATACCCGCGCATGCGGCGCATGCCGGGCAATCGGGCTCCGGCCATCCGGACATCGTTGCGACCCGCACGACGCAATCGCTGCGCGAGCTTGCCGTGTCGCCGTCGATCGAAGGCGCGGTCAAGGCGCGCTTGCCCGAGTCGCTCAAGCCGCAATTGGCGACGCTGGTCGACGATGTGCCGAGCGGCGACGATTGGTCGTACGAGATCAAGTTCGACGGCTATCGCACGTTGATCCGCATCGACCACGGCGCGACGAAGCCGCTGCGCGTGTTGACGCGCAGCGGTCTCGATTGGACTGCCAAGTTCAAACGGCAAGCGCAGGCGCTGGCTGCGCTCGATGTGGAAACGGCTTGGATAGACGGCGAAGCGGTGGTGCTGGACGAACACGGCGTGCCGAGTTTTCAAGCGCTGCAAAACGCGTTCGATGCGAATCGCCCGCAAGACATCGTCTTGTTCGTATTCGATTTGCCTTACTTGAACGGCTATGACTTGCGCGGTGTGCCGCTCGTTCAGCGCAGAGCGTTGTTGCGGGCATTGCTGGCCGATTTCGACGACGACACCGTGCGCTTTTCCGAAGACTTCGCGCTCGACGCGCACGACCTGCTGCATAGCGCCTGCGAAATGGCGCTCGAAGGCATCGTCGGCAAACGAAGCGACAGCCGCTATACGTCGACGCGCAGCGGCGCGTGGATCAAGCTGCGTTGCCGTCGCCGGCAAGAATTCGTGATCGGCGGTTATTCGGAACCGGCGGGTAGTCGCAGCGGCTTCGGCGCGCTACTACTTGGCGTCTTCGACGCCCGCGGTAAGCTGCATTACGCCGGGCGTGTGGGGACCGGCTTCGATGCGTCGGCATTGCGCGCCATCAAGCGCGAACTCGATGCGCTCGAGACGGAGCGCTCGCCGTTCGCGGAACCCCCCACCGAGCGTAGCCGAACCAAGGTTCATTGGGTACGTCCCGAACTCGTCGCCGAATGCAATTTCTCGGAATGGACGAGTGAGCGCATCGTGCGGCAGGCTTCGTTCATCAGCCTGCGCCGCGACAAGCCCGCGCGCGAGATCGTGCAGGAAGCGCCGCATCGTGCCGATGAGGTTCGAACCGAAGGAGCGACGGCGGACGCTTCCGCGCAGGAAGGGGACGGCCAACCCAAGCGAGGCCGGACGCAAAAGTCCGCTCCGAGTAAAAAAGCGGCCAAGGTCATGAACGACGAAAAGAAAGGCAAAACAGTAAAGGATCCTAATCAATTGAACGAAGCGATCAAAGAGGGCGATACGGTCTCGGGCGTTCGGATCTCGCACCCAGCCCGGGTGATCGATGGGTCGATCGGTTTCGCCAAGCAGGACCTGGTGCGCTACTTCGAGCGCATCGCGCCCTGGTTGTTGCCGCATGTGAAGGGGCGGCCCGTCGCGCTCGTGCGGGCGCCCGACGGCATCGGCGGCGAGCTGTTCTTTCAGAAGCACAGCTCGCGCCTCGCGATTCCCCATATCACGCAACACGAGGGGCTCGATCCGGGCCATCCGCCATTGCTCACGATCGAGAGCGCGCAAGCGCTCGTCGGCGTCGCGCAAATGGGAACTGTGGAGCTCCATACGTGGAACGCGCTCGCAACGAATATCGAAAAGCCCGACCGCGTCGTGTTCGATCTCGACCCCGATCCCTCACTTGGCTGGGATCGGATGATCGAAGCGGCGCAACTGACGCGCGATCTGCTGGCCGAGCTAGGCTTGCAATCGTGGTGCAAGACGAGCGGGGGGAAGGGGCTTCATGTGGTGGTGCCGCTCGCGCGCCATGCGGGATGGGACGACGTCAAGGCGTTCGCTCAAGCGGCCGCCCAGCACATGGCCGCGACGCTGCCCGATCGCTTCAGCGCGAAGATGGGCGCGCAAAACCGCCGCGGCAGGATCTTCGTCGATTACTTGCGCAACAACCGCGGGTCCAGCACCGTGGCGGCGTTCTCTCCGAGAGCGCGGCCGGGGATGGGGGTCTCGGTTCCCCTCGCGTGGGACGAACTGGCCGACACCACGGGCGGGGCGCAATGGACCGTCGAGAATATCCACGAGCGGCTCCAATCGCTGGGCGCGGACCCGTGGGCCGACTATGCGGGAGCGAAGCAGCGCATGACGAACGGCATGCGCGAGCGCCTGGGATTGAAGGGTATTTGACGGCTACCGTAAGCGTTGTCTCGGGCGCACTTTTTGCACTGCATTAGAGTCTGAAAAACACACTCTATCGGAGGCACAGATGGCGCAAACGGTAGGCGATTTCATCGTCGAAAGGTTGCATCAATGGGGCGTGCGGCGCATGTTCGGCTACCCCGGCGACGGCATCAACGGCATGTTCGGCGCCCTGCGCCGCGCGGGCGGCAAGATCGAGTTCGTGCAGGCTCGCCATGAGGAAATGGCGGCGTTCATGGCGAGCGCGCATGCGAAGTTCACCGGAGAGCTGGGTGTGTGCATCGCGACGTCGGGCCCCGGCGCCGCGCACCTCGTCACGGGTCTCTACGACGCCAGGCTCGACCACATGCCCGTGCTCGCGATCTGTGGACAACAAGCGCGCGCGGCGCTGGGCTCGCACTATCAGCAGGAAGTCGATCTCGCCTCGCTACTCAAAGACGTGGCCGGATCGTATGTGCAGCAGGCGAGTGTTCCCGCACAGGTGCGGCACATGGTCGATCGCGCCGTGCGGATCGCGCTCTCGCAGCGCCGCGTGACGGCCATCATCCTGCCCAACGACTTGCAGGAACTCGAGTATTCCCCGCCGCCGCGCAAGCACGGCACGGCGCATTCCGGCGTCGGCTATTCGCGGCCACGCATCATGCCCGAGCCTGCCGATCTCGCGCGCGCGGCCGAAGTGCTCAACGCCGGCAGCCGTGTGGCGATGCTGGTGGGCGCCGGCGCTTTGCACGCCACCGACGAAGTGATCGCGGTGGCCGAACGGTTGAACGCCGGCGTCGCGAAGGCGCTCTTGGGCAAAGCCGTGGTGCCGGATGAATATCCTTGGGTGACGGGTTCGATCGGTTTGCTCGGCACGAAACCGAGCTGGGAGTTGATGACCCACTGCGACACGTTCTTGATGATCGGCTCGGGCTTTCCTTATTCGGAATTCTTGCCGAAAGAAGGCGAAGCGCGCGGCGTGCAAATCGATATCGGCGCCGACATGTTGAGCCTGCGCTACCCGATGGAAGTCAATCTCGTGGGCGATAGCGCGGAGACGCTGCGCGCCCTCTTGCCGTTACTCGATCAAAAGACCGACGACGCGTGGCGCAAGCGTATCGAAGGATGGACCTCGCAATGGTGGGAGACGCTCGATAAGCGCGCCATGGAATCGGCCAAGCACGGCGTCAATCCGCAGCGAATCTTCACCGAGCTTTCGCCGAAGTTGCCGGGCGACGTGATCTTGACGAGCGACTCGGGGTCGTGCGCAAACTGGTACGCGCGCGATCTGAAGATGCGGCGCGGCATGATGTGCTCCCTATCGGGCGGGCTCGCTTCGATGGGCGCCGCCGTGCCCTATGCGATCGCAGCCAAGTTCGCGCATCCGGATCGCCCTGTGATTGCGCTCGTGGGCGACGGCGCGATGCAGATGAACAACATGGCTGAATTGATCACGGTGGCGAAGTACTGGCGGCAATGGAAGGATGGCCGCTGGATCTGCATGGTGATGAACAACGAGGACCTGAACCAAGTGACGTGGGAGCAGCGCGTCATGGAGGGCGATCCGAAGTTCGAGGCATCGCAGGATTTGCCGAACGTGCCGTTTCATCGCTTCGCCGAATTGATCGGGTTGAAGGGGATTTACGTCGATACGCCCGAAGCGATCGGGCCGGCATGGGACGAGGCGCTAGCGGCGGGCCGGCCCGTCGTGCTCGAAATCAAGACCGATCCTGAAGTGCCGCCGCTGCCGCCGCACATCACGCTCGTGCAGGCCCGCAAGTTCGCGCGCACGTTGATGGAGGGCGATCCGGAAGAGGGCAGCGTCATCGTCAACACGGCGAAGCAGGTCATGGCTTCGGTATTGCCGGGGAAGAAGGATTAGCCGATCGATTCGAACACCCAGGTTTAGAACGCGACCATGAGTTTCGCCTGGGCGCCATAGTCGGTCGCGTGGTGCGCGTAGTGTCCCGAGTAGCCGATGCTCAAGGTCACCGCTCGGCTCAATACCACATCGACGCCCGCGTCCACGCTCGCCGCATCGCGGGCGATCGGCACGCCCGCGATGGTGAAGGCGCTGCCGCCCGGGAAGGCGAACGATGACAGTGGCCTCGTATCGCCGGCGGCATGGCGCCAGCCGAGCGTGGCATGAACGATCGTCTTCCAACCGTGGAACACGTAGGCTTTCTCGCCTCTGACGCCGATCGTCGAAAACGTGACGTTGCTCGTGCTCGCGGGGCTGGTCAACGCGGCGGCGCCGCCTGTGCCCGTTTCGGTGAAGCCGTTCGTATGCAGGTTGATCGTGGCGAGATCGAAGAAGGGTTCGAGCGTGAGCGCAGGGAAGAAGAGACGGTAAGCGACTTCACCGAACCCTTGCATGGTTTGCGCGCCGTAATGCGAGCTCAGATCGGCGGCGAACCCCGGGAAGGCGATCGAGCGGTGCGTGTCGAGGTCGTGCCAGGTATAGCCCACGCCGAAGCGCAAACCCAGCGGCCCCCATTGCGAGCCGGCATAGAGCGCCAAATCGCCGTTCACGATCGAGCCCGACGCGTCCCGCGCGCCGACATCGAAGCGCGAGTCGCTTGCGCCGGCCAGGACGCCGACGCGCCAGTTCTGCATCACGGGGACGTCCGCGCCGATGAACAAGCCGCCGACCGAGCGGCTGTACGTCGCTGCGTTGCCGTCGCCATCCCACTGGTTCCATGCACCGATGCCCTGCGCCCAGAAGGCGACGCGTTTCGCACCGGCGGGGAGCGGCAGGAATCCATCGTCGGTGGAAGCGACCTGCGTGGCCATAGCCGCGCCGACGTCGTCGAAGGCCGCGCGCATCCGTGCAACGGCGGCTTCACGCGGGACGCGGCTGTCGTTGATCATCGCGCTCTTGTGCGAAGCGTACGTGTCGCCGGACAACGCATCGAGCGCGCGGCGCGCGGTGGCGTCGTCGGGTGCGGCGGCTAGGGCGTTGTAAAGCGTATTGCCTTGGCCGAGGCTTTCGACGCCGTCGCCGGTGGCGCACTGGTTCGGCGTAAGCGCGACACTGCAGAAGGAGCTGTTGTTGCGCGCGGAAGCGATGTAGACGTGATTGGGGCCGTAGGCTAGAGATAGATCGACGAACGGCAAGTTCTGTGTGAGTGCGTCGAACCTGCCCGCGACGCCGCCGTTCGCCGAGACGATCGTCCATTGGCTGCCGGGCGTATAGGCGCCGCCGGCTTTGACGGCCTCCACCGTGCCCCCCTGGAGCGTGGCTTTGCCGCTGGCGGCGATGAGATCGCCGGTTTGATTCGGGGTGATGTCGACGGCATAGGTCGAGCCGGCATCGAAGGTCACGTCGCCGTTCACGTGCAGCGTGCCCGGGGAGTGGCCCGGGGCCATGACGCCGCCCGCCGCCACCGTGGTCGCGCCAACGGTGCCCCTGCCGGCCAGCGTGCCGCCTGCGAGCACCGACAGCGTCCCGCCCAGCGTGCCATCGACCGCCAGGGTGCCATTGAAGACGGTTGTCGTGCCGGCGAACGCGGAAGAGTCGCCGGTCAGATCGGTGAGGCCCGAGCCGATCTGCTTCAGGTTGCCGCTGCCGCTGATTTTTCCGTCGAAGACGATGGCATCCGAGCGGTTGAAGGCCAGCGTGCCGTGATCGACGACATCACCCGCGATCGAGCCCGAGGCGCCGCCGTCGCCCAATTGCAACGTCCCGGCCGAAATCGTCGTGCCGCCTTGATAGCTGCTGTCGCCGGTCAACACGACAGTGCCGGAGCCCGCTTGCGTCACGCTGCCGCTGCCGCTGATCGCACTGGCCAGCGTCCACACGTCGGAGCGATTGAGGATAAGTTGGGCGTCGTCATCGATATCGCCCGCGATCGAGCCCGACGCCCCGCCGTTGCCCAATTGCAGCGTGCCCGCCGCGATCTCGGTGCCGCCGGCGTACGTATTGTTTCCGGTCAGCGTCAGCGTGCCGTTGCCGCTTTTCAACAATCCCCCGGCGCCGCCTATGACCCCTGTCAGCGCGAGATCGGCGTCCGTCTTCAGTTCGCCGCTGTTCGCCCCGAGCGTCACGCTGCGTGCCGAGCTGAAGTTCGCCGTGCTTTCCAGCGTGCCTCCATCGAGCGTGAGTGCGCCTGAGGCTGCGCCGAGATTCGCGTCCGACCCAACCGACAGCGTGCCGCCTTCGACGAACGTGCCACCCGTATAGCGGTTTGCGCCCGATAGGACGAGCGTGCCGTTATCGGTTTTTTCCAATCCGCCCGAACCCGTGAGCGGTGCGGCGATCGTCGCGGTGATGCCGCGGCTGATGGCGCCGCCTCCTGTGCCGACGCGGATGATCGTCTGCGGATCGGCGAGCGTGATTGCGTCGCCGTCGAGCCGGTAGCCGTCCGTGGCGAACTGCATGCCGGCGACCGAGACGGCGCCTGCTGTGTCATCGACCGTGACGGTTCCCGCCTGGGCGGCGAAAACCGCGAACTGCCCCGCTTGCCAGGGCGCATTGATCGCGCCGCTCGCGTTCGTCCAATTGTCGTTGGCGGTGTTCCAGAGGCCGCTGCCGCCATCCACCGCGCCGTTGTTGTGGTTCGCGGCATTGCCCCCGTCCCAGAAGTCGACCGCTGCGCCACCGGTGTTGACGAGATCGACCTGGTGAGCGATCGACGTTTGCACGGACAAGTCGCTCGTACTGACGCCGGCGGGCACGCGGTTGACCCGCAAGCCATTGTTGGTCAAGTTGCCCGCATAGTCGAACAAGCGATAAAGCCCTGGGCCGAAGCCGCCGAGATCGGTCACATTGAGCGCGCCCGCCAGCGTGAGATTGCCCGCCACGTTGAATAGCCCCGCCGACCCGTCCGGCGCGCCGAGCGAGGCGTTCACGGACGAGTTGCTCGACAAAGCGAGGTTGCCGCCGACATTGAGCACGTCGCCTTGCCGCCCCGCGAGCGTTCCGGCGCCGACCGTCGTGTTGCCCACGATCGTGCCGGCACCCTTGAGCGCGCCGCCGTTGACGGTCACGGCGCCGCCGAGCGTGCCGTCGACGGAAAGGGTGCCTGCGTTCACTGTCGTCGTGCCGGCAAAGCCTGCGCTGTTGCCGGAAAGCGTTACCACGCCCGCGCCGCTTTGCACGATGCCGCCGCCGCCGCTGATGGCGCCGCCATAGGAGAACGCCCGGCTGTCGTTGAACTGAAGGGTGGCGTTATCGACGATGTCGCTGACGAACGAGCTATCGAAGCCGTTGCCGATCGTCAACGTGCCGCCGGAGATCGTAGTGGGCCCTGAATACGTGCCCGCGCCGGTTAGCGTCAGCGCGCCCGATCCGGTCTTCGTCAAGCCGCCCGCGCCGGAGATGGTGCCGGCAAGCGTGAGGGCGGCATCGGTTTGGAGCGTGCCGCCGCCGCTGTTCAGTGCGATAGCGCGCGATGAACGAAATGCCGCGGTGTTCTCGAGCGTCCCGCCGTTGAACGAGAGTCCGGCCGTGCCAAGATTGGCGTCCGTCGATACGGACAGCGTGCCGCCGCTCAGAAGTGTGCCGCCTTGGTACGTATTGATGCCGGAGAAGACCTGCGTCCCGCCCGCAATCTCGACGCCGCCGGCGCCCGAGACGTTGCCGGCGAAGTTGCCCGCATCGACGGGCGTGCTTGCGCCCTGACCGTTGGTGATGACGAGCGTCTTATTCCCGAGTACGACGGTGCCCGTCGAAGCGCCCGATAGGCTTTGAATGGCCGTGCTGCTGGCCGCGACGCCGGACACATCGAACGTGGCATCGACGCCGATATTGCTTGCCGGCGAGAGATCGCCGTTTGCGCCCAGCCTGAGCGTGCTTTGCTCGATGGCCCAGGGGTGGCTGTCGCCGGTGCGGCCCGTTACCGTCCAGGTGCTAAGGCCTATCTTTTCGTAGACTGCGAAGCCTTGGTATTGCTCGGCGCCATTGGTGTTATCGAGCGACGAGACGATCTTCGTGAGATCGAACGTGCCGTCGGCCGAACCGCCGAGTGCGAGTATGTTGCCCCCGCCCGCGGCGACAGCTTTCCCGTTGACGACGTAGCCTGATTGCAATTCGAGCATGTTGCCGTTGCCGTCGAGCTTGACCGCAATGCCGCCGGGGGCGGTTTGCGACCGGTCCAGAAGCGACCAGCCGCCTTCGATGTCGCCGCTTCCGGTATTGATGATCGTGTTGCCGTCGCCGTTGACATGAACCCCCACGGCGAGCGCGGCGCGTCCTGCCGAACCGCCGGGGTTGACATAGCCCCGGTTCAGAAATGTGTTGTTGCTGCCGACGATGTCGATGCCATCGCCGCCGCTGCCGTCGGGGATGCTGCCCACCCCGGCGGCGCCGTAGCCACCCTCGAACCCAGTGCCGAAGCCGCCGCTGATGTTGGTGATCTTCGCACCGTCGGTGGCGGCCACCACGGCCGCGCCGCCGCTGCCGCCGAATGCGCCGCCATTGCCTCCGCTGATCTCCGTATTGTTTGGCGCATCGAAGGTCAAGGTCGCGCCCCGGAAAAACACGCCGACGCCGCCGCCTCCCCCCGCGCTGTTCGATGTGCCGGCGCCGCCCAGTCCGCCATAAACATTGTTGCCGTTGTCGATCAGCGTATTGCCGAAGAACACGACCCCGGCGCCACCGCCACCGCCGCCGGCCGAGACACCTGCGCCACCGGCGCCGCCGCGTACCGAGAAGCTGCCCGGCGGGCCGAGCACGAGGTCGCCGGACGTGATGACGGCACCCGCACCGCCGCCGCCGCCGGCAATGCCGGTTGCCCCGTTCGCGCCGTTTCCGCCCAAGACGTCGCCTTGGATCGCGGCGTTCGTCACTTGTGTCTTGCCACCGCACCCCGCACCGAGCGGGTTCGTGTCGCATGACGCCGAGCCTGCGCCGTCGCCGCCCCGCTGCAGCGTTCCCGTCCCGCCTGCGGTGGACCCGACGCTGCCCCCGGCGCCTCCGCCGTTGTTGCTGCCGCCGTTCCCGCCATTGCCGGATGCGGCCTGGGCTCCCGCGCCCGCGCCGATATCGACGACTTGGGCCGCGCAGGGGGAAATGCTCGCCGCCGTGATCGCGCCTGCCATCGAAAGCAACAGGACGGAGGCGCGCAAACGATGCTTTGGCATGGCCCCCGCAGCGGCGATCTTGCGTAGACCACTAGCATGCAACCTGCCGATCTCGCGCGGATAGACCAACGAGCCATCGCCCCCCCGTTCCATAGCGCCGAGGTTCGGGCGCGTTGGGGAGACCTTCATTTGCCGATCTTTCATCATTTTTGTGACGCTTTTTCGAAAACTGAACTCTTGAATTGATTTCTCTATAAATCCGAGAGATTCATTGAGATTTAACGTTCGAATTTAGGCGCCTCGCCACGCCGCTCAATATATCCGCCGTGAGTGAATTGCGTTTCAAAAAAAGGAGAAACGGCCGCAACGATCTCACAATGTGAGAGATTGCTTTTCTTCATGCGTGTTCGGGCGACACCACGTTGAATCGTAGCAACGCTTCCTGCTGGCGACGAGAATCGCTGCGCGAGGGCCGGGAGAAATGTCAACTATTGAGTAGTGAGTGAAATTCTAAATTTACAGGAAAATCTCGTCAATTAGAAAAGCCTGAGAAGATTCTCGAATTTGAATTTGACAAACGCCCGGCGTGTCGAGAATATTTAGCGCTAGTGAGCGCTGCAATTATGCTTGCAGCCGCCTTCAACGTTATATGAACGTCGGTCGAATCATTTCGGAAAATTGAACGTCTCATAGAAATTCATGGAGGGCAATGGTCATGTCCAATGGCAAAGAAGCGATTCCGGGCGGTGGCGGCGGCGATACCATCACACTGACTCCCCTCAACAACCACAACGTCTATCCGCACCAGGGGATACGCATCGTGGCGTCCATCTCGATGGCGAGCAAACAGATTCCCACGAACGCGACGATCGATTTTTCCGGGAGCAGTAACGGCGCCACTGCCAACGTCAAGGCTCTCCTGCATAACGGACAAGACTGGACGGCCGTGCCGGTCGAGATCGATCCTGACAGTGGCGGTCTGACGGGAAAGGCGACGCTTTACGCTCGGCATGTCTTTACCGACACATCGAATCAGATGGTGATCAACGCGAAAGCCGGCTCGGTTTGGACGGACAATCCGCCGCCCGCCGCGACTACGGTCACCTACGATGTGCTGACGACTCAGCCGACGATCACTTGCTCGGGGCCAAGCAAGACCGTGCTTGCCGTTGCGGCGACCAATCAGCTCACGCCGTCCGCGGATGCTTGCATGACGCAATTCACTTGCACCGTCATGGACGGCGCCACCCCGGTTCCCGACTACGTCGTCGAGTGGCACGAAGGAACCGATGAGTCTTTCGGCCTCTTCACCATGTTGGTCAATTCCTATGCATCGGCTACGGCGACTTACGCGGATAAATTGCCGTCCGATGCGGCGGTCTTCGTCGACAATGGCGGCGGTGTGTTCATTCGCACAACCACCGATAGCAGCGGTACGGCCAATCTTTATATCGTCGCCAAAAACACCCCGTGGGCGATAGCCACGAGTGTCAGGGCACTCTACGATTTCCAGACGAGCTACGAATACGCGAGACCGTTCTTTGTTTTCGATCAACTGATGGTTAGCGAAAGCCTGGATGGTTTCGCGCCCAAGATCGACGACCCCACCATCGTCGTCCTACCGGAAACACAGCCAAGGCTGAATTTTAGCGGGCTCGAAAATCCGCCCAACGTCAGGGTCACGATTCCCCGCTATGCCGATGCGAGCCCGATGGACGATGTCTATCTGCTCCTTAACGGCGCGATCGCCGCTGGTCCGTATCAATTCGACGATGAGGGCTCGGAATTGTCGTGCGAATTTCCTGCCAGCCTCGCCTATACCACCACCGATCAGGGCGATCTGGGACAGGAGAACGAGCTACGCTACGTCGTGTCCGTGAGCGGCACGGGGCAGATCCTTGCGAGCCCGAGTATCGGGTTTTGGGGATACGGAGACAACATCCAACTGATGGGAGGGATACTGGCGCAGGCGAACCTCGAATCGGGCGCGACAGCCATCAACTACACCATGCTGCAGATGGGCCCGGTGACGATAAAAATTCCGCTGGATCAAACGAAGGTGGCCAATTGGAAGGCCGAAGCAGGCGACGTATTCACGGCAGTCGCCTATTTGAATGGCTTCGTCACCGGCACCGACGTGCGAAGGACGCCGGCTACCGTTCTGGCGGACCCGCTGCCGCCGATCACGGCGAACGATCTGACCAACGGGTCCGTGCTGATGACGTTTCCGGTCGGCCCGTTTAAAGACTGGGATCGGCAACGCGATAAGCCCAACGCGTGGGGCACCTGTTGCATCGTCTATAAAGTCCAGCGCGTCGGTCAGGACGATCAGATCTCGCGCCTGCACGTGCTTCATTTGGACACGGCGGACCATAGCGACTAGGCCGCGCCCTGGCCCGTTTTGCGAATGAGCGGCTAGTCCGGGCGCCGGCTTGCGCCTGGCGCTTGTTTAGCGGGCTCGACACGACAGCGATCGAGAGAGTGCACCGAATGGGCGAAACCAAGCGCGAACGGGATGGCGAGCCGAGCGTCCCTTTACAAATGATCGTGACGTCCGGCGCGGCCTATTACGCCAAGCATTATTTGATCAATCCTTGCAACTGGGTCAAGGTCTACGGCCCCCCGGGGGAGACGGTAGATTGCACTGTGTCTTACGGTCTCGAGATGATCGGAGTGCCCGATCCTGGCGACACCACCCAACTACCCAGCATCCTTTATCCCGGCAACGGCCAGTCATATGGGTCCGATACCTACTCTCCGGCGCTCAACGAAGCCGGCTTTACTTGGTTTCTCGTGAGGGCGAAGCAGTCTACCGTGTCGCAGGCTACATCGGAGTTGCTTGTCGGCACGGTTTACGCGGACGTTCACAAAGACCCCAACAATTCAATCGCGAAAATGCCGACCTTCGGGCTTTATTTGGACGGCAACCCGAATAACGATCCCACCGTGCATTTCGAGGGGTACAACTACACGACAGGCGCGCCGGCCGATGGCCTCACGCCGTGTTGCATCTATGTGCAGGCGGACGATGATCCGAGTAAAAGCGGGGGTGTCGTGCGGGTCGAGATCAAGGATAAGACGAGTAGCGCCGCAATCGTTGGCGCTCCGACGGCGCACCCGCTGTGGCTCGACGTTGCATTGGAAAGCGATGGCACCGCGGCGATCCTGATCGTCGATGCGAAGGCCGAAGCCGTCCCGTTCACGATCGGGCTGCCGTACGCGGAGGGGACCAACCTGCTGGGGCCGTTCACGATGTACTTCGATTCATTCCCGTACGTGCCTGGCAGCAAGTGAGCAACTCGCCATGAAGAACGGATCGCGTGTGACCGACGACGACCTGCCTCAGTTGACTCCGCCAAAGGTGCCGCAAGCGAAGCCCATCGGCGACCAGTGGGTCATCGATGTCGGCGATTTGCAGCCCGGCGACAAGATTCTAGTGACGATCGACGGCGATCAGCCCGAGTGGCATCCTGCCCCGGGCGATGCACTCGTCGGATATCTGGATCTCGTGTCTTCCGAGAACATCGTAGTGATCGATCAGTGGAACATCGAAAACTATCCGTGGAGCACGGTGTTCGATCCCGGGACGATTCCGAACGGAACCTACAAGGCGACCTATACGAAGACCAATGCGGCGGGCGATACCTTATGTTCTCCGCCTCAGCCCGTCACCATCGTAGGCTCGAGCGCCAGCAACTATCCCAGCCCGAGGTTTCCCGACGCGGTCAATGGCGTATTGCTCTATTCGAAGATTGCCGCGCAAGGCGGGGCGCCCGTGCAAACGCGATACTTACTCCAGAAAGACGACGAGGTAACGTTTTATTGGCAAGGGTTCGACGACTCGGGCAATCCTGAGACGTCTTACAAGACGGCGCCGCCACTCAATGTCAGCGACGATGATGTCAAGGCCGGCTACATTGCGGACAAGATTCCTTTTAGCCGCATTGAGCCGCTTGGCAATGACGGCACGGGTTTGGCCTATTACGAAGTGCTGCGCGGCGGCAGCCCCGTCACCTCCAAAAGCACGACGCACACCTCGCTGAAGACCAAGGTCGAGATTTCGTGGAACGACATCACCGCACTGCAATTGACCGGCACGCTGCAGGCCGCGAAAGCGTACCCGCAACTCCCGAACTTGATGCCCTGCAATCGCGGTGCGGTCTTCGGCGCACCGGGGCTACCCGTGACGATTTCGGTTTCCCTCGGCGCTGTCATCGTCGAGGCGGACAGCAGCGATCCGACGACGTATCGGACGACACTCGATGGCGCTGGCCTTGCTTCGTTTAGGGTGGCCTCGCACGATCAAACGTTGATCACGGTGGTGGCGGCCTCGGCTCAGCTACCGGGGGATCCGCCGTTCTGCAACATGAAGTTCGGCGATTACTTGGACGGAAGCGCCGCGGGCATCGAGGGGTACAACTACACCACCCACGTGCCGAACGACGGTGTGACGCCCTGTTCGATCTATTTTCAGGTTCTGCCGCAATTCAAAGCGGAAAGCGTGACGGTCACGATCGTGGACCAAAACAGCCAAGCGTCGATCGTCGACGCCGATCCGGATACGCCGCTGACTCGCACCATTAGGCTGTCGGACGATGGTTGTGCGGTAGCGGAGATCGTCGACACGTGCGCAGAGCAGGTGCACGTCACGTTATCGGTGACGGGGCAAGCCGGCGTAATTCAGTTTCCTACGCCCATTCGATTCGTCGCCTTTCCGAATGTCGCGGCGGACATGCCGCATTGATCCTTACTGAGTGCCGAGCGCGCGAGGGGCATCCATGATCCAGCCGGAACACATGCATGACGTGCAGGCGACGCAAGCGAGAAGATCGGACGATGTATCGGCCTATCGAGTCGCACTCAGCTTTCCCACCGACAACGCCGCTGCGGGAGGCGCCGCCGCCAACGTCGCCGAAGCAAAGGTGACACTGGATTCTCAGCTCGAACCCGGCATACCCGTCACGTTCCAAATCATTAGCGGATCGGCTGTGTTTCGTGTCAACGGCCTGCAGACGCTGGCGGGTCAGTCAACCGGACCGATGGGCCGCGTGGACGTGAGCTTTACTGACCCACTATCGGAGTCCGGCGACATGATCGCTTGGATGACGGACAGTCCGGCCATCAAGAGCGATAAAGAGCGTTACACATTCGCCGGCGCAGCGGGCTCGACCTACGATCTCGTCTTGAAGCCGACCATAGACGGCGCACCGGCGGACGGAACGTCCGAGGACAGAGGCTGCGCCGTTGTCACGGAGAACGGTGGAGCGCTGCAGGCCCCCAAGATCGTGAAATTCGCATTCGGTAGCGCAGCGTCGGCCCGCTTCGATACAACGAAGCCTGCGGGTTACGTTCAACCCAATTCCAGTTCCACCGTTCTCTATGTCAAAACGCATTTCGACAACGATGCGCAGAAGGACGTTGCGGATGCTTATTTCACCGATAACAGGGTGGAGGCGGTTACGCTCATCGCTTGCCTGGAGGGTGAGCCGGAAACGAAGCCGCAAACGCAGGGATTCGAGTTTACCGCTCCTCGCTCGTACTTCCTCGGACTAAGCTCGATGACGCCCGATGGCGTTCCTTCGGATGGCCTCTCCGAGAACCTCGGCCGAGCTATCGTTAGTTGCGACGGTTCAGGGCTCTCGGCCCCGCAAACGGTGAAGTTCGAATTGCAGGGAGAAGGTGTCTTCGATACGCGTGGAGCGGACGTACTACCTAACTCCACCGGCTCCACGCTCTACGTGAAGACCCATCACGACGGTAGGCAGGACGTCGCCTATGCCTACTTCACCGCGCCTTGGCCAGGGACGACAACGCTGCAGGCTGCGCTTCCCGATCATCCGGAAGTGGAAGGACGCGCGGTCGACTTCATGTTTCGCTCCCCGCCTTGGCCCTACGCCGTCGCACTGAGCTCACTCACGCTCGACGGCGTACTAGCGGACGGCAAGTCGGAGAACCACGCGCAGGTCGTCGTCACTTACGGCGGCAAGCCGATGGGTCACACGCTGGTGACGTTCGAGTTGGATGGAGCGTGGGGTGCGAAATTCGACACGAATAGACCGTATGTCCAATCGAGCTCGGCCAACACGATGACGGTCAGCACCTATACCGACGAGCAGGGACGTGATGTCGCCGATGCCTATTTCACCGATTCGGTCGCCGAGAGGGTCGTGCTCAAGGCTTCCATTCCCGAATACACGCGGCAAGGCACGAGCCCCGTGTGGAGATACTTCTTCTTTACGACAAGCGGCGACGAACAGCGCTGAGCGCCTCGCATTTCGGCACTCTTTTTTGGCGCCGGTCTGCCCGATGTCAACGCGTTCCGCGCAACGTGCCGCCCCTGCGGGCGAGCAACGCGACCAAGCCTAGACCTACCGCCATCGCCGCGCCTACCGCCGCGCCACGATGCGTGTCGATCCATAGCGAGGCGCATGTCGACTTTGCTTCTTTGCTGAACGAGCCGCGCATGCGATGCAGTCTTGGGACGGGTTGCCATAGGTCGACCGCATGTTCGAGATCGGTGGCGCTCTTGCGTTGCTGCGCCTTGAACCCGCGTTTGGCCAGATAGCGATCCAAGAGGCCCGGTGCGATCTTGTTGGCGACAATCGCTTTGATGGACGAAAGCCCGACGTACAGTTCGCGGCGAGGATGCCGCGCGGCCCATACGATCGCGCGGGCGGCCACTTCCGGTTCGTAGACGGGCGCGACGGGACGTGGTGCGCCTGGCATACGGCTGGCTGCCCAATCGAATTGCGGCGTATTGAGGGCGGGCATCTGCACCATCGTCACCCGCACTCGGCTTTTGTCATGCATCAATTCGCATCTCAATGCATCGGTGAACCCTCGGATCGCATGCTTGGCGCCGCAATACGCCGATTGCAGCGGGATCGCGCGGTAGGCGAGGGCCGAGCCCACTTGCACGATCACGCCTTTGTTGCGCTTTGCCATGCGCTTGAGTGCAGCCATGGTTCCCCACACATAGCCCAAATAGGTCACCTCCGTGACGCGCGCGAACTCGTCGGGGGTCATGCTGGCGACGGGCGCGAACATCGTCACCATGGCGTTGTTGACCCATACGTCGATCGGGCCGAGCTCGTTCTCGATGCGCTCGGCGGCGGCTTCGACGGCTTGCGCCGAACTCATGTCGGTGGCGATCGTCAACGCACGCACGCCGTATCCGCGGGCGATTTCAGCCACTTGCGAGAGCGCTTCTTCGTCGCGGGCGAGTAAGGCGACATCGGCCCCTTGTTGCGCGAAGGCGAGCGCCGCTGCGCAGCCCACACCCGCGCTGGCGCCGGTGATGACTACGATGTTCGGGAAACGACGCGAGTGCGGCATGCGAGGCTCCTAGGGGATTTTTCGGTCACTAGCGGGCTGCATATGCCGTGCCACGCGGCCTTATGATGACCAACAGGGGGCGTCCGCCCAAAGCACATGAACGCTCGGCCACGCCACCCGCTATCCGTGCGAGTAGCCGTTCTCCGTTCGCTCCAAGCTGATGACTTGTTCGGCGCGCGTGCCGTTGCGCTCTTTCACGTCGACCGTCCCGTGATAAGCCACGCGCCACCCCGCTCGCGTCGCAACGACCGGCAAGTTACCGCCCGGGCGGCTATCGAGATCGACTAGGCCCGCAGGCGGCACCGGAATGTTGTTTTCAACGCTTGCGTTCGAATGGATGACGTTGTCCTGCCATATCGATGCCCCGCGTCGCGCTTCGAGACCCTTGCCGTCGGTGTCGACCGTGTCGTCCGACGCCGCCATGCCCGCGTTGTCCACCGAAACGGTCCGTGCATTGGCCCGCGCGACTGGGTCGGGGCTGTCGATATCCTTCGACCCATGTTCGATCGACGGCAGCGGCGCAGGCTCCTTGGCCGCCACCGATGCCGGTGAGGTTGCCCCTTTGTTCTTGGCGAATTCGCGCCCTTGCGTCTTCGCATCGGGCATGTCGCCCGCAGCCGGCGTCTTCGCCGGGCTCTTCGCAGCGATTTCGTTTTGCTGACTCTGAGTGGGATTGTTCTGCGCGTTTTCCACGATAGCTGTCCTCCTAAAGTTGGACGTCCATTTGGAATTTCACGCAACGATCGTGCCCACACGATCGCATCGTTACCTCACAACTCCCCGCGCGCGCGCAACGCCGCGATGCGATCGGCCGTGCGGCACGCGATGGCTTGAATGGTCAACGATGGATTGACGCCGCCGACCGTCGGAAACACCGAACCGTCGCAGATCCAAAGGTTCGGAATATCCCAACTGCGGCAGTCCGCGTTCACGACGCTCGTGCGCGGATCGTCGCCCATGCGCGCGGTGCCGTTCAAGTGGCACGTATCGTCCTCCTGACGCCACACCTCTTTCGCGCCGGCGGCCTCGAGCGCCGTCGTCATGAAGTCGAGCGCGTGCCGAACCAGCCGCTTATCGCTGTCGCAAAGCGAATGCGTGATGCGCGCAATCGGCAAACCATAAGCATCCTTCTCATCGGCAAGCGTGACGCGATTCATTTCCTGCGGGAGCGTCTCTCCGACGATCTTCAATCCCGCTTGATGGTTGTACTTCTCCATTTCGCCGTGCAGCGCCTCGCCCCATAGGCCACGGCCAGTCTGGATGGCCGCCCATGCATTCGGCAACGGGCCCTGGCTCATATAGCAGTAGCCGCCGAAGAAGTCCTTGCCTTCGTCGGTGTAGTTCCAGTGCTCGGTCATCGCGAGCGAGGGAGGCCCCTTGTACCAGCGGATCTCTTCGTTCATCAGGCCCCATACGGCTTGATTGGACTGCACCATCAGATTTTTGCCGACGAGGCCCGAGCGATTCGCGAGGCCATCGGGAAAGCGCGGCGTGGCCGACATCAACAGCAGTCGGGGCGTTTCGATGGCGTAACCGGCCACGACCACGTTGCGCGCACGCTGAAACTGCCAGCGCCCCTCGCGGAAGTATTCGACGCCGTGAGCGCGATCGTGCTCGTCGAGCGCAATGCGTCCCACCATCGACAGGTCGCGAATTTCCGCGCCCGCTTTCACGGCACGTGGAATCCACGTGACGAGCGCGCTTTGCTTCGCATTCGTTGCACAACCGGTCACGCAAAAGCCGCGATAGACGCACGGGTGCGACTTGCCGCGCGGCGCCGAAACGGTGGCGAGCGGCGTCGGGGTCCACGGAATGCCGAGCGCATCGCAGCCGCGCGCGAGCACCAACGCCGCGGCGTTCAGTTCATGAGCGCGATACGGGTAGCGAGGGCGATGAGGACCCCACGGGTAGTTGACCGGACCGGCAATCTTCAATGCGTCTTCGACGTAGGCGTAATAGCGCCACATCTCGCGCCAGTCGATCGGCCAGTCGGCGCCGTATCCCAGCAGGCTGCGCGCTTTGAACCATTCGGGACGAAAGCGCAGGGACACCATCGCGAAGTGGACCGTGCTGCCCCCCACCGCTTTGCCGCTGTTGTTGCTGCCCATCTTGAGCGGCTGCTCGCCGTCGCAAATGCGTTCGTCGGTCCAGTACAGCTTCGATTGGTGGGTCTCGTCCGAAGCGAATTCCTCGAGCGGCCGCCACCACGCCCCGGCATCGAACGCCACCACGCGAAAACCCTGTTCCGCCAGGCGGCAAGCGAGCGTGCCGCCGCCCGCGCCGGTGCCGACGATCGCGAAATCGACCGCGTCGTCCTGTGGGTACTCCCGCATCGGCACCCATCCGCCCACGGTGAACACGTCGGGTGCGCGTCCGTTCTTGCCGCGCGGCGTGTGCAGAGCGTCATCGCGCACGGCGGTTCTCCTCGAGCGCGCGCGCTTCATTCCCGGGCGTTGCTTCCGCCGCCTCCCACGGATCGCGCCGGTTCGCCTGCATCCGCACGTAGCCGCGCGGATTCGCGGGCCCGCCGAAGCCAATTTCGCTCCAGGCCTGCGGGTGCGCATAGTACGCGCTGGCGATGTCGTTGAGCACACGCAAGCTAAAGAAGACATCGCACGCCATGCCTTCCCACGCGGGGTCGGCCAACTCGCCCCGCTGCATGCGCGTCACCAGTTCGCGTTGATGCGTATCGTCGATGTCGGCGAACGCCGCGCCGTAAGCGCGTCGGCTCTCGGCGTCGAGCGCGGCGAGACCGATGCGCCATGCGTCGCGCAGCGGCGGTAGCCGCGCGTCGCGATAGCCGTCGCGGTCGTCGTGAAGAAGCTTCATATCGACGAGCGCCGCGACCGGAACGATCGCTTGGCGCCAACGGAGACGGTCGGCTTGCGTGCGGTCGTTCGACGCCGGCGTCTCTTGCGTCGCGGCGCGCGAATGCGGAACGATCACCGCGCACAGCGCATCGAGTGCGCGCCATTGCACGTCGTTACAAAAGCTCGGGGTGTTGGGCTGCGCGAGCCGTGCGTCTATGACTTCGCGCGTCGCGTCGTCCCACGACGGCGTGTCGCGCTTGCGCATGACGTCGTAGCCCGGATAACGCGTGCGGCGCTCGTTGCTCATCGTTCCGTGTCCCTCAAACGCAATGCGGCAAGGCCCGCGGTTGCCAGTGCCGTGAAGCTCGGCGGCGCGGGCAGTGGCGGGCCGCTCAATAGGTTTTGCGACCAATTGCGCCAGCCGCCTTGACTGCGTGCGACGCCGCGGATATGGAACCCGACGCCGATCGCCCCGAGCGCGGCTGTCATGCGCAACCACACGCGTGTCCACCAATTCGTTCGGGGCGGTCCGAGCGCGGCGTGCGCGAGCAGCGCGGCGGCGATCGGCGGGACGGTCACGGGCGCATACATGGCGGGGTGCTGAAACGCGCCCCGAAAGTGCAGCAACGCGACTTCGCCCACCGTGCCGGCCATGCCCGCTGCCGCGAACAATGCGAGCGCTTTGCCTGCGGGCATCCCGAACAATTGCGGGTCGTGCCATGGTTCGTCGCGAAGCCGTTCGCCGACTGCGCCGAGCGCTCCGGAGAGCAGCAACGCCATCGGCGCACCGAGCGGCGCACCGTAAAACAAATTGTGCCAACTGAATCGACCCGGCCGTTTCGTGACGTTGTAAAGATGGAATCCGGTGCCCGCGATCCCGACACCGGCGGCCGCCAAATAAATGCCGTTGCGTACGCGGTGGCGATTGCCCACGTGATCGGCGCCGCCATGAAGGCCAGCGGCCAGCGAAAGCGCGCCGACGATGAGCGGCGCATACATGGCGCGGTTCTCGAATGAGCCGCGGTAATGCTCGACGGCCGAGTCCGTTAGCGCGGACCACGCAAGCAATGCCGAACTGCGGTTGAATGCGCGCGCCGCATCGATGTGGGCCTCCTTCTGCGCGTCCGCGCGCGCATGGCGCAAGGCCGACGCGCCCGCGTCGCGCACAGCGCGCAACGCGTTCGACGCTGGCTCGCCGCGCGGGGTGCGGCGCCCCGCGGCGCCTTTGACCATCGCCGCGGCGGCCAACGCGCTGGCGGCGAGGCCCAAGACGGCGACGATGCCGTCCGCGTTGCGATTCATGGGCGGGGTTCTCCTTTCATAGGGCGTAAGGTTTCGCATCGGCTCGTTTGAAGTCGAGACCGCAACCGGGGCGCGAGAGATCGGGCGCGATCGCGCCGCAATCGGCGCGCGGCGCGCCGTCGAACAACATCGACTCGATCCGGACGTGATCGTGAAACCACTCGATGTGCCGGAGCCGTGGGGCCGCCGCGGCCAAGTGGCGGTGCAGCGCCGGCGCGCAGTGCGCGGAGAGGGGGATGTGCCATGCATCGCACAATTGCGCCGCCTGCATGAAGCCCGTGACGCCGCCGCAGCGGGTGGCGTCGGCTTGCAGCACATCGACCGCTTGCGCCTCCAACATTCGGCGAAAATCGTCGCTCGTATACGCGTATTCGCCCGCGGCGATGTCCATCGAGGACGGCGCGGCTTCGCGCACGAGATGCAGCCCGGCAAGATCGTCCGATGAAACGGGCTCCTCGAACCAGGCTACGCCCTCGTCGGCGATGCGAGCGGCGCACTGCAACGCTTGGTTGACGGTCAGCGCGCCGTTCGCGTCGACAAACAGTTCGGCATCGCCGATCGCTTCGCGTGCGGTTTTCACGCGCTGCGGATCGCGCTCGGGCTGCGCGCCGATCTTCATCTTGACGGCGGTGCAGCCGTCCACGTCGACCCAATGCGCCAACTGATTGCGTAACTGGGCATCGTCGTAGCTGGTGAATCCGCCGCTGCCGTAAATCGGCACATGTGCACGCAGCACGCCGCCGAGCAAGCGCACGAGCGGGACGCCGAGCAACTTCGCATTGAGGTCCCACAGTGCGAAGTCGAGCGCCGAAATCGCGGTGGCGCATAGACCGGAGCGGCCGATGTTGCGCACGCGACGCCATAAGCGCGCCGTCAATGCGCGCACGGCCGCCGCGTGCTCGTGGAGCAACGCCTCGGCTAGCGTTTCGTTGATCAACGCGGCCGCGCTGGCGTCGGTGTACGTATAGCCGAGACCCGTGCATCCCCCCGCGTCGATTTCGACGACGACGAGCGTGGTCGACGTCCACTCGAACGTGCCGTCCGCTTCCGGTGCGTCGGTGGGAATCCGATAGGCGTGCGCGCGCACCGCGGCGATCGGCGTGACATCGAGCGCGTCGGTCGCGCTCGGCGCGCAAACGGCGTCCCGTGCTCGTGCTGGTGCGTTGCCGGAGGTTTCGTTGGAAACGGGCCTCATTGTCGTATCGGTGGGTAGGAATGCGGGTGTGTCCATCGCGCGATGCTGTCGCTGTAGCCTTCGACGAACCAGCAAGCCCTATGCCGCGGGTTGCCATCCGCCGCCGAGCGCCTTGTAAAGCGCGACGAGATCGGTTTCGACCTGTGTTTGCGCCTGGATGAATTGCGCCCGCACCTGCGCCAATTGACGTTGCGCATCGAGCACGTCGATGAAGCTTACGAAGCCTTTTCGATAGCGTTCGCGCGCAAGCGCGTAAGCGCTTTGTTGGGTGTCCACGGCGGTGGAGAGCGCATCGCGATGCGCGAGGTCCGTTCGATAGACGGCGAGCGCATTGTCGACGTCGCGCAGCGCAACGAGCACGGCTTGCCGATAGGCGAGCGCCGCTTGTGCCTGCCGTGCGTTCGCCAGATGAAGATTGGCGACGAGCGCGCCGCCGGAAAAAACCGGCAGCGAAATCGCCGGCCCGAACGAATAGAAAAGATGGGACCAGCGCGCGAGGTCCGACGCGTTGCCGGCACGCGTGCCGATCTTCCCTGTCAGGGTAATGTCCGGGTAGAACTGCGCGACGGCGACGCCCACGTCGGCCGTCGCCGCATGCAATTGCGCTTCGGCCTGCCGGATGTCCGGACGGCGGCGCGCGAGCGTCGATGGCAGTCCGATGGCAATGCGCGGCGGCAGCGTGGGGAGCGGCGCCGGTTGCATGAGTTGTGCGTCGAGTGCGCCCGGCGTCGCGCCCACGAGCAACGCGAGACCGTTTTGCGCTTGAGCGATCTGGCCGTCGAACGGCGCCACGCGCGCCTGCGCCTGCGCGAGATCGGCGGCGGCTTGCTGCACGTCCAGCGCGCTCGCGAGTCCCACCGATGCGCGGCTTTGGGTCAACGCGAGCGTGTCGCGCGCATCGTCGGCTAGATGCGCGGCGACCTCGCGCGCCGCTTGCGCGCCGCGCAGCTGCAGATAGATTTGCGCGACTTCGGCCTCGAGCGAGAGCAAGGCGTCGTTGCGGCTCTCGCGTGCGGCATCGACGGCCGCCGATGCGGCTTCCACCGAACGGCGCACGCGCCCGAACAAATCGAGTTCCCAGGACGCGTCGAATCCCGCTTGCCAAAGGTTGACCGGCGACGTCAATCGACCGAGCACGTTGTTGGCCTGCTGTTGCAATGCGAGGCCTGCGCCGGGCGCGACGGCGTCGACCGGCGAATTCGGTGCGCCGAGCTGATCGACCTGGCCATAAACGCCGTTCGATTGCAGAAAACCTTTGAGACCAAGTTGTTCGCGTTGATAGCTCGCGCTCGCGCGCAGGTTCGGCAGGCCTTGCGCCGCCGCGGACTGCATCTGCGTCCTGGCTTCGACGATGCGCAGCACCGCTTGCTGCAGATCGAGGTTGCCCGCGTGCGCTTGCGCGATCAACGCGTCTAGCGTCGGATCGTGAAACGTGCGCCACCAGCGCGGATCGGGATCGCTGTCGACGTCGATGGGGGAATGGGGTGCCGCCTCGGGCGGCGTCGCGATGCGCGCGTTGCTCGCAGCGGACGCGCCACGTGCAGCGTCCGGCTGCGCGAGGTCGTGCCACGCATTGGGCACCTGCGCTTGCGGCGCGTGAAAATTAGGCCCAACCGTGCAGGCGGCCGACAGAGCGCTCAGCGCAATCGCCAGCGCCGCGGGCAGCGCGGATCGAACGTAGGTGCGGCCGGACGAGCACTTTTTCAATTCAGTGCCCTCCCGGTCCGCCAGCGGCTTTCACCGGCGAGAAGAAGAACATGAGCGGCACGCAAAACACGCACAGAATCGCGAGCATGGAGAAGACATCGACGTAAGCGAGGATGGTTGCCTGCGAGACGAACGTTTGATAGAGCATGCCATGCGCGGTTTGCGCTGCTTGCGCGGGCGGTTGACCCGTCAAAGACGAAATCGTCGCCGTGCGCGCGTTCAGCGCATCGGTGAAGTTCTGCGAAAGCGGCGTCATATGCGAAGCCAGATGCGCCATGCGCGCTTGGGCGCGCTCGCGCACGAGCGCCGTGGATACGGAGATGCCTATCGATCCGGCGACGTTGCGAAACATCGTGAAGAGCGCCGATGCGTCGTTGTTCAGCTCTCGCGGCACGCTCCAATAGGCGAGGGCCGTCGTCGGCACGAACAAACAGCCGATCGCTAGCGATTGTGCGCTGCGCATCATGACCAAGGTTTTGTAGTCGATGTCGGGTGTGAGCCAGTGCGCGTAGGCGAGCGCCGCGGCCAGCAACGCGAAGCCCAGGCCGATGAAAAAGCGCGTTTCGACGTGGGGCATGATTTTGCTGATGATTGGAATTTCGAGCGTGATCAGGATCGCGCCTGGCGAGAGCACCAGTCCTGCCAGCGTGGCCGTGTAGCCGAGCCGCTGTTGCGCAAGCTGCGGAATCAATACGGCGCTGCCATACAAAATCATTGCGAAGGCGGCCATGGCGATGCTGCCGAGCGCGAAATTGCGGTCCCTCAAAGGGCTGAGACGAACGACGGGCTTGCGCGCATAGCTGAGCCAGAGCGCCGCCCCGACGAGGCCGATCGCGGCCAGTGCGGCGAATACGCGAATGAACGACGATCCGAACCAATCTTCGTCTTCGCCGCGATCGAGCATGACCTGCAAGCAGCCGAGTCCGACGGCAAGCAAGCCGATGCCGATGTAATCGATCGAGAGCTTCTCCTGCTTCGTTTGCGCCCACGGAGGATCCTCGACGAGCTGCTGCACGCCGAGGGTCGTCAGAATGCCGAACGGGACATTGAGCAGGAATACCCAGCGCCAGGAGAAGTGATCGGTGATCCAGCCCCCGAGCGTCGGCCCGAGCACAGGGGCCACGACGATCGCCACGGCGGACACCGAGAACGCCCGGGAGCGCTGCGCGGGCGGGAACGTATCGAGGATGATCGATTGTTGATTCGGCTGTAGCCCACCGCCGAAAAAACCCTGGGCGACGCGAAAGACGATCAGCTCGCCCAGGTTGGTCGCGATGCCGCAGAGAAACGAGCACACCGTGAACGCGACGATGCACAAAATGAAGTAGCGCTTACGCCCGAGCAGGCGTGCGAAGAAGGCGGAGATCGGCAACACGATGCCGTTGGCGACGAGATACGACGTGAGCGTCCAGGTGGCTTGATCGTAGCTCGCGGACATCGTGCCCGCGATATGCGGTAGCGCGACGTTGACGATCGTCGTGTCGAGCACTTCCATGAAGGCGGCGAGCGTGACCACCACGGCGATGAGCCATGGGTTCGCGCGCGGTCGCCAGTTTTCGTGCGCCATCGATCGTCCCCGCCCGTTACTTGAGGTAGACCGTCGGCTCGACGGAGAGACCGAGCGGCAACGGATGATCGGTCGGCAAGCCGCTATCGATGACGATCTTCACGGGTACCCGTTGCACGATCTTGACGAAATTACCGGTGGCGTTTTCGGCGGGAAATGCGGAAAAGCGCGAGCCGCTTCCTTGCTGAATGCTGTCGACGTGACCGTGCAGTGTCAGGTCGGGGTAAGCATCGACGTCGATTTCCACTTTATCGCCCGGCCGCATCTTGGCGAGTTGCGATTCTTTGTAGTTGGCCGTCACCCATAGCTGCGGCGTGACGATCGAAAACAACGAGGCGCCCGGCTGCAAATAGGCGCCCACTTGCACGTTGCGTCGCGTGATCCACCCGTCGGACGGCGCGCGCACCTGGCACCAGGCGAGATTGAGCTCGGCCTGCTCGAGCTGAGCGCGCGCTTGATCGACTTGCCGGCGGCGCTCTTCCACCGCGGCAACGGCTTGGCGAATCTGCTGCGCGACGAGCGATGCCGTGGCGAGCCGCGCATCGGCTTCCTTGACCGAGGCGCGCGCTGATGCCGCTTTCGCGTCGGCGGCATCGATGTTTTGCTGCGAGGTGGCGCGGGTGTCGACCTGATGCTCGCGCTCGTACGATGCCTGCGCTTGTTTGAGGTCGGCGCGCGCCGATGCCGTTTGCGCCTGCGCCTGGCGATATTCGGCGGGGTAGCGCACGCGCGCCACGTCGAGTTGAATTTGCGCCGTTTGCATTTGCGCCGTCGCGAGCCCTAGCTGCGCGCGCGCCGCGTCGACCTGCGCGCGGTACTCGCGCGGGTCGATGTCGAGCAGCACGTCGCCTTGATGAACGTAGACGTTATCGTTGACGTCGAGCTTGACGACATAACCGGCCACCTTCGGCGCGATCGTGACGGCGTTGCCGTCCGTGTAGGCATCGTCGGTGCTTTCTTGGTTGCGCGTGGCGAACCACCAGACGAAAGCCACAATCGCGAGCAATACGACGACGACGGCCAGAATGATCAGCGGCTTTTTGCTGCGCGGCTTGCGTTCGTCGTTTCGCGCGTCGCCATCGGTCTTGCGGTGGCTTGCGTCATCGTTTGCATCGTTGCTGCGCGGATTGTCGCCTTCGTCGCGTCGTTCGTCGTGAGCGCGCTCACGGGAGGAGTCGTCGGCGTCGGGCATAACGGGTTGTGATCGCAAAAACGATCGACGGGATGCAAACGGCGTACCCGAGAGCGCGTCGCAGGTGCGTGCGGCTCCTCGAAAAGCGCTGCGAGGCGAGGATCGGCCGGGGTGGCGCCGGCCCGCCGAATGAGGGCCGCCGGGCATGCGTATTGCGTGCCAACGCTCGTTTTCAGGCGTTGTGGAGGACAGGTCATGTCGAACGCAAACGGGAAGCAATCGGGTAAGAAGAACCACGAGGAAGCGCGCATCGATCACGGGGTGGATGAAACCTTTCCCGCGAGCGATCCGCCGGCCGTGGGCGGCGCAACGCGCATCGATCCGAGTCGATCGCCCAAGCCCGGCGAAGGCGGATCCAGCGAGGACGGCGGGGGCAGCGACGACACCAAAGATGTGCCCCCCAAGCGCGGTGCGGCCAACCCAAGCGCGGACAGCGATAACGGCCTGACCGGCATCGCGGGCTGAGCACGAATGGCGATGAGCGCGGCGCCGCTGCAATATTTGACGCACGCGGCTGGGCCCGCGGCCGCACCCACCTATCGGCTGGGTTGGGCGCTGATTGCACTCGTGACGACAGTGATGGTCTTGATCGCCGTGCTGCTCGTCGCCGCGATGGCGAGGCGACGGCGCGCGCCAGTGCCCGGCGAGGCCGAGCGGCTGCCGGCCGATGCCGGGGGCTTGCGTTGGCTGGCGATCGGGACGGGCGTGTCGTCGGTCGCACTGTTCGCCGCGCTCGTCTACGCCATGGTCACGCTCGAATCGGTGGCCTCGCCCTCGCGCGAAGCGCCGTTGACCATCGTCGTCACGGCATACGACTGGTGGTGGAAAGTCGACTATCCCGACGCCGAGGCGCCATCGCGCCAATTCGTCACGGCGAACGAAATTCATATTCCGGTGGGCGTACCGGTGCGCGTCGAGCTGCGCAGCGCCGACGTGATCCATACGTTTTGGGCGCCAAAACTTGCGGGGAAGACGGAGATGATCCCGGGGCAAACCAACGAGCAATGGATTGAAGCGGATGAACCGGGCGTCTACCGTGGCCAATGCTCGCAGTTTTGCGGCCCGCAACATGCGCATATGGCGTTCGAAGTCGTCGCTCAATCGCAGGCCGAGTTCGACGCATGGCGCGATGCCGAGCGGCGCGGCGCGCAGGCCGCAATCGCACCCGATGCACGCTCGGGCCAGCATATTTTCGGTGAACGCTGCGCGGGCTGCCATGCGGTGCGCGGCTCCGAGGCGGCCGGCATGCAAGCGCCCGACCTCACCCATTTGGCCTCGCGCCGCTTGATTGCCGCCGGGCAAATGACGAACACGCCCGAGCACCGGCTCGATTGGATCGAGCACGCGCAGCGCATCAAGCCGGATTCGCTGATGCCGTCGATTGCGTTGCCCGCGTCCGAAGCGGCTGCCTTGTCGGCCTATCTCTCCACTTTGCAGTGAGCGAAGCACGATGTCAGAGACGCCCATCTCCGCATTGCCCGGCGACCCGCCCGGCACCGTTCGCCTTTCCCGGCCGCTGCAACGCGGCGCGCTGGACGAAGCTGGGAAGGCGCGCTTGCATGAGCTGTGGGGGACGCGCCCGGGCTGGCGCGGATGGCTTTCGACCGTCGATCACAAAACCATCGGCCTGCGCTACCTCGTCACGGCATTCGTGTTCTTGCTGATCGGCGGGGTGGAAGCCCTCGTCATGCGGGTCCAGCTTGCGCGTCCGAACGCGAGCATCCTGACGCCCGAGCAATACGATCAGCTGTTCACGATGCACGGCGTGACGATGATCTTTCTTTACGCGCTGCCGGTCCTTTCGGGTTTTTCGAATTACTTGTGGCCGCTCGTGCTCGGCAGCCGGGACATGGCGTTCCCGCGGCTCAACGCGTTTTCGTATTGGGTGTTCCTATTCGCCGGCATCTTTCTCTATGCCAGTTTTCCGCTAGGGCAGGGCGCGGATGCGGGCTGGTTCAATTACGTTCCGCTTTCGAGCTTGACCTACGACGTTGGTCCCAACATCGACGTCTACGCGCTCGGCATGGTGCTGCTCGGCGTCTCCACGTCGGTCGGCGCGGCCAACTTTGTCGTGACCTTGCTGCGCATGCGTGCCCCGGGCATGTCGATCGATCGGATTCCCGTGCTGGTTTGGGGGACTTTGACGATTTCCGTCGGCAATTTGTTCGCGGTTCCTTCGGTGAGCCTGGCGTTCCTGATGCTGTGGCTCGATCGCCGCATCGGGATGCATTTTTTCGACGTCACGGGCGGGGGCGGGCGGGCGCTGCTTTGGCAACATTTGTTTTGGATTTTCGCGCATCCATGGGTGTATGTCGTGGTGCTGCCTGCGATGGGCATCGTCTCCGATGCGTTGCCGGTGTTTTGCCGCCGGCCGCTCGTGGGCTACGGACCCGTCGCGATTTCGACCGTCGCGACGATGGTGGTCGGCTTTGTCGTGTGGATCCATCACATGTTCGCGACGGGCCTGCCCCCACTCGCGCTCGCGTTTTTCGGCTCGGCCAGCATGATCATCTCCATTCCGAGCGCCGTGGCGACGTTCGCCTGGATCGCCACGATTTGGCTCGGCCGTCCGGTGTTCAAAACGCCGTTTTTGTTCTTTGCCGGATTCGTCCTGTTGTTCGTCATCGGCGGCGTGTCCGGCGTCATGACCGCCGCCGTGCCGCTCGATTGGCAGCTGACCGACACGTACTTCGTCGTCGCGCACTTGCACTATGTGCTCATCGGCATCAACGTATTCCCGGTGGTGGGGGGGACTTATTTCTGGTTTCCGAAATTCACGGGCCGCATGATGAGCGAACGGCTCGGCCGCATCGCGTTCTGGCTCATGTTCGTCGGGTTCAATCTCGGCTTCTTTCCGATGCACATCGCCGGCTTGCTCGGCATGCCGCGCCGGATCTATACCTATCCGCCGGACATGGGCTGGAATACGGTCAACATGCTGACGTCGATCGGCTCTTTCATCTTCGCCTTCGGTATTCTCGTTTTCCTCGTCGATCTCATCTACAGCCTCAAGCGCGGACCGATCGCAGGGGCCAATCCGTGGGACGCACCATCGCTCGAATGGTCCGTGCCCTCGCCGCCGCCGCCGTATAACTTCGCGGCCCTGCCGATCGTCGCGAGCCGGCACCCGCTATGGGAAGCGCGCATGGAAGGCGAGGCCGACAAACCGGCCGAAGCGCGCTCGCATCTCGACGAAGGCTACTTGCTGGTGCAGGGGCGCGAAGCGCTCGGCACGACCGCGTTGAGCGGCAAGCCCTACGTCATTCTGAAAATGCCCGAGGATTCGTATGCGCCGTTCATGCTGGGCTTGTTCGCCGCGTTGTTCTTCGCGGCGCTCGCGCTCGAGTGGTGGGGCGCTGCGCTGGCGATGCTGCTCGGCTGCGGGGTCTCGATCGCGGTTTGGCTGTGGCCGCAGCGCGAACTGATCGAACGCGAGCCCGCGCCTATAGAGGAGGGTTGAAATGAGCGAGGATGCGCAAGCGGTCCTGCTGCGTCCGGCCAATGCGTTGCCAGTCGGCAGCGCGGGGGAACGCGCGAGCGGCTTGCTCGGATGCGCGATGCTGATTGCGACCGAGGCCGCGCTGTTCGGCTATTTGATCTTCTCGTACCTCTATTTGGCCGTGCAGCAGAGCACGCATTGGCCGCCCGAGGGATTGCCCAAGCTCGGCCTGTCGTCGGTCAATACCGCGATCCTCATCGCCAGTAGCGTGTTCGCCTGGTTGTGCGAGCGGTTCGTGCGCCGTCGAAAAAAGAAGTGGGCCGTGGCGTCGATGGCGGTAGCCGTGGTGCTTGGCATGGTGTTCGTCGGCATTCAACTGCACGAATGGCACGACCACCCTTATGGTCCCACATCGCACCTTTACGGCTCGCTCTATTTCACGATCACCGGGTTTCATTTGGCCCACGTGCTTGTGGGCATCTTCGTGCTGATGTTGCTGGGATGGTGGACCGCACTTGGCTATTTCGACGAACGGCGTCATGCAGCGCTGACCATCGGCAGCTTGTATTGGCACTTCGTCGATATCGTTTGGCTTTTCATCTTCACGACGCTGTATCTGACGCCTTATTGGTTTTAGCAAATAGCAAATGGAAGCGAAGCGCGCCGTAAGCGGCGAACCTGTTTCGACATGGACGTTGACGCTCGGCGTGTTGGCGACGCCCGCGGCGTGGCTCCTGCAGATTTGCGCGGGCGAGGCGCTCATCGCTCAGACGTGTTTTCCGCATGACGTGCCGTTGCGCGTGCCCCTCGCGCCGGCGGTGGGCTGGAGCGTGGTCGGTATGAGCGCGCTGTTGCTGATCGTCGGGGTGCTCGGCGCGTCGCTTGCATGGCGCAACTGGCGGCGGCTCGCACGAGCGCAACGCGGCGAGCCGCCGGATGCGCCCGATACGAAGGTGGAGGGGCAGGCTTTCGTGGCAAGGGTGGGACTCATGGCAAGCGGGTTGTTTCTATTCGCCCTCGTGGCGACCGACGTCGCAACCGCGCTCGTCAAGGCGTGCCTGTGATGCAATGCGTCGATAACGAGGGAGAAATGGTGCCCGGCTCGTGGACTCGTTCGCTGGTTCGGCGCTGTGTGCGTGGCGTATGCGGATATGCCTGCCTATGGGCGATGGCGCTTGCGATGGCGCTCACGTTGCCGGCGCTGTGCCACGCAGGCGAAGCGGCTGATACCGCGCTGATTGCTCGCGGCGCTTACCTCGCCAAGCTAGCCGATTGCGCCGGCTGCCACACGAATGCGCCGACAGGCCAACCGCCGCAGCCGTCGCCGCCTTTCGCCGGCGGCTTGCCGATGGGCTCGCCGTTCGGCACGATCTGGACGACGAACATCACGCCCGAACCGACCTACGGCATCGGCCGCTACAGCTACGAAGACTTCGAGCGGGCCGTGCGCGAAGGTGTCGCGCCCGGCGGCAAGCGCTTGTATCCGGCCATGCCGTTTCCGTCCTTCTCGAAGATCAGCGACGACGATATGCATGCGCTGTACGCGTATTTCATGCATGGTGTCGCACCGGTGGCCCGACCCACGCCCGAGACGAAGCTGCCGTTCCCGTTCGATCAGCGTCTGGGGCTTGCCGCATGGGACGAACTATTTGCGCCGCAAGAGCGCTTCGATCCGCGCACCGACCGAAGCCCCCAGTGGAATCGCGGCGCTTACCTCGTTCAAGCGTTGGGGCATTGCGGCGCCTGCCACACGCCGCGCGGACCTGCCTATGAAGAGCGCGGGTACAACGACGGCGATCCGCTTTATTTGACGGGCGGAACGAACGATCATTGGTTCGCGCCGAACTTGACGGGCGATCCCGATTCCGGGCTCGGCCGCCTCTCTGCCGACGACATTGCCGCATTCCTCAAACACGGTCATGGAGCGGGGTTGGCGGCGTTCGGCAGCATGGTCGAAGTGATCGAAAACACCGGCCAATACATGACCGACGAGGATCTTCGTGCGATCGCGACTTACTTGAAGACGCTGCCGCCGCGACAAAAGAGCGGGCACGTCGATACGGATCCGGCGCGTAACGCGGCGACGGTCGGCGTATTGCGAACAGGCGCCATCGAATATCCGGGCGCTGGCCTCTACAACGCGTATTGCGCGCGCTGCCACCGTGCAGACGGTCGCGGCGAGCCGGGCAAATATCCGGCATTGGCAGGCAACCCGACGGTGGTCGCACCGCATGCGACGTCGCTCATTCGTTTGTTGATCGAAGGCGGTCGCAGCGCCGAGACGAAGGGTGGGCCCAAGCCGCAGCGGATGCCTTCGTTCAAGGACAAGTTGAGCGACACGGAGATAGCACGCGTGCTCACGTTCGTGCGCAATGCATGGGGCAACGAGGCTCGGCCCGTTGCACCGCGCGAAGTTTCCCGGATGAGAAGCGTCTTGCACCGGTGAGGCGCGAGCGCCTGCCCGGCGGACCGAGGCATGGGTGTTGCGGCGCATCGGGCCGACATGCGGCCTTTCGGCGCCGCATGTCGAACCTTCGGATCGTCAGGATCGTCATCGTTAAAGGAGGGAATCGAATGAAGATTCACACCGTAGGCCGCGTGCTCGTCACCCCGGTGATGTCGGCGGTATTGGCGTTGTCTTGCGTGTCGTCCTTCGCGCAGCAGCCGACGACGGGCGGCAGCGCGCCGGGGATGAGCCGCGCGCCGGGCAGCGAAGGCGCGGCCGGAACGGCCGGGGCGTCGGCGACGCCACCCGGTACGACCGCTTCGCCCGCGCCGGACGCTGGGGCCTCGGCGAGTGCGCCGATGCATCACAAGAAGCACAAGAAATCGCACCACCATCGCCGTCATGCGAGCGGCGCTCAGGCAGCTTCGGCGACGAAGCCGTAACGAGTAGGGGTGCCGCCCGGCGCTTGCCTGCGGGCCATAAACGACGAGCGCGGCCTCCCCTGCGGGCGGCCGCGCTCATCATCTGCGCTTACAAAGGGCTAACGCCGAAGCGCCAACCGGCGACGAACACATCCACGGAAAACCACGCGCTGTGTCGACGCCTGGAACCGGCGCTAGAGCTTGACCCCGCCAGCCTCCGGCGCATCCGGGTCCAGGTCGTCGCGCGCCACGTCGTAATCGGCTTCGTACTCGTCATCCGCGCCGAGACTACGCCAGTAGGGTTCCCTTCCGTAGTACTGGTGAATCGACGTTGCCCATGTTGCATCGGCCATCGACGGCCAGTGTTGTTTGTCGAACCCCGGCGCGTTTCTGACGCGCTCTGAAGAGAGCGCGAGCAGGAAACATTTGCGGGTGGTATCCAGCGTCAGCGCGCTCCAAGGGATGGCCATCAATTTATCGCCGATGCCGAGGAAGCCGCCCGAGGACATGACGACATAAGCGATGCGGCCGCTTTGTACGTCGAGCATGATGTCTTTGACCTTGCCGACCTCGTCGCCGTCGGTGCTTAGAATCTTATCGCCGTCCAAAGTGCTGGCGGCCATGACCTCCGGACCCGGACCGGACGCTGTTTCACCGCCTTTACCGACGATGCGCGCGCCTTGCGCCATGCCGGGAGTCGTTGGGGTGGTGTGGGTACGCATAGCATTTCTCCTATTTCGTGTGGTGAAGCACTCTGCGAACGGGCGAACGGTCGGCTTACGAGGAAAAACAGCGAACAGAAACCGCGCCCGTTGCGCGACTATGCCGCGCGTCAGCGGCTCTTGCCGCCGCCGTCCATTCCAGTTCCGACCTGCCAGGCGCGTCGACCTGCATCGGACAGTTGGCCGCAGCTGTGAGTCGCGTCGGCCTCGGTGCCTTCGGCGGCCATTTCGCCGCCCGGCTGCTCGAGCGACGCCTGCTGTTGCTGCTTGCGTGCGGCTACGCGTTCGTCCTGCGATTTGCCGCTGTGAACGTTCATGGAATCCTCCTTTGAAGTCACTTGGCTCCTCGAATGAATGCGCATAGAGCGTGCCGCGGCAGGGCGCCGTCGCACCATGACGAGGGTGCGCTCTTGGCGCGCCCGTTGCTGCGTCCCGAAGGGAGGGCGCGGCGGTGTCGCGGCGTGACGGGGCGATATGGAGCGATATGCTGTCTGAAACGATCGACGCGCATCGACATCGCCGACGCAACCGAAATCATTCCTGGCGTGTAAAGGAGATCACATGAGCACACTAGACCCCGACAGCTTTCCGTCCTCCGGCAGTTCCGAAGCGCCCGGACGAGAAACCGGTGCATTGGGACCGAGCGATTCGTCCGACAGCGGGAGCGATATTGCCGGTGCGAAGCGGCACGAGTTCGACAAGGACACCGAACTGGACCAGCACGCGCTGGAAATCGGCGACGCCGAACTGGCCAGCGACACGGATCGCGCAGGCACAGGCGAGCGCTCGTCGGCCGACGGCGATTCGACGCTGAGCGAGGACGCCGATATCGAGCCCGATCGCATCGACACGCCGGCCGACCCGAACCGCGATATCGAGCCTTGATGGAAACGGCGGCGCCGCGGGCTCAGTGAGGCGCGGCGGCCGCCGCCGACGCGGCCGCGGGCGTCGCGCCCCGGATATCGACGGCCTCCGGATAAAGCTGCAGCAGCACGCGCAAGACGCCATTGGTCCAGCCGAAGCCGTCTTGCAAAGGATATTCGCCGCCGCCTGCGGATGTTGGCACCGCGTTGCGGCTGATGTCGTATTTCTCGACCAGCTTGCCGGTGCGTGCGTAATAGTCGACATTCGTGCGGATCCAGCGCGTGGCGATCGTGCGCGCCAGCGCCATTTCGCCGTAGCGGCGCAGGCCGATCACGGCCAGGTATTGCAACGGCGCCCAGCCGTTCGGTTCGTCCCATTGCTGGCCGGTCGCCGCTTGGGTCGTGGCCATGCCGCCCGGGCGCAGCAAGCCGCGTTTGACGGATTCGGCCACCGCTTTCGCTTGCTCGCGCGAGGCGACGCCCGCGAACAGCGGATACACCGTCGCCGCGGTCAGGCGATGGCGCGGCGTGCGGTGGACATAGTCGTAATCGGAGAACGCGCCGATGCGAGGGTCCCAGAGCCAGCGGCGAATGGCCTCGGCGCGCGCCCTCGCCCGCGCTTCGAAGTTTTCCGCGCGCGTGGCGTCGCCTTGCAGCCGGTATGCCTTCGCCAGCGTTCGTTCCAGGCCGTAGAGCAAGGCGTTCAAATCCACGGGCACGAGCGAGGTGACGTCGATCGTCGCGAGCGTGCGGTTGTCGGCGAACCAACGCGAACTGAAGTCCCAACCGCTCTCTCCCCCCGCGCGCAAGTTGCGCCATAAGTCCTTGGGATTTCGCTGCGGCCTCGAGTTTGCCGTTTCTACATCTTCCCGATACGATTCATCGCGCGGCCCATCGCGCTCGTCCCAGTATCGGTTCAGCACGGTGCCGTCGAAAAGACGAACGACATGGCGTGAGGCGTGACCCGGCCCGACCGCCGCCGCGCCTTCCATCCAATAGTCGTATTCGGCCTTCAGCTCGGGCAGGTACTGCAGATAAGCGCTATCGCCCTCGCGCTGCGCCAGCAGCCCGACCATCTGCGCAAAGAACGGCGGCTGCGAGCGGCTGAGATAGTAGGTGCGATTGCCGTTCGGGATATGCGAGTAGCGATCGATGAGCGCGGCGAAGTTCTTCAACTCGTCGCGCGTCAGATCGTGCCTGCCGCTGGCGGCTAGGCCGAGCATGATGAAATACGAGTCCCAGTAGTAAATCTCGTCGAAGCGGCCGCCGGGCACGACGTAAGACGCAGGGAGCGGCAGCAGCGAAGACCAGGGGCTCGCCACCGAATCGGGATCGCGCCGCAGGACGTCCCACAGCGTATCGATATGGGCGACGACGGTTTGCTTCGGGTCGGAGACATACTGACGCACCTCGTGCCGCGGTGCGGCGAAACGGGCGTCGACGAATTTGCGCAGATCGAAGCCGGGTTGGCCACGGGCCGCCTCGTACGCCGCCGCGATACGCGCGGGGTCCTCCTTGGGGACTCGGTCTGCGAAGGTCTTGCCGTCTGGGAAGACGTGGGCCAACTCGACGGCGCGATATAGCTCGCCGAGCGTTTGCGATGGGGGGGCGGGTACGACCGGCGAAGCCTGTGCGTGCGGATTCGAGGCCGGCATGCGAATCGACGCCGTCGAGGACGCATTCGCGCGCGCCGGCGCCGCGGGCGTCGCCACGGGTTGGGCGGCAAAGCATGAAGCGGCAGTCAAGAGTGCGGCGGCGAGCGCATGGCGCACGAAGGCCAAATGCATGGGCGGTTCCTCTCGTCGGGGTGGTCGAAAGCGTCGGCGCCCGGCGGCGGCGCAACGCGCATGCCGCGGCCGGCGCGGGCGAGAGGCGCCAAACTGCGACACGCAGGGGCAGCGGCGGGCGTCGAACGCGGCTGAGACGGCACGGCCTGCGGCGCGAGACGCGCGTGCCGCGCAGGATAACCCGACCGAGCCGGGTGGATGGGGGCGAGAGGCGGTACCGGTCGTAAGCGACATGGCGGCGCGTCGTGCGCCGCTCATTTATTCAATGGCTTACCTGCGTCGCGGGGCAGGCCGGCCTTGGCGCGTCATTGCAAATGCTGGCCGCCGTTGATCGAAATATTGGCCCCCGTGACGAAGCCTGCTTCGTTCGAACAAAGGTAGGCGACGAGCGCGGCCACTTCCTCGGGCTGCCCGAGGCGTCCGACCGGAATCTCCGGCAGGATCTTCGTGTTCATGATTTCTTCCGGCACGGCCATGACCATGCGTGTGGCGATGAAGCCCGGCGAGACGGTGTTCACGGTCACGCCTTTGCGCGCGAGTTCGAGTGCGAGCGATTTCGTGAAGCCGTGCATACCCGCTTTGGCGGCGGCATAGTTGGTTTGCCCGAAGCCGCCCTTGCAACCGATGACCGACGAAATGTTGATGACACGGCCCCAGCCGCGCGCGGTCATGCCTTCATACCACTGCTTCGTCATATTGAAGACCGAGTCGAGATTGGTGCCGAGCACCGCGTCCCAACTCTCCTTCTCGAGCTTCTTGAAGCTTGCATCGCGCGTGATACCGGCGTTGTTGACGAGAATGTCGATGGGGCCGATCTCGTTCTTGATCTGAGTGGCGCAGCGCACGCACGAATCGTAATCCGCCACGTCGACGGGATAGGCGCGGAACTGCCGTCCGGATGCCTCCATGCGCGCCAACCACGCATCGGCCCCAGTGTTGCTCGGCGAATAGGTGACCACGACGGCGTGACCGACGTCGTGCAGCCTAATGCTGATCGCTTCGCCGATGCCACCCATGCCACCCGTGACCAGGGCAACTCTTTTTGTCATATCCGTTCTCCATTAGAGTGTTTGACGAAGTGAAACTTCGGCCGGTGCGATGCAGGCCTCTCAAACTGCACGCACAGCCTTCTCTTGCCGCGCGCGCGTTAGCGCAAGCGCGAGCAGGCTTCGAGAATCGAATTGCCGTTCTCGGTGATGCGTGGGCGCGGCACACCGATGTCCTCGGCTTGCTCGAGCTTGATCAGATGATGCTCGAGCAACGTGCCGAGTTCGGCGCGATCGCCGATTTGATCGGGAGCGTCCTTGACGAGCATCAAAGTGGCGAGTTCGTGTGGGCTCAGCATGCTTGTCTCCAATCGGCTATAGACGGTCGTCCGGTGTCCTCAATTGACGCCCCGGTGCGGGCTGCACCAGTAGTACTTAATGCATCAATTACATCGTCGACGAAACGCACTGAGAAAAACCGGAAAGAATTCCAGTGGAGAAACGCAAGACGGGTGAAGAACGAAATGGCTATTCATATGACGCTATAAAACGTTTTCGATTATTTATTTGGACGCGGTGCGCCAAGGTATTAATTACCCGCCGCAGGCACGCATCCTGCGGGCGATACGGTAATTGTTTCGATGCCCCGGTCGGATTCATGCGGCCAGGCGCGATTCTTGGTTGGCGCAATACTAATACCGTCGTGCGTAGTTCGCAATATGGGACAGTGACGGATGTCTGTCTCCCCATTTGTTTTGACGGGTACGGGCCTATGACAGGTTGCACATTAACTTTCAAATGTGTTCGCTTGATGTCTATGGGCCGCAACACGAATCGTTTAATTTGCGCGTCACAATTTTAAGGAAGTCGGGGAAACGACTTCGTCCGGCCCGTTTATTGCTGTGCTGGCATATCGCGACCGCTAACGGAGGAAACCGCCCATGCAAGAAAGCCAGGAACCGAAGAACCCGGGGGACGAAGCGCCTCCCGACTCGCCCGGCGTCGGCGAAAGTCCATGCCGCGTCTGCCGTGGGACAGGCATGGTCGAGGGCCAGCCGTGCACGATCTGCGGTGGAACGGGGCGAGTACTGCAGGGAATCGGCGGCGGCTAGCCGAGCCGCCCGTGCGCCGCGACAATGCGCCGCGCACGGGCGCCGCAGCACAACGGGGACTGCCCGCTGCGCTGCGGAGCGAACTTAGTGATGATCGCGTCGCGGCGCGGTGTCAGAGGCGACGCCAGTCGTCCCCACGTTCTCCATACTCGAGGCCCAGTATGGCGAGCTGCCGTAGTAGGTATGCAACTCGTTCGCCCACGCGGCGTCGGCCATGGCCGGCCAATGATCCTTATCGAAGCCCGGCGCATTGCGCACCGTTTCGGAACTCACGGAGAGCAAGAAGCACTTGCGATCGGTATCGAGCGTCAGCGCGCTCCAGGGAATGGCGAGCAGCTTGTCGCCGATGCCGAGAAATCCGCCGCTAGACATCACCGCATACGCAATGCGGCCCGTGTACACGTCCAGCATGATTTCCTTGATCTTGCCGACGTCCTCGCCGTCGGAACTCATGACCTTGTCGCCGTCGAGCGTGCTCGCGGCCATCACATAGGGACCCGGGCCTTCCGCCGTCGTGCTGCCCTTGCCGACGATGCGGGTTTCGCCGCGGCTGCTCATGGGATCGGGTGAAATGGTCATAGCAATGCTCCTTCCGTGTGTTGATCTCGACGGGCCCGAGTGGCCTTCGTCCATATCGGCGATACCGTTGCCGGCCGCCGTGCCCAACTGTCTAAGTGGCTGCTTCGGCCGGTTCGCCGATTGAGCCGATTGGGTCGATCCTCCTATTTGTCTACTGCATCTCTACTGCGCATCTCTACTGCACTTGTGCGATCGCCTTCGAAACCGCCGCGGGGCTGTCGTAGTGCTTATCCGGCAGCCGATCGAGCAGTTCGACGATTTCGCGGTCGGCGTGGTGCGCTCGCGCCGTTTCCGAAAGGCGCTCGCGCGTCGTCGGATAATCGATGCCCGCCAACGCTTTTTGCACGGCGACCGGCGAGGGTTGCCCGGGGTGTCGATGGTCTTGCGAGTGAGCCGGATGTTGAGCCATGTATGCCTCCTTGAACGAGGTTGAACACGCCTGGGAGTTCAGCAACGACCGTTCCATCGGCGCATGCGCGGCCCCGTTCGCGCCGATGGGCCGGCCCCGGTGCGCGTGTCGTAAATCGTGCAGCGACGGTGCAGTCTTTGCCTGCTGTCTGGCCGCGGCCCGATGAAGGCCGAGGGGGTATGGGCATTGCTCGCTGATTCATCGATCGCCACCTTTTTGACAGGACTCTAGTCATGCGCTCGGACCCCGGCCTCGATCGGCTTTGCATCGATACGATTCGCACACTGGCCATGGACGCCGTGCAACGGGCCAACTCTGGCCACGCCGGCGCACCCATGGGCCTCGCTCCCGTCGCTTATCAACTGTGGCAGCACCATTTGCGTTACGACCCGGATGAGCCGTTATGGCCCAACCGCGACCGGTTCGTGTTGTCGGTGGGCCACGCCTCGATGCTGCTGTATGCGTTGCTGCATTTGGCCAACGTGAAAGCCGTGGATGAGCGTGGCTGCCCCACCGGCGATGCTGCCGTTCCGCTCGCAGAGATCGAACGGTTTCGGCAACTCGACAGCAAGACGCCGGGACACCCCGAATACCGCGTGACGACCGGCGTCGAAACGACCACCGGCCCGCTCGGTCAGGGGCTGGGAAACAGCGTGGGCATGGCGATCGCCTCGCGTTGGTACGCGGCGCGTTATAACCGCGACGGCTTCCCCTTGTTCGACTACCACGTTTATGCGCTCGCCGGCGACGGTGACATGATGGAGGGCGTGTCGCATGAAGCCGCTTCGCTGGCGGGTCATTTGCGTCTTTCCAATCTCACCTGGATCTACGACAGCAATCGCGTCACGATCGAAGGCGGGACCGACCTGGCCTATAGCGACGACGTGCAATCGCGTTTTCGCGGATACGGCTGGCACACGCTGACCGTCGAGGACGCCAACGACTTATCGGCAGTGGAGACCGCGTTCGCGGCCGCCAAGCGCAGTGTCGATGCGCCGACGCTGATCGTCGTGAAAAGTGTCATCGGTTGGGGCGCGCCGCACAAGCAAGGCACGGCGGCCGCGCATAGCGATGCGCTCGGCGAAGAGGAAGTCGCCCTTGCCAAACGCGCCTACGGCTGGCCCGAGGACAAGCAGTTCTACGTACCCGAGCATGTACGCGAACGGTTCGCCGAGGGCGTGGGCGCGCGCGGCAAGCAAGCGCGCGGCGAATGGCAGCAGCGTCTGGCCGCGTATGCGCAGCGCTATCCCGACCTGGCGCGCGAGCTGGAGCTGATCGAGCATCACGCGCTGCCGCAGGGGTGGGATGCCGGCCTGCCCTCGTTCGACGCGGACGCCAAAGGCGAGGCGACACGTGCGTCGTCGGGGGACGTGCTGAACGCGATCGCCGCGCGCGTTCCTTGGATGTTGGGCGGCGCCGCCGATCTGGCGCCTTCGACGAAGACGCTGCTCAAATTCGAGGGGGCGGGCAGTTTTTCGGCCCACACGCCGGGCGGAAGGAACCTGCACTTCGGCGTGCGCGAACATGCGATGGGGGCGGTGGCCAACGGGCTCGCGCTTGCGAATTTGCGGCCCTATACGGGGACGTTTTTGATCTTCAGCGATTACATGAAACCGCCGATCCGCCTGGCCGCGCTCATGGAGATCCCCGTCGTCTTCGTCTTCACCCACGATTCGATCGGCCTTGGCGAGGACGGACCTACGCACCAACCGGTCGAACAGCTTGCATCTTTGCGCGGCGTTCCCGGGCTCACGGTGCTGCGGCCTTGCGATGCGAACGAAGTGCGCGAGGCGTGGTGTGTCGCGTTAAGCAGCGCGAGACGCCCGAGCGCGCTGGTGCTTTCACGTCAACCGTTGCCCACGCTCGATCGCACGCGCTATGCGGCAGCCGACGGGTTGCGGCGCGGCGCCTATGTGCTGGCCGACCCGTCCGATGGCGCTGCCCCGCAAGTGCTTCTCATCGCCACGGGAAGCGAGGTGCATCTTTGCCTTCAAGCGTTCGAACGTCTGAGCCGAGAAGGCATTGCCGCACGCGTGGTGTCGATGCCGTCGTGGGACATCTTCGAATTGCAGGATGACGCGTATAAGGACGCCGTGCTGCCGCCCGAAGTGGACGCGCGCGTTGCGGTCGAACAGGCCGCGACGATCGGATGGGACCGGTACGTAGGCCGCACCGGTGCGAAGATCGTCATGCACACGTTCGGGGCGTCTGCGCCGATACGCGACCTGCAAGGCAAGTTTGGGTTCACGCCCGATCACGTCTATGAAGCCGCGAAACAGCAGCTCGCGCGCATCGTCGGATCGAGCGGGTTGCCGGGCGGGAATTGAGCGAAGAGGGGGCTGATGGGGGTGATGGGACGTGCTGCGAATGGGCGCCGGGCGAGCCTACCGGCGCCGCCCGCCGCGATCGTCGCGGCGGGCCGATCCCCGTTACTCTTGATGTCCCTTATAAGTTTGGTCGTTTTGCTGCGGGGAATAGCCGCCCGTGTTCGATGGGCTTTGCTGATCCATGCCAGGCGACACCGTCGAGCGGCCCGAGCCCGTGCCCGTGGCGCCCGGGCTACCGTAGCCGCTCTGATTCCGGCGGCTGCGCGTCGAGTGCTTCTGGTCGTACGTGCTGGTGTTGCCGCCATTCATGCCCGGCTGGATGCCCGGCTGTTCCAGCGTATTGCCGCTAGGGGCCGCGCCGCCGCGCGTGCCCGCCCCTGTACCGCCAGCGCCACCCGCACCGGCTGAGCCGCCGGCGCCCTGAGCATACACACCCCCTGCACATGCCATCGCGAGGGCAGAAACCAGCAGCGTCTTCGTCGTGGTCTTCATACGGTCCTCCATCTGAGTGGTTACGAGAGACTGAATGCGCGCCCAATTTCAACTTCTCACGCACGTCTCCTATGCTGCAAAGGGCGTGCCGCGGACGCTTCCCGACTGCCGTGAACAGGGTGGGAACGCGCATTGCATCGCGAAACGAATCGCACAACGAGCGCGGCACTCTCGGGCCGCCTTGGTTGGTCTGTTTGCCCTTAAGACGAAAGGAGGAACACGCATGACCGTCCCGCTCGATGCGCGGCAAAGCCTCGTGGAAATCGAGCATGCGTTGCGCCGTCGCTTGCCCGAAGACGGCGGCCACCTCGCCGAGCGCAACGTGATGGTCGGCGTGGACCGATCGATCGTCGACGAGGGCGAGCGAGGGCGAGTGTGAAGCACAACGAGCCTCGGGTTCGCGCGAGGATAAAGAGGCGCATCGCTGCGGATATCTGGCAGGCGATGTGGCGCTACCGAACCCAAACGTTCGGCGCGGCCGCGTTGATGGTTACCGCCAAACTCGCCGGCGTGTCCGTGCCCCTGGCGCTGCGAGAGATCATCGATCATCTCGGACACCGTACGGCGTTGGCGCTGTTTCCCGTGTTCCTCGTCCTTGCCTACGCGTTGCTGCGTTTCATCGGCGATGCGCTGGGCGAGGCGCGCGACGTGGTGTTCAGCACGGTCACGCAACACACGGTCGCCGATCTCGCCGAACGCACGTTCGCGCGGCTGCATCGGCTCGGCGCGCGCTATCACTCGCAGCGCGAAACGGGTTCGATCGTGCGCGATGTGCAAAAGGGCACCGACGGTGTTGGCTATCTGCTCGGCGTGGGGCTGTTTACGATCTTGCCCGCATTCATCGAAATCGCGGCCGTGATAGGCATCATCGCCAGTGGTTACACGATCGCCTTCACTTGGATCATTGCCGGAACACTCGTAAGTTATGCGACGTACACGGTGATTTTTACGCGCCGCCGCATGCGAGTGCAGCGGGAGGTCAACCGGCTCGAAGCGGCGTCGGACAGCCGGCTCGTCGACAGCATGCTCAATTACGACACGGTGAAGTATTTCGCGGCCGAGGAGTTGGAGACGGCGCGTTACCGTAGCGTGTTGAGCCGTTGGGTCGTCGCGCGTTTGGCCAATCAGCGCGCGCTCACGGCGCTGCACGTGGGGCAAAGCGCCGTCGTATGTCTAGGCATCGCCGCGATGATGCTGTTGGCGGTTCAATACGTCGTTGCAGGACGCATGACGCTCGGCGATCTCGTGCTCGTCAATGCATACATCGTGCAGGTCTGCATGCCGCTGAACACGCTCGGGTTCGTGTTTCGCGAAACGAACGACGCGCTCGTGAACGTTGAGCGCATGTTCACCGTGCTTGCGGGCGACAGCCTTCAGAGCGGCGACCCCGCCGCGGACGAGGACAGGGACGAGCCGGGCGCCAAGCCGCTCATCGTGACGGCCGGCGAAATCGCATTCGAGCACATCGATTTCGGCTACGATCCGGCGCGGCAGATTTTGCATGACGTGGATTGTCGAGCGAAGGCGGGCGGCAGGCTCGCGGTCGTCGGCGGCAGCGGCTCGGGCAAGTCCACGCTCGTGCGGCTGTTGTTTCGGCTCTATGCGCCCACGCGCGGAAAGGTGACGATCGACGGCCAAGATCTGCGCTACGTCACGCGGCGTTCGCTGCGCGAGGCGATTGGCATCGTGCCGCAGGACACCGTGCTCTTTAACGATACGATCGCCTACAACATCGGATACGGCCGCGAGAAAGCGACGCGCGCCGACATCGTGCGGGCGGCGCGAGCGGCTCAACTCGACGAGTTCGTCGAGCGGCTGCCCGACCACTACGACACGCGGGTCGGAGAGCGGGGCTTGCGGCTCTCGGGCGGCGAGCGGCAACGCATTGCGATTGCGCGCGCGTTCTTGAAGGATCCGCCGATCATCGTGTTCGACGAGGCGACCTCCGCGCTCGATACGCGTTCGGAGCGCGCGATACAAAACGAGTTTCGCCGTTTGGCGGAAGGACGAACGTCGGTCGTGATCGCCCATCGACTGTCCACGGTCGTCGACGCCGATCACATTCTCGTCATGGAGCATGGGCGCATCGTCGAGCAGGGGCGGCATGCGGAACTGTTGGCGCGCCCCGGTGGCGTCTATGCACGCATGTGGGCGCTGCAACTCGAGCAGGGCGAGCTCGAGCATACCCAACGCAAGCTCGCCGCGCAGCCGATGCACGTCGGCGATCTGGCGGCCGAGATCGCCGCGCGAGTCGTGACCGAGGCGAACGCGCAGGGCGTCGATTTCGGTTTGCGGGTGATCGACCCCGAGCTTCCCGTTACCGGTGAAACGGAGCAAATCCAGCGCGTGGTGGCCATGCTCTGCTCTAACGAGATCGCGCAGGCGGGGGAGGGCCAGCGCGTGCAATTGCTCGCGCAACGGGAAGGGAATGCCGCGTGGCTGGCCGTATTGGGCGCAGGCGATGAGCCCGCCTCACTAACGGCCGAACAAGCGGCGGACGCTGAGCGGATTCTGGGTGCGGCGGGCGGAACGTTCTTGCCGACGCCGATCGATGGGCGCGTGGCTTATGTGGCGACGCTGCCGCTCTTGCCGGTAGTCGGCGCGGACGGTGTCGCCGCGCCGATCGTGCCGGGCGCCGCACGGCTAGACGGAATCAACGTGCTCGCCATCGACGATGACGAAGAGGCGCGCGACGCGCTCGAAGCGGCGCTGGTGGCGAACGGCGCCCACGTGCAGTTGGCGGCCTCGGGCGAGGATGCGCTGCGGCGGTTGGAGGCAAGCCCGCGCTCGCAGTGGCCCGGTGTGCTCGTATGCGATATCTCGCTGGGCGACGAAGACGGCTGCGAGGTCCTGGCGCGCATTCGCGACATGGCGACCAAGTACGACGGCGTATCGCCGCCGGCCATTGCGTTGACCGGCCACAACGATCCCTCGGTGCGTGAAAGGACGGCGCTTGCAGGCTTCGGCGCGCATTTCGTCAAGCCCGTGGCGATCGATGCGCTTGCGGGGGCGATTAGGCGGCTGGCCGTTTCGCATGTCAGCGAGCCCTAGCGTTCGGACGCGATGCGCTTCGCTTCACGCACGCTGCGCACCGGCGGCGCTGATGTCGCCGGCGACGGGCTTGCGCGCGAGGCGGTTTCGGAAATGCTCGGCCGTGGCCCGCAGTCCTGCCTCTAGCGATGTGGTGGGCGCCCAGCCCAACAACGCGCGAGCCGCCGATATGTCTGGTTGGCGGTGCCACGGATCGTCGATCGGCAACGGTCGAAAGACGATCTCGCTGTCCGAGCGTGTCGCCAAGCGGATATGCTCGGCCAATTCGAGCATCGTTATCTCGTGCGGATTGCCCAAGTTGACGGGGTCGCACGAACCGTCGGGCGCATCCATCAGGCGGATGAACGCATCGATCATATCGTCGACATAGCAAAGCGAGCGCGTCTGGGTGCCGTCGCCGTAGACCGTCAACGGCTCGCCCGAAAGCGCTTGCACCATGAAGTTGGAGACGACGCGCCCATCGGCCGGATGCATGCGCGGCCCGTAGGTGTTGAAGATGCGCGCGATGCGCACTTGCACCCCATACTGCCGTCGATAGTCGACGAACAAGGTCTCCGCGCAACGCTTGCCTTCGTCATAGCATGAGCGCGGGCCGATCGGGTTGACGTGACCCCAGTAGTCCTCTTTTTGCGGATGCACGCGTGCGTCGCCATACACCTCGCTCGTCGAGGCTTGAAAAATTTTCGCGCGCACGCGCTTGGCTAGGCCGAGCATGTTGATGGCGCCGTGCACACTCGTCTTCGTCGTGCGTACCGGCTCGTATTGGTAATGCACGGGCGAAGCGGGGCAGGCGAGGTTGTAGATCTCGTCGACTTCGACATACAGCGGAAACGTCACATCGTGCCGCATCAACTCGAAGTTGCTGCGCCCCAACAGATGGGCCACGTTCTCGCGCGTTCCGGTGAAAAAATTATCGACGCACAACACGTCGTGGCCGGCCTCGACGAGCCGTTCGCAAAGGTGCGAGCCGAGAAAGCCCGCGCCGCCTGTGACCAATATCCGCTTTCGATCGAGTTCTTTCATCGCCGGTTGCTCCGATAGTCGCGTAAAAGGTTTTGCAGGCGCCGATCGGCGGCGCGATCGCCTGCCGTCGTCACGACGCCGCCTCGCGCAGCAGGCGGTCCCAGTCGTGAACGAAGCGTGCGATGCCGAACCGCTCTAGCGCCGTGCGGCGTGCGCCATCGCCGAGGCGCCGCGCTTCGCTCGGGTCGGCTAGCAAGCTGCGCATGTGCTCGATGAGCGCATCGACATCGGTCGCGAGATAGCCGTTCTCGCCGTTGACGATCACAGTAGGCAGCTCCGTGCTGGCGAGGCCGACGATCGGCATGCCGACCGTCATCGCTTCGATGATGGCGAGGCCGAGGCTCGTCCAGCGAATCGGGTTGAAAAAGAATCGATAGCGCGCCGTGAACGCCGCGAGATCGAGGTTGCCGATTTCGCCGAGGCCCCCGGCTGCCTGCGCATTCATTCCGACGAGATCGAGCGGCACGCGATCGGCTGCCGCGGCGAAGACATCCGAGCCCAAACGCCGCCCGCGAGTTGCGAGGTTGTTGATCACGACGATTCCGCGCTCGAGCTCGCCCGTGTAACGCACGCCTTCGGGCACCAGCACGCCATGCTCGATCACGCGGGTCGGCGCCTTGCCGCAATCCCACATCAAGCGGTTGAAGTGCGTCACGTGCACCATCAACACGGCCGGATCGTCTACCCAATGACGCTCGCAAAACGGATTGTTTTGCGGGGGATCGTGTTCGAGGTAGACCGTCGGCAGCTTGCGTTGCGCCTCGGACAGCACGGTCATGCGATCGTGCTCCCAATGCTCGCGATGTTGATAGAGCACGACGTCGAACTCGCGTTGCGAGACCTCGTCCGCGTCCACTTCATGAACATTCGCACCCCAGGGCAAGACGCCCGTTCGGCCCGCATGTCCGGGCGGATTGCCCGGCCGCGTGACGAGCCAAAACTCGTGCGGGGTTTGCGTGAGGTAATACAGATAATTGCCGTGGACATGCCAAGTCAGCACGCGCAGTGGCTTGTTACGTTGCATGGCGAGGCTCCTTTGCGCGGTCAGGCAGGCGTGCGTGCAAGACCCCGGCGTCGGCCGGTTGAGCGGACGAATGGCGGGCCAATTGCTCGAGCGCTGCTTCCACGACCTCGGCAGCGCTGACGTTCAGCGCACACGGATGGCCGTACGGGCAGTCGCGGAACGCGCAAGGACGGCACGACGGATAGTCGGCCAGCACGCGGTGACGTGTCTTATCGAGCGGCGCCCATCTGCGCGTATCGCTGCCCGATGCAATGACGGTGCTGGGCGTGCGCATGGCGGCCGCCACGTGCGAGATGCCGGTGTCGTTGCAGACGACGAGGCGCGCGTGCGCGACCAGCACAGCGAGCGCGCCGAGCGAGGTGGAGCCGGTCAGGTGCAGTGCCGGAGCCGCCATCGCGCCCAGAACCGCGGCGGTGATCGCGGCCTCGTTCGATGTGCCCGTGATCGCGATCTGCCAACCGTACGAGGAAAGGGTGTCGGCCACCTCGGCGAAGCGCTCGGCGGGCCAGCGCCGCGACGGCAACTGTGCGCCCGGATGGAGCACGATCAAGCGCTCCGCCTCGATGCCGTGCTGCGCTTCCAAGGCCGCATATTCGCAGCGGTCATGCGGCGTGAGCGGAAACCAGAGGGTATCGTCGTGCGCGTCGATGCCGAGGGCACGCACCAATGCGAGATACCGGTGCGGTTCGGGCAGCTCGTCGGGCCATGCGATGAAGCCCGCTTCGGGCGTTTCCCGCGGTTGATGGAAGCCGGCACAGGCTGCGGCGCCCAAGCGTTTGACGATGTCGTTCGCCGGGCCGCCGCTGCCATGCATTTGGATGGCGAGGTCGAAGCGCCGCTCTTTCATGGCGGCGAAGAATTTCGGTAGTCCGGCCTCGGTTTCCTCCTGCTCTGGAAACCCCGGCGCGCCTGGAAAGACGACGAGTTCGTCGATCAGCGAGGCGTAGCGTTCGACGAAACGCGCGGCCCAAGGTAATCCGATCAGCGTAACGTGCGTCTCGGGCCACGCGCTGCGCAGGGCGCGCAGTGCCGGGACGGAACACAGCATATCGCCGAGCTGCAGCGCGCGAAAAATCGCCACGCGTCGCGGCGAGGAACCCTGAGGGAAGGCGAGAGGAGTGCGCATTAGAGGAACCAGGTCCGATAGCGGATCGCGCCGCGCAACCGCCAATAGATCGACAGAAACGGAATGACGGCCGAAGTCGCGGCCATTTCGGCGATATGCGCCCATCTGCGGCTTCGCCCGCGCATCCGCAGCAAAAAGAATCGAACGGTCAGCGCCAACCAGATCAGGGCGCCCGCGCCGGCAATGGCGGCCACGCCCGCCACCGCGGCGAGCACGCTCATGCACGCGGCGCCGACCGTTGCGTAATAGGCGAGGGGCGCGGTGCGTGCGATGCGCTTGCGGTAAAGCACCGGATGCTTGCTGTAGAGCAGCGCTTCGAAGGCGCTCTTGCGCTGTTGCGAGAGACTCACCCCCCAGCGTGCCGGCCGCACGGGATGGACGACGAGCGCGTCGGGCGCTTTGACGATCCGCCCGCCTGCGCTGAGTAACGAGAACTGCAAGTCGGAGTCCTCGCGCCAAGCCGCGGTGAAACGTTCGTCGAAACCATTGACGGCCACGAGCGCCGAGCGCGTCACGAACGCATTGGCGGTGGCGAATTCCGCGCGCTCTAGCCCGCTTGCATCGGCTTCATAATCGGTCGGCCGTTCCGGAAGGGGCACTACGATGACGCCGCACGCGGCGCTGGCGCCGCGCGCTAGCGCTTCGAGCCCCGCTTCCAGCCAGCGAGGGTCTGGAATCGTATCGTCGTCGGTGAACGCGATGGTTTGCGCGCGCGCGTGGCGCCAGCCCGCGTTGCGTGCGCCGGCCGGTCCCTGCGTCGCCGTCACCGGCAGATAGCGCAGTTGCAGCCCGCGCGCGCGATGCGCGTCGGCAATGCGCTCGACGAGCGAGCGCGTGGCTTCGTCGGGGCCGTCGTCGCAAACCACGATCTCATAGCGCTGCGGCGCCAGCGTCTGGCGCACGAGTGCTTCGAGGCACCGTTCGAGCAACGCCGGACGGCGCCACGTCGGTACGACGACGGATACATCGGGAGCGAGCGTGGCCGCTTCCTCACGTGGCGCCGTCGCGTCGCGCGCCGGTTGCGTGCATGCAGCCGGTTGTGTGCTCACGCTGTGGCTCCTTGCTTCGTGATGAGGAACGGGCCGATCACGAGCGCATCGAGCGGCGACGTCCAAAACGATTCGAGCGCATCGCGCGGCGAATTGACCATCGGTTCGCCGCGCGTGTTGAACGAGGTGTTGACGAGAATCGGCACGCCGGTGCGCGCGTAAAAGGCGGCGAGCAGATCGTAGTAGAGCGGATGCTGCGATCGATTCACGGTTTGCACGCGGGCCGTGCCATCGACATGGCGCACGGCGGGAATGCGATCGGCCAGCTCGGGGCGCACGTCGAAGATGAACAGCATGAACGGGGCGGTCCGGCCATCGACGAACCATTGCGCGACGTGCTCTTCCATCACTACCGGAGCCACGGGCCGAAAGTCTTCGCGGTCCTTGATCTCATTGAGCTTGGCCTGCATGCCCGGGTCGACGGGCGAGGCGAGGATCGAACGCGCTCCGAGGGCGCGCGGCCCGAATTCCGTGCGTCCTTGATACCACCCGATGACGTTGCCCGCCGCAAGCAGATCGGCTGTTTCTCCCGCAACGTCGTTCAGGCGCTTGCACGGTACCTTGGACCAGCGCAGAAAGGCTTCGATTTCGGCATCGGGGTAAGACGGCCCCCAGTACGCGTGGTCCATCGTCCAGCGCCGCGTCTTGTCGCCGGTGACGCTGCGCTCGCGCCAGTCGATCCACAACGCAGCGCCGAGCGCGGTGCCGGCATCGCCCGCCGCGGGCTGCACCCAGACATCGTCGAACGGACCTTCGTCGCGGATGCGCGCGTTCATGACGCAGTTGAGCGCAACCCCACCGGCCATGCACAGCCGCGGCAGGCCCGTGCGTTCATGCAGCCAGCGCGCAAGCTCGAGCACCGTCTCTTCCAGCACTGTTTGCAGCGAGCTTGCAATATCGTAGTGACGCTGCTCGAGCGGGCCGCCCCGCTCGCGCGCGGGACCGAAGCGCGCCACGAGGTTCGGTGCCTCGACGGTATAGCTGCCGTTGCCGCGATAACGGACGATTTCGCGGAACACATCGGCATGGGCGGGGCGACCGAATGCCGCCAGCGCCATGATCTTGTACTCGTCCGACGAATGCAGAAACCCCAGCCAGCTCGTGACCGCTTCGTAAAGCAGGCCGAGCGAATGCGGCAGCTCGACTTGCTTGATTCGTTTGTACTGGCCGTCGACGAACTGACCGAGGCTCGTCGTCACGCCTTCGCCGCGGCCGTCCATCGTCAGCACGGCGGTATCGCCGATCGGCGCCGCGAGGAACGCGCTGGCCTCGTGCGCCAGGTGGTGTTCGACGTAGTGCCAGGCGAAGCGGTGCCCGCCTTCCGGGCGGCGAAAACGCTTGGCCAGATGATGAGGCGCGCCGTCGATGAGTTGCGCGCGCGCATTGACGATATAGCTGACGAACAACGGATCCCATGGCGATTCGTTGGGATGGTTCGCGCGTTGCAAGCCCGGTTCGAGCGGCAGTGTGATGGTCGCCGCGCCGCGAGCGGGGCCCGGCATCGTCGGCAGCAGTGCCGGATCGTAAGAGTAGGCGACGTGATCGACGTCGGCCAGCGTGATGCCCGCCTCTTTCAGGCAGTAGTCGATCGCATCGAACGGCATTTGCCATGTCGAGAACGGCACGGGCCGCTTGGCATGCTTCACGTGAGTGAAGCGCTCGTCCTCCGCGGCGGCGATCACGACACCGTCTTTGATGAGCGCGGCCGCGCTGTCGTGATAAACAGCATTGATTCCGAGTGTGTACATGGCGTGGTTCCGGCAACGGTCAGAGTGGAATCGGGGCGGGCGGTGATGCCGTCTTCGCATCGGCGCTCGCGCGCGGTTGTGCAATGGGGTGGCCGCGCCCGGCAGCCAGTTCTAGCGTGGCATTAGCCACTTCTTCGCTGGACACGCCGAGCAGGCATTGGTGATGCCCTTGCGGGCAGACGCCGCGGTAACACCAGCGGCAATCGACATCGTGAAACAGGACGCGGTGCGGCGTTTGCCAGGGCGTGTGCTGCGGATTGGTCAGCGCATACAAATCGACGACCGGGGTGGCGAGCGCCGATGCGAGGTGGACCGGACCGCTGTTGTTCGAGACGAGAACGGTCGCGCGTTCGATCAACACCGCCAATTCTTCAATAGTCAGGAGTCCTGATAGATCATGCAGATACGGGCGCGCAACCGGTCCCGCGGCCGCGATGAGTTCTCGGATCAAAGGCGCTTCGTCGACGCCTCCCGTCAAAAGGATGGGCCAGTGTGTCGATTGAGCGAGGCGGGCGGCCACCGCACCGAAGCGTTCGGGCGGATAGCGACGCGACGGCGCGCTCGCGCCGGGATGAATGACGAACCATGGGCCGTCCGGCGCGACGCCGCATGCCGTGAGGCGCTCGGCGAGCGCGGCGCGCGCCTTCGCGCTCAAGTCGAAGCGCATCCGCGTATCGGCGCTGGTCGCGCCCACCTTGGCGACGAGCGCAAGCTGTCGCTCCACCTCATGGCGGACGCCGCCGTGCGGTTCCGTCTCGCATACCCAGTCCGTTAGGAGTCCGTACGGATTTTCGCGGCAGTGGGCGAGGCGGCGCGGGATACCGGCGAGATAGCAGAGCATCGCGGCCGGCAGCGCGCTTTGACTGTAGACGGTGAAGATGACGGCTGCATCGAAGCGCCCGGCTTCGAGCCGTCGCTGCATCGCGAGATCGTTTTGCGGGGACGTGGTCGGGCTCAGGCCATGCCACGGCGCGTCGTAGGCGATCACCTCGTCCACGTCGCCCAAAAACGGCGCGGCCATGGCGCCGACCGTCGAGGTCAGCAACGTAATGTGCCGCCGCGGCATCGACGCACGTAGCGCGTGAATGGCGGGCGTCGTCATCAAAATATCGCCTAGCCGGTCGAGCCGTACGCACAGTATCCGCTCCACCTCCTCGCCCCAGGGAGCAACGGACGTCTCGCGTTCGGCCGCTTGCGACAGTAGCGGGGCGATCGTAAAGGGGAGTGCGCTCATTGCCTGTCTGTCGTCGTCGTGTCTCGATCCGGCGGAACGCCGGTGCGCGCTCGGTTGCGTCCGCTCGTGGCCAGCCGCTCGCCCGCGGCCTCGACCTCG